>Ga0209346_1000239_pt1 | contig 63608 bp, 53 predicted proteins | sample AutmiccommunBRH9_FD_187381 | JGI IMG/M metagenome (GOLD analysis project Ga0209346, IMG submission 187381) | Deep subsurface microbial communities from Mt. Terri, Switzerland - Autotrophic microbial communities BRH/9 (SPAdes) (version 2) | ecosystem: Environmental > Aquatic > Deep subsurface >...
TTTTGCAATTTCGATCGCCCGGTCGAGATCGGGCGTGTCGAGCGCGACGAAAATCGGATTGCTCATAGGCCCGGTGTCTTCGGGCTATCGATTGACGAAACCGCAGCATCGGGTCTTGCCGGCGGGTTTTTTTCCGCGGGGGTCGGGGTTGGCGTGCTGGTGGCGGGGCGCGTCGTGACCGGCGCGGGTTTTGCTGCATCTTCCAGCGTCTTGATTCGGCGCGAGAGCCGCCATTTGGATCCCCGAAGTAGCAGCCATGTCGGCAGAAAGCCCAGCAGGAATGCACCGACGACAAAGGTCGAAACGCGTGCTTCGACGACCGCGGCGCCGAGATCCAGAGATGCCCGCGCTTCGTTGGTCCACCAGAAAATGAAGGTCGCGACAAGCAGAAGAACCCAGAACAGGATTTTGATAAATTGCATGCTTCACCCTCTTTTCATGTTGGACGCATCCTAGCCCGAAAAACGGCGGGTGGCCAGATGCTATGCAACAGGAACGGAAACCGGCCTATTCGCCGAATACCCGGGTGAAGATCGTGTCGACATGCTTGAAATGATAGTCGAGGTTGAAGCGCTCCTCCAGTTCGGCATCGGAGAGTTTCGCAGACACGTCGGGGTCGGCCTTGAGCAGGTCGAGGAGGGCGATCTCGCCGTCCGATTCCCAGACCTTCATCGCGTTGCGCTGGACGATGCGGTAGCTGTCCTCGCGGCTGATGCCGGCCTGGGTGAGGGCCAGCAGAACGCGCTGCGAATGGACCAGGCCGCCCATGCGGTCGAGATTCTTCTGCATCCGCTGGGGATAGATCAGCAGTTTTTCGATGACCCCGGTCAGCCGCGCCAGCGAGAAGTCGAGCGTGATCGTCGCATCCGGTCCGATCATCCGCTCGACCGAACTGTGCGAGATATCGCGCTCGTGCCACAGCGCGACATTTTCCATCGCAGGCAGGGCATAGCTGCGGACCATCCGAGCGAGACCCGTCAGATTTTCGGTCAGGATCGGGTTGCGCTTGTGCGGCATCGCGCTCGAGCCCTTCTGTCCCGGCGAGAAATATTCTTCGGCCTCGAGCACTTCGGTGCGCTGCAGATGGCGGATCTCGACGGCGAGTCGCTCGACCGACGAGGCGATCACGCCGAGCGTGGCAAAAAATTGCGCATGGCGGTCGCGCGGGATCACCTGGGTCGAAATCGGTTCCACCGTCAGGCCCAGTTTCTCCGCGACATGTTCTTCTACCCTGGGATCGATATTGGCAAAGGTTCCGACCGCGCCGGAAATCGCGCAGGTGGCGATTTCCTTGCGCGCGGCGACCAGCCGTTCGCGGTTGCGTTCGAATTCGGCATAGGCCTGCGCGAGTTTCAGGCCGAAGGTCACCGGCTCGCCGTGAATGCCGTGGCTGCGGCCGATGGTGGGCGTGAACTTGTGCTCGTAGGCGCGTTTCTTGATCGCGGCGAGCAGCGCATCGATATCGGCCAGCAATATGTCCGAGGCCCGCGCCAGCTGCACCGCGAGGCAGGTGTCGAGCACATCGCTCGAGGTCATGCCCTGGTGCATGAAGCGCGCTTCCTCGCCGACATTTTCCGCGACATTGGTCAGGAAGGCGATCACGTCATGCTTCACCTCGCGTTCGATCTCGTCGATCCGTGCGACGTCAAACTTGCCCTTGGCCCAGATCGCTTCCGCCGCTTCCTTGGGCACCACGCCCAGATCGGCCAGCGCATCGGTGGCATGCGCCTCGATTTCGAACCAGATCCGGAATTTCGATTCGGGCTCCCAGATGGCGGTCATTTCGGGGCGGGAATAGCGTGGGATCATGATTGGTCCTTGGACAAAGTGAGTGATTGCGGCAATGATGCGCCTTGATTTGCGGTCCCGCTAGCACCTACGAAATGAGTCGGCAATGCAGCGGCGGGAACAGGGAGAATAAAATGCGTCTGGCAGTACTCACCGGCGGCGGCGATGTCCCTGGCCTCAATCCCTGCATCCAGTCGATCGCGACTTCGGCCTGGCAGCGCGGCTGGGATGTGGTCGGGCTGCGCCGCGGCTGGGAAGGGGTTCTGGAAATCGACCCCGCCGATCCCTGGGCGCGGGATAACAGCGTGATGATGCTCGATCGGAACCGCGTACGCGGGATCGACCGGCAGGGTGGCACGATCCTGCACAGCTCGCGCTGCGACCCCCGGGTGACGGCTCAGGGTGACCAGACGCAGAAGGTGCTGGATGTCCTCGATGCGCTGCAGGTCGATGCGCTGATCACCATGGGCGGTGATGGCACGCTGCGCTTCTCGGCCCATCTGTCGAGCCTGGGGCGCAACGTGATTTCGATCCCCAAGACGATGGACAATGATGTCCACGGGACGGATTATTGTATCGGTTTCTCGACCGCCGTCACCCGCTCGGTCCAGGCGATCAACTCGCTCAGGACCACGGCGGCCAGCCACGAACGGATCGCGGTGATCGAATTGTTCGGGCGGCGGTCCGGCGAGACCGCCTTGCTCTCCGGCTTTCTGTCGCAGGCGGACCGGACCGTGATCGCCGAAGTGCCCGCCGACATGGATGTGCTGTTGCCGTTGCTGCTGAGCGACAGGGAGGCCAATCCCGAATCCTACGCGATCTGCCTGGTGTCGGAAGGAGCCAAGCTCTCCGGTGCCACCGATTTTGCCGACGAAATCAACAAGTCCAACACCAACCGCGACGGCCTGAATATCGGGACGCAGCTGGCGCGCGAGATCGAGGCGCGCTCCGACCAGCGGACGATCGTGCAGGAACTGGCCTATCTGATGCGCGCCGGGGAACCGGACGCCATGGACCGGATGGTCGGCTTTGCCTTTGGCGCTCTGGCGGTGCAGCTGATCGAGCAGGACCGGATGGCCAATATGGTCTGCCTTGCCGACGGCAATTACAGCACGGTTCCGATCGGCACCTTGCTGGAGGCGACCAAGGGCGTCAACGTGTCGGGCCTCTATGACGCCAACCAGTATCGCGCCAGCCTGATCCAGATCGAGGACATGCCGATGTTCCTCTACTGATGGGCTTCTTGTGACCGGCAAGACGACAGCTAGATGAGGCCCTTCGAGCGGAAGGATGTGTGGCCGTCCCGGCCGACGATGATATGATCATGCACGCTGATGCCGAGCGTGCGACCTGCGGCGCAGATATCTTTCGTGATAGCAATGTCCTGCCGGCTGGGAGTGCTATCCCCGCTGGGATGATTGTGCACGAGGATGATAGCCGCCGTGCCCAGAGCCAGAGCGCGCTTGATGACTTCGCGGGTATAGATCGCCGCCTGGTCGATTGACCCCTCGCTGACCAGTTCGTCGCGGATCAGCCGGTTCTTGCTGTCAAGATGCAGGACGCGGACCCGTTCATGGCCGAGATGGGCCATATCGGCCCGCAGATAATCCAGCAGCGCCTGCCAGCTGCCCAGGATCGGCTGGGTCCGTACCGGTTCGGAGATCAGGCGCAAGGCCGCCAGCTGGACGACCTTCAGCGCCGCCACGCTGGTTGCTCCCATGCCGGGGTAATTTGCGAGCGCATCGGCATCCGCAATCAGAAGCCGCGAGAATCCACCGAATTCATCGACCAATTGCCTGGCCAGAGGCTTGGTATCGCGCCGCGGAATAGCCAGCGCGAGCAGATATTCGACCAGTTCATGGTCGTGCAGACTGCCCTGACCCGTCAATATGCGCTGACGAAGCCGGGCGCGATGGCCGCTGGCGCGATTGGGAGTGGCGGACCGAAATTGATGCTCCTGGGCCATGCTCTCTTATAGTCAGAACAAAGAAAGAACATCGGTGATAAGCGAATAATAGGCCGAAAATGTCCAATCCTCTATAACCCGCGAAAACCGCTCCCCCTGACACTTGTACATTGCAACTTAAGGAAGACTTCGGCATTTCAGCTGCAATGGAAGAAGAAATCGTCAATGACCCCGTCGGTCGCCGTTCCCGGTTTCGACTGTACGGCGGGATATTGCTTGTTCTCTTTCTGCTTGGACTGATCGCGCTGTGGGTCACGCGCACGACCCTAGCGGACAATATCATCCGTTCCGAGCTCGAGGAGATGGATGTCACGGCGAGCTACGAGGTCGAGGACATCGGACTTCGCCGCCAGGTCATTCGCGATCTGGTTATCGGTGATCCGGACCGTCCGGACCTGACGGCCGAGCTGGTCGAGGTTGGCAACAGCCTGAGCCGGGGCGGTGTCGGTATCAACTGGGTCCGGGCAAGCGGCGTCAAGCTTTTCGGGCGGCTGGAAGATGGCAGGCTGAGTTTTGGAGAACTCGACAAGTTCACCGACCCGGACGATGAGAGTCCGCTGGCGTTGCCGGACCTGTGGCTCGGTCTGACCGATGCAAAGCTGCGGATCGACAGCGAATATGGCGCCATCGGTCTTGCACTGAATGGCTCCGGCGGATTGCAGGATGGATTCAGCGGAGAAATTGCCGCGATCAGCCGGAATCTGGAGGCTGGCGGCTGCGTCCTGCAGAATCCGACCTTTTTCGGCACCCTGTCGATTCGCGGCAAGAAACCGCGCATCGCGGGACCGCTGCGGCTGCCGACCGTCGCATGCCGCGACCCTCGACTCGGTGCGGAGAATGTGGCGGCGCAAGTGTCTATCGATCTGGGCGAAGATCTGGCCAGCTGGTCCGGCAATGTCGGACTGACCAGCGGACCGTTCCGCTATGCGGGTTATGGCAGTCAGAAAATCAGGGCCTCGCTCAATCTGAGCGGCGATCTCAAGCAGAGCAGCGGCGATGTCGATATGACAGCAAACGGATTGCGATCCCCTTATGGAAATGCGGACAGTTCGCGGATCAAGGGGCCGTTCACGCTGGGCTATGGAGGGGCAGCGCTGACAGCGAGCTATGCCGGGATGCCGGAAATTCGCGGCGCCCGCGCTGACAAAAGTCTTTTGCAGGAGGCGGGCCGCCTGTCTGCAGCGGTGGCCGGGACACCGGTTGGCCCGCTCGCAGACAGGTTTGCGAAAGCGGTTCAGCAGGCCGGCAACCATTTCGATATTTCCAGCGACATCAAATTCACGAAAAACGCCAGACGTACGACGTTGTCGATCAACGCGCTCGGTGCCCGCTCGCGATCCGGCGCGACCGTCAGGCTGAACGATCCCCTGCTACTGGCCTTTACCGACAGGAATATCCGTATGCTGGCCGATGGCAATATCCGGCTGGCGGGCGGTGGCTTCCCCAGCGCCACGTTGCGCCTGGACGACAGCAGCCTGTCGCGCGGGTTTTCCGGCCGGTTCGAAATGGCCAATTATCAGGCCGGTTCGGCGCAGCTGAAAATTCCTGCCATGGCCTTTTCGCCAACGCGCCAGGGCGGCACCAATATTGACGGGCGGATCATCCTGACCGGACCGCTGGGCGACGGGCAGATCACGGGTCTGCAGATACCGGTCAGCGGATCCATTGGACGTAACGGCAGTTTCGCGCTGTTCCGGCAGTGCATCGATTTCCGCTTTGCCAGCCTGCGCACCGCTTCACTGAACGCCGGACCCACCCGCGCGCGATTATGTCCGCAGGGCGATGCCATGGTCTCCGGTAGCGGCTCGAACATCAATGTCGCAGCCAATGCGCCATCCCTCAGGCTGAATGGTGATGTCGGCGGCACGCCGCTCGCCATTTCCAGCGGCGCGCTGGGCTATTCCCGTGCGAAGGGTCTGACGGCACAAAATGTGGAAATCAGGCTGGGGACAACCGGCAGCATGACGCGCCTGGATATGGCCGTTCTGAGCGCCGGGTTCGGGCGGACGATCAATGGTCGCATCGAGGGCGCGTCCGGCCAGCTGGCCAATGTGCCGCTGCTGATGGAAAAGATCGAGGGCGACTGGCGCTATGAGAATGGAGAATTTCTGGCGGATGCCAGCCTGCTGGTCCGGGACGAGCAACCGGTGGAACGATTCCGGCCGATGGTAAGCAACGATGTCCAATTGCGCTTTGACGGCAAGGATGTCGCGGCCACGGGTCGCCTCCGCGAGCCGGAGACGCTGACCGCGGTTGCGGCGATTGATGTCCTTCACGCCTTCGGAAATAGCATGGGGAGGGCGTTGATCGACGTGCCGTCCTTGACATTCACCGAACGCTTCCAGCCGGAATTGCTGACTCCGCTGACGCTGGGCGTGATTGCCAATGTCGAGGGCGAAATAGCGGGTTCGGGACGGATCGACTGGGATGGTTCGGAAAATGGCATCAAAAGCACGGGAACGTTTCGCACCAATGGTATCAACCTGGCAGCAGCCTTTGGCCCGGTCACCGGGCTGGCGGGCGAGATCAAATTCTCCGATCTGCTGGCGCTGGAAACCGGGCCGGGCCAGACCGTGAGCCTGTCCGAGGTCAATCCCGGCGTCGCTGTTTTCAACGGACAAATCCGCTATCGCCTGTTGCCCGACTACAAGATGCAGGTAGAGGGCGGCGAATGGCCGTTTGCCGGCGGCAAGCTGTATCTCGAACCGACAATATTGGATCTGGGCGAGGAAGCCGAACGGCGGCTGCAATTCACCGTCGAAGGCGTTGACGCGGCGCAGTTCCTGACCCAGTTTGATTTCGAGAATATGACCGCAACCGGCGTGTTCGACGGCAAGCTGCCAATGGTCTTCGATCAGGACGGCGGCCGGATTGTCGGCGGTTATCTGGTGGCGCGCGAGGGCGGCGGCTCGCTCGCCTATGTCGGCGAGCTCACTTATGAAGACATGGGCACCATGGCCAATTTCGCTTTCAATGCTCTCAAGTCGATCAAGTATCGCAATCTTACCATCGGCATGAACGGAGAAATTGCGGGTGAAATTATCACCGAGGTGAAATTCGACGGGTTGCAGCAAGGCGAGAATGCCAGCCGCAATTTCATCACCAGGCAGCTCGCACGCATCCCGATCCAGTTCAACGTCCGCATCCAGGCACCATTCATGCAAATGATGAGTAGCGCCAAAGCCTATTATGAACCGGAAATATTGGTCGGGCAGAATTTGCCTGCGCTATTGCGCGCGCAGGAGGCGCGGGCCAAGGAAGCCGTGAAGGTGCTTGAAGATAATGAATGACCCATTCACCCGGGGGAAAGCGATGACCATGTATCAGACAAGTCAATTGACGGAGCGGGCATATGATGCGATTCGTCTTAAAATGAGGAGCTTAACCACCGCCGGCCTGATTTTTGGGACATTGGCTGGGCTTTCGGGCTGCGTGCAGGTAAGTGCGCCGGACAAGCCGATAGTCATCAATCTCAATATCAACATCAAGCAGGAAGTGGTGTATCGCCTGGACGGGGATGCAAAAAGTTTAATCAATGAGGAAGCGGATATTTTCTGATGTTTGATAATGCAAAGAAAAACAAGGCCTTGGCTGTTATCGGCGGTCTCATCCTGGCAGCGGTGGTCGCCGTGCCGGCGATGGCGCAGCGCGACCCTGCTTATGAAGCTGCCCGGTCATCGGGTGTCATCGGCGAGAAGCCGGATGGCTATCTTGGCTATGTCACATCGCCTTCACCGGCGATCAAGGCGCTGGTCGAGGATATCAATATCAAGCGCAAGGCGGCCTATACCCGCAAGGCACAGGAAACCAATTCGACGGTCGAGCAATTTGCCTTCACCTCGGGCTGCAACCTGATCATGCGTACGGTGCCGGGCGAGAAATACCAGACGCCAAGCGGTACCTGGAAAACGCGGGACAGTTCCGCGCCGGTGCGGGATTCGCGCTGCCCCTGAGATTTCTCTCACGAATATGACCAAAAAGGGCGTTTCGATAATTTCGATGCGCCCTTTTTGATTTCTCATTGCAAGCGGATTTAGAGTCGGGGAGGGCGTGTCTCTCAAAAATAATTCCTTCGCCCCGCCTTTTGCTGGCGAAGCCTGATGCGTTCCTGTTAAGGCTTGCTTCGGTACCCGCGGCTGAGGAGCGACATTTGGATTGGGCCTATTATTGGGATATCGCAAAGCCCTATGCCGGATTGGTGATATTGATCGCCCTGTTCGTGGCCTTTGTCGGAGAACGTCGCCCGCCTGCGGTGACGGCCGTGGTCGCGGCGGGGCTGATGCTTGCCATCGGCCTGCTCAGCAGCGACGACCTGTTATCGGTCTTTTCCAATCCCGCACCGCTGACCATTGGTGCGATGTTCATATTGTCCGGGGCGCTGGTGCGCACCGGGGTGATCGAAGCGCTGGCCGGCTTTGCCGCGCGCAAGGCGGAGGACCGTCCCTATATGGCGATCGGCGGGTTCCTTGGCGGGACTTTTGCTTCCTCTGCCTTCGTCAACAATACGCCGGTGGTCATCATCCTGATCCCGATCATGCGCAAGATCGCCAAAGTGTCCGGGGTTGCGGTGAGCAAGCTGCTGATCCCGCTCTCCTATATATCGATATTGGGCGGCAGCCTGACCCTGCTGGGCACCTCGACCAACCTGCTGGTGGATGGCGTTGCCCAGGAAAACGGCCAGGCGGCCTTCGGGCTGTTCGAAATAACCCTGGTCGGGCTAATCGCTGCGGCGGCGGGAATCATCATTATCGCGATCCTGGGTCCGCTATTCCTGCCGAAACGCGATAGCGAGAGCCTTGCCGAGCAGTCAGGTGACCTGCGGTATCTCACCGACATCCGGATCGGCGACGAAAGCGATTTTATCGGGCGAAAAATTTCGGACATCAGAGGATTTACGGCATCGGGCATAACGATTTTGGGGCGGGTCACCGGAAACGGGGTCGACCGGTCGGCCTTTGCCGACCATCTGATCGCGGGCGGAGACATTTTTGTCGTCTCGGTGACCCAGGAAGAATTGCTGTCGATGACCCAGATGGACGGAATTGCCGTGGGCTATGCCGGTTTCAAGCGCCCGGCCGTCGGATCGAGCGAGGAGCATCTCAAGCTGGTCGAGCTGGTGATCGGACCATCCCACCGGTCCGTCGGCAAATCCCTGCCAAGCCTTCCGTTCCTGTCCCGCATTCCGGCACGCGTGCTGGGCCTGTCCAGGCCCAGCCATCTTGCCGGACCCAGGCTGTCCGAAGCCCGGATCAGGCATGGCGACAGCCTGCTGGTGCAGACCGACGATCTGTCGGTCAGAATATTGCAGGAAAATGCGGATCTGGTGCATCTGCAGGAGCCCGAGTCCCGGGCTTACCGCCGTCGCCGGGCACCGGTGGCCATTCTCACGCTGGCGATCATCATCGTCGCGGCGACTCTCGGCGTGATGCCGATCGCCGCACTCGCGATGCTGGGGGTTGCGGCGGTCCTGCTGACCAACTGCATCGACAGCGACGAGGCATGGTCGGCGATCGACGGCAATGTGCTGGTCCTGATCTTCGGGATGCTGGCGGTGGGGCAGGGGCTGCAAAATGCCGGTACGGTGCAGTTGATCATCGATACATTATTGCCGCTGTTGCAAATGATCTCTCCGCTCTGGCTGATAATTTCGGTCTATGCGCTGACCTCGCTGCTGACCGAAACCGCGACCAACAATGCCGTGGCCGTGATCATGACGCCGCTGGTGATCGGCATCGCCGAGCAAACCGGCGTGGATGTCCGCAGCCTGCTGGTGACGGTCATGTTCGGCGCTTCGGCCAGCTTTGCGACGCCGGTCGGCTACCAGACCAACACATTGGTCTATACCGCCGGAAATTACCGCTTTTCGGATTTCGTCCGGATCGGCCTGCCGCTGAATATCGGTGTCGGCCTGGCGGCCTGCATGGCGATCTACTATATTTTCTAGCCCGCCAATCTGCGGAAACGGACATGAAGCGAGCGATCCGAAGGATTGTTATCAAGGCGATGACAGGCCATGAATTGGGGTGTCTGCGACGCGCATTTATCTCCCGATCAGTCGAATGAACGGCCACGGAAACATTGAATTTTCTGCATTGCAGCATCGCTGTTGACTTGGGCTCACTCCTTTCCTAAACGGACCGCGCCTTGGCGGGTCGGCCTGCTGTTGTTTCTGGCTTTTTTTGGCGCTCTTTGGGGCATTTGAAGGGTCTGTGATGGCAGCAAGCGAATCTGATCGGGATCCCCTCGAAGAGGATGTGCGGGTTTCATCGCTGGACGAGCGACTGATATCGGCACAGAATCGGGAGCGGATCAAAGCGGGGCACCGGAACAAAGGGCCGGACGAAAGTCAGCGGCTCGGTGCAAGGGTGCTAAGCTATCTGATCGGAGGCGTGGCTGCCGGTTTCTTCCTCGGGTGGCTGTTTGACACCTGGCTGGGAACGACGCCATTGTTCCTGTTGCTGTTCTTCTTCCTCGGAACGGGAGTGGCGTTCAGGAAAATTTATATGATTTCGAGCCAACCGGTGAAAGACATCGGAACGGCGATAGCAGATGATGATTGACGATCAGGGGTTAGATTAGTGGCGGAACCAGGCAAGATTGATCCTATGCACCAGTTTGAAGTGCAGCCCATCTTCGATGGCTTCACTTTGTTCGGTCAGCAGATCAGCTTCACCAACAGCGCGCTTTGGATGTTCATCATCCTTGGGCTACTCTATGTGTTCATGATCGGCGGAATGAAGCGCGAGCTGGTCCCCGGTCGCTGGCAGATCATGGTCGAGGGCGTGGTCGGTTTCGTCGACAATATCATCGCCACCAGTATCGGGCCCAATGGCAAGAAATATACGCCCTGGGTCTTCACCCTGTTCATGTTCATCCTGTTTGCCAACCTTCTCGGCATGATGCCCTTCGGTATCATTCCCGGTATCCATCCCTTCACGGTCACCAGCCAGTTTACGGTCACCGGCCTGCTCGCCGCGATCAGCTTCTCGATCGTCCTGATCGTCGGTTTCTGGAAGCATGGATTTCACTTTTTCAGCCTGTTCATCCCGCACGGCACGCCGATCCCGATGATCCCGCTGATCTTCATGGTCGAGCTGCTGTCCTTCCTCGTGCGGCCGTTCAGCTTGGCGCTGCGACTGTTCGTCGCGATGATCGCCGGGCACATCCTGATCAAGGTGTTCGCCAATTTCGTCATTCAGGCACTGGACGCAGGCGGAGCCAGCCTTCTGGTCGCGTTGCTCAGCATAATCTTCATCGCCTTTGTCAGCGCGCTGGAACTCTTGGTTTGCGCCATCCAGGCCTATGTTTTCGCTCTTCTCACATCGCTGTATATCAACGATGCGGAAAATCTTCACTAAGTCACTTTCCATCCTAATATTATAATACGGAGTTAAAAAATGGATCTCTCTTCTGCACAAGTTATCGGCGCTGGCCTGGCTGCAATCGGCGTTGGTGCCGCTGCTACCGGTGTTGGTAATGTTTTCGGTTCCTTCCTCGAAGGCGCTTTGCGCAACCCGTCCGCGGCGGACGGCCAGCAGGGACGTCTGTTCATCGGCTTTGCGGCTGCTGAATTGCTCGGCCTGATCGCTTTCGCTGTCGCCATGATCATTCTCTACGCTCCGCCTGCCGTCGCAGAAGCAGACGTTGTTGCTGTTGAAGCAGCCGCTGCTGAAGCGCCAGCTGTGGTTGAGACACCGTCAACCGCATCAGCGGAATAATCAGCTGCGTGCGCCGGTTCCGTCCAACGGGGCCGGATCGTCAGTTTTGCGTCTTGAATTTACAGGTGAATAATGCCTCAAATTAGTCAGCTCTTGGAAGTCTACGGCAGCCAGTTTTTCTGGTTGCTGGTCGTCATCGGCATCATTTATTTTGGCATTGCCAAGAATATGGTGCCGAAGATCAGCAAGACCGTCGATGACCGTCAAAAACGGATCACCGACGATCTTGCGGCTGCGCAGAGCGCGCAGGACAGGGCAGAGCAGATCGAGATCGATTATCGCACCAGTATCAACAATGCGCGCGCCGATGCGGTCGGCAAGGTCAACGAGGCCAAAGCCAAGGCGGCCTTGAAGAACGAAGCCGCGATCAAGCGGGCGGACGCTGCCATTGCCAAGAAGGCCGAGGAAGCGGATGCAGAATTGAAAGCGGCAAAAACCGCCGCTCTCAAGGAAATCGAAGCGGTGGCTGCAGAAGCGGCCCAGGCCATCGTCACGACCGTATCCGGCGCCAAGGTGTCGGCAGCCGATGCCAAAAAGGCGGTCAAGGCCGCTTTCTGAGCGCCTGCTGAAGGAGACAGACGATGCTATTGACGATGTTGGCAGTAGGCGCAGAAGGCGCGGAAGCAAGCGCACTCGGACTGAACGCGACCCAATGGGTCGCTGTCGGGATGCTGATGGTATTCGGCATCATGCTGTGGACGAAGGTTCCGAAAATTGTCGGCGGCATGCTCGACAAGCAGATCGCCGAGATCAAGAAGACGCTGGATGAAGCGGCTGGCCTTCGCAAGGAAGCAGAGGCCCTGAAGGCCGAATATGAAGCCAAGACCTCCGGGGCGCAGGCAGAAGCCGAAGCGCTGATGGAAAGCGCCCAGAAAGAAGCAGCGACCCTGGTCGAGCAGGCCGAAGCCGACACCAAGGCCCTGATTGTCCGCCGGAAGAAAATGGCGGAAGAGAAAATCGGCGCGGCGGAACGTTCTGCCATTGCCGCGGTTCGGGCCAAGGCCGCTACGGCGGCTACCCAGGCGGCGGAAGCGATGATTGCCGCCCGCCACGATGCCGCCGCCGACAAGGCGCTGGTTGACAAGGCGATTGGCGACATCGGCAAGGCGCTGAATTAACTTGTTCCTCTCCGCCTGAGGGAGAGGAAACAAAGTCTTGGCAGCTAGCTGCATGGCGACGTTGGAGAGGGCGCTTGCGGCGCTCACCCCTCACCGAGTACCGCTGGTGAACAAGTTCACAAGCTCCACTTGTCCTCTCCTTCAACGGGAGAGGATTTAATCGTTCTGGCAAATGCCGGCCGAGCATCCTAGATTATTTCCATGTCCAAGGCCGACCGTCCCGACCATCCCAATGCTGCCTCCCGTTTCAACGAGGACAAGGCGACCTACGCCGTGCGCGGGGAGGGGGATACGCCGGATCTCGAGGCGGGCATGGCGGCGATCCGCGAGGTGCTCAACACGCTGCCGATGCGGCCGGGTGTCTACCGGATGCAGGACAGGCGCGGCGATGTACTCTATGTCGGCAAGGCACGGTCGCTGAAGGCCCGCGTCGGCGCCTATGTCCAGATGAACCGCCTGCCGCACCGGCTGATGCGGATGGTCGCGCAGACCCGGTCGATGACCATTGTCACCACCGGCAGCGAAGCCGAGGCCTTGCTGCTCGAGGCGCAGCTGATCAAGAAATTCCGGCCGGCCTATAATGTGCTGCTGCGCGACGACAAGAGCTTCCCGTTCATCCTGCTGCGCGAGGGGCATGATTTTCCCCGCATCACCAAGCATCGCGGGGCGCAGCGCGTGAAAGGCCAATATTTCGGGCCGTTCGCCAGCGCCGGGTCGGTCAACCGGACGATCAACGCGCTGCAGAAGCTGTTCCTGCTGCGCTCCTGCACCGACAGTTTCTTCAACAATCGCTCGCGGCCCTGCCTGCTTTATCAGATCAAGCGCTGCTCGGCCCCGTGCGTCGATCGGATCAGCAAGGAGGATTATGCCGAGCTGGTCGATGATGCGCGCGACTTCCTGTCGGGCAAATCCACAGACGTGCAGCAGAAGCTCGGCGAGGCAATGGAAAAGGCCGCCGATGCGCTGGATTTCGAGATGGCGGCGGTCTACCGCGACCGGCTGCGGGCGCTGACCTTCATCCAGGGCAATCAGGCGATCAATGCCGCGGGTCTGCCGGACGCCGATATTTTTGCGCTGGCGGCCAAGGGCTCCACCGTCTGCATCCAGGCCTTTTTCATTCGTGGCGGCCAGAACTGGGGCCATCGCAGCTTCTTCCCGGCGCACACCACCAGCGTCGAGGTCGAGGAGGTCTTCTCCAGCTTCCTGATGCAATTCTATGACCGGATGCCGCCGCCGAAGCTGGTGCTGTTGGACCGCGAACTGCCCGACGCGGAATTGCTGGCCGAGGCGCTGAGTACCAAGGCCGATTATCGGGTGAGCGTTACGAAACCGCAGCGCGGGGATCGTCGCAAGCTGCTGGCGCAGGCCAGTCGCAATGCCGAGGAAGCGCTGGACCGGCGGCTGGCGGAAACTTCCACCCAGGCCAGAATCATGCGCGAGATGGTCGACCTGCTCGAACTGGACGCCGTGCCGGACCGGATCGAGATTTATGACAACAGCCATATCCAGGGCACCAATATGGTCGGCGGCATGGTTGTCGCGGGGCCGGAAGGTTTCCGCAAGAATGCCTATCGCAAGTTCAATATCAAGAATCCGGACATCGCACCCGGCGACGATTTCGCGATGATGCGCGAAGTGCTCGAGAGGCGTTTCTCCCGTGCGCAGAAGGAAGACCCGGACCGCGAAAAGGGCGAATGGCCCGATCTGGTGCTGATCGACGGCGGCAAGGGGCAGATGAGCGCGGCGCGGGATGCGCTGGAAGAAATCGGCGTCGAGGATGTCGTGATGATTGGTGTCTCAAAGGGGCCGGATCGCAACGCCGGCCGCGAGACCTTTCACCTGCCCGACGGTCGCGAGGTCAACCTGCCACCGAACAGCCCCGTGCTCTTCTATCTCCAGCGGCTGCGCGACGAGGCCCACCGTTTCGCCATCGGCGCTCACCGGACCCGGCGCGCCAAATCGGTCGGGCACAGCTCGCTGGATGATGTGCCGGGCATCGGACCATCGCGCAAAAAGGCGCTGTTGCTGCATTTCGGCACGGCGCGGGCGGTGAAGAACGCCTCGCTCGACGATCTGCAGGGCGCGCCGGGTGTGTCGGCGACGGTGGCGCAGAAGATTTACGACTTCTTCCATGGGTAGCCTTAGAACCTCCGCGATCATCTGTTCGGTCAAGTCGCATGGCGAGCATGGCGCCGTGGTGCGCTCGCTGACGCCGGACAATGGTCTGGTGACCGGCTATGTGCGCGGCGCGCATTCGCGGGTGATGCGGCCGATCCTGATCCCGTCCAATATCGTCCAGGCCGATTACCGGGCCCGGACCGAGGACCAGCTGGCGTCGATGACGGCGGAACTGCAACTCAGCCGCGGGCCGTTTCTGGGCGAGCCGCTGGCGAGCGCGGCCCTCGACTGGGTGACCGCCCTGACCGCTGCGGTGCTGCCCGAGGAGCACAGCTATCCGCAGCTTCATTCGGCCCTGTCGGCCCTGCTCGATGCGATCTGCGCGGCCCCGTCCGCCAAGGGCTGGTCGGTGGCGCTGGTGCGCTACGAGCTGCTGCTGCTTTCGGAACTGGGCTTTGGCTTGGCGCTGGACAAATGCGCTGTCACTGGCTCCGAGGATGATCTGGTCTATATCAGTCCGAAGAGCGCGACCGCGGTCAGCGTGGGAGCCGGAGCGCTCTACAAGGACCGGCTGCTGCCGCTTCCCACCTTCCTGAGAGAGCCGGTGACACCGGAATGGGATCACATTTTTGACGGCCTGCGCGTCACCGGATTTTTCCTCAAGCGCCATTTTTTCGAGGACCGCCGCAAGGATGTGATGGCAGCGCGGACGGTATTGGTCGATCGCCTGAAAAGGGTGGTTGCCTAACCGCGCAATTCTCGGCAGGAACAGCGCGCCTACAGGAAGGAATTTTCATGCATATTGCGGTGCTTGCCGGGGACGGCATTGGTCAGGAAATCATGGTCGAGGCGCTGCGCGTGCTGGAGGCGATGGACCTTCCTGACCTGCGCCTCGATTATGCCGATGTCGGCGGCGTCGCCTATCGCAATCATGGCCATCCCCTGCCGCCGGAGACGCTGAAACTGGCGAAATCGGCCGACGCCATCCTGTTCGGCGCGGTTGGCGATCCGGAGCTGGACGGTTTGCGCCGCGAGCTGCGGGTCGAGAGCGCCGTCCTCGGCCTGCGCAAGGAATTGCAGCTGTTCGCCAATCTGCGCCCGGCCAGGGCTTTTGCCGGTCTCAAAAATTTCTCGGCGCTCAAGCCGGAAATCGCCGGGGCGATTGACCTGCTGATCCTGCGCGAACTGACCGGCGATGTCTATTTCGGCGAGAAGGGCCAGCGGCAGACCGCGACCGGTCGGCGTCAGGGCTATGATATCATGGCCTATGACGAGGACGAGATCGCGCGCATCGCCCATGTCGCGTTCCGGGCGGCACAGGGGCGACGCAAGAAGCTGTGCTCGGTCGACAAGGCCAATGTCCTGCAAACCTCGGTGCTGTGGCGCGCGGTGGTCGAGGAGGTCGCGACTGGCTATCCGGATGTCGAGCTCAGCCATATGTATGTCGACAATGCCGCGATGCAGCTGGTCCGCAATCCCGGCCAATTTGATGTGATACTCACCGGCAATCTGTTTGGCGATATCCTCTCCGACCAGGCAAGCATGTGCGTCGGCTCGATCGGACTGCTGGCCTCGGCCTCGCTGGGCGAAGGCACCAGAGGCCTGTACGAACCGATTCACGGCAGCGCGCCGGATATTGCCGGGCAGGGCATTGCCAATCCCTGCGCGATGATATTGTCCGCCGCGATGATGCTGCGGCACAGTTTTGCGATGGACGCGGAGGCCGACCGGATCGAAGCGGCGGTGGCTTCGGTGCTGGAACAGGGCGTCCTCGGCCATGACCTCGGTGGCGAGGCGTCGACCTCGGAAATCGGCGATGCTATTGTCGCTGAGCTGACAGGCGGCTAGGAAAGAGACATGAAAAGAAACACCGGCCAGAACCGCGAAATCACCCAGAAATGGCGCCCGGCCACCCAGGCGATCCGCAGCGGCACGATGCGCAGCGAATTTGGCGAGACATCCGAAGCCCTGTTTCTCACATCGGGCTATAGCTACGACTGCGCCGAGGATGCGGCGGCGCGCTTTGCCGGCGAGCAGGACGGCATGACCTACAGCCGCCTGCAAAATCCGACGGTGCAGATGCTGGAAGAACGGATCGCGATCATGGAAGGTGCGGAGGCCTGCCGGGCTACCGCTTCGGGCATGGCGGCGATGACGGCGGCACTGCTCTGCCAGCTGCAGGCGGGCGACCATGTTGTCGCCAGTCGCGCCCTGTTCGGGTCCTGCCGCTGGCTGACCGACAGTCTGTTGCCCAAATTCGGGATCGAGACAACCATAGTTGACGGTCGCGAGATCGAGAATTGGGAGCGGGCAATCACGCCAAAAACCAAGGTTTTCTTTTTCGAAACCCCGGCCAACCCGACCATGGATGTGATCGACATCCGCAGCGTCTGTGATCTGGCTCGGGCCAAGGGCATCACCAGCGTGGTCGACAATGCCTTTGCCACCAATGTGCTGCAGCGGCCGATGGAATTTGGCGCGGATGTCGTCGCCTATAGCGCGACCAAGATGATGGACGGGCAGGGGCGCGTGCTGGCCGGGGCGGTCTGCGGCAGCGAGCAATTCATCGAGGAGACCCTGCTCGCCTTCACCCGCAACACGGGCCCGACGCTCAGTGCGTTCAACGCGTGGGTGGTGCTCAAGGGGCTGGAAACGCTCGACCTGCGCATCCGGCGGCAGAGCAACAATGCGATCGAGGTGGGCAGGTTCCTGGAGCAGCGGGTCGAGAAGGTCCTGCACCCCGGCCTGCCCAGCCACCCGCAGCACAATCTGGCGATGAGCCAGATGGAGGCCGCCGGACCGATCTTCTCCCTCTATGTCGGAGGCGGCCGCAAGCGGGCCCACGGCTTGCTCAACGCACTGAATCTTATTGATATTTCTAACAATATCGGGGACAGTCGCTCGCTGATGTGCCATCCGACCTCGACCACCCATCACGGGCTGGGAGAGGAAGCCAGGGTGGAGATCGGGATCAGCGAAGACATGCTGCGGATCAATGTCGGACTGGAAGATCCGATCGATCTGATCGAAGATCTGGATCAGGCCCTTTCGTCCGTGGGACTTTAACTCTATATCATGACCATGATGGACTCGTTCTTCCCGTTTTCCGAAACAACCGACGGTGTCACCGTGCGGGTTTCGGTGACCTTCCTGCCCGAACAATCCGATATCGACGGCAAGCGCTGGTTCTGGGCCTATCATATCCGGATCGAGAACCACCGCGACATGCCGGTGCAGTTGCTGACACGGCACTGGCGGATCAGTGACGAGCGCGGCGGGCTGCATATGGTTGACGGGGAGGGCGTGGTTGGCGAGCAGCCGGTCATACAGCCAGGCAAATCGCATGACTATGTATCGGGATGCCCGCTCAATACACCGAGCGGGTCAATGGAAGGGCATTTCGTCATGGTGGGCAGCGCGCCGCCGGCCTTCCAGGTCCGCATTCCCCATTTTCCCCTGACCGAACCGACCGTCGGGCCATGAAACGGACCCATTTGCCACTGAACGGGCTGCGGGTGCTCGACGCCGCCGCGCGTCATCTCAGTTTCACCAAGGCTGCCGATGAACTGGCGGTGACGCCTGCGGCGGTCGGCCAGCAAATCCGAGCGCTGGAGGATATGCTGGGCGTTGTGATGTTCCGTCGCACCCCCAAGGGGCTTGAACTGACCGACGAGGCGTCGGCCGGTCTGGATGCGCTGCGTTCCGGATTCCTGCAATTCGAAGAAGCGGTCCGGGCGATGCAGTCGGGCCAGTCCTCGCACAAGCTGACCATCGCCGCGCCGCGTGATTTTACCCAGAAATGGCTGAACGAGCGACTGTCCTCCTTTTCCGCCGACCATCCCGACACGCGTTTCGCGCTGGTTGCTGCCGATGACGCGATTGATTTTACCGAAGCCAATCTCGACGTGGCGATCTGGCTGGGTGACGGGCCGGGCCAGCATGAAGGCCGGATGCTTGGCGATACCGTGTTCGTCAAGGTTGCAGCTCCGGGCCTGAATGGCGGCAACAAGATCGACTGGCCCGGCTGTCCGATTTCCGAGGGCGAGGAAACATTGATGCGGGTTGCCGATGGCGGCCTCGCAATCGAAGCCGCAGCCAATGGTTTTGGCTATGCCTGGGTGCCCAAGATGCTGGTCCAGCGGGATCTGGCCGCGGGCCGGGTCGAGATCATCGGCGAGGACAGCGTGTCTTCGCGCGGCTACTGGCTGATGGCGCCGCTACCGCAATGGCGGCAGCAGAAGGTGAAGGCGCTGGTCGAAGCGCTCGCCAGCGCATAGCTTTTCCATCTATGACGTGCAGTGGCAGCGTATTCGTCGCCTGACCAAGTCCGACTATTGATTCGCCAGCAGATTTACCAGACGGGTCGTCAGGGCAAGCAGATCGCTTTCCTGCAGCGATTGTTCCGCATTGTTCCAGTTGACCGAAATCGCATAGTTTTTTCCCGTGCCGGATCGCAGCAGGAAATTATAGGACAATACTCCCGGTTCGGATCCGCCCTTATAGCCGAAATAGCGCCACTTCCGGGCGGCATCCTGACCGATTCCGGGATTGATGGCGAGAATGGCGAGTGTTTCGGCGCTCGCATTCCGGTGCAGATAGGCTAGCAAGCCGATCATGTCCCGTGGCGTGGCAAACCATTCCAGCTGATCGATGAAATTCGGCTTGCCGGTCATTATGCGGGCATCGAGACTGGCCAGCGCCAGGGCGCTGTCAAATTCGGCCAGCAGCCTTTCCCGTTCCTCCGGACCGGCGGCAAGGAAGTGGGCCCGTCGCTCGGCATGGACCGGCATTTTCAGCGCGGACGCCTGTCGTGTCATCAGAAAGGGGCGCATCTGCTCCGGATCATGATGGCCAGTAGCTCGCACGATCTGGTGCAATTTTTCCTGTCCGAGGATATTCACGAGCGTGTCGGTGGCGCTATTGTCGCTGATCGAGATCATCAAGGTCGCCAGCGTGTGCAGTGTCACCGGCGATCCGTCGGGCCAGTTCTGGCTGATCCCGGAGGGATGGGATTTCGGCCCGAGCGGGACGACATCGGACCATTGCCGCTCCCCGGCCCGCACCGCACGGTCGAGTTCGGCGAGGATATAGAGCTTGAACGCCGACGCGATGGCGTAGCGCCCATCTGGGTCAAGCGCTGCGATCGGGGGCAGGTCGGTGCTATCGAGCAGCTGGATCAGAACGCCCTGTCGGCCCGGCAGTGCGTCAATCGCCGCAAGAACGTCGTCGATCGAGGTGCCGGCAGCTTCGAAACCCGTCAGCAGAAGGCCGGAAATGCGGTGGGAAGCCTTGGTCTCCAGGTCCATATTGATCGTGCCGATGGATTTCTCAAAGCGGATCCGGAGCGTCGCACTATGGGCGTTGCGCGGCTCGATCGATAATATTTCCAGCGGCTGTCCCTGCTCAGCCGCCACTTGCCGAGTGAGCGCGCGAAACTGGGCAGGGGGGACGGCGTTGCGGAAATTCTCGTCGAACACCTCGGCTTCGATTTCTGCGCCTTGCAACAGGCGAAGCACGTCAGCGGCGCGGGCCGCGAGCTGCTCGGAAATGACGGTCTGTGGTTGCGCTTCGGCAGGATTGCTGTTCGACATCAGCGAACAGGTTAGAAGAAAAAGCGCGAAAGCGGAAAGGATACGCACGATATTCTCCCGTATCTGTCGATGGATCAGGCGATATCCATTAAGCGTCGATCACATCTTCATCAAGGCTGGCCGCATTTTGCTGGATGAAGTTGAACCGGTGTTCCGGATTCTTGCCCATCAGCCGGTCGACCAGATCCTTGACGCCCGCACGCTGCTCATATTCCTGCGGCAGCGTGACCCGGAACAGCGAGCGCGTGTTCGGGTCCATCGTGGTTTCCTTGAGCTGGTTCGGGTTCATCTCGCCGAGGCCCTTGAAGCGGCTGACCTCGACCTTCTTGCCCTTGAACGGACCATTTTCAATCGCGGCGCGGGCGCGTTCGTCCTGCGCATAGTGGCTCTTGCCGCCGGCGCTGATCCGGTACAGCGGCGGCCGGGCGAGGAACAGATGTCCCTGGCGGACCAGTTCCGGCATTTCCTGGAAGAAGAAGGTCATCAGCAGGGTCGCGATATGGGCACCGTCGACATCGGCGTCGGTCATGATGATCACCCGCTCGTAGCGCAGATTGTCGGGATCGCAGTCCTTGCGCGTGCCGCAGCCGAGCGCCAGGATCAGGTCGGCGATTTCGCTGTTGGCAAATATCTTGGCGCTATTGGCCGAGGCGACATTGAGGATCTTGCCGCGGATCGGCAGGATTGCCTGGGTCTTGCGGTCGCGGGCCTGCTTGGCCGAGCCGCCGGCGCTGTCGCCCTCGACGATGAAGATCTCGGTACCGGCGGGGTCATTGCCGGAACAGTCGGTCAGCTTGCCGGGCAGCCGGACCTTGCGGCCCGAGGTTGCGGTCTTGCGCTTGACCTCGCGTTCGGCCTTGCGCTTCAGCCGCTCGTCCATCCGCTCCATCACGAAGCCGAGCAGCGCCTTGCCGCGGTCCATATTGTCGGTGAGGAAATGGTCGAAATGGTCGCGCACCGCATTCTCGACGAATTTTGTCGCCTCGGGGGAGGTGAGCCGGTCCTTGGTCTGGCTTTGAAATTGTGGATCGCGAATGAACACCGACAACATCATTTCGCCGCCGGAGATGATATCGTCGGCGGTCAGCTGCGCCGCCTTCTTGATCTGGACCAGTTCGCCAAAGGCGCGCAAGCCGCGGACCAGGGCATTGCGCAGGCCGGTCTCGTGGGTACCGCCATTGGGCGTCGGAATGGTGTTGCAATACCAGCTGTAGCTGCCGTCGGTCCAGATCGGCCAGGTGATCGCCCATTCGACCCGGCCCTGATTGTCGGGGAAATCCTGATTGCCGGCGAAGAAATCGGAGGTGACGCATTCGCGCCCGGCCAGCTGTTCGCGCAGATGGTCGGAAAGGCCGCCGGGGAACTGGAAAACCGCTTCCGCCGGCACATCGTCGCTGGCCTGGCTTTCATCGCATTTCCAGCGGATCTCGACGCCCGCGTAGAGATAGGCCTTGGAGCGGGCCAGCTTGAACAGTCGCGCGGGCTTGAATCTGTTGCCCTCGCCGAAAATCTCTACATCGGGGACGAAGGATATGCTCGTGCCGCGGCGATTCTGGGTGCTGCCGACTTCTTCCAGCTTCGAGGTCGCGAGCCCCTGCGAGAAGGTCTGGCGATAGAGGGTCTTGTTGCGCGCAACCTCGACCACCGTGTCCGACGACAGGGCGTTGACGACCGAAACGCCGACGCCGTGCAGGCCGCCGGATGTCGCATAGGCCTTGTCGGAGAATTTGCCGCCCGAATGGAGCGTCGTCATGATCACTTCCAGCGCCGACTTGCCGGGAAATTTGGGGTGTGGGTCTACCGGAATGCCTCGCCCATTGTCGCTGACGGTCAGGCGATTGTCTGCGTCCAGCGTGATCTCGATCCGGCTGGCATGGCCGGCGACCGCTTCATCCATGCTGTTGTCGATGACTTCGGCGGCGAGATGATGGAGCGCGCGTTCGTCGATGCCGCCAATATACATGCCCGGACGCTTGCGGACAGGCTCGAGCCCTTCCAATACCTCGATGGCCGAGGCATCATAGTCACCGGTTTTGGATTGGGTTGGCGGGTTGGCGCCGAACAGATCATCAGACATCCCGACCCTATAAGAGGGCAGGAGTCACACTGGCAAGAGACTTATGAAGTCTCCGGCCAGTGCATTGAAAATTCTTGCAATTTGGGCTGTTGGCTAGCGAACGCGCGGGCCACCGAAGGGCAGGGGCGGTGGTGCGCGACGGGCGCCGCGGGGCAGCTGTGCCTGGAACGCACGGCCGCAATGCTCGACGCAATAGGGAAAGCCCGGGTTCACTTCCTCGCCACAGAAATGGAAGTCCGGTTCGCCAGGATGGTTGATCGGCCAGCGGCAGATCTTGTCATTGAGGTCGAGCAGGCTGGTCTTGTCGGCAATTTCGTCGCTCGGCTTGGCCGGAACCAGGCGGCGTGGCGGGGCCGGCGGAATCGGTGCCTGCTGGTCGCCGGGACCCTGACGCAGGAAGCCGCCGGGACCGACGGACACGATCTTCGGACCGTCATGCTTGGGCTGGCGCGCCTGTTGCGCGGCATGGGTGCGCGCGGCCGGTGTTGGCGGCGGCATCGCGCGCCGGGCGACATGCTCTTCCTTGGGTGTGGCGGCCGCACCGCTTTTTGCCGCTGGCTTTTTCGCCTTGGGTGCTGGTTTTGTACCCTTTTTTGTCTGGGGCTTGGCTTTTACGGGGGACGGACGCGACTTCAGGCCAAGGCGATGCGCCTTGCCGATCACGGCATTGCGGCTGACGCCGCCCAGTTCTTCCGCGATCTGGCTGGCGGTCAGGCCTTTTTCCCACATATTCTTCAGCGAATCGATTCGCTCATCCGTCCAAGCCATGCAAAGTCCTAATCATCTTGAGTTAGCGGCGATATAGGGTTGCCGGGGTGATTATACAACCACGAATGGCGCGCGATTCCCGCGATATGGGGTTGTGATTGGCGCTGGGAGCCGATAGGCGGAATCCATATGCTCGACCAAACCAGAAAAGATCAGTCAGGGGACCGGCCGGCTGGAACAATGCGCTTTGCCGAACCCGGTGTGCCGATCATTCGCGGCGTCAACTGGGCGGGATTTCTGGCGTTATACTGGAAAGAGGTAAGGCGCTTTTTCAAAGTGCAGTTGCAGACCGTCTGGGCGCCGTCGATCACCACCTTGCTGTTTCTGGTCATATTCACCGTGGCCATCGGTCGCGCCGACCGCAGCGTCATGGGCGCGCCCTTCGCCGACTTTATCGCGCCTGGCCTGATCTGCATGGGCATGCTGCAAAATGCCTTTGCCAACAGCAGCTTTTCGATGCTGGTCGGCAAGATCCAGGGCACGATCATCGATTATCTGACTCCGCCGCTATCGGTCGGCGAACTGCTGGCGGCGCTGGTCACGGCGTCGATGACAAGAGCCTTTCTGGTCGGTTTCGCCGTGTGGCTGGCGATGTTCCTCTGGCCCGGGGTCGATGTCGGGGTAGAGCATTGGTGGGCGGTCCTCTGGTTTGGCATCATGGGCTCGGCGATGCTGTCCTTCCTCGGTGTGCTGACCTCGATCTGGGCGGAAAAATTTGACCATGCCGCAGCCGTGACCAATTTCGTCGTGGCGCCGCTGGCGTTGTTGTCCGGTACATTCTACTCGATCGACCGCCTGGCACCGGCTTTCCAGGCGGTGAGCCACGCCAATCCCTTTTTCTACGCGATTTCCGGATTCCGCTATGGCTTTCTCGGCGAAGCGGATTCGCCGGTCGTGGTTGGCGCCCTGGTCTTGCTGGCGATCAATATCGGCCTGGCGCTGCTCTGCTATCTGCTGCTGAAATCGGGCTGGAAGATCAAGTCCTGACCGTGCCGGCGCGCTAATGCCGGTGAATGCGGTGCAGCTTGTATTTGCCGCCCTCGGTCGCCTGAAACAGCCGCGCCACATCGGGATGGCCGACGGGTTCGCCGCTGTCATCGGATAACAGATTCTGCTGGCTGACATAGGCGACATAGCTGCCATCGGCATTTTCCGCGAACAGATGGTAGAAAGGCTGGTTTCTCGGCGGCTGCAGGTCCTTGGGAATCGCTTCATACCATTCCTCGCTGTTGGCGAAGACCGGATCGATATCATAGATTACACCGCGAAAATCAAAGATCCGGTGGCGCACCACATCGCCAATGGCAAAGCGCGCGTCGAGGATGGCGGGCGTGTTGGGGGGCAAGGGATTGCCGGACTTGAACGGATCTGCTGAATTCATGTTAACAATTTAGGCCTTTCCGGAACAGATGCAAGCGCTGGATCGGAATCGGGTTGGCCACAGCGGTGAACCGGTGGTCCGGAATGGCTCGGACTGTGCGGCGCTTTCGGGGAGTGGCCGGCCTGGATTTCCGGGATGAATTCGGAGCATTGCTGCTACCACCCGCCAGGATCATCGGCCATGTCTGTCGGATAGCGCCTCGGTGGCAGGCGTCGATGTCCGCGCCTGCGGAAACGCCTTGAAGGCCGGTTTTTCTTCGGACTTTGCCGGTTCTCGCCGGCTCATTCTCCAGACCGTGAAAAGAACGATCAGAATATGGGAAGCGATCATGGTCCAGAAAAGTGCCGGCGGCCCGATCATCGACAAAGCAATACCGCCGAAAAAGGGCCCCAGAATGGACCCGTAGCCGAAAAACATCAGCAGGCCGCCGCTGATCTGCAACGATTGCCCCAGCTCGGCATGGTCATTGGCGTGGGCCAGAACGATCGGATACATGGCGAACATGGCGGCGCCAAGCAGCGAACCGATCAGGATATTTTCGATACCGGTCTGCGGACTCATGGTCAAAAAGATGGATTCTGCCAATATTGCCAGAACCGCAAGCAGAACCAGTATTTTCCTGCGGTCAAACCGGTCGGATGCCTTGCCGACGGGAATCTGGAACAGCGCCCCGGCCAGAACCGGAATGCTGCAAAAGAGCACGATGCTCGTCATGTCCAGCCCGATCCTGTTGCCGTAGACCGCGGCCAGCGTGCCAAAAGTACCGTTGGATATGCCGATCATGAGGGCAGCAAAGACCGCGACCGGCGAATTTCGCCAGAGTCGCGGGATATTGAGCTTGACCTCGAACAGCGGAGCAGGCGCCCGGTTCGAGCTGATCGCCGTTGGAATAAGCGCCAGACAATAGAAGATGGCCGCCAGCATGAAATACCAGTGCCCCGATATGTCAGCTCCGATCAGGATCATCTGGCCGCCGGTCGAGCCGATCAGATTGATCATCGCATAGGTCCCGAAAACCTGACCGCGAATGGAGGAATCCACTTCCTCGCTCAGCCAGCTTTCCACGATCATCGCAGCGCCGGCAAAGCAGAATCCGGATATCGCCCGCAAGGGAATCCATGCCCAGGCGTCGGGAAACATCGACGACAATAACACCACAATGGCCGCGGTTGCCGCGAGCGTTCCGAACGCCCGGATATGCCCCACGCCGGCAACCAGCCGCGGGGTAAAGGCGCAACCAAGAACATAGCCGGACGCCCAGCTCGTGCCCAGCAGGCCCAGCGAAAAGGCACTGAATCCTTCCTCCGAGCCGCGGATCGGCAATATCAGGCCGTGTATCCCGCCTGCGATCAGCAGGAAGAGGGAGCCGAGCAAGAGCGCGCTGAGGGGGACAAGTCTGGCTGTCATGTTCTGGTTTCACCTGCTCCGATTCATTCATCGATTCGGGCATTGTATCAAATATGGCGGATCGCAGGCGCGGCTATTGCAGTTCCGGCCTTTCATTCCATTTGCGATCAAAAAACCCCGCGCCGGGAGTGGGAGGGCCGGCGCGGGGCTGATCGATGTTCGCGATATAGCGCGGATAATGTCCGGTTCAGTAGGACCGTTCAAATTCCTCTATTTCTCTTTCCGCCTCGTCTTGCGCGCGGCCATATTTTTCCTGGATCTTGCCAGCGAGGATTTTGCGGTTTCCGTTGATCTGGTCGAGCTCGTCGTCGGTCAATTCACCCCATTTCTTCTGGACATTGCCCTTGATCTGCTCCCAGTTTCCCTTGATCATATTCTCGTTCATCTTTTACACTCCTTTGGTTTCGCTATAGTCAATCAATGGCTGGCAAGCGGTTTTGGTTCCGCAGAAACGCAATTTTTTGTTGCCGAACCCGGGCTCCGCTGGACGCAGCACAATGTTCCGCCTCGTGGTCAGATCGGACCAAGTATAGATTCCGACAAGATATACTGGCCGGCCCATTCCCGTCCTATACAATCAGACTAGCTAGGAAAAATTGCACGCCTAACATAGATTAGTTGTGGTTTTTGGGGAACGGTGTAACCGGGTTGCTTATGCCCCTACACGAACATAATATTGCTGCGTCTTTCAAGGCGATATGCGAGAATGCCAGCGCGGCCTTGTTTGTCATCAATGCCAGCCAGCAGTGCATCTACGCGAATCCGGCCGCCGAGACCTTGACCGGCTTCAAGGCCGGCGAGCTGATAGGCCATCGGCTTCACGACCTTATTCACCATACCCGTCCGGATGGCAGCGAATATCCCGTTTCGGAATGCCCGCTGGACAATGGCCTGCCTTCCAATACGCGCGAACAGGGGGAAGAGATGTTTGTCCATGCAGATGGCAGCTTCTATCCCGTATCCTACAGCTCCAGCCCGATCATTGAACACGGGAATCTCGTTGGCAAGGTGATCGAAGTCCACGGCCTAGCCAAAAAATTGGCGATAGCCCGCGAACGGGAACGCGAAAAGGCCCTGCTGGCAAAAACCTTTGACAACGCAGCCGTCGGCATTGCCCATGTCGGACATGACGGAAGCTGGCTGCGGATCAATGACAAATTGTGCAACATTGTCGGCTATCCGCGAGAGGAACTGCTGACGATGACATTTCAGGATATTACCCATCCCGATGATCTGAACGCCGATCTCGAATTATATGAGAAGCTGAAAGCTGGCGACATCGGTGGGTATAATCTCGAAAAGCGCTATTTCCGCAAGGACGGGGCTCTGATCTGGGTCAGGCTCACCGCTTCCTCTCAGAAAGACATGTCCGGCGAGATGGAATTTGCGATCGCGGTGGTCGAAGACATCACCAGCGAGAAGGAACATCAGCAGCGTGTCGATATCATGGCCGGTGAACTCCAGCACCGGGTGAAAAACACGCTGGCAACGGTGCAGGCGATTGCCAGGATGTCATTGCCGGATGATACCGCCGGGAAAGAAGCCTTCATATCCCGGATCCTGGCCCTCAGTCGGTCGCATGACCTGCTGCTTGCGGACAATTGGTCCGGTTCCGGCATCGTGGATGTAGTGGAGCAGGCCGTTCATCCTTTTGGCGGGACGGACGGCGAGCGGATCAAGGCGTCCGGTCCGGAATGCAGATTGTCGTCGCGCACCTCGCTTGCCCTCTCCATGGCGCTGAATGAACTGGGGACCAATGCCGTGAAATATGGCGCGCTGAGTGGCGACCGGGGAACGATAAATATCGAATGGGATTTCACGGACGGGGCGGAACGGTCTCAGCTCGAATTCACATGGCGGGAAACCGGCGGCCCGAAAGTTTCACCGCCGCAGCGCAAGGGATTTGGAACCACATTGATAGAGCGTGCGTTGGCTTCAGAGATGCAGGGGGAGACTGCGGTTGAATATTTGCCATCCGGCGTGATCTTCAAATGTTCATTCCCGGTCGAATGAAACGCCAAGCGAAAGTCATGCTGTGCCCGAATTTTCTATCCTTGTCCTCGAAGATGACGCAATGCTTTCCCTCGCGATGGAAGATATCCTGCAAAAGCTCGGTTGCAAGAATCTGACCTTTGCCTTTGATTTGGCGAGCGCACTCGAAATTGCCGAAACCGGCAGTTTCTCCATCGCCTTTCTCGACCTCGATCTGAATGGGGAATTGTCTTTGCCGGTCGCTCGCCTGCTCAGACAGAAGGATGTCCCCTGTTTTTTTACCACCGGATTCGGTTCGCGCTTCGATTATGAAGATTTGAAGGATGCGCCGATCATCCGCAAACCCTATTCCGAACAGGATATACAGCGGGCGTTGCAGAGCGTGGACGGACAATAGGGGCCGGTCGCCCCTGGACCGAAATGCAATCGGCATCGATTCCTGCAAAGCGCGAGAAATGGCGATCGCCTTCCTGCGACCTCTGTTCCCGGAAGTAAGGGAGATCGACGGTATATTTCCCCTTAATCATATGGAAACCGTCACCTGATACTCTCGAATTCTTAATTGGGAATTGTAGCCATGCAGAGAATAAGATTGTCAGACCAAAAACCGGCGGGCAGATCCAACCTGCTGAATATAATAGCGTTATCGGGTGCCATTGCCGTGTTCGTTGGATTGAGCAGCTTGCTCCTGCCACCGGCAGTCGCGAAGATTTTCGGGGCTGAGATTGTTCTGGATGACACTCTCAGTGTCGCGCTGCTGCTCAACATCGCGCTGATATTGTTGATCTGGCGGGGTTCTCAGGTCCTGTCCCGGCATGCGAAGGCGGCTGACGACGCCCAGCGGGAAGTCGGCATGGTGGCAGTCAGGGACTATGCCACCGGGTTGCGGAACCGCCCGGGCATCGTGGAAATAATTGACGAGAAAATGGGTGCGGGCGAAAATATTTCCCTGATCAACATGGATCTCGACAATTTCAAGAAAATCAACGACCTTTACGGACATCAGGCCGGCGACGAAATGCTGAAGGAAGTAGCCGACCGATTGGTAGAGGTTACGCCGGAAGATTCGGCCTGCGCTCGTCTCGGCGGAGACGAATTTGCGGTATTGCTTTTCGGAGAGGCTGCCAGCGCCAAGAATACGCTGGCCGTCGCCGAAGCGATACAGCACGCTTTCTCCGATCCCGTTTCGGTCGGCGGAAGCATAAGCAAGATTAGCGCTTCCATGGGGATATACGCCAGGGTCAAGCGAGGCTCGAGCATCGCGGATGTGTTTCGGCGGAGCGATATTGCCATGTATGAGGCCAAAAAGGCCGGGGGCGAGCGGATATCCTGTTTTGAACCCGAAATGGAAGCCGAAGTGCAGCAGCGATACAAAATGGAATCCGATATGAGGGAGGGCATTCCGCGCGGAGAATTCGTCCCCTTCTATCAACCGCAATATGGCATTCGCGGCTCCAATCTCGTCGGGTTTGAAGTTCTGGCCCGGTGGAATCACCCGAGCGGCGAACTGATCGAACCGACCGATTTCATTCCCCTCGCCGAAGCGACTGGCATGATTGCTTCGCTGTCCTTTTCGGTGATGCGTCAGGCCTTTGTCGATGCGAAAGACTGGGACCATTCGCTTGTGCTGGCCGTGAACATCTCCCCTGTGCAATTGAGTGATCCGAATCTGGACAAGCAGATCATGAAGATCCTGGTGGAAACCGGTTTCCCGGCACAACGACTGGAACTGGAGATCACGGAAAGCAGCCTGCTCGAAGATACACCGCTGGTTCTCAGCACGATCACCAGCCTGAAGGCGTTGGGCATCCGTATTTCCCTGGACGATTTCGGTACGGGCTATTCCTCCATGACCCAGCTGAAGGCTTTTCCCTTCGATCGCATCAAGATTGACCGCAGCTTCGTGTTTTCCATGCTGGACAATGATGAAAGCGCCGCAATTGTCAAATCGATAGCTTCGCTGGCGACGTCGCTGAACGTTCCCATTACCGCCGAAGGCATTGAATCGGACGAAATGAGGGGATATCTGGACGAGATCGGCTCGATGGATGGACAGGGCTGGCTATACGGACGGGCAACCTCCAAGGAAGACCTGATAAAATTGCTCCCGCAGATCGCCCTGGCAGCTGGCGGCTATGATATTGATGATCTGAAAATTGTTGGTGAACCTGATTCCGGCCGGGGCGATCTGGATAGCGAGAACAAGGTCGCCAAAAGCGCATCGGGATAGATTGCGCCGCCCCTCTGTCGCGAAAACTTCTTTCCTACAATATCGGACTTCTGATATGGCAGGCCATAGCATGGGCCTCCATCCTTCATTTCTCGCGCATACGCAGGTGCGGATTCGGAACATTCCCATCGCATGCAGAAAATCGCCGTTTGCATGCACGATGACTTGGTTGCGCAATGACCGGATTTTCTGCTTTGGGGGTTGTGACCCGTGTGACCCGCGGCAAAACAGACACCGACGGTCTGGTCGCCCCTTCAGAAAATGGCGAGGATCATACGCCCTTCTCGGGCGAGCGGCTTGGCTATCGGACCCATATTGTCTGTGGAGGTGCGTTAGGGATTCGAACCCTAGATACCATTGCTGGCATACCGCATTTCGAGTGCGGCGCTTTCGACCACTCAGCCAACGCACCTCATAGACGGGCCGCATGTAGCGATCATCGCACGGCCCTGCAACCCATATCGGGGCCTGTCCAAAATTGAGAGGAAAATGGGCGAGGACGCGGAGTTAATGTCCGATCGCCGCAGCAATTCGCGGGAAATCAAGTTGACCGGACAAGGGCCAACAAAATCATTCTTGTCGGGATCAAAAGCCGTCGCAGCATCGTTGTCGTGGCAGCAACCCGAGAAGGAGACCTTGCCATGCGTAAATTTTCGACATTTCTATATATGGCCGCTATGGCCGCTATGGCCGCCGCGACTGCTCCCGCCATCGCTCATGTGGATGCGACAAGCCATGCTGTGGTGCGCAGTGAACCGATCGCCGGCGTCTACAACAAATTCTGGTATAATTATCTTGCGGACGTTCTGGAGGCAGACAAGGAACTCAAGAGCGACCTTCGCCGTGCCACCGACCAGGAGGATACGCGCGATGCCTGGGAAGAATATGAGCATGAACTGGTCGATGCCGACAAGGATTATGCCGAGGAAATGCGCGATCGCAACTATCGGGTAGGCCGGGTAACCGTCGGCAACTAGCTGTGCAGCCCGGCAATAGAAAGGCGGGACCCGATCCCGCCTTTTTTATGCCTGCCACGAAGATGCGCGCTTCGACACATTGCCGCGGCCTGGCCTATTTCCAACCTGATTCCAGTGACTTGCGTTCGGCATCAGCATCCATCGGTCCCTCCACCATCAATTCGGCCGCGACTGCATTGATCGCGTTGCTGGAGGCCTGACGATAATCGCCCTGAATGCCACCGGGCAGGGTGCTGACCATCTTCCACTGCTGCCCTTCGCGGCAACCGATTCCGGACACGGCCTCTCCGGTGAAGCTGCGGCAGACAGCGCCGGTCCTGGCACGGAAGGTCAGGCCGATCCGAAAGTCGCTGTCATCGGCCTGCGTCGACGCAAGTTGCCTGTCGAGGGCATTTTCCAGGGGGCCACTGGCGACCAGTGCACCGCCTTGTTGCGCAAAAGGCGACTCCGGGTCGCCGTTCAGGCCATATTGCCCGACCACGACACCCAAAACGAGCGTTGCAGCCATCGCTCCCCATTGGGCAAGGCCGAAGCTGCGGCGCTGTTGCTTCGCCTGTTCCCGACCGGCTTTGCGCGCTGCGAAGCTGGTGTCGACATCCGGTGCAGCAGGGGCCAGCATCGCCGTCAGGCGATCCGGGATTTCCTCGCTTGCGACCGGCGCATAATGGGCCGCCACTATGGCGCGGAGCGCACGCGCCTTGCCAATCCGGTCCGTCAGATCGGTATCACTGATCATCGCCTTTTCAATGCGCCTGACGGTTACGGCATCGCATTCGCCATCGACATAGGCCATGATGGTCTGATCGTCGAAGGTCATGCTGCTTCTCCCAGTTCCCGCTGCAGGGCTTCGCGGCCGCGTACCAGACGCGACGTCAGGGTGCCGATCGGAATGTCCAGCAAGGCGGCGGCTTCCTTGTAGGCAAAGCCCTCGACCAGCACCAGCGAGACGGCCTCGCGCTGCTCGATCGGCAGGCGATCCATGGCCCGGTCGACATCCTTGAGCTCCATCCGGCTTTCCATGCGCCGATGATCGTCGCCGACGACCTTTTCCATTGCGTCGTCATCATTGGCCACATGTTCGCGGCGGCCTGCGGCGCGGACCGTGTCGATCCAAATATTGCGGGTAATTCTGTACATCCAGCTATCCAGTCTCGTTCCTGCCTGCCACTGGTCACGCTTGTTCAGGGCACGCTCCAGAGCCATCTGGCATAGGTCATCTGCATCATCGATATTGCGCGTCAGGCTGCGGGCAAAACGCCGCAGTCGCGGGAGTAACTCCAGCAAATCCTGTTCAAAGGCCATTCAGCGCGGATATCCTTTATTGATTGCCTATGGATGAAACGACGTGTGTCGCTCGTTCAATCCACGAATGCAAAATAAATGCAATCAACCAGGGATTGCGAAACCGGAAACGGTAGACAAGGATGCAGAGATGAAAACCACAGCCAAATGGGTGGCCGCGATATTCTGCTTGCTGGTGCCCGCCGCTGCTATGCCCCAGCTGGCCCTGCCAACCGTTGGTCCTGCGCTGCCGCTGCCGGGTCCCTCGCTGGGAGACATAACCGATTCGCTGATCGATCCGGCAAGCGGGACGCTGAACGACCGCATTCTGGACCGATTGACCCGATCGGAGCTCGGCAAAATATTGAATCGGCTCAGGATGGATCGCCTCGGCCAGTTCATGCGCCAGAATCGCGAACATGTCGAACCGGACCGCAATGGCGATCCGGCCGTTCGCGGTGTGCTGATTGCTACCGGTATTTCCGATGTCTCACTGCGGAAGGCGCAGGAGGAAGGCTTCCAGATACTGGAGCGGGCCGCAATCGAGGGCCTTGACCTCGGCTATGTGAAATTTGCGACGCGCCCCGGCAAGTCGCTCAAGTCTGAGCAAAAGCAGCTGCAGAAGCTGGCCCGCGAATCGGACATCAGTGCGGACAATATCTATTTCACCAGCGGTGCCAATCCGCTGCCAGCAAATGCCATGTTATTGGCCAGCAGCAAGGTGCGGTCCGGCGCGATCGGACTGATCGATGGCGGCGTAGCCCGGCACAGCGCTATCGCGATGCCGGTCGAGCAGCGCGGTTTCGCCAAGGGTGCTCCGGTCGCGAGCAGTCACGGCACCGCGATTGCATCGCTGATCTCGGACAGCCTCCAATCCGGTGCGCCTGGCATTCTGGCTGCAGATATATACGGCAGCGATCCGGCCGGCGGCAATGCAAGTGCGATTGCCCGGGCATTGGGCTGGATGGCGCAACGCCAGGTACCGGTAGTCGCGATCAGCCTGGTAGGTCCGGATAACGGACTGCTCGGTCGGGCCATCAGGGCCGCGCAGCAGAAAGGAATGCTGATCGTGGCCGCGGTGGGCAATGATGGTCCCGCCGCACCCCCGCGCTATCCCGCGGCCTATAAGGGCGTGATTGGAGTGACCGGCGTGGATCAGCGCGACCGCGCGCTGCCCGAGGCAGGAATTGCGACGCCGGTAGATTTTGCCGCACCGGGCGCCGGGATCAGGGGAGCGGCACCGGATGGGGGGCTGGTGACGCTGCGCGGAACGTCCTTTGCGGCGCCTTTGGTCGCGGCGCGCTTGCTGTCCCATTATCCGTCCGCAAACATCAGTCGGATAGAGCCGGCGGTCACCGGTCTGATCCGGGAAGCAGAAGACCTTGGCAAAAGGGGCATGGACAAGATCTATGGCCATGGTCTGGTCTGCGGCAAGTGCGGGCTGCGCTGATTTTGAAAATTTTCCTGCGATTGATGGATTAAAACGCAGATCAGCATCGTTCCCCTTGCAGACGAAGACAATATCATCGTTCTGCAAGGAGAAAGACCATGAATAATCTTATCGCAAGCACCATCACCATCGCAATGATCATCGCTACACCGGCATCGGCGCAGTTGCTCGGTGGCAGCGGCGGGCTGGGCGGCAGTCTGGGCGGCACGCTTGGCAGCAGCCTGGGTTCGGACACAATAGGCCGTACGACTGGTACGATTACCGGCAGTGGTGGGGTGACCAGTTCTACCCGTATCGATCGCTCGATCGACACTAGGTCTGGCGAAGTGTCCACCGATGCGGACAGTCAATCCAGTGCCAGCGGTTCGCTGATCGGGACCGCTGATCTGCCCCGCAATGTCGTGACGGGATCAGCCGATGGCGCTGCTTCAGGTTCTGCGAACGGCAGTGCGGGTGCCACACTTGTAGGAACCGATGCCGTGCGCGCGACCGCCGGACAAGTTATTGGTACCGCACGCAATACGGCGGGGCGGGCCAGGTCGGCCGCAAGCGGTGTGGCAACAAATGTGGTCAGCAACGCCTCGAGCGCAGGTACGTTGGCCGGCCAAGCGGCTGGCAGCGGCAGCGCCATGGCAATGGGTGATCTTGGACAGCTGGCCGCTTCGGGAAGCGCGGCGGCCAATGCCGGCGGGATGTTCGCGGTTGCGCCTGGAATGCCGATCCAGGATGCCGAAGGCCGCCTGGTCGGACATGTCCGGTCGGTCCGGCAGTCCGGTGCCGGGGTCGTTCAATCAGTGATTGTTGAAGCTGGAAATCGTACGGCGGAGCTGCCTGCAGCCAATTTCGCGGGATCAGGCAATGTTCTGATCACGGGAATGAGCAAAGGTGAAATCAAGGAGGCGTCGCAATCGCAAAGCACCGTTCCGCAAAACGAATCCAATCGATAAGCAGTTCGTGGAAACGGTGCCGGTGACCTAATCGCCCAACCCCGTTCACGGCACCATTTCACGCGGGAGACGCGCCGGGATATTTCCGGCGCGTTTTTCATTGTCTTGTGCCGTTCCAGCAAGCCGGCTGGAAAAGACCCGCAATTGCGCTGGCAGAATTGCATATCCCCACTGCCATGACAGGCGGATGCCTTCATCCGAAACTTGTCATCCAATTCCGGCAAAGCAAGGGCGATCAGATTTTCGCCGCCAATCCCACAGTGAATCGAACTTTTTGCCAATATATAGCTGGGAAATGGCTTCGTTCTTTGGCACGATGGGCATCGGCCAAAGGACATCTGAATGACCAAGAAAAAAAGCACCGACTATCAATCGCACCTGCAGGACGTTCTGGAAGCTCCGGAAGGTGCGCATATCGCGGCCCTGTTCGATTTCGATGGCACGATCATCGCCGGCTATTCTGCCACGGCGATGCTGTGGGAGAAGATCAAGCGGCGCGAAATGACCGCTGACGAAGTCGTCGAAACGATCAATGTAATGGCCCAATATACTACCGGCAACATGGGGTTTTCGGGCCTGATGACCGGCGGCGCCAAGTTCATGAAGGGCGTGACCGAGGACAGCTATTTCGAATTTGGCGAAGAGCTGTATGAAAAATATATTGCCCGCAAAGTCTATCCCGAGGCGCGGGCGCTGATCGAGGCCCACCGCGCCAAGGGCCATACGATCGCCATCGTGTCTTCCGCCACCATCTACCAGATCGAACCCACGGCCCGCGATCTCGATATCGAACATGTGCTCTGCTCGCAATATGAAGTCGAGAATGGCGAGTTCACCGGCAATATCATCCGCCCGCTATGCTTCGGTGAAGGCAAGGTCATCGCCGCCGAAAATCTTGCAGCCGGCTATGGCCTGGACCTGGACCAGAGCTATTTCTATTCTGACAGCTATGACGATATCGAATTGCTCGAAAGGGTCGGCCATCCGCGACCGCTGAACCCGAACACGAAATTGCGCGAGGCTGCGCGCGAACATGGCTGGCCGCTCGAAAAATATGAAAGCCGGGGGCAGGGCAAGCCGGTGGACTATGTTCGGACCATTTACGCCACCGGGTCGCTGATCGGTTCGGCCATTGCGTCGCTGCCGATCTGGGCTCTGACCGGATCGCAGCGCGAGGCGATGAATTTTTCGACCGGTCTCTTCGGTGATATCGCGACCGCTTTGACTGGCTGCGAACTGGAAGTGACGGGCGAGGAGAATCTCTGGACGTCGCGGCCCTGTATCTTTGTCTTCAACCATCAGAGCAAGGCCGATGTAATGATCCTGGCCAAGCTGATCCGTCGGGACATGGGCGGGGTCGCCAAGAAGGAGGTCCGGGACACGCCAGTGATCGGCAAGCTGATGGAGCTGGCGGGTACGGTGTTCATTGACCGTGCCAACGCAGGCAGCGCGATCAAAGCCATGGCGCCGCTGATCGATGCGGTCAAGATCGAAGGCAAATCGATCGTCATCGCGCCGGAAGGCACGCGCACCCTGTCGCCGAAACTCGGCCCGTTCAAAAAGGGTGCCTTTCATATGGCGATCCAGGCCGGCGTGCCGATGGTGCCGATCGTTATTCACAATGCCGGCGATGTTGCCCCGAAGAACGAATTTCTCATGCGGCCTGCCAAGGTCAGGGTTGATGTTCTGCCCGCGGTGGACACCAGCAACTGGTCAATCCGGACAATCAACCAGCACGTAGCCGAAGTGCGCGGTATGTTCCTCAAGGCGCTGGGTCAGGCGGAAGAAGAGGAGGCGCTCGACGCGCTGGTTAACGACGAGCGTCCACCGGCGAAAACCAAAAACGATGCCCGAAAGGTCAGAAAGCCCGCCGCACAAAAGACGGGGGCGCGGAAGAAGCCCGCGGCGCGCAAGGCGAGTTCCAAAAAAACAGTAACAAAAAAAGCCGTTGCAAAGCCCGCCGCGAAGCGATCTACCCCAAATAGGAAGGCCGCAGCGCGAGCGGCGCCAACGACAGAAGCGGTGAAATAGGCGGAAACCAGGGAGCGGGGATGGACGAAGCAGCGCAAATGGCAAATTCCGGAGCGTTGCTGGCGCAGGGCCCGAAGCTATTTGTGATTGACGCGCGCAATCGGGTCGAACGGCGCTATCTGCTGGATTGGCTCCACACATCCATGGCCGAAGGCGGCCCCGGCAGGAAACTGAACTGGGTAAGCCTGCCGATATCCGATGAACGGGCGAAATTACGTCTCGACCGCCTCGCAGAAAAACTGAAAGGAAATCCTGATACGCTGGTGGTTCCGGTTCGTATTGCCTGGCGCATTCCCAATTTCGAAAAAAGCCGTGCGGTCAAAATGCGGCATGTCATTTTTGGTGATCCACGCAATCCCGGCAGCTTTCGCGCCCGGTCCATTTTGCTGCGCGACAAGCGTCGCGCCCATTGCCTGACCGGCCAGCCCGCCACCATTGGCGAGCTCGAGCAAAGCTTTGCGGAACTGAGCAAGGATTACACGCAGACCGATCATATGGAATTTGCTGCCTTCGTCGTGCGGCAGGCCGGCTTGGTGCTGGATATTGCCGAGCGCGGATTGCGCGGACGTCGCTACAAGGTACCCCGGCATGTCGCCGACGGCCTGCGCAGCGATGCGCGTTTCCGGACAGCGATGACCCGCCTCTCCAGCGAAATGGGTCAGAGTGAAACAGCGCTCTACGAACAGGCCGCAAAATATATGAAGGAGCTGATCGCCAGACCGAGTCCCCTGTTCATCGATATGAAGGCCAAGCTAGACCGGTTCATGCTGTCGCAGGGCTATGAAGACGAGGTGGTGTTTGATCGCAAGGAACTGACCCGATTGCGCAAGACCATGCGGGAACATCCGACGCTGCTGCTGTTCACCCACAAAACCTATATCGACGGGGTGACCGCCACCGATCTGGCCTATCAGAACGATCTGCCGCTGATCCATCTGTTTGGCGGGATCAATCTGGACTTTTTCGGCCTGGGATTCATGCTGCGCCGCGCCGGTACCATTTTCATCCGGCGCAGTTTCGAGAATAACCCGGTCTACAAGCTCGTCCTGCGCTATTATGTCAGCTATCTGCTCGAGAAGCGCTTCCCCATGACCTGGGCCTTCGAAGGCACCAGGTCGCGGCTCGGTAAGCTGATGCCGCCACGCTATGGCCTGCTCAAATATGTCATGGACAGCGCGCACAGCAACGACATCAAGAATGTGCATATCATTCCCGTCGTCACCAGTTTCGACCTGATCCGGGACGTGGAGGAATATGCCAGCGAACAGACCGGACGGCTGAAGAAGCCGGAGTCGCTGAGCTGGTTCATCGGCTATCTGCGCAGCCTGCGCGAACCGATGGGCAAGGTCTATGTCGATTTCGGCGAGCCGGTGATCGTCAAGAAGGCGCCCAATCCGAATGACCGCCTGGCCTTGTCCAAAATGGCTTTTGAAGTTGCCGTGCAGGCCAATCGGGCGACGCCGCTGACCCTGACCTCGCTGATGTGCCTGTGCCTGCTGGGTACCGCCCCGCGCGCGATGACCGAAGATGAACTGCGCGCGGTCATAAACTTTCTGGTCGGCTGGGCACGGGAGCGCGCCATCCGCATGAGCGACGATCTGACGGACCAGAATCTGGAGGGCGTTCAGCGCGTGATCGAAACTCTGGTCAATAACGGGCTGCTGGTTCGCTATGACAAGGGCTCGACGCTGGTTTATGCAATCGAGCCCGACCAGCATCCGATTGCGAGCTATTACCGAAATACCATCATCCACCATTTTCTCGACAAGGCGATTATCGAACTGTCGATCCTGAAGGCGCGGGAGGTCAGCGATCGCAATGCGGCAGACGTGTTCTGGGAGGAAACGGACCGTCTTCGCGACCTTTTCAAGTTCGAGTTCTTCTATCCCGAAAAACAGCAATATCGCGAGAATCTGAAAGCGGAACTTCACCGCGTTGACCCGGATTGGGAAGCCAAGCTGAATGACGGGGGCATCAAGCTGATCAGTCTGACCAACCGTCTTCAGCCGCTGATCGGCCATGCGGTCTTCCTGCCCTTCGTGGAAGCCTATACCGTCGTTCTCGAAATCCTGTCCCGGCTGGAGGCCGGCAATGCGATCGACAAGAAAAGCTGTGTGGAAACGGCTCTCAAAGAGGGACGCCAAGCCTATTTGCTCCGCCGGATTACCAGCGAGGCATCGATCGGGAAAATACTGTTTGAAAATGGCTTCAAAATGGCTGCAGGGCTTGGCCTGACCGGCGAGACCACTCCGGAAACCATTGCCGAGCGCAAAGCCTTGTTGCGAAAATTCAGGGCGCTGTCCCGGCGGATGGAAAAATCCCGGCTCGAAGTGCTTGCGCTCGCTGACAAGATATTTGAATGATAGCGCTGTCAAAAGGGACATGATGGATGACCGAGCAGACCAATATAAGCCAGTTGAGCGCACAGGATGCCCAGTTTCTCTACATTCAGTCCGCCACCAATCTCACGCATGTGATGGCCGTCTATATTTATGATCCGTCGACGGCGCCGGGCGGGAAGGTGCGATTCAAGGATATTATCGAACATATGCGGAAGCGCATGGATGTCTCCCCGATGTTCAAGAGGAAACTCTATCGTCTCCCTCTGGACATCGATCATCCCTATTGGGTTGAAGACGAACATTTCGATCTCGAAGCGCATATTTCGCACAGTAGATTGCCCGAGCCGGGCGACTGGCGGCAATTCTGTATTCACGTGGCTCGCCATCACAGCAAGCCGCTGGACATGACTCGGCCGCTCTGGGACATGTATGTGGTCGAGGGGCTCGACAATATTCCCGGCTATGCAAAGGGCAGCTATGCCATTCTGACCCGGATCCATCATTCCACCATCGATGGCGTGTCCGGTGCCCATTTTTTCGCAGCGATCTCGGACAAGGATGTTGAAGGGACGCCTGCGATATCGCTGCCGGAGGGCCAGTCGGCGGCCAATACATTGCCAACGATCTCCGAGATTTTGAGCCGTGCGATCAACAGCACGGTCACTTCACCGGTAAAACTGACCCAGGCGCTGCTGAAATTCACGCCCGCACTGCTCTCGTCAGCGCAAAAAAGTCTGAAAGGTGGTGAGGAAAAAACCGACACCGGTGTGCCCCAAACCCGCTTCAATGGGCCGGTCACGCCCCACAAAATGTTTGATGCAGTGACCTTCAATCTGGAGGAGCTCAAGAAAATGCGTCTCAAGGTCAGCGATGCGACCATCAATGACGTGGTGCTTGCGATCTGCAGCGGCGCTTTGCGCCATTATCTGACCAAGCATAAGGAACTTCCCAAGGAATCTCTCGTGGCCGTGGCACCCGTCAATGCGCGTAGCCGGTCGGGGGATGAGGCCAATCCCGGCAACAATATCTCTGCCATGACGATCAAGATCTGGTCGAATATTTCCGATCCGGTCCAGCGTCTGGAGGCGATCAGGAATACTACCCGCGAAACCAAGGCGGCGAAGTCCGGACTCAGCGCGCGGATCATGACCGATCTGACCAAACATATTCCCGGCGTCACGATGGCCGGCGTGGCGCGTATCCTGACCGACGAACGCTTTGCTCCGAAAATGAGCAACCTGATGGTTTCAAACGTCCCGGGCCCACAGATTCAGCTATATATGAATGGCGCAAAGCTGACGCATCAATATGGCCTGGCGCCTCTCGCCCATGGAATGGGCCTGTTCATTGCAACCCCAAGCTATAACGGAACAATTTCCTTCAGCATCATCTCCGATCGTAAAATGATGCCCGATATTGAGTTTTTCCGCGAATGCCTGCAAAGAGCATTTAATGACCTGAAGGATGCCCAGCCGAGTGCCGACGCAGGCCGGACCAGAAAACCGGCTGAGACCAATAAAAAGCCGGCCGCGCCCCGGGACGGTTCGGTGATGTATCGACGGGTTGCCAAAAAGCCGAGAGCGACCGGATCGAAAGCAATCGGCGGGAACAAGCCGAAAGCGAAATAAGGAGCGGATAATTTGCACGCCGACCGATTCCGGGACGGCGGATGCGACCTTGTGTATTTTTGGTGAAAGAGTGAGCCGAACATGATTCTGAACACGACTTTGAAGATGGAAAAAGCCATGGCGCAGGCCAAGAGCTATTCCGAATGGTCCAAGGCCGCAAAGGCGCACGACAAATCCACCGGAGTCGACCAATGGAAGGAATCGGACGAGAGCAAGCATTTCGATCATGCGTCGATCCGCCGTCGCCTGAAGCGCCTGTCCAAGCTTTGGAAATCCCAGGACAATGCAGGACTCCTCTATGCGCTGAACGAAGGCATCCACGGAAATATGGATGGCATGGGCCATGCGCGCCTCTATCAGAAGGCACAGTTCGGCACCAAGCAGCTGATCCAGGACTATGTCGATGCGATCGTGAATTCGCTGGAATATCTGGCAAGCGACAAGGTGACCGATATTCCGTTCGAGGAAAAGCTCGATTTCTTCCGCCGGGCGCAGCATTGCTATGGTCGTTCCGCCTTTCTGATGAGCGGCTCCGGCGCCTTTCTCTATTTCCATGTCGGGGTCGCAAAGGCACTTTGGCAGGAAGGGCTATTACCCCACATCATGTCCGGTTCCAGTGGGGGTTCGGTCGTCGGGGCTTTGATAAGCACGCATGCCGACGACGAAATCCCGCCCTTTTTCAAACCGGAGAATCTGGTCATCGGTTCGGATCACGAAGATGATGATCATGGCGGCTTGCTGGGCGGGCCGCGGCAGATGCGGGCCGATGAAATTCGTCAGCGACTGACCGATTTGCTCCCCGACCTGACCTTTCAGGAAGCCTATGAACTGACCGGTCGCCATCTCAATGTTTCGATTGCTCCGGCTGAAAAGCACCAGACGTCGCGCCTGCTGAATGCGATAGCCTCTCCCAATGTCTATATTCGCGAAGCGGTTCTGGCTTCCTGCGCGGTGCCGGGCATTTATCCGCCGGTTACCCTGGCGGCAAAGGATCATCGCGGCGAACGTATACCCTATCTGCCGAACCGCAAATGGGTTGACGGTTCGGTGACGCACGACTTGCCGGTCAAACGGCTGGCGCGGCTCTATGGAGTGAACCATCATATCGTGAGCCAGGCCAACCCCCTGATCACCCCGTTTGCAACCGATTTCAGCCAGTCACGCAATCCGCTTTCCTCGATCCGCAATGCAACCACGGCCACCATGAAAGCCTGGCTCAATGCCAACGTCGAAATCATGCAGAAGCCACTATCCTATTTCCCTCGTCTCAACAGCATGGCAAACATGGCGCTGTCGGTAATCAATCAGGACTATACCGGGGACATCAATATCATCCGCCCGACCATGTTCTGGGGGCCTGCCAAGATCTTGAGCAACCTGCCGATCGAGGATATTGCCGAACTCATCCAGCTCGGCGAGCGGACGACCTGGCCAAAAATCGAGATGGTGCGCACGCAGACCAAGATCAGCCAGACCCTGGATCGCATCCTGTTTGAATATGAAAATGAACTGGCCAAGGATCACGAAATGGCGATGAAAAGGAAGATCGCTTGAAACACGAAACGGGGTCATTGACGCTTCCGGCCGGTTCCAGGGCGCCGGGAGCCAAGCTGCATATACAGAAATGGCTTCCCGACGATGACCCCAAGGCGATCATCCTGCTCGTTCACGGATATGCCGAACATGCCGGGCGCTATCAGTATTTTGCTGAACATTGTACGCGCAAGGGATATGGGGTGTTTGCGATCGACCATTGGGGGCATGGCCGATCGGATGGAACGCCCGGATATGTTCCGGATTTTTCAGTATTTCATGATGGCATCGACCAGTTGTTTGGCTGCGCCAAGCAGGACTTCCCGGATTTGCCCATGATCCTGGTCGGCCATAGCATGGGTGGGTTGATCGGCGCCACATATCTGCTCGCCAACCAATCCAAATTCCTGGCCTGCGTCCTGTCCGGCCCGGCGATAAAGGCAGCAGAGGAACCTTCCGCATTTCTGAAGGCCGTCAGCGGCTTCTTGTCCCGGTTTTTCCCGAAACTGGGCGTACTGGAACTGGACCCGAACGGGGTCAGCCGTGACCCGCAGGTCGTTGCCGATTATCTGGCCGACCCGCTGGTCTACAACGGGAAAATGGGGGCCCGACTGGCAGCGGAAATGCTGCAAAACATGACGGCAATCCAGCAGAACGCCAAGCAGATATCGCTACCGATTCTCCTGCTGCATGGCGAAAAGGATAGTCTCGCGGCCGCCGAAGGATCGAAATTTCTGGATAGCCATATTTCCTCCTCCGACAAAAGTCTGATAATTTATCCGGAATTATATCACGAGATATTCAACGAACCGGAAAAAGACCAAGTCTTGACCGACATGACCGACTGGTTGGACCTACAACTGGTAGCGAGAGGAGCGTAAGGTGCAGATAATTCAGATAATCCTGACGATCGTGGGCATCCTGGTGCTGTCCCTGATTGCGATCTATGTATTTTTCCCGCGCAGCATGTTCCATTTCCTGCGCAACGCCTTGCGGCGCAAAGGCGATTTGAAGCAAAAGTCGATCAAGGTCGGTGACATGGTCTGGCCCTATCTCGAGGGTGGTCCGGCAGCGGGCGAGCCTCTGGTGCTGTTGCATGGCTTTGGCGGGGACAAGGATAATTGGGCCATGTACGCTCCGGAAATGGTAGCGAAATATCGCCTGATTGCGCCAGACCTGCCCGGATTTGGAGACAATATCCGAGACATCGGTCGTGATTATGACATGGCGACGCAGGCCGCGCGCGTTCGCGATTTTCTCGACGCAATGGGAATCAAGAAATGCCATATCGGCGGCAATAGCATGGGCGGTTTTGTCGCGCTGCGCTTTGCCCTGGATTATCCCGAACGCTTGCTTTCGATGACCTTGTTCAACAATGCAGGCGTCGTCGGGACCAATGAAAGCGAGCTGCAAAAAGAGGCGCAGGCCGGGAGAAATCCGCTGGAGATTCACAGCGCCGACGACGTCAAGCGGATGCTGGCGTTTGTTGCGCACAAGCCGATGAAGGTGCCCGGCCAGTTCCGGAAGATATTTTACGAGGATTTCGCCGCACACCGCGAGCTGCTCGACAAGATTTTCTGGAACCTGGTCGAAGATGGCACGGTCAGGCCATTGAATGATCAATTGAATCAGGTGAAGGTGCCGACGCTCATCATCTGGGGCCGTCACGATCAGTTGATCGATGTCAGTTGCGTCAAGGTGCTGGAAGACGGCATTCCGGATGCTGAATCGGTAATTTTCGAAGACGCCGGGCATGTGCCGATGATCGAAAAGCCAAAGGAAACCGCTGCACGACATCTCGAGTTCCTTGCAAAACACTGAAATCCCTTTCAGTCTGAACAGGATGCACTCCCGGTAGCGGGGTTGTCGATGGAGGGTGTTTATGGAATTGAAAGTTGGATTGCTCGGCGGGGGATCGTGGGGCACGACCGTTGCCTCTCTGGTGTCGCGCAATGCACCAATAATGCTCTGGGCCCGGGATCCGGAAACCGTCAGCGACATCAACGAGAATCACTGCAACAGCAAATATTTGCCCGGCATCAAATTGCCTCCCGCCCTGAGGGCGACCTCGGAGATTGGCGAGGCGGTCTCCGGTGCCGACGTGCTGGTGATGGGGATTCCCTCGAATAATTTTCGCAGCGTCCTGGAAGAGGCCAAACAGCATTTGCGTTCGTGGGTTCCTGTCATCAGCCTTACCAAGGGCCTGGAACTGGCGACCAGCAAAAGAATGACCGAGGTGATTGAAGAAGTGCTGCCGGGCCACCCGGTCGGCGTTTTGACCGGCCCCAATCTTGCGCGCGAAATCATGGCGGGCCAGGCGGCCGCCAGCGTGATCTCGATGGAAGACGAGATTATCGTCAAGCAGTTGCAGAAACTTTTCCACTCCGGTCTGTTTCGTGTTTACACCAACACGGATCTCCTGGGTTGCGAACTGGGCGGTGTACTCAAGAACATCATCGCCATTGCGGTCGGGATGGGTGATGGTCTGGGCGCGGGGGACAATACCCGGTCCGCATTGATTACCCGAGGGCTTGCCGAAATCACGCGACTGGGCGTCGCCATGGGCGGCAAGCCTGAAACATTTGCGGGCCTCACCGGCATGGGAGACATGATCGCCACTTGCACCAGTCCCTTGAGCCGCAACCGACATGTCGGCGTCGAACTGGGCAAGGGCCGACCGATCGATGATATCATCGAAGAAATGCATATGGTGGCTGAGGGTGTAAAAAGTGCGCCCACCGTAATCGCCCTGGCGAAAAAATATGGAGTAGCCATGCCGATAGCCGAGGATGTTTTCGAGGTTACCAAAGGCAATCGGTCGGCTGTCCGTGCATTTCGGGGACTGGTAAATCAATCGGCCGGTGCTGAGTCAGACGCTGGTTAAAAGAGGCGTGTTCGTGACATGCAGCCATTTGAAATTAGAACCAAAATGCAACAGATGTGCGATAGAATTTTGCCAAAACTTGGCCGCTATTAACAAGTTCTAGAGAAATAATTCTGTCCAAACGACTCTAAGATAAGCAAAATTCTGAATCAATTAAGCATGTTACGCAATCTTCTCGGTTTTACTTGCATTGAAATGGGGCATATCATAAAATTTTTCACCATAGGCTTCGGAATTCGTTAGGCTGAGCAGCGCCAAACACCTTTGCCAGACAGGGAGTATCATATGGACTTTCGTAGTCGCGCTGCCAATGAATTGGATCAGGATTTGTCGGTCGGCGCAGATAATATGCTCGTCCCGACCTCTCGCATTTCAGAACCTGACATTTTATCAAAGCAGTTTCGCGAAATAGAACTGCGATTTGATCGTTCCGACGAGATATTCTGGTGTTATATGAATCAGAAGTCGCGGCCCAGTTACACCTATGAACTGGGCGACGAGATCCAGCAGGTGCAAGACTGGATTCACTCCACCTATGCGCGGGAAGGCTCCAAGAATTCGGACCCCTTGCGCTATTTCGTCTGCGGTTCTCGCACACCCGGAATATATAATCTTGGTGGCGATTTGAAACATTTTGCCGATTGCATCCGTCGTCGCGATCTTGGCGCGCTGAAGAAATACGCGCGTACCTGCGTGCACATGCAATATGAGAATAGTACCGCTTTTGGCGCACCCATCATTACCATGGCCCTTGTTCAGGGGGATGCACTGGGTGGTGGTTTCGAACATGCCCTGGCGTTTGACATATTGATTGCAGAAAAAAGCGCCCGGATGGGATTGCCGGAAATTCTGTTCAACCTGTTCCCGGGGATGGGGGCCTATAGCTTTTTGCGGCAGCGGCTCAGCCGCAAGGAAACCGAACGCTTCATTCTAGAAGGCAAATTATTCTCTGCCGCCGAGCTCTACGAAATGGGGGTCGTCGACATCCTGGCGGAAGACGGGCAGGGCGAAGCCGCAATCATTGAATATACCCGGGAAAATCGCCGGCGTTTTCATGCCGAACGGGCTGTCTACCGGGCGCGGAAAATTGCCAATCCGGTCAGTCTGGAGGAACTGCTGGAAATCACTGATACCTGGGCCGAGACTGCGCTCTATCTCGGAGAAGCGGATGTCCGGAAAATGGAGAGGTTGGCGACAGCGCAGGACCGCCGTATTCAGCGGTCGCTCCGGGCCGTTTGACAACCGCCTAGACCGTTGCGAATTTATCGGCCGAGAGTTTGTCGTGACTGGTGGCCGAAGCGGATTCAAGACAATCGCGAATCGCGTCGACGTGACGCTCAACTTTTTCGAGATAGTCAAACCGTCGATCGCCGAATTCCGCTTCACTAATCACTTCAAGCCTGGAGCAGAGCTCAACCAGAAGCTTGGCACCGATATTTGCGGCACCGCTCTTGAAGGCGTGGGCTTGGAAGCGGAAATCATCCACCGATCCTTCGTCTATCGATTTTCTGAACGCAATCAGGATTTCGCCGGTGTCTTCCAGATAGGCGTCGACAATAGATTGGACAAAGGCTTCGTCGCCGATCGAGAGCAGATAAGCCAATTGGGCGGGATCGACGGCCGGCGGATCCTCCTTTCGGGTGCGCCCCTCAATATTGGCGACGACGCCCAGCGGATCCGTCTCCATCGGGATTTCTACCCGATCCAGTTTCGTGGACGTCTGCGAGGCGATAACCGCCAACAATTCGGTCGCCTCGATCGGCTTTGTAATTCTCAGATCCATGCCCGCGTCGAGACATTTTTTCTCTGTGTCGGCGGTAGAATCGGCGGTCAATCCGATGATCGGAACATGTTTGCGGGGTCCCTCGATCTGGCGCCACAGCTTGCAGCACTCGATCCCGCCCATGATGGGCATGTTCACGTCCAGAAAGACAATCTCAAACGAGGCTTGTTCAAGTTCTTCGAGAGCTTTTTCTCCATCGGCAACCACGGTAACTTCGTGTCCGGCGTTGGACAATATCGTTTCCAGCACCATCTGGTTGGTCCGGTTGTCGTCGGCGATCAGCACCCGTACGGCCGTCATTTCGGCTGGTTTGTCATTGCCGTCCGTTTCTGATGGGTGCGCGGCACCGGAGCTCACGAATGAACAGCCGATCTGGACGGCGCTGCGGATTGCGCTGAAGTCTGAACCCGGTGGCAGCAAAGTGGCAAAGGCCGCCCGCAACCGAAGATCCTTCAGGTTTTTCTGTTTTCCTTCGGACAGCAACACAGGGGGAAGTTTGGCCTTCCGGAACAGGGACCATATCGGCGATTCGTCCTCATGTTCAGAGGCAATGGCTTCGTCCAGCAAAGCGATATCGTAAAGTGCCAGATTGCGTTGCGCGAGGATTTTCCCGATATTGTCCGACCGGTGACACTGAATATGGTCTATTGTGACCGGCTGCTCGTCATCATTGCAAATGATCGGCACATTGGCCTCGCGAGTCAGGGCCAAAATTCTGATGCCGGCTTCAGCTCCACTCAAGGCTTCCGCTTCGACCGTATCTGCAGGAAAGGACAAGGTGAACGTGCTGCCGGCGCCAGGCTTGCTGTCGACCGTTATCTGACCGCCCATCTGGTTCGCCTGTTGTCGGCAGATGGCCAGCCCAAGTCCGGTTCCGCCGAATTCGCTGGCAATCGTGTCATCGGCTTGCTGAAACACATCGAAGATCTTCCGCTGGGCATCTTCGGGAATGCCCGGCCCCGTGTCGGCAACCGAAACCCAAAGCTGATCCCCGCCGCCGTTTGATGCCAACCCACAACTTAAGGTGATCGTTCCGGATTCTGTAAATTTTACGGCATTGCTGGTAAGATTGAGAAGAATATTGCGGACATAGTCGAGCTGACCGGCAACGACCCGGTCGCTGCCCGGTTCCGCCTGCAGGATGATTGTAAGTCCCTTTTCGTCGACCGCAATCTGCATGATATCCCGCACCTCGGTCAGAATATCGACGAGAGAGAATGGCTTTGCCTCCGGTAGCTCGTCGCGAGAGTCGGAATGCGCAAAGTTGAGAAGCTGATTGATCAGATGCAGCAAATGACGACCTGCCGATACGCTGGTGGCAATCATCTGATGCTGCTTCTCCGGCAGTTTCATATCGAGCAGGTGGGTACCGTAACCGATGATGGCGTTCAGCGGGGTACGCAATTCGTGGCTGATGCTGGCGAGAAACAGGCTTTTGGCCTTGTTTGCCGCCTCGGCCTCTTCCTTGGCTTGCGAGATTTTGGTAATAAGGGTCGAGCAATAGGCCGGGATCACGACCAGCCCGACAAGCAGACCGATCGATAGCGACGGACTGTTGCGCCAATATTCGACATGATAGATGGTCCAACCGAATGAAACAGCCGCCATGGCAGAGGCCAGATACAGCCATTTGACGCCAAAGCGAAAACCGTTGCCCAAAATGACCCAGAGAAGGGCCGGATATACAGCCGCGAAACTCTCGCCTCCGATATGGAACAGGAATGCTGCCGCGCCGAAGTCGACGCAGAGACCCATGAATCGGCGCGAGCTTGAAGGTCTGGGGTGCAGGCGATAAGCAATCGCGATCGCAATGCTGACAAAGAAATAAACTCCGAACCCGATAATCAGCCCGGAAGAGGCATCCAGGATGGCAAATGACGCCCATGCCAGAATGATCAAGATGATCCGGTTCTTGATCATTTCATGTTCACGATCGCGGGCCTGACCGTCCATGCCGTGTCTCGGATGCCGATGGGGAATATGCGACTTAACCGGGGTGCTGGATACTCTGGACAGCAATGCGGTTAACCTTCTGCAGCCCGACTGGGAGAATCATCTTTCCGGCTTGCGAACAATTTGTCCAGATCTTCGGCCCGTTGCGGACGGGCGATCTTGAATCCCTGAATCTCGTCGCATCCGGAAACGCGCAGCAAATCCAGCTGGGCGTCGTTTTCGACGCCTTCGGCGACCACGCGCATGCCCAGCGAATGTGCCAGATGTGCTATGGTGCCAATGATCGCGCGATCGGCCGCGCTATGCTCAATGCGCGAAATGAAGGTACGGTCGATCTTAAGGCAATTGGCGGGAAGATCCCTCAGATATTGCAGAGAGGAGTATCCGGTACCGAAGTCATCAATGGATATGCCAACACCATGGCTGCGAATGCGCTGAAGCGTCGCCCTGACCTCTTCATTATTGTCGATCAGCAGTTCTTCGGTGATCTCGATGGTGATCTTCGATGGATCAATGCCGTTGGCTTCAATGTTGGACAGCAGTTCATCACATATATTCTGATTCTGAAATTGTCTTGGCGAAACGTTGATCGCGACCCGTGGCAGATCAATGCCCCGATCGGCATATGACTTTATTTCCCGGCATACTTCGCCGATAACCCATTTACCAAGAATATCCATCAAGCCGCTTTCATCGGCCACGCGAATGAACTGGCTCGGCAGCAACCGTCCGCGCCGCGGGTGATCCCATCGGATGAGCGCCTCCAGACCCACATAATCAAGTGATTTGGCGTCGACGATGGGCTGATATTCTAGGGCAAACTGATTGTCGTTGAACGCGTCCCTCAGTTCGTTTTCCAGCGCGGCATCGGCCTGGGCAATTTCATTCATGTCCTCGGAGAAGAACCGATGGCAATTCCGCCCGTTGGCCTTGGCGTCATACATGGCGAGATCGGCCATGCGCAGGACTTCCTCATATTCGTCGCCGTCGCTGGGGATCAGGCTGACACCGATCGATGCGCTGATAATCTGTCCCACACCGCTGATCGCGTAAGGTTCGCTGATCGCCTTTAGAATTTTCGAACAACGTGAATTGATCGAATCAATATTGTCGAACTTGTTGAAAATGATTGCAAATTCATCACCGCCAATGCGTGCGGCAAAATCCTCGGGTCCGATGACCTTGGAAATACGTTCGGCAACTTCACGCAATAGCGCGTCGCCGCTATGATGTCCGCGGGTATCGTTGATGATTTTGAAGCGATCCAGGTCGAGCAGCAACAGGGCGGCTTCGCTTTTCGTCTTCTTGCAGTTTTCGATGGTAGATTTGACATTCTCGGCAAGCAACACACGATTGGGCAATCCGGTTAGCATGTCGTGCAACGCCAGATGTGTCCGATGCTCCTCGGCGAACTTCCGGGCCGTGATATCAACCGCCGTTGTCAGAACGCCAATCGTCTCGCCCTTGTGATTGAGCAGTGGCGACTTGTTGCAATGAAAAATCAGGTCGACGCCATCGCTGGTGATTTTCTCTTCATAATGGGGAATGGCAAGGCTTGATTTGAGCACAAGTGCATCCCGCCGGCGGGTATTCGCAGCCAGAGTGGCATCGAAATTTTCCGCAAAATCCGTACCGACCATTTCATCGGGATCCTTGTCGAACAGCGCAGACTGATAGGCATTTGTGAACAGGCATTTCCCTGACCGGTCGGTGGCATTGATCATGATCGGAATCGTGTCGATAATCTGCTCGAGCATGCTCTTGCCGGTAGAGCCTTCGCTTGAACTTGTGGCCTCGAACGCGGCATGCTTGCGGCCGATTTCCGAGGCACGCTTGCGCAGGGTCACGGTTTTTTTGCTCTGGGTGAGCAGCGACAAGGCACGGCTGCAGAACTCAACATGCGAAACCGGACTCTGCAGAAAATCGGTGGCCCCGGCATCAAGTGCGGTCAGCCGGCACTCGCGGTCCTGATGCGCCGTGATGACGATTGCGGGAACCTCGCTGGCGCCGGGCATCATCCTGACTTTCCGGATGAATTCCGCCCCGTTCATCTGTGGCATGCGATAGTCCACAACCATCAGGTCCGCTTTGTTATCTTGCAGCCAGTGCAGCGCTTCTACAGGATCTGCATAGGTGACGGCGGAATATTTCTCCCCCATCAACATCACAAACTGGGCGTAGATCCTCAGATTGGTGGGTCGGTCATCGACTATCAGGACGCGCGTGCTCATGATGGAAAGCACTACAGAGGGATATTCAAGATAAGGTTAACGTCGACAGAGAGATCGATGGGCTCATTTTTTCGCAGTTTTCCGGACCTGTCCCGCTCCCTGTTGTACCAGTAGAGGTCAAGGAAGGGCACTCGGGCGCATCACACTCACCTGTATCCGTGGTTTCGAAATTTTCCCGCCGTAGCGGTTGCCCAAGTCGCAGCCCGCCAAGGCGGGGTTGGTGCGAGGAGCCTGTGGGGAAATATTGGTCGGGAAGAGAGGATTCGAACCTCCGGCCCCTGCGTCCCGAACGCAGTACTCTACCAGGCTGAGCTACTTCCCGATCCTTTCGCATTTCCACGCGCGAAGGACGTGCCCACGGTCTATATGCCAGAGGGTCCTGCGATTCAAGGCTTTGGTCCTCACTCATGCCGGAAAGGCATGGGCCAGCTGGTGTCGATATGGATAGAATCCTATCAGGCCGGTTGAGCAAATCTGCGGAGAGGTCTAGCATCGCCAAAGACATGATTGGAGATTGATCGCTTGATTCCCGGACAGCATTATGAGCAGCAATATCTCGACCTGATGCGGCAGATCTGGACGCACGGAGACGAGCGCGTTGACCGCACCGGGATCGGTACGCGCGCCATTTTTGGCGTAACGATGCGATTCGATCTCGCCGATGATGCGGTCCCGCTGTTAACCACCAAGCGGGTCTTCTGGAAAACGGCGACTCGCGAAATGCTCTGGTTCCTGACCGGCGATACGAATATCCGCGAGCTGGTGAAGCAGAAGGTGCATATCTGGACCGACTGGCCGCTTGACAAATTTCGCAAGGAAACGGGCGAGGATATTGACCGGGATACATTCGAGCAGAGGATTATCGAGGACGAAACCTTTGCGGAGCGATGGGGGGATCTCGGACCAGTCTACGGCAAGCAGTGGGTCGATTGGCCGCGATACACACCGGCCGGCGAGGGCCTGTTCCGCCGTGAGGAGAAGGGCATCAACCAGATTGCGGCGCTGATCGACGGAATCCGGAACAATCCCGGCTCCCGGCGTCATATTTTTACCGGATGGAATGTCGCGGAACTGGACCAAATGGCCTTGCCGCCCTGCCACAAGACCTATCAATTCTATGTTTCGAACGGGAAATTGTCGGGGCTGCTCTACCAGCGGAGCTGTGACCTCGGGCTGGGCTTCGCGTTCAATGTCTTTTCGGCAGCCTTGCTGATCCGGATGATCGCCCAGCAATGTGATCTCGAACCCGGTGAACTGGTGTGGAATGGCGGCGATGTCCATCTCTATCTCAATCATGCCGATTTGGTGGAAGAACAGCTTGCGCGGGAGCCGTCCGGTGCTCCTACTCTGAGGATTTTGCGCAAGCCCGCATCGGTATTTGACTATGTTATCAGCGATTTCGAAGTGCAGGATTACCATCCCCAATCTCATATTTCAGCGCCGGTGGCTGTGTGATGGAATAAAAGGGCAGGGAGATTGACCTATATTGGATTTTGTAATATTGTAACAGCCAACTGAACGAATATTGCAGCGCAACAATTGCGCGATTCTTGCTGGAGAGGCCGATGGCTGATAAGAAAACCAAGAGCAATTTGCCGCCGCTGACCCTGCACATACCCGAACCGAAATTCCGTCCGGGCGATACGGTCGACTATAGCGATCTGGAAATTCCCAAGGCGGGAGCGCAGGCGAGACCGGATATTCATAGCGCGCCGCAGGATATGCGGGACATGGTCTATGACATGGTCCGCGTGCTGGATGAGGAGGACAAGGCGGTCGGCCCATGGGATCCCAAGCTGGATGACGAAACGCTGCTCAAGATGCTCCGCACCATGGTACAGCTGCGCACCTTCGACGACCGGCTGCACAGGCAGCAGCGACAGGGGAAAACCAGCTTCTACATGAAATCGACCGGCGAGGAAGCGACCTCGGTGGCGGCCGCCATGGCATTGCACGCGGACGACATGTGCTTTCCCAGCTATCGCCAGCAGGGGATCTTGTTTGCTCGCGGCTATCCGATGATCGAAATGGTCAACCAGATCTTCTCGAACAAGGCGGACAAGCTCAAGGGTCGCCAGTTGCCGATCATGTATAGTTCGCGCGAGCTCAATTTTTTCACCGTTTCCGGCAATCTGACCACCCAATATCCGCAGGCGGTCGGCTGGGCGATGGCCAGCGCGAGCAAGGGCGACAGCCGGATTGCCGCTGTATGGTGCGGCGAGGGGTCGACGGCCGAGGGTGACTTTCACGCGGCGATGACCTTTGCTGCGGTCTATAATGCGCCGGTGATCATGAATGTCGTCAACAATCAGTGGGCGATATCGTCCTTCTCCGGATTCGCTGGCGCCGAGCGGACGACCTTTGCCGCGCGCGGCGTCGGCTATGGCATTGCAGCCTTGCGGGTCGACGGCAACGATCCGCTCGCCGTCTATGCCGCCACCAGATGGGCGGCAGAACGGGCGCGGACCAACCAAGGTCCGACCCTGATCGAACATTTCACCTATCGCGCTGATGCCCATAGCACCTCGGATGATCCAACCGCCTATCGCAGCGCCCAGGAGCGCGAGGAATGGCCGCTGGGGGATCCGATCATGCGGCTTAACAAGCATTTGATCCATCGCGGTGTCTGGAGCGTCGAGCAGCAGGAGCAGCTGGACGCGGACTGCCTGCAAGCGGTGAAGGAGGCGGTTGCCGAAGCCGCCAAGAACGGCATATTGGGCCACGGCCTGCACCAGCCTTTCGAAACCATGTTCCAGGACGTGTTCGAGGAAATGCCCTGGCATCTCAAGGAACAAGCCGCACAGGCCAATAAAGAGCGGGAAATCAAATGGCCGTCATGAACATGATAGAGGCGATCAACAATGGCCTCGACACGATGCTGCAGCGCGACGAGAATGTCGTGATCATGGGCGAGGATGTCGGCTATTTTGGCGGTGTGTTCCGGGCGACGGCCGGACTGCAGGAAAAATATGGCAAGACCCGCTGCTTCGACACGCCGATTTCCGAATGCGGAATCATCGGCGCGGCCGTGGGCATGTGCGCCTATGGCCTGCGACCGGTGCCGGAAATCCAGTTTGCCGATTATATCTATCCGGGCATGGACCAGCTGATTTCGGAAGCGGCGCGGTTGCGCTACCGGTCGGCCGGGGAGTTTACCGCCCCGATGACCGTGCGGTCGCCCTTTGGTGGCGGCATTTTTGGCGGGCAGACGCACAGCCAGTCGCCCGAAGCCATGTTCACTCATGTCTCGGGTCTGAAAACCGTCATTCCTTCAACGCCTTATGATGCAAAGGGCCTGCTGATCGCGTCGATCGAGGACAATGATCCGGTGCTCTTCCTGGAGCCGAAGCGAATCTACAACGGCCCGTTCACCGGCTATTATGACAATCCGGTTTCGCCCTGGTCGAAATTTGCCGAGGCCGAAGTGCCCGAGGGTCACTATACCGTCCCGCTTGGCAAGGCCAAGATCGTGCGGGAAGGGGATGCGGTGACGGTTCTCGCCTATGGCACGATGGTCCATGTCGCCAAGGCAGTGGTCGAGGAGCATGAGATCAATGCCGAAGTGATCGATCTGCGCACGCTGGTGCCGCTGGATATCGAGACGATCGAGGAGTCGGTCAGGAAAACCGGGCGCTGCCTGATCGTGCACGAAGCAACCAGGACCAGCGGTTTTGGTGCGGAACTGTCGGCGCTGGTGCAGGAGCGCTGTTTCTATCATCTCGAGGCGCCGATCGAACGGGTGACCGGATTTGACACGCCTTATCCGCACAGCCTGGAATGGGCCTATTTCCCGGGACCGATACGAATTGGTGAAGCGCTGGAGAAAATTGTCAGGGATCTGAAATGATGAGCAAATATATATTCAACCTGCCTGACATTGGCGAGGGTATTGCCGAAGCGGAAATCGTCAAGTGGCATGTCAGGGTTGGCGATGTCGTGGCGGAAGACGACCAGCTGGCCGACGTCATGACCGACAAGGCGACGGTCGAGATGGAAGCGCCGGTTTCGGGGAGGATCAGCGCGATCGCCGGCGAAGAGGGCGACATCATCTCGATCGGCTCGATGCTGGTCGAGATCGAGGTCGAGGGGGATGTCGATCTCGATGAACTGGAAGAACTGGAAGCATCTGAGGACAATGGAGACAAGGTCGATGCTGACGTCGCGAAGTCAGTACAAGCTACTGAAATAAAAGAAGAAATTGAAAAAGAAAGCGTCCAGGCTGAAGTTAAGAAAGAGTCTGAAGAAGCGCCCGTAACCGATACCGAAAAAACTGACATCGAGCCGTCAGGCGAGGGACACCGGAAGGTGCTTGCGACACCGGCGGTTCGCAAGCGCGCCGCCGATCTGGGCGTCGACCTCAGCCAGGTGAAGGCGCAGGGCGATCATATCCGGCACAGCGATCTTGACGCATATCTGAACTATGGTTCGGGGCAGGGCTACCGGCCCTCCGGCGCGTCGCAAAAGCGCGCCGACGAAGTGATCAAGGTCATCGGCATGCGCCGCAAGATTGCCCAGAACATGGCGGAATCGAAACGGAATATCCCGCATTTTTCCTATGTCGACGAAATCGACATGACCGAGATCGAGGATATGCGTGCCGACCTCAACGCCAATCGCGGAAACCGTCCGAAACTGACCATTTTGCCCCTTATCATTACCGCAATCTGCAAGTCCTTGCCCGATTTCCCCATGCTGAATGCCACTTTTGACGATGAAGCGGGCGTTGTCACCCGGCACGGTTCGGTTCATCTCGGCATGGCCACCCAGACCGACCAGGGGCTGATGGTGCCCGTGCTGAAGAACGCGCAGGATTTGAATATCTGGCAGCTGTCATCCGAAATCAGCCGGCTGGCGGCCTCCGCTCGCGACGGTTCGGCGAAAGCCACGGACCTGTCCGGATCGACGCTGACCCTGACATCGCTCGGACCGTTGGGCGGGATTGCCACCACGCCCGTCATCAACCGGCCCGAAGTGGCGATCATCGGGCCGAACAAGATTGTCGAGCGGCCGATGATCATCGATGGCGAAATTCACGCCCGCAAGCTGATGAACCTGTCGATTTCCTGCGATCACCGGGTGGTCGATGGCTATGATGCGGCGAGCTATGTCCAGGCGCTCAAGCATTTTCTGGAAACGCCGGTGCTGCTGTTTGCTGATTGATTTAAAATCCTCCCCGCTTGCGGGGAGGTGGCAGCCGGAACGGCTGACGGAGGGGGTTCTGGCCCGGGCGCAGCGTTCAGACGCGCGTCCCCTCCACCACGCTTCGCGCGGTCCCGCTCCCCGCGGGCGGGGAGGATTTTTTAGAGGCCGAGGCTGCCGAGGCTTTGCTGGTCGAATTTCAAACGGAAGGTGATGAACGGACCGTCGCGGGTGTAGCGGCTTTCTTCGAAGTCGCGGTCGGCGAAGCCGACGACATTATAGCCGATCGCGATATAGGCATTCTTGAACGGGCTGATGCCGACGGTCGGCCCGCCGCTATAGGCAATAGTTTTAAAACCATTGCCGACCCTTGCGGTACCCTGCGCCCCGACATCGAGCGTGTCGGATAGGTCGAACGTGACGTCCGCGCCGACGACATTGCTCCAGCCCTCGACATCATCTTCGCCGAACCGGTCGAACACATAGCGGCTGCCCCAGAAGAAACCATATTCGCCGGCCTCGGCAAAAATGCCGTCCTTCGCGTCGATCGGCGTATAGTTGATGCTCACACTGTTGATGATCCGTCGCGATGTCACGTCACCGTTGACCAGCAGGGGTGCGCCGCCGATCGGGCCTGCGGTTCCTGCAACCGCGTTGCGCACGCGATCTTCACGGAATTCCAGTTTTTGCAGCCAGGACCACTCGCTGTCGGCGGGGCGGTGCGCCCAGCTGGCTTCCGCCTCGATCAGGCGCGTGCTGACTCCGGTCTGATCCCTGGCGATGAATATGCTAGCGAGGGCGCCGAGCGCGCTGCCTTCGCGGATCTGTTTGAGCAGCGCCGTCGTCGCCCCGTAACGCTTGCTGGTTTCACCGTCGCGAAACTCCGCCCGGCTGGTCCAGCTCCAGTCGGCATGGTGATAGGTCGCACCGGCTGTTACCGCGAGAAAATCCTCGGTCAGCGTTGCGTCGCTGCCCAGAAATCCGCCGGATGCGACCGGTTGCTGGTCGTTGACGACATCGCTGCGGTCAAATCCGCCGAGGGTTTCATTGCCGTCCAGCGAGAAGTCGACGGTCCATTTGTCGTCGACCGGGATGCTCTGGGTCAGGCCATAGGCAGCGAAGGTGCGCGGGCCATATTCGGTGATTTCCTGCTGGTTCATGCTGCTGACAATGCGCGCGCCGCTCCAGGGGCTGACATCGACGCCGATCCGGGCGGTGCGGGCATCGATATTCTCGCCGTCGGCAATTTCATAGGTACCGATGATCTTGATGTCCCCGGTCACGGCATAGCGAGCAGAGATGCTGTGCCGGGCAGGGAAGTCGATGCTTTCGTCCTGGCCGCCCAGTGCAAATTCGGTCTGCCCATCCAGTTCCAGCCTGCCGTCAAACAGCCGCTGGGTAGCGCCGAGCCGGACAAGAGTGGATTCGTTGACCGCGCCATCGGAGAGCCGGTCGTTGGCATAGATCATGCCCGCGCGAAACGATGTTCCCTCGGTGCGATATTCCAGTTCCGCCGTGCCGGCCCGGCGGCGGGCGGCCGTGGCAAGGAAATTTTCCTGGTAGCTGGTGACCGCCAGCGAGAGATTGTCGCGGATGCGGACCCGGCCATCGAGGCCGAACTTGCGGGTACCGTTTTCTGCGGCGTTCAGCTGCCCCAGGCCATAGCCTGATGCTTGGCGCCGGACATAGGCCAGCAGGTCGAATGTCGATCCGTGATGTTCTGCCTCGACCAGCCACGCGGTTGCTGCCTGTCCGGCTCCGGTTGCAGCGACGGTTTTTGCCTGGCTGTCGGTGACGGCCAGTTCCGCCCGCAATTCGGTCTTGAGGTCGGGCCGATAGCGCATGTCTACGCCCAGCATGTCGGTTTTCATGCTTTCATTCTCGTCATGCACCGCGGTCGCGCCGAACCGTACCTTCTGGTCGGCGGTCTGATAGGTGGCGCGACCGCCGGCGTTCAGATTGCGGCCGCCGACCCCCAGAACCTCGTAGGAGGCAATGATGAATTGCGGATCGAGGCCGCTGCTGCGACTGAGTATCGGTTCGCGGAAACGCAGCGTGCCGGCGAGATAGTCGATATCAAAGTCGATATGCCGGGTCAGCTCGCGCCGTTCGACGATCCGGTCGGAGCGGAAACGATCGCGCGTTTCCAGCGTGATCCGTTCGCTGTTGGCGAGAATGTCGCGGGTCGAAAGGGCATAGGGCCCGGAAAGGCCGGTGCCCTGGATTTCCTCGCGGCGGAAACGGTTGGGCGAGTCGGCACCAAAGCCGCTCAGATGGACCTGTTCGCCGCGATATTCCGCCTTGATGCCGTTGAAGGCGCGCTGGTAGCGCGCCAGCACGGGTTCATCGATGCCCGTCTCGTAGTCGCCGAACAGCGCATAGAATTGCGGTCTTTCCAGCTTGAGATAGAGGCGGCGCACCGATGCCGCGTCATAGCGCTGTTCGCTGCGGTCGGCATAAACGGTGTAATAGCGGCGCGGATCGATGACGCCCTGAAAGCGGGTTTCGTCTTCCTGCTTGTCGCTGTCATAGGCCAGGGTCATCAGCCATTTACCCGTGACCCGGCCTTTTGCATAAAGAGCGACCCGGCCATCGACGTTGATGTCATCATCCGTCTCGACCAGATCCTCCAGCCGTTCGTCCAGCGTGTTGAAGCCGATCGTACCGGCGGCGAAACCCACCACGGTCCAGGGCCTGGTGCCGGGATCGAGCCATGTGGCGATGCTCTGGGTTCGTTCGACCTCGCCGTCGCGAAACGGGAAGGTGATGCTGAGCGAGCCGGAAGCGGTGGTCGGGGCCAGTTCGATATAGGCGATGCCTTGCTCGCCTTCGACCCGCCACACCGGCCTTCCCCGTTCCAGCCCGGCAAGCTGGTTCGCCTGCTGGGCGTCGATCTCGATCGCCGGGGCATAAGGCGCGGGAACGGAAAAGTCGCCCACCATGCCATGGCGCGCCGGCTTGCCGTCCCGGTCGGTCAGCCGGACCGCGATTACGGGACGGGTTACGCCGTCGGCAACGAGAAGCGAACGGTCCCTGAGCAGCTCGGCGTGCAGCGGACTGCTGGCATAGTGGACCTTGCGTTCCAGTTGCTCGACGAGCTGGCCGCGGTCATCAACGATGCGCGCTTCCAGGATGTTGGTCCGCTCCTCAATCTCGATGCCGCGCCAGGTGCTGATCCGGATATGGCCGTCCGCGCTCTTCTTCGTTCCGTCAAAGGCAAGCGGATTGACGGCTTCGCCATTGATCGAAAGCGCGACTGTCTGGTCCGGCCGGTGCTTGATGGCGACGCGCAGCGCCTTTACCCGCGGATTATGATCTTCCGCCGGGAACAGCCAGCCGATGCCCGGCTCCTGACCGCTGATCCAGTCGCGCCCGGCGCCCGCCGCCTCCGGGTCCGACAGGATTTCGGGCTTGTGATGGTTGTCCGGGACTTGCATTTTTCTGGGAACCACTTTTTTGGCCCGGAAATCGGCGCGCTTCAGCGCGCCACCGAGACCCTCGACGAAGCGCGAGATCGCGCTGCCGGCGCTGCGCGTATTGCGGGCACAGTCGACCGGGGCCAGATCGGCGGGGAAGGTGGAAGGGTCAACCTGGACAACATGCAGCCCTGGACGAAGTCCTTCGAAATGATAGCGGCCGTCGCTGTCGGTGACGGTGTAGGTCCCGTCCTGCAGCATGACGCGAATCTCGCCAATGCCAGCGGCCTTGCGGGGATCGACGTCACAGCCGCCATCGGTAATCCGGCCGACAAGGCTGAATCGTTCGGAAATGCCGTCGCGCTCGATGCGTACCAGCGCATCGATGGTCGGGCTGGCGGCGCCGCGATCATCACGGGCGGAGGCAATATTCAGCGCATCGCCGGCCTGTGCGTCCTGGCGCACTTCCGCGACATAGGTCAGCAAAGCGCTGCCCAGCGGGGGCAGGGGCGGTGTCTCGACCGAGAAATCGCGGCCATTGGCTGCGACAGCGGGCGCGACCAGCGTGCCATTATAGCGGACCGTGCCGGTTTTCAGGCGCATCGCGGCGGGCAGTTGATCGGAAATGGTGATCTGGCCGCTGTGCCGGACAGGATCGCTATTCTGCACCGTTATCCGATATTGCACCGCGTCTCCCGGCGCCGCCCGGGCCGTGGAAGCCGCCTTGGTGATTGCGAGAGGGGCTCCGGGCCGGTCCAGCGGCACGTCGACCCGGACCGGTGCCGGATCATCCAATATGATGATGCCGCCGTAGGAACCGTCGACGATGGTGAAGGGAAGCCCGTCCGACCGGCGCAAGCCCGTCAGCTGCCGTGGCGTGGCGGCGGAAGCAAAGCTGTAGGGCTGTGGCGGTTCTACCAGCAACCGGTAGCTGCCGCGCCGGGCAAAGGGGAAACGATAGAAGCCCTCGCTGAAATCATAGACCGTTCCGCCGCTGTCGGTGACGGTGCTGCCGGTAATGACCGTACTGGGGAAGGCGGAGACGCCGTCATCTCCGAAAACCTCGGCCGGCTGCCCCGTGGCGACGTCGATCAAGGTGACGCGGGTGCCGGATATCGGCGTGCCATCGCCGCTGTCGAAGGTTTCGCCAAAGGGATCGACGAGGATGGCCAGCTTTACCTTGCCGAGCCTTCGACCGACGAATTCTTCGATGATCGCGTCCAGCGCATCGCCTGGATTAACCGACAGCTGGCAGTCACCCTGCACCGCGCCGGGCGGGATGGCGGCGGTGTTGATCATGCCGACGAACCGTCCCGTGTCGGGACCGGTTTCGGAAATGGTGATCAGTTCCCGGTCCCCGGATTGGGTCGACAGGATGATGTCGAAGCGATCGATGGCCACGGGGTCCAGATTCTTGTTCCGGGCCAGAATGGATATGATGAAGGGGGCGCCGGCGCGAATTTCGCTGGTGGGCACGACCGATGCCGGATCGACAGGAGTGCCGGCGAAGGCCCCGCGCAGTTCGACCGGTACAGGGCCGGACGAGCCGATGCAGACCGTAGCGGGAACCGGCAGCTGGTCGGCCTTTCCCGGCTTGCCAAACTGGTAGGTGGTGATCTCGGGCGGCTGGGCTGCGAGCGCAACCACCTGAATGTCGATGCGATTGGATGATTTCTGCAGCCGGCGGCTGCCCAGATCCCATTCTGCCTGCGCGATATTGCTGATCAGCGGCAGCTCTTGCGGCTGATCGATGGCAATTCCGGGCGCGTGCGGCTGCTGCTCGGCAAACGCGGGTTGAGCGAGTGCCGGCGCGGCAGGCGCGGTCAGCGCGCACGCAGCAAGGGTCAGGCCCCAGGGCCTGAAAAAATTGGTGAGAAAACCCACAGCGAAAGCCGGAATAGCAGCGGCAAACCGGCACTGCTGCCGGCTTGCCGCGATATTCCAAGGCGCCTAGTCCACGATCACGCGGAAAATGAGGGTTTCGGTCGCGCCCGAGGCCACGGTGCCGAGATTGCCCGAGACGACGCCGGCAGCCTGCGCGCCGGTGCCACTGCCATCTGCATTGCAGGCGGACCCGGTGACGGTGCCCTCGGTTACCACGCCAATGATCGCCGGTACGGTGGCCGGCCCGGTGGCGAGGCTGCTGTAATAGGTCAGATTGGCCGGAATCGTGTCCGAAATGGCGACGCCGGTTGCAGGGGCGCCACCCGCTGCATTGGCAACGGCGATGCAATATTCGACGATCGCGCCGGGTATGGCTTTCGGATTGCTGCTTCCGTTGACCGGATCCCACAATATCTTGCTGGTTTTGGACACCGAGATATCGGCAGCGCTCACTTCATAAATGTCGGTGGCGCTGTGATAGCCGTCGGCGGCATCATCGGAGGTGCCGCTGCCGGCGGCATCGGCAAAGACATTCTGGACCACGGTCGGATCGTCGACGTCGCCCGAATCGTCGGTGAGCGCGCTGCCCTGCACGCCGCTTCCGCTGGCCGGAAGGCCCGCGCCGCCATGGCTGGCAGCCTGACCGATCAGGATGATATCCGCCAGATTGCCGGTGACGACACCGCCCGGGATATCGGCCACCGCGTGCACCGTGACGCTGGTGTCTTCGGCCAGATTGTCGATATAGGTGATCAGCGTGTCGGTCCCGTCAAAGACGCCGGCGGTGGCGCCATTGTCGAGATAGTAGGTGATGGTGCCGGTGACGTCGAAATCGTCGGTTCCGGGCTGCTGGGACGTCAGCAGCACGTCGATCGTGTCATTGGTCTGGTTGCTGACGGTATAGGTTACCGCCTGCTGGGTGGAACCCGGCGCAACCGTGCTGTTGACGGCATCGCTCCTGGCAATGACGAGATTCACTTCGCGGTCGACGACGAATATGTCGCTGTCGGTTTCCGCGGTCTGGGCGGTCCCCCCCACATTATAGGCGACGCTTACATTATTGGTAATACTCGTTCCTGCATCAGTGCCCAGATCTGCAGCGAACGCCGGGTTTGCACCCAGCGCCGCTACAGAAATGGTACTAGTGGCAACGAGAAGTTTCAGTATACTGGTCATAACTGACTCCTGTTTCACTTATGTGGATCACCAACCCCGCTGCGATCCGGTACGGTTGCGGTCACTTCACAGTGCCGCGGAAAACCAATTTCCCTCCCGAACCTGCGGAAAGGGAACGGTTAAATTTCCATTTCACATGGGTTACATCGGTCATCAGGGCGGGGCGAATGCCGCCATTTTCGCTCTGATAGGAGAGGGACGAAAGTGGTCCCCAGCTTTTGCCTCCGTCAACGGAGACAATTTCGGTGCCATCGGACGTTCCTTCGAACGCCACCGCTTTGGGGAGCGGATTGGTGACAGAGAAATCCGTGGCCGGCGCGGAGCCGACATTCCTGTAATTGACGACGAACACCAGCTTATCGCCGGGGGTGACGGTCCTGGGCTGTTCGAGCACCAGGGCGGTGGTGCCGTTCGGCCTGGCGACCTTTCGCTCGACAAACACGTCGCTCGACAGGCTGACATTATTGGCTGCCAGGGCGGCGCCCGGCAGGATCAGCGCTATCGCCAGAAACAATGATTTTATCATGCTTATTCCCCGATTAAGATCAGTCGATGGTGACTTGAAAGGTGATGGTGCGGGTCTGTCCGCCGGGGACGGTACCGAGAGCCACGGCGATCGCGCCGCTGTCGAAGGAACCGGCGTCGCCGTCGGTCGCGGCATCGCTCAGCGGCGTGCCGTCGAGAGTCAGGCTTTCGGACTTGTAGGTCGTGTCGGCGGGGATCGAATCGCGGATCGCCAGATTGGCCAGATCCGCCGAACCGACGGTGGTGGCAACCAGCTGGTAGAGAATGACCGCGC
>Ga0209346_1000240_pt1 | contig 63368 bp, 54 predicted proteins | sample AutmiccommunBRH9_FD_187381 | JGI IMG/M metagenome (GOLD analysis project Ga0209346, IMG submission 187381) | Deep subsurface microbial communities from Mt. Terri, Switzerland - Autotrophic microbial communities BRH/9 (SPAdes) (version 2) | ecosystem: Environmental > Aquatic > Deep subsurface >...
CAAGGACGGTGTTTCGGTTGCCAAGGAAATCGAACTGAAAGACAAGTTCGAAAATATGGGCGCACAGATGCTTCGTGAAGTCGCATCGAAAACCAATGATGTGGCCGGCGACGGCACCACCACTGCCACCGTTCTCGCTCAGGCGATCGTCAAGGAAGGCATGAAGTCCGTGTCGGCCGGCATGAACCCGATGGATCTGAAGCGCGGTATCGACCAGGCAGTCCTGGCCGTGGTTGCGGATCTCAAGAAGCGTTCGAAAGACGTCAAGGGCAGCGAAGAAATCGCCCAGGTCGGCATCATCTCCGCCAATGGCGATCGCGAGGTCGGCGAGAAAATCGCCGAAGCGATGGAAAAGGTCGGCAAGGAAGGCGTGATCACGGTTGAAGAAGCCAAGGGTCTCGACTTCGAACTCGACGTTGTCGAAGGCATGCAGTTTGACCGCGGTTATCTGTCGCCTTACTTCATCACCAACCCGGACAAGATGATTGCCGAACTCGACAATCCCTATATCCTGATCCACGAAAAGAAGCTGACCAACCTGCAGCCATTGCTCCCGATCCTGGAAGCGGTTGTGCAGGCCGGACGCCCGCTGCTGATCATCGCCGAAGATATTGAAGGCGAAGCGCTCGCGACCCTCGTGGTCAACAAGCTGCGCGGCGGCCTCAAGATCGCTGCGGTCAAGGCTCCCGGTTTCGGCGATCGTCGCAAGGCGATGCTCGAGGATATCGCGATCCTGACCAAGGGCGAAATGATCTCCGAGGATCTCGGCATCAAGCTGGAAAGCGTTACGCTGAACATGCTCGGTGAAGCCAAGAATGTCACGATCGACAAGGATAACACCACGATCGTCGACGGCGCCGGCAAGAAGAGCGACATCAAGGCGCGCGTGGAAGCGATCCGTAACCAGATCGAGAATACGACCTCCGACTATGACAAGGAAAAGCTGCAGGAACGTCTGGCGAAACTCGCCGGCGGTGTTGCCGTGATCAAGGTCGGCGGCGCGTCCGAAGTGGAAGTGAAAGAGAAGAAGGACCGTGTCGACGACGCGCTGCACGCAACCCGCGCTGCTGTCGAAGAAGGCATTGTCCCTGGCGGCGGTGCTGCGCTTCTCTATGCCACCGCGGCGCTCAAGGGCCTCGAAGGCATTAACGACGACCAGACCCGCGGCATCGACATTGTTCGTCGTGCGCTGCAGGCTCCGGTTCGCCAGATCGCCGAAAATGCGGGCTTTGACGGCGCGGTTGTGGCCGGCAAGATGCTTGACCAGAAGAGCAAGGAATTCGGCTTCAACGCATCGACCGATGTCTATGAAGACCTTGTCAAGGCTGGCGTCATCGACCCGACCAAGGTTGTTCGTGCAGCATTGCAGGATGCTTCCTCGGTCGCCGGACTGCTGATCACCACCGAAGCGGCTGTGGCGGAATTGCCATCAGACGACAAGGGCGGCGGCGGCATGCCCGACATGGGCGGCATGGGCGGCATGGGCGGAATGGGCTTCTAAGCAGCCAAACCACTCAGCTGACGCTGAAACCAACAAGAGGGGCTGGAAGGAAACTTCCGGCCCTTTTTTTGGCCGCAACATGCGTTTCCAAATTGCGTCACTTGTGCAATGAAGCTCTTTTGAAATTTCAGCGACAGGATGATGTCTTATGCGCAGCCGCATTTTCTATTTCAGCACGTTTTTGATGGCCGGGCTTGTCGCCTTGCCCCTGGCTCCGGCAATCGCCACGGCGGAGCAGAGCTCACCTGCCGCCCAAACCGAAACCGACCGGATCAACCAGTGGTTCGACGCGAAATATGAGGAACAGCTCAAGTTCAGCCCGATCGAACAGACTTCCATCGGCCGCAAGACCGATTACGGGCTGATCGACGATTTCAGCGAGGCTGGCGCTGACCGCGAACTGGCCTGGTTGCGCAATGCCGTGGCGGAGATGAAAAGCCGCTTCGACTATGCCAAGCTTTCACCCGAAGCGAAGACCTCCTTTGATATCTGGCTGTATAATCTGAAACAGGCCGAAGCGGGCGTGCCGTTCCGGAACCAGCGCTATGTGCTGCACCAGCATAACGGCCTGCAGTCCTATTTCCCGACCTTTCTGATCAACACCCACAAGGTGGCGAGCGAGGCGGACATGCTCGGCTTCATCCAGCGCCTGTCCGGCGTTGCCACGGCGCTCGACCAGCTGCTCGCGCGTGCCCAGGCCAATGCCGCAGCCGGAACCCGCCCGCCCCGTTTCGCCTATGAAGGGGTAATCGAGCAGTCGACTAAGATCATCAGCGGCGCTCCCTTTGACGAGGGGGAGCCTTCGGCGATCTGGGCCGCGACCGAACAGAAGCTGCATGGGCTGGTCGACGGCGGCGTGATGGACGAGGCGCGGGCCTCGGTGTTGCGCGAACAGGCAAGAGCGGCGCTGACCACCGCTTTCGCTCCGGCCTATCAGCGGATCATCGCCTGGTATCAGGCGGACATGCCCAATAGCGATGCTACCGCGCAAGGAGTCGGCACCTTGCCGAACGGACAGTCCTTTTACAATTATCGCCTCGCCAACCAGACGACCACCAATCTGACGGCCGACGAGATTCACAATCTCGGCCTGTCCGAAGTGGAGCGCCTGCGCGGCGATATGGAAGCGGTCATGGAGCAGGTCGGATTTGAGGGCGACCTGAAGGCGTTCTTCAAGTTCATTCGCGAGGATGACCGGTTCTATTTCTCCGATGATGACGCGGGAGCGGATCAATATATCGCGGCGGCCAAGGCGCATATCGAAGCCTTGAAGAAAAAACTGCCGGAATATTTCGGCATATTGCCCAAGGCGGATCTGGAAGTGCGCCGGGTCGAATCCTTCCGCGAGCGGGACGGCGCGGCCCAGCATTATCGCAGCGGCACGCCCGACGGTTCGCGACCCGGAATCTATTATGCCCATCTTTCCGACATGCGGGCGATGCCGATCCCGACGCTGGAAGTCATCGCCTATCACGAGGGGCTGCCCGGCCATCATATGCAGATTTCCATCGCCCAGGAACTGACCGGAATCCCGACGTTCCGGACGCAGGCGGGCTATACCGCCTATAGCGAGGGCTGGGGGCTCTATTCCGAAACGCTGGCCAAGGAAATGGGCGGCTATCAGGACCCCTATTCCGAATTCGGCCGGCTCACGAGCGAGATCTGGCGCGCGATCCGACTGGTTGTCGATACCGGCCTGCACAGCAAGGGATGGACCGAGGAACAGGCTGTCGCCTATTTCCTCGAGAACAGCTCGATTCCGGAAGCCGCGGTGCGCTCCGAAGTGCGCCGCTATCTGGTCAATCCCGGCCAGGCTACCAGTTACAAGATCGGGATGATCAAGATTCTCGAACTGCGCGCCCGCGCCAGGGAGGAGCTGGGCGACCGCTTCGATATTCGCGCCTTCCATGACGTGATATTGGGCGGCGGCGCCTTGCCCCTCGGCATATTGGAGCAGCGCGTGGACCAGTGGATTGGTGAAATGAGCGGTCGATAGCGGATCGGACGCGATATGGTCGCCAGCACATTCGAGCTTTTCAAGATCGGCGTCGGTCCGTCGAGTTCGCACACCATGGGGCCGATGCTGGCGGCGGCGCAGTTTGTTGACCGGCTCGGCGACAGCGACAGGCTGAGCGATGTCACCCGGCTTGAAACCAGGCTATTCGGTTCTCTGGCCCTGACCGGCAAGGGCCACGCGACCGACCGGGCGATCCTGCTCGGGCTGAGCGGCGAGAGACCGGAAAATATTGAACCGGATGCCGCGGATCTGCTGGTCGGGGGCATTCGGGAAACGATGCAGATCCGGTTGAACGGGAGTCATTGTATCGCTTTTGACGAAGCGGCGGACGTGATCTTCGACCAGAAGAAACGGCTCGACTTCCACAGCAATGCCATGCGCTTCACCGCATTCCAAGATGATCAGCCGATCGAGAGCCGCGTCTATTATTCGGTCGGCGGCGGCGCGGTTCTGGACGAGGACCAGATTGGCAGCAACAATCCCGAAAGCGGCCTGTGGGACGTGCCGCACCGCTTTTGTTCGGGAGCGGACCTGCTGCGGATCGCTGCAGTCGAGCAGTTGTCGATCGCGCAAATCATGCGGGCCAACGAGCGCACCCGGCTCGACGATGAAGCGATCAGTGCCGGAATCCGCGCGATTGCCGATGCGATGTCCGCCTGTATCGATCGGGGGATCAAGCAGGGGGGGATTCTCCCCGGCGGGCTGCGCGTCAAGCGCCGGGCGCCGCTGATCCACGCGCGGCTGATGGAGCGGCAGGAGCGCGCCCTGTCCGATCCGCTGACCATCCTCGACTGGGTCAATCTCTGGGCGCTGGCGGTCAATGAGGAAAATGCCGCTGGCGGCAAGGTGGTGACCGCGCCGACCAATGGCGCTGCCGGGATCGTCCCGTCGGTATTGCGATTTTACGAACGATTCGCTCCCAAGGCGGACGCCGCCGGGGTAGAAACCTTCCTGCTGACCGCGGCAGCGATCGGTTCCCTGTTCAAGGAAAATGCCTCGATCTCCGGGGCCGAGGTCGGCTGTCAGGGGGAAGTGGGCGTGGCCTGCTCGATGGCCGCAGCCGGTCTGACGGCTGCATGGGGCGGCACACCGCTGCAAGTCGAAAACGCCGCCGAGATCGGCATGGAGCATAATCTCGGCCTGACCTGCGATCCGGTTGGCGGACTGGTGCAGGTGCCGTGCATCGAGCGCAATGCGGTGGGAGCAGTGAAAGCGATCGAGGCGGCGCGGCTGGCGATTCTGGGTGACGGGACGCACCGGGTCAGCCTCGACGAAGTGATCGAGACAATGCGCAAGACGGGCCTCGACATGAGCGAGCGCTACAAGGAAACGTCGCAGGGTGGTCTGGCCGTCAATCTGGTGGAATGCTGAACAAAACGGGGGGATGACGCATGAAGAAGCTGGGGATGGCCTTATTGATCGTGGTCCTGCTGCTGGTTGCCGCCGGCTTCCTGTTGCGCGAGCAGATCGGCGAACAGATATTTTCCCGCGCGGTGGAAACGGCCGTCGCTCGCGATGTCATAGGCGATCTGCCCGACGGCATCCATGTCGCGCTGTGCGGCTCCGGCTCGCCGCTGCCCGATCCGACGCGGGCCGGGCCCTGTTCGGCGGTGATCATCGACGGCAAGATGTTCATCGTCGACATCGGCGGTGGCGCGGTCCGCAATCTCGGCCTGATGGGGCTGAACCCCGGCAGAATAGAAGCGCTGCTGCTGACCCATTTCCACAGCGATCATATCGACGGCATGGGCGAATTGATGATGCAGCGCTGGGCCGGAGGTGGCCGGGATGCGCCGCTGCCGGTGATTGCACCGGACGGCGTGCAGGCGATCGTCGAAGGGCTCAACGCCGCTTACGCGGCCGATGCGCAATATCGCATCGCCCATCACGGCGAAGCGACGATATTGCCGACCGGTGCCGGCGGCGCGGCCAGGCCATTTTCCCTTCCCCAGGGGCAAGCGCAGCTGGTGATCCATGATCAGGACGGGATCCGGATTACCGCCTTTTCCGTCGATCACAAGCCGATCTCGCCAGCGGTGGGCTACCGCTTCGACTATAAGGGTCGTTCGGTTGTCTTCAGCGGCGACACGGTCAAATTGCCGGCGGTTGCCAAAGCCTGCAATGGCTGCGATCTGCTGGTGCACGAGACACTGAATGCGACGATGGTGGGCACCATGGAACAGGCTTTCGCGAAGGCCGGGCGCAAGCGGATGGAAAAGATCATGGCGGATATCCAGAATTATCACACGACCCCGGTCGAGGCCGCCGAGACGGCGAGGGCCGGCAGGGCAAAGATGCTTATTCTTTCGCATATCGTGCCGGCGCTGCCGGTTGCCTATCTCGACAGCCATTATCTCAAGGGGGTCGACGCGGCCTTTGACGGGCCGGTGGTGCTGGGCAGGGACGGGATGCTGTTCAGCCTTCCCGCCAATAAGAATAGTATCGGTCGGGGGGATTTGCTCTAATTTGATCGTCATCCCTGTGATCAGGCGCAGGCAGGAGCCCATCTCCTGAAATGGCATCAGAGCGACCAAGCGGGTGATGGGTCCCGCCGTCGTGGGGGACACGAGCATGACCACAAACCGTTTCTGGCAATTGAACAGGCGACCCGAGGGTAGCGATGTGGCCAGCGCGCTTTCGCTGGAAAACGAGCCGATGCCGGAACTGGCCGAGGGCGAAGTGCTGGTCCGGGCGGCCTATCTGTCGATGGATGCCGGCACGCGGATGTGGATGACCGAGCGCGAGGACAGCTACCAGCCGCCGCTCGCGCTGGGCACCAAGATGGTCGGGCTGGTCCTCGGCCATGTTGCCTCATCGCGGCATGCGGACTTTGCCGAAGGCGATCTGGTACGCGGGTTCGGACAATGGGCCGAATATAGCGTGATGCAGCCGGAGCTGGCCGGGCTGGTCAGGGTCGATGACAGCGTCGACGATATCAAACAGCATTTCGGCGTGCTCGGCTTCAACGGCTGGACCGCGCTGTGGGGCATGAAGGAAACCGCGGAGGTGAAGGCGGGCGACAATGTGCTGGTCTCTGCCGCGGCGGGGGCCACCGGCGTGCTGGCTTGCCAGGTTGCAAAGATCCTGGGCGCCAATGTCTATGGACTGGCGGGCGGGCCGGACAAGTGCCGCTGGCTGGAAGAGGAGCTCGGCATTGCCAAGGCGATCGACTACAAGAAGGACGACATTGCCGCGGAACTGGCGAAGGTGGACGGCGGGATCAACGCCTATTTCGACAATGTCGGCGGGCCGATTCTCGATGCGGTGCTGCCCAACATGGCACTATATGGCCGGATCGCGCTGTGCGGCCTGCTCGCCCAATATGAAGGCGACGGGCGCGGACGGGGGCCGGAACAGTTCGACCAGATATTGATGAAAAGGCTGCGCATCGAGGGTTTTTTCTCCCCCGACTTTGCCGATCAGGGCGACCGGCTGACGAGGGAGCTGAAGAAATGGCTCGACGACGGCCTGATCGACACGCCGTTCGATGTCACCGACGGCATCGACAATGTCCTGACCGCTTATGGCAAACTGTTTACCGGCGGCAATATCGGCAAGGTCCTGATCAGGATTTCCTGAGGCGCGCGCCATAGATGGACAGCGCCATGATCGTGCTGGCGAAGAATATCGAGAGCAGCGCCAGCCCGTTCCAGCCGGCACCGGCATAGACCGCGGTGCCGAGCCAGCTCGACAAGCCGCCGCCGGTGAACATGATGACGATATAGATGGTCATCAGCCGGGTGCGGATTTCCGGAGCGCGGCCAAACAGGATGGTGCGGTTGGCGACATCCATCGAGGCGCCGCCAAAATTGCTGAACAGGATCGGCAGGATCATGATCCAGATATTATTTCCGGCAAATAGCAGCAGCAGGGCACCGATCAGCTGGGCCAGGGCGAACAGCATGCGCGCCTTTTCCGGGCCGATCCGGTCGGCGAGCCGGCCCGACCAGGGGGCGATGAAAATATTGCTGACCGCCAGCAAGGCGAGATAGCCGACGACGTCGACGCCATAACCCATGGCCGGACTGGTCAGATGCAGGCCGATGCCCAGCCACAGAGCGAGGAAGAAGCCGAAGGACAGTGCCTGCAGCAGCCCGGCGAGCAGAACGTCGGGCATATTCCTGATGATCGGCCACAGCGACCCGAGCAACGCACCATAGCTTTCAACCGGGCTGCTGTCGTCGCGCAGTTTCTCGTCCTTTTCCATCATGAAAGGGACGATTATCAGGAGCAGGAACGTCAGGCCCGCGCCTACCCAATAGGCCGCCCGCCATCCGAAATAATGGCCCAGCACGCCGCCGCCGGCGCGGCTGCCCAGCAGGCCGACGGTGATGCCGGCGGACATGATCCCGGTGACATGGCCGATGCGATCGGGCCGCACGCGCTTGGTGACATAGGCGGGCAGCAGGTAGGGCGTGATGGTTACGAAGCCGAGTAGCGAGGAGGCTGCGGCAAACAGCAGGAAATTCTGCGACAATCCCATCGCCAGCATCGCCAGAAACTGGCCAGTCACGAACAATATCACCAGCTTGCGATTGTTGATCCGGTCGCCCAGTGGCAGCAGCAACAGGATGCCGAGCGCCAGCGCGATCTGGTTGAAGGCGGGCACCAGGCCGAGCAGCGTGCCGTGGACGTCAAATTCATCGCCGACCGGCGCGATCAGCGGATGGATATAATAGCCATTGGCGACCGCGACCGCGCAGGCAGCCGAAAACAGGAACAGCTTGATCTCGCTGATCCGGCGCGGGGCAGTAATGGTCGACGGGCTTGGGGGAGCGGACAATGGCTGGCTTTCGATGGGATGGCGACTTAGCCATGGGCCGGGGCAAACGGCAAGTCCTCTGTCTGTTTCGCTAGCCGATGATCTGCTCGAGGTCCTTGACTGCCTTTCGGTAAACCCGCTGTTGCAGCAAAGCGAGCAATGCGGGGTCGGCGACGTCGGGATGACCGCTGTTGAACGGGGGCTGCGGGTCATATTCGAGACTGAGCTGGATCGATTCCGCAAGCTGCCGCCCGCCGATTTCCGCGACCAGGGTCAAGGCAAAATCGATCCCGGAAGTCACTCCGCCTGCGGTGATCAGATTGCTGTCCTGCACCACGCGGGCCTTTTCATATGTTGCCCCGAATTTCCCGAGCAGGCCGGTATAGGCCCAATGGCTGGTGGCCCGTTTGCCGTGCAGCAGTCCGGCGGCACCGAGGGCCAGCGAGCCCGTGCAGACCGAGGTCACATATCGGGCCGCTGCGGCCTGGTCGCGCAGGAATTGCAGCGTCGCCTCGTCCCCGAGCACAGCCCGGATGCCAAAACCGCCGGGGACGCACAGCAGATCGGCCTGCGGGCAACCGGCGAAATCGGTCGAGGGCAGAATCGCAAAGCCGCTGCCGGTCTGGATCGATCTTATCTCTTTGGCCGCCGTGTGCACGATGGCCCCGGGAATGCGGGAAAGCACCTGGGCCGGGCCGGTAAAGTCCAGCTGGGTAATGCCGTCGAACAGCAGGAAAACAATATGGACGGGTGTTGGTTCATGGGTCATCGGGCCACTCCGAGATTAGAGAAATGCCCAGGCGATCGGCTGCAAAATTATGTCCGCTCCCCGATGGGTTTCCATCCTGATCTCGCCAGTCACGAACGATGTTGGTTTACCATCTTCGGAACAAGCAGACAATCCGTTTTGGTGGAGCCGGCCGGCCAGCCCCTATTAATCGGGCGGATGCTATGGAGGGGAATGGCTTATGGCAGTTACAGCAGCAGGCAGGACCGCGCCCGATCGCTGGCAGCGGTGATCGCCATCCATGTTGCGGTCGGCTATCTGCTGGTCAGCGGCATGGGCATGGATATTGCCCAGCGCGTCGACAGCGAATTGAAGGTCATTCAGATCAGTCCGCCGCAACCGCCCGATCCGGCCCCGGCCAAGCAGCCGGCCCAGGCCGACGAAGGCGCTGCCTCCCCTGAAAATCTGCGGGCCAAGCCCAGCCAGATCGTGCTGCCGCCCCCGCCAGTAACGCTTCCAATCGAAACGCCGGTTGTGGTGGCGCCGATCGCCGGACCGGGAAGTGACGCCAGCGCCGGGGCATCCGAACAGCCGGGCCCGGGTTCGGGCAGCGGCGGTGAGGGAGAAGGATCGGGAAGCGGACGCGGCGGTGACGGTACCGGTGCCGGGGGGATTCTCTCCGGTCCGCGCCATCTGTCCGGCGCGCTGACCCGCAAGGATATTCCCCGCTCTGTCTGGCAGGCCGATGCGCGTGGCCGAGTCGTGGTCCGTTTCACCGTCGGCGCGGACGGGCGCGCGCGCGATTGCCATGTCCGGCAGACCAGCGGCCACCCGGCGCTGGATGCCATCACCTGCCGCTTGATCGAACAGCGTTTCCGGTTCGAGCCGGCCCGCAATGCCGCCGGCCGGGCGGTGGCCAGTCCCTACGGCTGGGTGCAGGAATGGTGGCGCGACGGTCGCGGCCCCCGGGTGCGAGCTGACTAAGCCTGCAGCCCCATATAATCGCGCTTGCCGATGGCCACACCCTGCCTGCGCAGCAGGTTGTAGGCGGTGGTGACGTGGAAAAACAGATTGGGAAGGAAGAAGCTGAGGATATAGGTCTCGCCGTCCAGTTCCATGGTCTGCTCCGGACCGACGGGGAGGGAGATTTTCATGTCCGCATTACCGTCGATCGCTGCGTCATCTGCCGCTGCCACCTTATCCGCACATTCCGCAACCCGCTGGATCAGGGCGTCAAAAGTATCGCCTTCCATCGGCAGGTTGGGCAGATCATCGGGTGCTGTACCGCTCATCCGCGCGGTACCGCGAACCACAAATTCGGTGATCATCTGCACCTGCCATTTGAGGTCATTCATATCGGGGAAAAGGCGCGCGCCCAGATAGGCCTCATCGGCAGTCCCGGCCGCATCGGCCGCTGCCTTAGCCTTGGTGAGAACAATGGTCAGGCCGCGTAAAGCCTGGGCGGTCGAGCCTTTGAGAAGCCGGGAGAGGGGAATGGCCATGTCGATTTCCTTCAGTTTCAGAGCTGGTGAGCGGGGCTAGAATATGCCGGCGAGGATATAACCGCCGAGCGCGGTGAAGCTGCCAAAGGTGGCGAAGGCGCCAATTGCCCGGAAGGCGGGGAATAGCTTGCCGGTAGCGGAACCGTGCGATCCGGCAACCGTCGACAGTGCAATCGCGTGAAAAATCCGCCCCGCGATGAAGACGAGGGCGATGATCCGGATGACATCATTCGGCACCACGGTCATTTCCGCCAGCGCCAGCACTACGATGAACAGCGCTGCATTTTCGGCGAGATTGCCATGTCGGCGAATCTTGCGTTCCAGTGCCGGATCGTCACCCGTCCCCAGATTTACCCGGTTGCGAACGCGGTGCACGCCCACCAGGATCATCAATAGGGCTTGCAGGATGGCGAGCACAGCTCCCGCGACCGCAGCAATAATCGGGATGGTCATGGGTCTTCTCCGGATTGAATAGTGCCTTCGCGGAATCTTCTGCAGTTGACGAGCGAGGATTTTTAGCGGCTGAAAAATGATAAGTCAAAATGAGTAATTGCACATCAATGGTGCAAATTTTAGCCATGCAAATTTGGCTGTCTGCGATTACAAGTGCGCTCATGGACTGGGAAGATGTCAAAACATTCCGGGAGGTGATGGAGGCGGGGACGGTGCGAGCCGCCGCCAAACGGTTGGGCGTGCATCACAGCACCGTCAGTCGCCGGATCGAGCAGTTGGAAAAATCGCTCGACAGCCGATTGTTCGAGCGTCGGCCCGAAGGCTATTTCCCGACTGCATCGGGCGAAGAGCTGGCCCGGGTCGCCGACGAGTTTTCGGACGAGCTATTTGCTGTCGAGCGCCACATTGCCGGGCGGGACAATGAATTGTCGGGCAGGCTGAAGGTGACGATGCCAGAGCCATTCGGGCTGACCTTGTTCACCGACCGGCTACCGGAGTTTTGCGCGGCCTATCCGGGCCTGGAACTGGAAATCATAACCAGCTCGGATTTGCTGGACGTCGCGAGGCGACAGGCGGATATTGCCATCCGGATGGACAATAATCCACCCGATGCTCTCGTTGGCAAGCGCCTGTTCGCTTATTATACGTCGGTTTATGCCAACCCGGACTATCTGGCCGAACAGGATTTTGAGAATCGGCCGGAGCAAGCGCGTTGGCTTGGCTGGAACAGCCGGGACGGCCGCTTTCCCGACTGGACTCAGAATAGCGAATTTGCCCGGGTGCCGGTCTGGGGGAGTTTTGCCAGTATCGGCATGCAGGTGCGACTGGCCCGGGCTGGAATGGGCCTGACCATGGTACCCTGTCTGGCAGCTGATGGCGTGTCGGGGCTGGTGCGCGCAAGCGACAGAGATCCGGAGCCGTCGCGCGATATCTGGATATTGACCCACGAGGATCTTCGCAGAACCGCCCGGGTTCGCGCCTTCATGGAATTTGCGGAAATGGTGCTTCGCGACAGCAGGGCAGCCTTACAGGGTATCTTGCAGGATTAGCACCGTGACGGGCCGGTCATTGGCAGAATAAGGCCGGATTTTGGCCAGGCGGGATAGTATTCCTGCCAAACCGTTAACCATGCATCTGCACAGCCATGCAATATATCTCCTCTATTCAGACGGTACATGAAATCCACCCTGTCCAGCTTGTCGCCCGTCCGCCAGACCGCGATCATTTCGGCGATAGCGGCCTTGTTGTCGGTCGTGCTTACGGGAACGGTTTATCTGCTGTTTTTCGGTGTCGACAACCGCTTCTGGTCGGCGATCAACATGGCGCTGCTGATCCCATGGGCAATTACTGTTCCGCTCGGCCTTCATATGTCGAAACAAAGGTTCAAGCTCGTCGGATTGACCAACCGGCTTACCGAAGCACAAAGCAAATTACGGGATGCGAACAAGGCGCTTGAACGCCGGGCGAATTTTGACGGGATGACCGGTCTACTGAGCCGGGACAGTTTCTTCAATCAGCTCGAACGGATGCGCGTGGCTGAACGGACGAGCATATTGATGATTGTCGATGTCGACCATTTCAAGAAGATCAACGACAATTTTGGTCATCCGGTCGGGGATCGGGCGCTCGTTCTGCTTGGCAGGGTGTTCCGCAAGACCTTGCGCCAGCAGGATCTGGTCGGGCGCATCGGCGGCGAGGAATTTGGCATATTCCTGCCCGAGACCAGTGCCCCGGAAGGCCAGATTATCGGCGAGATAATCCGCCACGAAATCGAGAATACGATATTCCAACCGTTCGACAACATGCGCCATGTGATTACGGTGAGTATTGGAGTGACCGACGTCGCTCCCCATCACCAGCGCGCCTCGATCCTGGGCAATGCCGATACGGCCCTGTTCACCGCCAAACGGCGCGGACGCAACCAGGTGGTTCTGTTCGAACCGGGCATGCTGGCCAAACCGCGCCCGAGCCAGGAAAAAACGCAGGATTTCAAGATCGCCGTGATGGATTCAAATTTCCGCCAAGATGGAATTTGAAATGACGAAGGCGGCTGGCGCTGCTAGGGCTGGCCGCCATGACGGACTCACCAGACAGCAAACCCAATCATCTCTATCTCGTTGACGGCTCGGCCTATATTTTCCGGGCCTATCACCGCTTGCCGCCGCTGACCAATGTCCGGGGTGAACCGGTCGGCGCGGTCTACGGTTACACGACAATGCTGTGGAAGCTGGCAGACGAACTCAACAAGGCCGATGGTCCGACGCATATGGCGGTAGTGCTGGACAAGGCAGGCACCAGTTTTCGCAATGACCTTTATGACCAGTACAAGGCCAATCGACCGGAGGCGCCGGAGGACCTGAAACCGCAGTTTCCGATGATTCGCGATGCCACCCGGGCCTTTTCGCTGCCGCTGATCGAGGAAGAAAATGTCGAGGCGGACGACATGATCGCCTCCTATACCAAGGCAGCGCTGGAAGCGGGGTGGAAGGTCACCATCGTCTCGTCCGACAAGGATCTGATGCAGCTGATCGAGGCGGAGGGGGAAAGCCGGGTCGACATGCTCGACACGATGAAAAACGCGCGCATGAACCGGGCGACCGTCGAAGAAAAATTCGGGGTGGGTCCGGAAAGGCTGGGCGATGTGCTGGGACTGATGGGCGACAGTTCCGACAATATCCCGGGTGTTCCGGGAATCGGGCCGAAAACGGCGTCCAAACTGATCAACGAATATGGCGACATCGAAAGCGTGCTGGCGGCGGCCCCGGGCATGAAAGCTTCGAGGATGCGCGACAATCTGATCGAATTTGCCGAGCAGGCCCGGCTGTCGCGGATATTGGTAACCCTGCGGAACGATTGTCCGCTGCCCGATACGCTGGAAAGCTTCCTGATCCAGGATATTCCCGACGCGCCGCTGCGCGAATTTCTAGCGCATCACGGCTTCAACAGCCTGCTCAGGAAGCTGGGCGGGGACGGGCATGCGGAGCCGCAGAATCCGGATATCGTCGACCGCAAGCCCGCCCAGGCGATTGCCGCAGCCCCGGAAGCACCGGCGATCGACCGCTCGCAATATGAATGCGTGCAGACGATCGCGGCACTTGAAGCATGGATCGCGCGGGCTACCGAACAGGGCGTCTGCGCGGTGGATCTGGAGACCGACAGTCTAGAGAGCGTCACCGCGCGGATTGTCGGCGTGTGCCTTGCCACGGGCCCCAGTCAGGCCTGCTATATTCCGCTCGGCCACGCCAGCGGCGACATGTTTGGCGAAACGCCGGAGCAGATTGCTCTGGAGACAGCGCTGGCCAGGCTCAAGCCGCTGTTCGAGGATGACGCCGTGCTCAAGGTCGGGCAAAATCTGAAATATGACATGGGCGTGCTGGCCCAGCATGATATCCGGATCGCGCCGTTTGACGATACCCTGGTGATGAGCTTCGATCTTGATGCGGGTCTCCATGGCCATGGCATGGACGAACTGGCCAAGCTGCATCTGGGACATGAGTGCGTCAGCTTCAAATCCCTCACCGGGACCGGCAGAAAGGCGATCGGCTTTGCCGAAGTGCCGCTCGACAAGGCGACCGAATATGGCGCGGAGGATGCCGATGTGACGCTGCGCCTCTGGGAGAGGCTGCGCTTGCGGATGGTTCCGGAACGGGCGACGCGGGTCTATGAGATGGTGGACAGGCCGCTGGTTCCCGTGATTGCCGGGATGGAAGCGACCGGGGTGCTGGTCGATCGCGAGGTACTGTCCCGGCTCTCTGGCACATTTGCCGAAGAAATGGCAAAGCTGGAACTGCAAATCCACGAACTGGCCGGGGAGAGCTTTTCGATCGGCAGCCCGAAGCAGCTGGGGGAAATCCTGTTCGGCAAGCTCGGCCTGCGGGGCGGCAAGAAGGGCAAGTCGGGTCAATATTCGACCGATGTCACGGTGCTTGAACGACTGGCCAGCGACGGCGAGCCGATCGCCCAGAAGATCGTCGACTGGCGCCAGCTTGCCAAGTTGAAATCCACCTATACCGATGCGCTGCAGGAACAGATCAACGCCAGCACCGGGCGGGTCCACACTTCCTATTCACTGAGCGGGGCGCAGACCGGGCGACTGTCCTCGACCGAGCCCAATCTGCAGAATATCCCGATCCGGACCGCGATCGGGCGGCAAATCCGGCAGGCCTTTGTCGCTGCGCCGGGCAAGCTCATCCTGGCCGCCGACTATAGCCAGATCGAGCTTCGGCTGGCGGCGCATATCGCCGATGTCGCGACGCTGAAGGAGGCCTTCGCCAACGGCGAGGATATCCACAATCGCACCGCACGCGAGCTGTTCGGCAGCGAGGAGCGGGATGCCCGCGCTCGCGCCAAGACGATCAATTTCGCGATCCTCTACGGCATTTCCCGCTGGGGCCTGGCCAAGCGGCTCGAGGTCGATGCGGACGAGGCGCAGGCGATGATCGACACTTATTTCGAACGCTTCCCGGGGATCAATCAATATATCTCGACGACCCTGCAGTCGGTTCGCGAAACCGGCTACACCGAAACCCTGTTCGGCCGGAAGACCTGGTTCGAGCGGATCCGGTCGAGCAACCAGGCCGAGCGGCAGGGCAGCGAACGGGCGGCGATCAACGCGCCGATCCAGGGGACCAGCGCCGATATCATCAAGCGGGCAATGGCGCGCATGGGTCCGGCGCTGGACGCGGCCGGGCTGGGCGAAGTCAAAATGCTGATGCAGGTGCACGATGAACTGGTATTCGAGGTGCCCGAAGCGGATGTGGATGCAGCGAGCGCGGTCATTCGCAGCGTCATGTCCGGCGCAGCCGAGCCAGCGGTGAAACTATCGGTGCCGCTTGATGTGGATATCGGGACCGGCAGGAGCTGGGACGAGGCGCATTGAGCTGACGGCAGAACCGATCGGCAGCTTTGGCCGCATCAAACCTTGATCCAGAAGCGGATGAAAAGACCGACCGCACCGACTGCCAGCACGCCCATCGCCCAGTAAGCCAGCAGCCAGAGCAGGCGCTTGCCCAAAGGTGCGCGATCGGCCGCCTTGCCCTTGGGCGAGAGCGGATCAAAAGCCATCAATGATAGCCTTCCGACCCGACCTTGCCGCGGAACACCCAGTAGGACCATGCGGTATAAGCGAGAATGATCGGCACCATGATCGCCGCGCCGACCAGCATGAACAGCTGGCTTTCATAGGGCGCAGCGGCCTCCCAGATCGTTATCCGGCCGGGGATCACGTCCGGCCACATTGATACAGCGAGACCGACGAGGCTCAGCCCGAACAGACCGAGCGCGTAGAAAAACGGCGCGGTTTCCTGATGCTTCGACAGGCTGCGGAAAAACAGCACCGACAATATCAATGTCGCGAGCGGGATTTGGGCGGTGGCGAGAACGCCCGGATAGGCCAGCCAGCGGGTATAATATTCCTCTTCCAGGAACAGGGTTGCGACGCTGACAAGGGCAATGGCGACCAGCAGCAGGATTCCCAGCCGGCCGGCATAGCTGTAGCACTGGCGCTGCAACGGCCCCTCAGTTTTCCAGATCAGCCAGCAGCAGCCGAGCAGGGCATAGCCGACGAGCAAGGCAAAGCCGGTCAGCAGGCTGAACGGAGTCAGCCATTCCCACCAGCCGCCCGCATAGGCGCGGCCTTCGACGGTGATCCCCTGGAGCAGGGCGCCGAGCGTGATCCCCTGGGCAAAGGTGGCAATGATCGATCCCGCGGTAAAGGCGAAATCCCAGTATCTCCGGTGGGCCGGGTCGCGCCAGCGAAATTCGAAGGCCACCCCGCGCAGCACCAGTCCCAGCAGCATCGCGATCAGCGGCGCGTAAAGCGCCGGCAGGATGACGGCATAGGCCAAGGGGAAGGCGGCCAGCAAGCCGCCGCCGCCCAGCACCAGCCAGGTTTCATTGCCGTCCCAGACCGGCGCGATGCTGTTCATCGCGGTATCGCGATCGGGTCCGACCCTGAAATTGGGAAACAGGATGCCGATGCCGAGATCGAAGCCGTCCATGATCACATAGACGACCACGGCAAAGGCGATGATGCCGGCCCAGATGACGGTCAGGTCGATGCCGTTCATGGCGCTGCTCCTTCCTCATGATCGCCTTCGAGTACCGCCGCTGCCGGAGTGATGCCTGCGGAGCGGATCGGCGAATCTTTCGGTCTGGGTTCATGGGCTTCCGGCGGTTTGGCGGCGAGCTTGAACAGATAGACTATGCCGGCGCCAAAGACGATGAAATAGACGACTACAAAGGCCAGCAGGGACGCGGCAACCGCTGGCGCGTCGAGCGGCGCGGCGCTTTCGCTGGTGCGCAGCAGACCGTAGACGGTGAACGGCTGGCGTCCGACCTCGGTGGTGACCCAGCCGGCCAGGACAGCAATGAAGCCGGACGGCCCCATCGCCACGGCAGCGCGGAGCAGCCAGGGCGAGTCATAGAAATTCCTGCGGGCCCGGGCGTAGAGACTCCAAAGGCCGAGACCGAGCATGGCAAAGCCGAGGGCCACCATGATCCGGAACGACCAGAACACGATCCCGACCGGGGGCTGATCCGCCTCGGGAATCGTGTCAAGTCCCGCCAGTGGCGCGTCGAGATCATGCTTCAGGATAAGCGACGAGGCCTTGGGTATCTCGATCGCATAATCGACGCGCTTTTCCTTGCTGTTGGGAATGCCGAACAGGATCAGCGGGGCCCCATCGGGATGGCTCTGGTAATGGCCTTCCATCGCCATCACCTTCGCCGGTTGATGCTCGAGCGTGTTGAGACCGTGCAGATCGCCCATGACAATCTGCGCCGGGGCGACCAGAGCCGCCATCCACATCGCCATCGAGAACATCTTGCGTGCGCCCGGGTTGCTTCTGTCCTTCAGCAAATGCCAGGCACCGACCGCGCCCACGGCGAAGGCAGTGGTCAGATAGGCCGCCAACATCGTGTGCACCAGACGATAGGGAAAGCTGGGATTCCAGATGATATCCCACCAGCCGGCTGCCGGCACGAACTGGCCAACATCGTTGATCGCAAATCCGACCGGCGTGTGCATCCAGCTATTGACCGACAGGATCCAGAAAGCGGAAATGAAGGTTCCTACCGCCACCGCCAGGGTTGCGACGAAATGCAGCTTACGACCGACCTTGTCGATACCGAACAGCATCACCCCGAGGAAACCGGCTTCCAGGAAAAAGGCGGTCAGCACTTCATAGGCCATGAGCGGTCCGATCACCGGCCCGGCCTTGTCGGAAAATACCGACCAGTTGGTTCCGAACTGATAGGACATGACGATGCCGGAGACGACACCCATGGCGAATACTATGGCGAATATCTTGAGCCAGTAGCGGTAGAGGTTGGCGTAGACGCCCTTGTCGGTTTTCAGCCACAATGCTTCCAGCACCGCAAGATAGCTGGCGATGCCGATGGTGAAGGCGGGAAACAGGAAGTGGAAGCTGATAGTAAAGGCGAACTGGATCCGTGCCAGATTGATTGCGAGATCATTTTCTATCATGTTCTGGGCCTGACGAGGTTTTTCGGTTGTCCAGCGCATATGCGCCCGGCCCACGGCAATAGATCAGGAACAGCGAACCAAGAATCGCGATATTCTTGAACAAGGGGCCGACATGTCCGGGTGCAAGATGGACGGTGACGGTAATCGGAACAAGGGTCAGAAATATCAGCAGGGCCGAAAGCCGGGTCATCCAGCCGAGAGCAAGCATCACCCCGAAAATAACGAACACGACACCCGAAAGCCATAACAGCCAGGAGGGATCGCCAGCCATGCTGATCATATTCCACCATGGCGACTCGACCATCCGGTCCAGCATCATCTGATGCTCGGCAAAATGGCCCAGACCCCCGATGATGAATATCAGGCTGGTCAGGACACGAAAGACGGGATCGGCCCAGTCCCTCAATCCTTGCGACGGCGTAACATATGCCTCTATTGTCCGCATCATATCAGGCCTCTCGCCATCCAGGGGTCGGTATTGTTGTCGGCCTTGTCCTCGCTATCCGCAATTGCAATTAATGCAGAATAAGCGCCATTTTGCGAAAGAAAAACCTTGCCGGACAACTGGTCGAGAAAACGGGAGCGCTTCAACCGGTCCATCACCGGACCCTTGACTTCCGACAGATGGAGCGAAATGCCGCCATCCTCGAGCCGGTGATTGATGGCCTCGATACTTTCCAGCGCCGAGGCATCGATCGCGTTGACCGCCGAGCACATCAGCACGACATGGCGCACGCTCTTCTGTTCGGCGACCTGTTCGAGAATGAACTCCTCGAGCCAGCGCGCGTTGAGATAGGTCAGGCTTTCATCGATGCGGATGGTCAATATCCGGGGATCGGTGAACACCTTGTGCCGATTGACGTTGCGGAAATGTTCGGTTTCGGGAACCCGGCCGACGATCGCTGCATGGGGACGCGAACTGCGCCAAAGGAACAGAGCGAGACTGAGGGCGACGCCTGCGATCACGCCGGGCTCGACTCCGGCGAGCAAGGTGACGCCGATGGTGGCCGCCATCGCGGCAAAATCCGCTTTCGAATAGCGCCAGATGGTTCGCGGGGTCTTGAAATCGACCAGACTGAGTACCGCGACAATGATGGTCGCGGCCAGAGTGGCGATCGGCAGCGATGAAAGTAGCGGGGTCAGAAACAACGCAGCCAAAGCGATTCCGATCGCAGTGAAGGCGCCGGCGGCAGGCGTCTCTGCGCCAGCATCGAAATTCACCACCGAGCGGGCAAATCCGCCGGTGACCGGATAGCCGCCGGAAAAGGCAGCCGAGATATTGGCTGCGCCCAGGCCGATCAGTTCCTGGTCGGGATCGATCCGCTGCCGCCGCTTGGCCGCCAGTGTCTGACCGACCGATACCGATTCGACAAATCCGATTATGCTCAGCAGCAACGCCGGAATGGCCAGCGTTTTCCACAGCTCCAGATCGATCAGCGGAACGGAAAAGGGCGGCAGGCTTTGCGGGATATCGCCGACCACCCTGACCCCCTGGGCCTCGAGCCCGAACAGGATGGTGGCGAGCGTGGATACGGCAACGGCGGCAATCGGTCCGGCCTTGGCCAGCAGTTCGGCCGGCCGCGCGGGAATGCCAAGGCGCATCAGCAGGGGTTTGAGGCCCTTGCGGACCCAGAAAAGAAAGGCGGTGGCGGAGATCCCGATGATCAGGGTCGGCATGTTGGTCGTGCCGATCGTCGCGGCGATGCTGGAGACCAGTTCGGGCATGGCGGCGCCGCTCGCCTGGATCCCCAGGATCGACTTGAGCTGGCTGGTGGCGATGATGATGCCGCTCGCGGTGATGAAGCCCGACACGACCGGATGGGAGAGCAGATTGGCGAGAAAACCCAGCTTGAAAATACCCAGAAGCAGCAGGAACAGACCGGAGAGCAATGCCAGGACCAGGGCCGCCGCGATAAAGTCCGCGCTGCCGGGAGGAGCGATGGCGCTCGCTGCGGTCAGCGTCATCAGCGATACGACTGCCACCGGCCCGACCGCCAATGTCCGGCTGGTGCCGAAGATCGCATAGGCAATGAGCGGCAGAATAGAGGCGTAAAGACCAATTTCCGGCGGCAAACCGGCGAGCATGGCATAGGCCAGGCTCTGCGGGATCAGCATGATGGTGACGATGATGGCAGCAACGCCATCATTGGTCAGCGTGGTACTGTTATAACGGCTACCCCAATCCAGAATCGGCAAATAGCGGGCTATTTTCATGCGCTATCCTATTCCGCGCCGATGCGGTGTGGCTTGACCATCCATTCCCGTCCCTTGAGCATGCCGTGCCAGTAGACCGGCGGCAGGATGGTATCCTTGAGCAGCCAGGACAGCCGCGATGGCCGGGTACCGTCGATCAGCCAGTTGGGGAAGCTCGGCAGCAATTTGCCGCCATAACCGAATTCTGCCAGCACGACCTTGCCGCGTTCGACGGTCAGCGGGCAGCTGCCATAACCGTCATAATCGGCCACCGGCGGCTTGTCGTCGAGAGCGGCGAGGGCATTGACCGCAACGACCGGGGCCTGCTTGCGAACGGCCGCCATTGTCTTGGCATTGGGCGCGCTGCAGGCATCGCCCAGCGAGAATATATTGGCATATCTTGTGTGGCGCAGGGTGGCCTGATCGACATCGACGAAGCCGCTTTCCGCCGCCAACGGGCTGGACCGGATGAAATCGGGAGCCGTTTGCGGCGGGACCACATGAATCATGTCGAATGCGACTTCGACCCTTCTGGTTTCCTCGCCCTGTTTCTGTTCAAATGTGGCAATCCTGGCCGGACCATCGACTGCAACCAGCCGGGATTCAAGCTTCAGCTGTACGCTGTAACGTTCGATATATTCCATCAGGGCCGGGACATATTCCTTGACCCCGAACAGCGCCGCGCCGCTGTTATGAAACTGCACGTCAATATTGTTCAGGACGCCTGCTCTTTCCCATCTGCTGCACGACAGATACATCGCCTTTTGCGGAGCGCCGGCGCATTTGATCGGCATTGGCGGCTGGGTGAACAAGGCCGTCCCGCCGGTCATGTCCTTGACCAGGCGATAGGTGTAGGGGGCCAGGTCGAAGCGGTAATTGGAGGTGACGCCGTTTTTGCCCAACGTTTCCGGCAGGCCATCGATAGCTGCCCAGTCGAGCTTTATTCCGGGACAGACGATCAGCACGTCATAATGGATTTCCTGCCCGTCGGCTGTCGTGACGGCGTTGTTTTCCGGATCAAAGGAATCGGCCGCAGACTTGATCCATTGCGCTCGCGCCGGGATTAGATCCTTTTCCCTGCGGTGCGTGAACTCCGCGGAAAAGGTGCCGCCACCGACCATCGTCCAGCCGGGCTGGTAATAGTGATCGTCGGCCGGGTCGATAATCGCCAGTGAAATTTTCCCGTTGCGCTTCAGCATGCTGGCCGCGGTTGCGATGCCGGCGGAGCCGCCGCCGACAATGACGACGTTAAACCGGCTGACGCTGGCTGAGGGGGAAGATTTTTTCCGTGCCGCTGCCTGCGCCATTTCAGTCAATTTGGTCGAGCGCGCACCCGAGCGGCAGTAGGCTAGCGCAGGGGCAGGAAGGTCGGCGAGCGCCGCAGCCATTTTTTCGCCGTCCTGATCGGTGATCGCGCCGGGAACTGCCGGCACATAGGCGAAATGGAGACCCGATTCTTTTGCCGCCTCCGCGATGGCGGCCGAACGCGGATGCTTCCCTTCTTCCTCGTCGGGCCGGTTGCAGATGATCGACCGGAAACCGGCTTTCGCCAGAGCCGGGAGGTCATCAAGTTCCAGTTGCGGTGATACGCTTATGGCGTCGTTCAACTTGGTAATTTCTGGCTTGCTTGGCATAGGACTTCCTCCCGGCTTCTTTTCTAACTTGTCACGCGATGGGCAATCATGCCGGCCAGCAGGGCGATGACAAATGCCAGCGCGGGCAGGGGGTTAAGCGCCAGATTGGCCAGGCCAGGCCCCGGACAGAGACCGCTGATGCCCCAGCCCGAACCAAAGAGTACCGCCCCGATCACCAGATTGCGATCGATCAGCGACGTTCCGGGGAGCGAGAAATGGGCGTCGGCGAATGGCTTGTCGAGCCGCCGCTGGATGATCCACGCCACGGCCATCGGAATCATCGCTCCGCCCATCACGAAGGCGAGAGTCGGGTCCCAGTGGCCGAACAGATCGAGGAAACCCTGCACCCGGGCGGGGTCGGCCATGCCCGAATAGGCCAGGCCGGCGCCGAATAGCGCTCCGGCGAAAAGCGCGACCAGAATCTGTCTCACATCAATCCTCCCGCGCGCATCAGCGCGACCGTTGCGAATCCGCTGGCCATGAATATTGCCGTGGCCATCAACGAACGCGGGGACAGGCGCGACATGCCGCAGACGCCGTGGCCGCTGGTGCAGCCCGAGCCCAGCCGCGTCCCGTAGCCGACCAGCAATCCGCCGATCAGCAGGGGCAGGACCGAGGGCGGAAAGCGGGTTTCAATGCCGCCCGCGATCCACGACAGGAGAAATGCTCCGACCGGCAAGCCGATGACGAATGCCGCCGCAATAGCGCGTGGTGCGCCGCTGTCGGCGATCCCGGTGGCGCGCGCGGCCAGCCCGCTGACCCCGGCAATTCGACCAAGGCCGAGCAGCATCAGGGCCGCGGCCACACCGATCACCAGTCCGCCGATCAGGCCTTCCAGCGGCATGGCATGGGGAAATGCCGAGAGCATCAGACGCCGTTCAACGGAACTTTGAGGTAGCGCACGCCATTGTCCTCCGCTGGCGGCAGATGACCGGCCCGCATATTGACCTGAACCGACGGCAGGATCAGGCGCGGCATATCCAGCGTCTTGTCGCGCTCGGTCCGCATCTGTACAAATTCCTCTTCAGTTATGCCGTCATGGGCATGGATATTATGCTTCCGTTCTTCGGCCACGGTGGTTTCCCATATATATTCGGTCCGGCCGGCGGGCAAATAATCATGGCACATGAACAGGCGGGTGGTGTCGGGGAGCGACAATATCCGGCGCATTGAGCGGTAGAGCTTGCGTGCATCGCCGCCCGGGAAATCGGCTCTGGCCGTGCCGTAATCGGGCATGAACATGGTGTCGCCGACGAAGACCGCATCGCCGATGACATAAGCGATACAGGCGGGCGTATGGCCGGGAACATGCATCACGGTCACGTCGATATTGCCGATCTTGAACGTATCACCGTCGGAGAATAGCTGATCAAAATCCGATCCGTCCCGCTGAAAGTCCGTGCCGGCGTTGAACAGTTTGCCGAACACATCCTGCACCGTCACGATATGTTCGCCAATCGCAATCTTGCCGCCCAGCTTTTCCTGCAGATAGGGGGCAGCCGACAGGTGGTCGGCATGGGCGTGGGTCTCGAGCAGCCATTCAACCTTCAGGTCCTGTTCCCTGACATAGGCAATCACCTCATCGGCGGAATCGAAGGACGTCCGTCCGGAAGCCGGATCAAAATCAAAGACGCTGTCGATGATGGCGGCGCATTTCGTGGCCGCATCGTGCACCACATAGGTCACGGTATAGGTTGCCTGGTCGAAAAACGACTGGATCACCGGGATGCTTTGCTGCGCCCGGCGGATTTGTTCCGTTGCATGAATCAGGGCCGAATCGGTCATGGAAAATTCCTTATATTCATATTTACATAAATCATGTAATACATTATATGCGTTGCGTCAATATGTGAACACTGGCAATTCTCAGGAGAGGTTAAACTAATGACAGACGCGCTGCAGAGAAAGTCCGGTTCATTGCGTATTGGCGACGCTGCCCCGGATTTCGAGGCGCGCACCACCCATGGCCCGGTCAGGCTGTCCGACTATCGCGGACGGTGGCTCCTCTTCTTTTCCCATCCGGCCGATTTTACGCCGGTATGCACCACCGAATTTGTCGCCATGGCGCGCCATCAGGACCGGTTCGAAGCCCTGGACTGCGCCCTGCTCGGCCTGTCCGTCGACAGCCTCTATTCCCATCTCGCCTGGGTGCGCGCGATCGAGGACCGGTTCGATGTGAAGATATCCTTTCCGATTGTCGAGGATCCGAGCATGGCGGTCGGTCACGCCTTTGGCATGGTCGATGAAAATGCTGCCGATTCTGCGGCGATGCGGACCAGCTATTTCATCGATCCCCGGGGCATCATCCGCGCGACAACCTGCTATCCGCACAATGTCGGACGTTCGGTCGAAGAGATGATCCGCCTCCTGAGCGCGCTGCAGTTGACGGACGAGAAAGAGGTGCTGACGCCGGAAGGCTGGCAGCCGGGCGACGACGTGCTTGCGATACCACCGCTGTCGGACCAGCATGTCAGCCGGGCAGACGACTGGTTTTGCCATCTGGTGGAAAGCCCGTGACGGCATTTTTTGAAAGCCGCGACCGCGCCGATGCCGCCACCGAGAAGCTCAAGGTCTATGCGCAGCCGCAACGGCTGATGATCCTGTCCTATCTGCTGCGCGGCGAGAGAAGCGTCAGCGATATCGATCGCTCGACCGGTATCGGCCAGCCCGCGCTTAGCCAGCAACTGGCCGCCCTGAGGCAGGCAGAAGTTGTAAAGACCCGGCGGGAAGGAAAGCAGATCTGCTATGATCTGGCCGATGAATCCGTGCGGCTCTGCGTCCGCACGATGGAGGCGCTGCTGACGGATCAACCCGATCCGCGGCAGGTGCTGAAGGCCGCGACTGCGCCCGTTGCGCCGGCTGACAAGCCCGTGACCGGCAGCGGAACGGCGGGTTTCGCAAAAATTCTATAGGACAGGAAAATTCACCATGAACAAGGACCAAGCCGGGCATGGCCTCACACCCGAAGAGCTGAAACCGGAGGACTGGGCAGGCGAAATGGGATTGAAATGGCTGGCTAGCCTGTCGCTGTTCGAGGAAATGATCGCTCCGATTGGCGGCGCCTTGCTCGACCGGGCCGATTATCGGGATGGCGAGAAGGTGATCGATCTGGGATGCGGGGGCGGGGCCACCACGCTGGCGATCGCGCAGAAGGTCGCACCGACCGGCAAGGTCATGGGCGTCGATATTTCGCCCGACCTGGTTGCGGCCGCGCGGGAGCGGGCGGTCCAGAGCGGCGCGATGAATATCGCGTTCACTTGCGCCGATGCCTCAAGCGTCGCCTTGACCGATGCCCCTTATGACCGGCTTTTCTCCCGCTTCGGCAGCATGTTCTTTGACGAACCGATCCGGGCCTTTTCCCATCTGCACGGACTTCTCCGCAAGGGGGGCCGCATCGATCTCGCGGTATGGGGACCGCCACGGGACAATCTGTGGATGATGGCCATGATGGGCGTCGTCAGAAACCACATCGAAGTCCCGCCCGCGGTGCCGCGCGCGCCGGGCCCGTTCGCGTTCGAGGATCTGGAATATCTCGGCGAGGTTATGGACGGCAGCGGTTTCACGAAGGTTGACGTGGTCGCCTATGACGGTCTGCAGCCCGTCGGCGGTATCGGCGCGACGCCGGAAAAGGCAGTGGAATTCGCTTTCAACTCTCTGGCGGTCGGTCGTTTGCTGAACGACAAGAGCGATGCCATACGGGAAGCCGCGAGCAAGGAATTGGCGGATGTTTTTGCCCGGCACCATGTGCCCGGCAAAGGCGTCATGATGCAGGGCAAAGCCTGGCTGGTCTCTGCCATCGCCTGAATGGCCCGAGAAGCGAAGCCCGGGTTCTGATCGAGCGGGAGCGCCACGATGCTCGGCTTGCCATGTCTGCAGAGGGCAGAAAATCCATAGACCCTAGAGATCGGGTAGTCGCTGTTCCTTTTGGCACCAGTTGCGCAAATCCGGATCATTCGCCCGCTCGATCAACGCCGACGCATCGGTAATGGAAAAATGACAGGCCTTGTCATAATCGTCCAGTTCGTTCCAGCTGATCGGCACCGCGACCGGCGCACCGGTTCTTGCGCGCGCGGAATAGGGTGCCACCGATGTCGCGCCGCGCTGGTTGCGGAGCCAGTCGATGAATATCTTGCCCTTGCGCTTTTCCTTGGACATAGTGGCGGTATAGCGGTCGGGCTGCGACTGCGCGAGGGCGGTGGAGAAGCGGCGGGCAAAATCCTTGACCTCGGGCCACTCCGCCATCGGCTCGAGCGGCACGATCACATGCACACCCTTGCCGCCCGACAACATCGCGAAACTCGTGAGCCCGAGATCGGCCAGCGTCTGGTGAATCTCCCTTGCAGCCTTTTTGACATTGCCAAAATCCAGCCCTTCGTCCGGATCGAGATCGAACACCATCCGGTCGGGCTGTTCGAGCGATTCAATCCGCGATCCCCAGCCGTGGAATTCGATCGTCCCCATCTGGACACAGGCCAGCAATCCGGAGATATTTTCGACATAGAGATAATCCTCGACCCCGCCGTCCTTTTCGGCGATCGGAACCGCTTTCACATGCTCGCCAAAGCTGCCCGGGTCATGTTTCTGGAAAAAACATTTCTTTGCCCGGCCTTGCGGGCAGCGCACGAGGCTGATCGGACGATGGGCAACCCAGGGCAGCATCAGGGCGCCGATTTGCTCGTAATAATCGGCCAGATCGCCCTTGGTGGCCTTGGCATCGGGGAAAATGATACGGTCCCGGCTCGAAATCCTGACCATCGGTTTTGCCTTCCCTGAAGTGGACGATTCTGGGCTTTCCGGAGCGACCTTGCGGGCATCCTTGTCCTCGCGCAATCCCAGAAAACTGCCATGACGTACCCGTCCGTCGCCGGTAAACTCGGCAAAGGCTATTTCCGCGACCAGTTTCGGCGTAATCCAGTGCGCATCGCGGCCCTCCGCTTTCGGGACCTCCGCCGGCGGGGTCTTGCGGGCCAGCCGGCTCATCTTGCCGGCCAGCTCTTCCATCACATCTTCGGTAAAGCCGGTGCCGACACGGCCCTTGTAGACCAGTCGATCGCCCTCGTTCTGGGCAAGCAGCAGCGAAGCGAACGGACGTGCTTTCTTGTCCGACCTGCGCCAGCCAATGACAACAAACTCCTGCCGCCGCGTACATTTTATCTTCAGCCAGCTCTTCGAGCGCCGACCGCGATACGGCGCGTCGGCGCGCTTGGAGATAATGCCCTCCTGTCCCGCCTTGCACATCGCATCCAGCAGTTTTTCGCCCGCACCGATCAGGTGATCGGCGAAGAGGATGCTGCTATTGCCGTCCGCCAGAACAGCGTTCAGCCTTTCCTTGCGCTCGACATTGGTAAGGGCGGTCAAATCCTCCCCGTTCCGTTCGAGCAGATCGAAGGCAAATAGAGTCAGCTTGCCCGTTCCTTCCTTCAGCGCCTTCTGCAGATTGGAAAAGTCCGGATTACCCTTGCCATCGAGCGCGACAATCTCTCCGTCGATCAGCGCCGATCCTGAAATCAGGTTGGTGGCCGCCTCGGCGATCCCCCGGAACTTGTCGGTCCAGTCCTTTCCGGATCGCGTATAAATCCGTGCCTTGTCTGCCGTCACCGCCAGCAGACAGCGATAGCCATCATATTTTATCTCATGGAGCCATTCATTTCCCGCCGGTACCTGATCGACCAGGGTTGCCAGCTGCGGCTTGCGGAATTTTGGCAGGCTGTGCTTGGTTGGCTTGCTGTTGTGGCCACCCGATTTGGCATGTTGCTCCTTGTTGTGCGCCGCTTTCTGCATCGCCTTGTCAAAGGCTTCGCCCTTCTTGCCCTGCAGCGAAATCTCACCCCCTTCCTGGGCTGCTATTTCGGCCATGCTGCGTCCGGTTTCGACGCTGGTCAGCACGCCGGAGACCAGATCGTCGCTGCCGCCGGCAAAGCCATCGTCAATCTTGCGCAGCAGCCAGTTTTCGCGCTTCTCCCCCGGTTTCTTGCGCATCCGGACAAGCAGCCATTCACCCTTCATCCGCTCGCCATCGAGGATGAAATGGAGATGACCCTTTTCGAGGTCCGCGGCGCTTTTGCCCTTCACGGGGGCCCAGCTCCCCTTGTCCCACAGCATGACCGTGCCGCCGCCATATTCTTCCTTGGGGATACTGCCCTCAAACCCGGCATAGGACAAAGGATGATCCTCGGTCCGGACCGCCAGCCTCTTGTCATCGGGATTGAGGCTCGGCCCCTTGGTCACGGCCCAACTCTTGAGAACGCCGTCCAATTCCAGACGGAAGTCATAATGCAGGCGGGTAGCGGCATGCTTCTGGACGATGAAGCGGTTGCCCGAACCCTTTCCGACCGTGCCGGCTGGCTCGCGAGTTTTCTGAAAGTCGCGTTTGAGATTATAGTCGGCAAGGGGATCGGATTTTTGCGCCATGGCTAGCCCGTTTTACGCGGCTTGCCCTTGGAAGACTTCTTCTTTGCACCGCTATCGGCGTCCACGGACTTTTTCAGCGCTGCCATCAGATCAATCACATTGCCCCCCGGCGATGCGCCGTCATCGACATCCTCCAGAATTTTCTTGCCGCCAGACTTGCGTTTGCTGGCAATCAAATGCTTCAGGGCATCGACATAGCGGTCATGATATTCATCCGGTTCAAATGGTGCCGCCTTGTCCTCGATCAGTTTCTCGGCCAGATTCAGCAATTCCTTGTCCGGTTTGATATCATCAATATCCTCGAAATAGCCCTGCGCCTTCCTCACCTCGTCGGCATAGCGCAGCGTCTCCAGCACCATCCCGTTTCCACATGGTTTCAGGCTGACCACGTGCTCCTGTCCGCGCACCGCGAGCTGACCCACGCCGACTTTCCTGGTTTTTCGCAGCGCATCGCGCAGCACAACATAGGCTTCCTCGGCAAGATCGTCGGCGGGGACGACATAATAGGGTTTTTCGTAATAGAGCACATCGATGTCGGAAAAATCGACAAATTGCGTCAGCACCAAGGTCTTCTTGCTCTCCAGCTTGACCGCATCGATTTCGTCCTGATCGAGCAGGACGTAGCTGTTCTTCTCATATTCAAAACCCTTGATGATGTCGTCCCGATCGACGGGTCCGATTCCGGGCACGACCTTTTCATATTTAATTCGCTTGCCAGAAGGTTCATGAATCTGCCGGAAGGATATCTGCGCACCGCTTTTGGTGGCCGGGTAGATTTCTACGGGGATCGAGACCAGAGCAATTCTGATCTGCCCTTTCCAATAAGCGCGCGCTGCCATCAGGGACGTTCCGGAAGCAAGTTTGTCATGCCCGTCGCATCAGATGTACAATGAGACTGGCAAGGAACAGAACCACGAACAGGTAAAACAAAATCTTTGCGATACCGGACAATGCTCCCGCGATCCCGCCAAAACCGAGGATCGCGGCGACGAAGGCAATCACCAGAAAGATTATGGCGAAGCGTAACATAGGCACGGTCCTTTTCCCGATTCTTCGATTGCCTGCTTCTACGCATGATATTGCGATTGGTTGCGAAAGCGATTTCTGCGCGCTCTTCCCGGCCAATCAAGGGGTGGGCAAGGTTGCCATCTGCCGGTTCGTGCAACCAAACCTTTTCCCAGACAGGGCTGGAGCAATGACGGTTTGTGGTCAGCGAGAAGCCCCGGGTTTGTCGTTCAAGCTTTCCAGGGCCTGGTTGACCAGCTGCTCCTGTTCGGCGAGGCGGGCTTCCTCCTGCGCGCTGATCGGTTCGGATTTGCTCATGCCTTCGGATTCGGCATATAATCGACTGTCGAGGTCCATCTTCCAGCCTTCGAGCAATTTTCTCTTTTCGCTGTCGGGCAGACTATCATCATTGATGATATCGGTCGGGCTGTCGTAGTCGGAATGGGTGTTCTTGCCGTCACCAGCAGAGTTTTGGTCATGGTTCTCGGTCATCATATGTTCCTTGGATCATGTTCCTGATTAACACGCAGCGGCTTTCCGGGTTCCGGTCGAGGAATGATTTAATTTTCTGGCAACCGCCCGTCGGTCTTGGCGTTCTACAAGAAGGATCAGGAAAGGAAGCATGGCGATGAGTCTGGAACAGCAACAATGGCGTGGCGATGGAGGACCGAGGCCCGACACGCAATCACAACCGACGGTTGGATGGCTGCCCAGCGAGATTGCGCCTTGCTTCCTGTTCCTCGTCCGCAACAATTCAACCCGCCTCAAAGCGCGTCTCCCCTGTCCCGGAGGCGCCGGTGTCGGCCGCTAGTTCTGGTAGTTCTGGCCCGGCGCCGCTGACCGCGGAAATCCGGTTCTGGTGGCCGGATCGGCAGACCGGCATACTCAGCGCCTGGCTCGACGAACAAGGAATCACGCTCTCCGAAGCCTGCCAACGAACCGATCTCTATATTCCGACCGGGAGCATGGCGGTCAATCTGAAGAAGCGGGACGGCGAGCAACTGGAATTGAAAGCGCTGGTCCGGCAGCTGCCGCTTGCCCACGCTTTCGCCGGCCAGCACCAGTGCGAAATCTGGGTCAAGCACCGCCTAACCGCTCAGCCGATATTGGCCAACCGAGAGGTCAGGATAAGCAAGACGCGCTGGCTCGCTTGTCTTGATGACCGGGGAGTGATGGTGACGGACCAACATCTGTCGACGGGTTGTCAGGTTGAGCTGAGCGAGGTGCGGCCGGAAGGCGGACAGCGGACCTGGACCAGTTTCTGCCTGGAGGTCTTTGGGGATGGGGACTCGCTCCCGGAACTTATGCAAAACGTGACCGGAAAACTGGGGGATATGCCCTGCGCGCACGAACGGCCGCTGGTGGCGAGCTATGCCGAGTGGCTGTTCCGGGAAGACTATTTTGATCGGGAATGAAATGGCAGGCCGTTCGGGAACCGCCAGCCGCCAAAGGCGGACCGGTCACTGTTCGTGTTCCCGGCCGCGCACCACCCGCCTGCCCTTGTTGCGGCCTGATGTTTCCGTCACGACGGTACATTGCCCCTCCGGTTGGTGATCAGTATTGAAAAACAGGATCACCCAATCGTCGGTACGGCCCAGTTGATGGGCCCGGGCGGTATTGGAATAGAGGGCAGTAAAATGCCACGGCCCTCTTTCCGTGTGCAGAATCGGCAGCCAGGCCTTTCCTTCAGGATTGAAACGCCGCGGTGCAATGGTGCGCAGATCTCCGGCTTCGGCTCGGGTACGATATTCATGGTCTACATCCAGCAGAACGTCTATCGGCGGGGGCGGATGGACCCGCCGGACAGTTCTGCCGCCGCCCCGGGTCGAAAGCAACCCGGCAAGGCCGTTGCGGATAATCGAAAGCCGACGCTCGCCGATGCCCGGAACCTCGGCCAGTCGCCCGTCATAGGCTGCAACCTCCAGAGCTTCCAGCGTATCGATCTCAAGATGCTCGTGAATGAGGCGTGCCAGCGTTGGCCCGATACCCGGGATAGTAAGAAAAGTGGCTTCGGGTTCCAGGCTGCCGCGCAGCCGGTCGAGCTGTGACCATCGACCGGTCGATGTCAGTTGGAGAATGGCGGATCCGATGGCCGTCCCGATGTTCGGTATCGCATCCAGCGCCTCGATCCCCCGTGCGGCTATGAGGGTGATATCCTCCGACAGAGATTCGATGGTTGCCGCGGCCTTCAAATAGGCAAGACTGCGAAACGGGCTGGCATTCTGGACTTTCAACAACTCTGCCGCTTCGCGCAAAGCCGAAGCGACCCTAAAATTGGCAGGGTGCAGATAGGCTTGCGATCGATCTGGCTGAACGGCGGTCATCTTCCCCAGTTCCTGATTGTGCACTCTGGCAAGATGGTCTGAAATCATCAGATCACCATTGCCCCACGGGATATCGCAAGATCACAGGCGCGGGTCTCCCTATGCGGGTGACTGTCTATTCGGTCGTTCCGCCATCGAAATGTTCGTGCGATGCATCGGCATCTGCCCTGGTCTTGTGGACGGTGCCATCAACATGTTCGGGCGGACCGTAGATCGTATAGAGACGAAGCGCCTCATCTCCGGTGCAGACCACATTGTGCCGCGCGCCTTGTGGAACGATGATCCCGTCATCTGACTGGACCTTGGTGCAGCGACCATCGATCCAAACCTCACCGTGCCCCTTTTCGATGCGGAAAAACTGATCCCGGTCTTCATGAACCTCTTCGCCGATCTCCGTGCCGGGAGCGATTGCCATGAGCACCAGTTGCAGATTGTGCCCCGTGTATAAAACTCTACGAAAATCTTCATTCTCTTCGGTTAGGCCCTCGATATCAGCAATGAAGCCCTTCATAGCCTGATCCTTTTCTTGTTCATTCAGGTCGTTCGATCGTCGGTTCAAGCTGGTTGATGACTTGCCGCGCATCGAACGCGCGTTGATTGTTGAGCGGAACCGGGCCATTGAACATTTCGATATCGGCATGGGCCTCGAATTTCTCGACAGTGCGCATGTCGATTCTGTCCGCCCAGAAGCGGCTGCCCCACTCGGGATGCCACCAGTACCAACCCCCGCTGGGACGGTAATAACGCCAGTGCGGTCGCCAATAGCCATAGAGGCTGCCATAATAGGGCTCGTAGAACGGATCGGGCGCCACGTAGGTGCGCACGTCGCGCTCGGTCAGTCGATCGTTGATTTCAAACCAGTCATAGCCCTTCTCGAGCGTCAGTTCGGCCGCCCGGTAGAGCAGATAGCCCTCGACACGATCGCGCGATGTCAGTGTATTGCCTGCAAAATTCACCTGATAGCGATTTTCGGTGATCCGGGTTTCCGAATATCCGCCCGAGATTTTCTGTCCCGCAATATCCGGCTGATAGGGGGTTGCGGTCATGCAACTGGCGACGAGCGCCGAGCAGCAGAGGATAATCAGGGAACGCCAAAAAGATTGCGGCCTCCCCGCCAGCGCAGATTTGTGATGGGGACTGAGTTCCCGACGAAATAATCTCGCTGAACCATGTGCAAACATATTCATGACCTCCCGACCTGTATGGGCTATCGATGTCGGGCGAAAATAGGACCCCCGTCGGGGTGAAGGTAATACGTAATCTTACCGATGACCCCGACAGCAGTTGTCGACCACAAGATGAAGCACAGCAAGCGCCAGCCAGGAGATCTAGCAATGTCCGAACCCTTGAAAATTATCTGCCCGTCCTGCGATACCGCAAACCGCGTTCCTCGAAACAAGCTCAACGATCAGGGAAAATGCGGCAAATGCGGCAATTTGCTTTTCCCGGGGACGCCGGTGACCCTGACTGCTGCCAATTTCGACAAGCACGCCGGTGCCAGCGATATCCCGTTGCTGGTTGATTTCTGGGCCAGCTGGTGCGGCCCGTGCCGCCAGATGGCACCGGCCTTTGCGGCTGCGGCGACGCAGCTCGAACCCCTTGTCCGTCTCGGCAAGCTGGATACGGAAGCCGAGCAGGCCATTGCCGCCCGTTTTCAGATCCGGTCGATTCCGTCACTGGTTCTTCTGTCTGGCGGGCGCGAACTGGCCCGCACGGCCGGCGCCATGCCGACCGGTTCGATCGTGCAATGGGCAAGAGCGGCCCTTCCGGCCTAGGATGCGATGATGGACAAGAGCTGATCGCCTGCAACTGCGTTCCGTTCTTCGACACTTTGCCGGTACAGGTGCAGGACGTCCTCGCGGTGGCATAGTTCGGTGCCGGGGGTCATCACGGCGGCAGAACCGGCGGCGACGGCAAAGTGAAAGGCCTCGTCAATCTCTGTTCCCGACGCCAGAGCGAATGTTATCGCGCCGACAAAGCTGTCGCCTGCGCCCACGGTGGATCGCACGGTCGTTGGGGGAGCGGAGATATTTATGACGGATTTCGCATTTGCCAGCAGGGCTCCCTCTTCGCCCATGGACACGACAATATTTTCCACCTTTCCCGCACGCACGAGCTGCAATGCTTCCTCGCCGGCGCTGTGCCGATCGAGTGGACCGCCCACCAGCTGCTCCAGCTCGGTGAGATTGGGCTTGGCCAGGTAAATCCCGCCAGCATCGAGCGCCGCTTTTAGCGCAGCCCCGGAACTGTCCAGAATGGTGCGTGCGCCCTTGCCGGCAGCGACGCGGGCAAGCCGGACATAAATATCGTCGGGCGCGCCTTTTGGCAGACTGCCGGTGGCGACCATATAATCAAACGGCAGTTGCTCGACCATGTCCAGAACCGTCTCCAGCTCGTCGAGGGTCACGGCAGCGCTCTCGGGAACGAAGCGATATTCCAGTCCTTGCGCCAGTTCATGCACCGTATAGGAAAGCCGGGTTGCTGCGGAGGCCGCCGCCCGATGCTGCGCGATGGGCAGCCTATCGAGGCTGTCCGAGAGCAGCGCTCCGGTCGCGCCGCCAGCAAGGTAGACAAGGTCGGGCCGCCCGCCCAGGGTGGCGATGACGCGCGCGACATTGACGCCGCAGCCACCCGGGTGATGGATCTGGTTGAAGGTCCTGAGCTTGACGGTCGGCTCGACATGCTGGGCATCACAGGAAACATCAATCGCCGGATTGAGAGATATGCACAGAACCGTCTGCATGTTTCATCCATCCCGTCTGATCCAAGAACGAGCGCTAGTATGTAACGGTTTTGCACGACGTCGCAAATAGGGCGTGGCACCTAGGTAATATCCCCTAGGGACTCTGGATCTCAACGAGCCGGCCCATTCACTGGCCGTTCCAGACAATGGATGAATTCCCCCGATAAAGCGCCACCCGCTGGCAAACTGTGCTACGATGCGATGGCCAGTTCCCATTTGTCTGATATCGCACAGTTTTTTCTGTGGTGTTGGCCCGATGTAGGGTCAATATCATCGGTATCGCTCCCAGAACGGGGTATCGGAGCGGCGAGGCGAACCTATTTCACTTCACCCGGGTCAAGTGAAAGCGGATTTATTGCCCTTATCGAATAGTTCCAACCTGTTGATTCAAACGATGTCGGTCGAGGACAGGACGTTGTTATGGCCTGATCTGAAGCGCGTGGGCCTGGAACGCAGAATGGAACTGGTGGCGGCCAATCGCCCGATCACCACGATCTATTTCCCCGAAGGGGGAGTTGCCTCGATCGTTGCCACAAACAGGAACGGCGAACGGACCGAAGTCGGCATTTTCGGTCGCGAAGGATTTTCCGCTGCATCGCTGCTGTTGGGCAGCGATGAGACGCCGCATGAAACCTTCATGCAGATCGATGGATCCACCGCCTTGTCCATTGGCGCAACGGAATTGCGAACGGCGGCGAACAAGAGCGTGACGCTCCGCGACCTTTTGCTGCGCTATATCAACTCGTTCATGATCCAGACAGCCTCCAGCGTGGTTTCCAACGCCCATAACAGCATCGAGATCCGGCTCGCCCGCTGGCTGCTGATGTGCCACGACCGGACCGATGGCGACGACATTCACCTGACGCATGAATTCATGGCGATGATGATCGCGGCGCAACGGTCAGGCGTCACGCTGACCCTCCATGTTCTGGAAGGTTATGGGCCATCAAATCCAGTCGCGGAAAAGTCACGGTTACGGACCGTGCCCGGTTGGAGGAGACGGCAGGAGAATCCTATGGCGAACCGGAGAGAGTTTACAGGCAAACAATCGCTCCCTTTGGAAAGTAAAGCCGGTCGATATGGCCAATAAGTTCTGGCTGGAACGGATGAACAAAAATCCATATCCCAATTAAGTGTGTTTGATACCGAACAGTCGTGAAATAATCTTTATACACCAGGTTTAATACTTTACGAATCCATCATGAAGAGCCGAGGTGTGTTAGCGTGGACCCGCGCGCCCCACAGGAGGATGCCTTGGCTCTTCAAATGTATCGAACCAAGAGGATTGCAGGGCGAGTTGGCAATGGCGACGATGGCAATCATCAGAGAAGTATCCTGATGACCAACCGACAGTTCGTTCATATCGTTGATGACAATATTGCTGTTCGCCAATCGACCGGCTTCATGCTCCGCCACGCCGGTTTTCAGGTCACAGAGTCTGAATCCGGTCCTGCTTTCCTGAAACTCGCGGGAAAGACTGAACCCGGGTGTGTCCTGCTTGATGTGCGCATGGCCCAGATGGATGGCATGGAAGTGCAGCGGAAGATGATTGAAAAGGGCATCGCTATGCCGGTGATCATCCTTACGGGTCAGGGCGATATCGAAACAGCCATGCAATCGATGCGATTGGGCGCGGCCAATTTCTTGCAAAAACCCTATGCCAAAGAGATCCTTTTGGAAGCTCTGGAAGAGGCGTTCGCCTTGCTTGAAAACAAGGAATTGCGGTTCACGGCCGCATCCCAGGCTCGGGCTCGCCTGGCAACTCTGTCTGGTTCGGAACAGGATGTCCTGGAGGAATTGATGAACGGTGCCAGCAACGAGGCAATAGCGTCCAATCTGGGCATTTCCCGCCATTCGGTCGATATTCTCCGCGCCAATTTGATGGCGAATCTTCGGGTCCGGAATATTGCGCAGGCCCTTCGCATCGGTTTTGCCGCATCAGCTGAATCCATCCCGATATTGCCGGTCGAACGTTGAAGGCGGTTGCCACGGTTGCCATGCATCAGGCGATCTTTACCAGAACGTTCCTTTGGCCGCCATCCGAAGGGAATGTGACTTCCAGGCCGCTGTGATCCTCGCCATCGACGACCAGTTGCACTGGCAAATCGCGATCGTCGGTTCGACGCTCGACCCTTATCTTCAGAGAACCCGCCGACTGGCGATACACGGCGGAAAAGCCGTTCCACTGGCCCGGTATCGCTGGATCGACGAGAAGCTTTCCGTCGCGCAGTTTCAACCCCAATATTTCCTCGACCCCCAGTCGCCATGTCCATGCCGCCGCACCCGTATACCAGGTCCATCCACCGCGTCCGCCGTGGACCGCACCACCGGCGATGTCGGCGGCAACCGCATAAGGCTCAACCCGGTATTTCTCCGCCTGTTCGGGATTGCCGACCCGCTTGACCGGATTCAGCATATTGAAAATCTCCATTGCGCGATCGGGCTGGCCGGTCCGGGCGTAGGCGATGCCCAGCCAGGTCGCCGCATGGGAATATTGGCCACCATTTTCCCTGATGCCGGGCGGGTAAGCCCTGATATAGCCAGGATCGCGCGGTGTCTTTTCGAACGGGGGCCATAGCAGGCGGGCAATCCGGTCTTCCTCGTTCACCAGTTCCTCCCAGGCCGCCTGCAATGCAATTTCTGTCCGCGCGGCATCTCCGCCGGCAAATTGAGCCCATGACTGGGATATGGAATCGATGCGGCATTCCAGATTTTCCGAAGAACCCCAGGGATGGCCCTCGTCATCATAGGCCCGGCGATACCAGCCACCATCCCATCCGGCCGCTTCAACATGGCCGAGCAGTTCCTGGATTCGACCGGACCAGGCATCGGCAATCGAGGCATGGCCAGTACGATTGGCAAGGCCGGCAAAGTCACGCGCCGTCACGATGGCGAACCAGGCCAACCAGACACTCTCGCCCTGTCCCTTTCGTCCGACCCGGTCCATCCCGTCATTCCAGTCTCCGGTTCCGATCAGGGGAAGATTGTGGCGTCCGCGAGTCAGGCCTTTCTCCAGCGCACGCTGGCAATGATCGAACAATGGGTGGCCAGTTACGCTGCTTTCGAAACCCGCATAGCGGTCTTCCTCGTCGTCCGCGAGCGGCGGTGCCTGTAGAAACGGGATTTCTTCCTGCAGGATGGATTCGTCCCTAGTGGCTTCTACATAGCGGCAAACAGTATAAGGCAGCCAAAGCAGATCGTCGGAACAGCGGGTCCGCACGCCCTTGTCTGACGGTGGATGCCACCAGTGGAGAACATCGCCTTCCTCGAACTGGTGCGCCGCACAATCGAGAATATGCGCCCGCACCCGATCCGGATCATTGTGCAGAAAGGCCATCATATCCTGCAACTGGTCACGATATCCAATCGCTCCGCTCGCTTGGTAAAACCCGGCCCGTGCCAGGATTCGCGACGCCATCGATTGGTAAAGCAGCCAGCGATTGATCATGATGTCGAACGCCGGATCGGGCGTCTGCACCTCGACCGTTCCGAGCAGGTCATCCCAATATCGGGTCAGTTTCCCGAACGCAGCGCCGACAGCATCCGCGTCCTTCCACTTTGCGATCATCCTTCTGGCATGGGATTCGTCTTCGCCCTGGCCGAGCAGGAAGCAGACTTCCTCGGTTCCGCCCGGTTCCAGATCCAGATGCACCTGAAAGGCTCCGCAGGGGTCGCAGCCAGCTTCCGCCAGCCCCTCAAGCCCCCAGCGGCGCAGGCCTGCCGGACTTTCAAGATTGCCTTCCCGGCCCAGAAATTCCTGACGGCTGGTAGTGAAGGCGTGCAGCGGCCGGTCTGCGGTCAGGAATGCGGTCCGCCGGGCAAAATCGGGATTCCAGAAATTTCGCGCGAAAATCGCCTGCTGATCTCGTTCATAGGAACAGAATACCGTCGGTCGCGATACGCTGCGCAGCGATCCAAGCAGCCAGTCTGCATAATAGGTGGCCGTGACCCGGCGATGCCGCGGGCTATGATTGGTCAGGCGAAGCCGGATGACCTTGACCGGATCGTCGACCGGCACAAATATCCGAAGATCCTGCTCTAAACCGTGCGATATTTTCCGCCAGTCGGTGTAGCCGGCGCCATGCCTTATTTCGCAAGCGGATTCGCGTCCGGCAGGGCCGGGCGTTGGCGTCCATATCTCGGCTGTCTCTTCATCGCGCAGGTATAAAGCCTCACCGGGTTCGTCCATCACCGCGTCATTCGTCCATGGCGTTATCCGGTTCTCGCCACTGTTCTGCGCCCAGCTGAATCCTCCGCCCGCTTCCGTCACCACGGAGCCAAAGCCATCATTTGCCAATATGTTGACCCAGGGAGCGGGCGTAGTCTGGTCCGATTGGAGATAGATGACATATTCCCGACCACCCGGTCCGAAACCGCCAAGACCATTGTCGCACAAGAGATTGTCGGGACGGACCAGTTCCGGAATGCCGACTTCCTCCACCGGTCCGCTCGCGGGTTCGAAATGCGGCAGCACCGGCCGAAGACCGAATGCCCTTGCCAGCTGTTCGTCAAGGCGACCCTGGCCATCCTCGATGACAATCCGGGAAACCGCTTCGAGCAGTCGCACCTGATCCGCGCCGATCTGGTCGGCAAACAGGAGGTGGATACCGCCGTTCCTGCCCAGCATCCACTGTGCGTTCACTTCCTGCAGCAGATCCGTCAAATCATCCCGGACCGGTTCTATATAGCCCGAGGCAGCCGACTGCAGGATGACCAGATCGACCTCCAGTCCCTGCCTGCGCCACAGTTGATGGGCGCGAATCAAATCCGCGAGCAGGGAGTTCGGCAATTGACGCGTCCGCAGCGTGAGGATGGGATAGTCCCCGGAAAGCGACATACCCCAAAGGCTGGGCTGGCCGAGACGATTGGCCTCCTTTGCACTTCGTTCTGCCCGCAAATTGCCGTGTGGATAAAGCATGAGGGAACCCAGCGCCTGAAACTCCTGGTGCTGGCCCGGCTTCAATCCCAGTTTGTCATTCTCGTGTGCCGCCGCCGAGGAAGCATCGTTGATGGCCCAGTCAATGGAGGGGAGGCTTGTGTGGCGCTCGGCGATTTCAAGCGCCGCTTCCCGTGATATCGCGGCAACCGTGACGAAGCACAATTCCCTATGCTCGAAGGGTTCCAGCTCCATCGTCGCCTGAAGAGCCATTATCGGGTCGAGCGTCCAGCCCGTGGTTTTCGACAAGCCGGACCGGGCTCCGTGCGGTCGCCGCATTGTCCCGTTGCGCCCGATGAATCGTCGACGGTCCGACTCATGTCCTGCGAGCATGAAATGACCATCGCCATTCACCAGAAAGTGAAGCAAGACCGGCGGTGTATCGTTCCGGTTTCGTGGCCGCCGGGTAAACAATTGTCCGCCGATCGACGGAATGAATTCGCTGCCGACAAACAGCTTGCTGAAGGCAGGATGTCGCTCGTCTTCAAGCGGCGGTGCCAGCACCACTTCGCCGTAGCTGGTGATCCTCAAATTTCTCGAACGGTCGCCCAGATTGTCAATGGTTATCCTGCGAATCTCTATGTCATCGCCGGCGGCAACCACGGCTTCCATCCGCACGCTGATATCATGATCACGACGATGAAATTCTGCCATGTGGCTGTGAAATGTGACATCATATTGATCCGGGACCTGACCGGTGGGCTGACGGGTCGCGGACCAGAGATGACCGTCTTCCTCATCGTGCAGATATATCCACAATCCGCTGGCATCGCGCACCGGGTCTGGAACAAAACGGGTCAGCGATTTGTGCCGCCAGCGCAGCCCGCCACCGCCTCCCGTCGAGATGGAGGATGAAAGGCTGCCGTTGCCGAGCAGTTGTGCTTGCGGATTGCTGGACTGGAGCAGCGGCTGCCATTTTTGCGAGACGGGTGTCGTGCTCGGCCGCCGGCTGGCCAGGTCCACGCTCTCCAGCCGTTCGACTTCGGACGGCAGTTCTTGCGGCACCCTCTCGTTCAACAGCAAGGAAACGGCGTGAACGCGCGTATCCTGCGAAAAACGACTGACCAGTATGTCGTCGCACAAGCTATTGCCGATGGCGCACATGATCATGCCCTGATGATGGGCCATATAGGCGTTGACCGGGATAACCCTGGCCCCGCCTTCCTGGCGTTCCGGCGTATAGTCGACTGCTTCCAGCAGACCATAGAGACCGGAATAGCCGAGTTTGACGAGCGTTTTCAGATTTTCGACTGCTTCCGACGGCAAGACCTGAAGGGCAAGCGCCGATGCATAGGGCGCGATGACCACGTCTTTTGCCAGCCCGCGACGCAGCCCGAGGCCGGGGACGCCAAAGGCCTGATATTGATAGCGGTGATCAGGGTCTCTTGCCGCATAGGCGGATTCGGATACCCCCCATGGAATGCCTTCTTGCCGGCCATGTTTCCGCTGCATTTCCACGGCAATCCTCTCGCTCTCGTGGAGCAGCGTCTGCGGACCGCTCAGCATCAGGAGGCGTGGCATCAGATATTCGAACATCGAACCGTTCCAGGAAATCAGCGTGAGACCGCTGTCGCTGCGCATGACCGGGCGGCCGAGATGGAACCAGTGTTCCATCGGTACATCCTGATGGGCAATGGCGAGATAGCTGGCCAGCCGTGCTTCGCTGGCGAGAAGGTCGTAATGATGGGGATCCAGCCGGTCGGCGCTGACATTATAGCCGATATGAAACAGGCGTCGCTCGCGATCATAATAATTGGAAAATTCCATCTGCTCCACATATTGTTCGGTCTTCAACGCCATGTCCCGGAGGTTTCGTGCCAATTTTCCGTGATTTTGCCGACCGACTTCAACGGCATTTGCAAGCGACTGGAGCCAGCGGCTCTGGTTCGGATGTTGGTCTGCTGCCTTTTGAATTGTGAGCAGCGCCTGATCAACGCTCCGGTCGCTCTCCGGTCGCTGAAGCTGTTCGGCAAGACCGGCGAGCCATTCCTGAAGCTCCGGCGGAATTTCATCCAGCGCCAGCCAGGGAGCAAGCGCTTCGATATCATGCCTCATGGTCTGCAGCTGATGCCGGAGACGATCGAACCAGTTGTGCAGTTCACGCAGATCAGCGGTGGAAATCGCGTCCGGTTGCGCCGCCACCCGCGCGATCGCCTGCTGGAAATCGGGTAGCCGGTTCTCCAATATTCTTTCGAGCACATCATGCCATTGCAGCGGATGCTCAGACAGGCCATCAATATTTTCCCGCAACAAGCCGACCTGCGATTGTAGATCATCTGAATTGCCGGGAATGCGGTCCAGTATCTCGATCAGCAGCCGAAAAAGATCCTCCAGTCCCCGCCACCGCTGTGGCTCGATTGCCGGAGCTTCCGCGACTTCTTCAAGAAACGCCGTATAGGCGATCAGCGATCCTGCCAGGTTACCACTGTCTACCACCGACACATATTGTGGTTCCAGTGGCTGCAAGCTGAGCGTATCATACCAGTTCAGAAAATGGCCGCGATGCGTTTTCAGCCGGTCGAGAGTGGCATAGGTGTTTCCTGTCCGGGCAGCCAACTCTTCCGCTCCGAGATAGCCGAAATCCCAGGCGCTGGCGGTTGACAGCAACATCATGCCGATATTGGTTGGCGAGGTGCGGTGGGCGGTTTCGGGATAGGGCTCGCCCTGATAATTGTCAGGCGGTAGCCAATTGTCCTGCGGACCGGCAAAGCTTTCGAAATACAGCCATGTCCTGCGCGCCAGGCTGCGCAGGAAAAGCCTGTCCTGCTCGTTCAAGGGTTTGACCGGCTTGTGGCGCGGACGGTCAAGCAGAAGCGTGATTTCAGGTGCCACCAGCCAGAGCAGCAAAAGCGGCATGGCGGCCGGCAAGGCCGCGGGATTGAGAAACTGCAAGGCGATCGCAAGCGCAAGCGCGGCTGCTGGTCCCGTCCACATTGCCGCCCAGATCGCGATGCGCGAGTGGCGATTTCGATGCTGCGCCGATACCTGGGCTGCCGTTGTCCACTGCAGCATTTTCCGTTTCGAGATCAGCATGCGCCAGAGCGTCGCGGCAATTGCATGAACCGTGATCGCTGCTTCAAACGGAAGATAGGCAATCGCCAGAAACCAGCGACCCGCCTGATCGACCAGCTGTGCGAAAAGGCCGCGTACCGCGCCGCGCCTGCGCCCCTGCGCAAGACCCGTGACGAGATCCGTGAAAATCTGTCCGCCATGTGCAAATATCGCGAGCAGCGTCCAGAACCAGGGGTTGCCCGGCAGGAACATCCAGCCGACGACAAGCATCAGCACAAGCGATGGTGCAACCAGACTGCGCCGCAGGTTGTCGACAACCATCCATTTGCTGAGCGCCGAGAGTTTGTTTGGCCGCTGTTCTCCATCCGCTTCGCGTATGCGTCCGCGCAGCCAGGGCAATAGCTGCCAGTCACCGCGAACCCACCGGTGCCAGCGTTTTACATATTCGAGATAGGTGCCGGGAAAGCCCTCATAAAGGACAATGTCCGAAGCGAGCGCCGCCCGGCCCAGCGCCCCTTCCAGCAAATCATGACTCAAGATCGTATTTTCGGCGACCCGCCCGTCGATGCAGCGATGAAATGCGGCAACGTCATAAATGCCCTTGCCGATGAAAATGCCTAGGCCGAACAGGTCCTGATACACGTTGGAAACCGCGCGGCTGTAAATATCTATTGCCGTATCGCCAGCAAAAAAGCGGGTAAAAAATGTCCGGCTGACGCCCTGCGGCGCCATTTCGACCCGTGGCTGCAGAATCGAATAGCCGGAGGCAATTTTCCCGGTGACGGGGTCAAACCTGGCAACATTCTGGGGATGGGCCAGGGTCCCGGCCAGCTTCCGTACCGATCCGGCCGGCAATATGGTGTCGGCATCGACGGTGATGACAAATCGGGTTCCCGCAAGCGCCTGACGGTTTCCTTCATGGACGGTGAAGGCGCGGTCATTTCCATCCACCAGCAATCGATTGAACTGCTCGAGTTTGCCCCGTTTTCGTTCCCAGGCCATCCAGCAGCCCTCCGCCTCGTTATAGCAGCGCGAGCGAAGCAACAGGTGAAAAGGACCGATTCCCTCTTTTCCGTGCCGCTCGTTGAGCGCACGGAATTGCTGGACAAGCTGTGTAGCAATTTCAGCATCAGCGGCTATGCGTTCAGCTGGCGCGTCGGCCAGATCAGCGAGCAGGGCGACCTGGAGATATTGGTCGACATTGGACAGCCAGTGGGCTTCGCACTGCTGGACGAGATCCGATATCTCTTTCGGATTCCCGACAAGGGCAGGTATCACGACGATCGTTTTGCAATCGGATGGAAGGCCGTCCGAAAAATCTATTTTCGGCAAAGTTCTCGGCGGAACGACCAAGGTCGCCAGACGCTGGACAAAGGAGATCGATAGGGTCGATGCCGGTATCAGCATGATCAGGAATGACCCGATCCAATATATTGCTTCCGCTGCGACATACCATAAATAGAGGGCAGGTATTGCGAATGCGCCCATCCAGCAGAATATTTGCGCAAACGTATAAAGGCTTCCCGCATGGTCGAGCGCGAGGCGCCTGAGTCGCAGGCCGAGCGGGGGGGTAAACCCCTCTTCCTTTTCGAAGATCTCTCTGCCCGCCCCAATCAGCCAGTAGCCGACATGGTCTTCACCCTGACCGCCAGGCGCAGCGGCGGCGCGCTTTACCGCCCTCGCGGCAAGATCCACCTCACTCATGCCGGAATGGGTCGAGAGAATTTCAATGGCCCGCCGATATTGGTCCCGCGTCTCAAAATCCATGCGGGGATAATATCGGGAGGGGTCTTGCCCGAGAATTTCTTCAACCTGGCTCGTCTGATCGAAAAAATCCTTCCACGAGATCGCGGCGATCAGCGAAAGATTGGCTATCGACCGAGCAACACGCTCGGTATTGTCAAGCGAGCGGGCAGCCTCGGCCTCGGCTGTAAGGGGGAAAGGCTCCTTGATCTGGCCGTGCAGGATGGAACCGAGCGACGACACTAGAATTTCCAGACAGGCTATCCGCAACATCGTCGGAAAAGCCCAGAGTTCCGCTATGGTCAGCGGGCTGCCTCGCTGATAGGCGCAGACATACTGGATCGCGGCCGGCAGGGTTATCTGCAAATGAGTCGCTTTCAACAATGCATGAGCAAGCGCAAATACCCGCGGGAATCCCGATTTGGCTTCCCCCTCCAGTGCCGGCAGTTTGTCATAAAAACTATATGGCAGATCCTCCTTGATCTGCCGAATGGCCCGGTAGACCTGATAGTCGTTGTCCAGCAACCATTCGGCGGCTTTCCCGGCCTCTGCCGGCGCATCTGTGCAGGATTTTCGGGCCTGGTTCAGCCAATCGTCGGCTTTGTCAATATGACGCCAGGCCGGAACGGGGTCCGGAGCAAGATCTGACAGCCGGTGGTGATGGTGCAGGTCGACTGCAGCCCGCTCCAGAATAGTGGCCTCGTCCCTATTGGGAGGTAGCGGACCAGTGCTATCTGGATCGACTATCTTCTGACCCTGGATATCGGCTTCAGATTTGACGTTGCGCGCAGAAACCTCCGACACAGCTTAGTGCGCCGACTCCCAGAACATTCGCGGACCACAGCGTGGTTCCGGCATAGTCGAATGATCTGCCGGTCGCGACATTTGCTGGCGAATTAGGAGCAATGGCCATTTTGTGTGGCCAGCAACATGTCTGGCGACATTGCCACAGGGCATGTTGTGAATCGCGCCCTTTCCTCTTGCCGACATCACGATAAGACTGGCCTGGTGGCGTTCGGCAAGACCGAGCAAGCGCTCACGGACGTCACCTTCCTTGTCCAACACCGATCGCACGACGATACCGCCGCTGCTCAAGCGGGACTGCAGCCGGTCAAGATAGGCTCTCGCATTTTTCTCGTTGAACTGATTGAGTTTCATGACAAAATCGCTGGCCTCGGCATCCTCCAGACCGGCGGTCACGATTTCAGGCTTTGGTATCACATGAGCAAGAAGCAGTTCCGCTCCATGCTTGCGAGCAATACGCATCGCAAAGGGCAGCACACTCTCGGCTCGCCATGATCCATCGAGCGGCACCAGAAGCCGCTGATAGACAATTTCCTCGTCATCGCTTCCGTCTGGCGGAATCAGGAGGAGCGAGGCGTCGGTGCGATCCAGCACCATCTGGGCCGTTCTGCCCAGGGCCTGGTCATTGCCCGATATTCTTGATCCGTTGTTTTCCAGCCCGCACCGTGTTGTCATGGCGATCAGATTGTCGGCATTCTCGTCGGTCCAGCGAGATATTTCTTCGCCCGCAACGCCGTTGAGCAAGAGCTGTTCCTGGAGAACAAAGGAGCTGTTCGCGGGTTTCACGATTCGGGACAGATAATCCTGTGCCTCGCGCATCTTGATCTGCCATTCGATCGGATCGCTAGGATTGACGTTGGCGGCCCAACCCTGCAAAACATGAGCGGGCTTCAACGGAATGTCGAGACCGCTGGCTATAGCCGCGGCATGACGAAAGACACAGGACGCATTGGGAGAATTGTCCAGACATGCGACCGTGCTTCTGAAGGCCGCCGCACGGGTTTTGCTTTCCCTGGGACCGGCAGCAGAATAGGCAGGCTTGGACTGGCGCTTCGGCGCGGGTCTTGCAAAAGGCGGCTGAATAGTCGGCGACTTGGGTTGCATTTATTCGGTCCTTCCAGATCTGTAACGATCCCCCGTATTTTCTATATCGATTCGGCTTTCTGGCCGCATTGACCATAATCAACTGGTGCGATATTTCGTCTCGGGAAATCTGATATTTGTGACAATGTCATGGCATCAGGGACTTCCGGCAATTGCAAAATCACTCAGTCGCTTCCGATCAAGAATTTTGAGTAACTGCCCGTCGCCGCTCCGATCCCTTGCGGCTATTATTCCATCGTCCCGCAATTTTTTCATCATCCGGCTGCAGGTCTCTGGCGCGATTTGAAGATAGTTGGCGATATCCCTTTGGGTCATCGGCAGATTTACGGTTGCACTTTCGCTTCCGGTGCTCTTTTTCTGCTGTGAAATGTAGCTGAGCAAGAATGTCGCCAGTTTCGACAATGGGCTTTGCAAAGCGAGCATGGCGATATGATCATGCGTCATTTCTTCCTGAGCATCGATCCAGCGAAGGAGCTTTTCGCGGGCCGGCCGTTCCTGCAACAATTGCCGGTAAAACACCGTCCAGCGGAGCAGCCGCAGTCGGGTCGGCGTGACGGTTTCCGCTGCATAGCGATATTCCTTGCCGCCAGTCAGGCCAACAAGTTGTCCCGCCGTGGGGAAACCGAGAATGATTTGCCGTCCGTCTTCCGTTACCTGGGACAGTTTCAGCATGCCATTGATGATCTCAAACAGACATTCCGGCTTGCCGCCTTGGCGAAATATGACCTGACGGGCTCCGACATCGCGAACGGCCCAACTGCGCGCATCACGGGGCCATGGAAGGCGGCCGGAGGAACCTTCGGTCCATTTTTCGAAGAGCATCATCTGTCCACAACCCCCAGTGCCCGATTTAGTTTCCTTGGCCATATCGCTCATCCGGCCCCCAACGTCAGGACGCACTGATTGCCAACCGACGGCTCGGCCGGCTCTTGGCAGATTTCTGGTGCCTGGCCAGCCGCTGCATCACCCCGAGCACGCTGTCGGGGCTGAGGCTGATGCTGTCGATCTGCCTGGCCACCAGCCAGTTCGCAAAGCCCGGACGATCTGACGGAGCCTGACCGCAAATGCCGCATTTCAAGCCATGGCGATGGGCACCGGCAATAGCTTGCTCGATCATGGCCAGAACCGCCGGATCCTCTTCTTCAAAATCGGCTGCAAGTATTTCGGAATCCCGGTCCACGCCGAGGACCAGCTGAGTCAGATCATTGGACCCGATCGAGAATCCGTCAAACAGCTTGGCGAATTCATCAATCAGCACGACATTGCTGGGAATTTCGCACATGATGTATATCTCAAGCCCGTTGCGACCGCGCTCCAGACCGTTTTGTGCCATTGCCTGCAAGACCCGTTTTGCTTCATCTATCCTCCGGCAAAATGGAATCATGACAATAACGTTGGACAATCCCATGTCGTCGCGTACCCGCTGCAACGCCTGACATTCGAGGGCAAAGGCATCCTGATAGGCGGGATGAACGTATCGGGATGCACCCCGGAAACCGATCATGGGATTGTTTTCGGCCTGTTCAAAATCACGCCCCCCGAGCAGCGAGGCATATTCGTTCGACTTGAAATCGGATGTCCGCACTATGACGGGGCGGAGATAAAAGGCTGCTGCAATGGTGGCCACCCCTTCGGCCAGACGCGTGACAAAATAATCGGACCCGCTGTCATAGCCCGACGTCAGCATCGCGATTTTCTTGCGAATCCCGCGGTCCGTTATCTGGTCCGGAGACAACAAGGCCATCGGATGCGCCTTGATTTCATTGGTGATGATAAATTCGATGCGCGCCAGTCCGACACCCGCAACCGGCAGGGCGGCGACGCGGAAAGCGGCATTGGGATTGGCGATATTAACCATCAGATCGGTCTCGGCCTTTTCCAGCTTGCCGATATCGACGGTGTGCACGGAATGAGGGATGATCCCGTTCAATATCCTGCCGGTCATGCCCTGCGAACAGTCGACCGTGACTTCCTGTCCAGACTTCAGGAGCCGCGTTGCATCTGACGCACCCACGATCACGGGAATGCCCAGTTCGCGGGCGACAATAGCAGCATGGCACGTCCGTCCACCATGTTCGGTAATGATTGCCGACGATCTTTTCATGGCCGGTTCCCAGTCGGGCGTGGTAGCGGTTGCCACCAATATGTCTCCCGATCCGACCTTTTCCAGTTCGCTGCCATCCTTTACCAATCGGACCGGTCCGCTGCCGATGCGATCGCCGACAGCTTGCCCTTCGAGAATCACCGGACCATCACCGTCCAGATGATATTGCGTCAAGAGACCGGCATCGAGGGGAGCATGAATCGTTTCCGGACGGGCCTGCACGATATATAATGCTCCGTCGGGGCCGTCCTTTGCCCATTCGATATCCATCGGCGTTGGCCGCCCATTTCGTTCGCTGTAATGCGTCTCAATTGCCATCGCCTGTTTTGCGAGCCGGATAATTTCATCATCGGCAAGACATGGTTTGACCTGGTCAGACCGGCCTACCTTCCGCCAGACGGTTGGTTCATCCGCGCTGGCCGCGGCATAGACCAGCTTGACCTCCTTGCTGCCAATATGGTGTCGCAAGACATGTTCGTGGCCCAGCTTCAGAGTCGGCTTGTGCACCAGAAACTCGTCCGGATCCGCGATGCCCTGAACGATAGCCTCGCCCAGTCCCCAGACGCCGGTGATCATCACGATGTCGCGATTGCCGCTTTCCGTATCCAGGGTAAAAATAACCCCGGATGATGCCCGGTCCGCCCGGATCATGCGCTGCACACCGACCGACAAGGCAACGTCCTGATGGTCAAAACCCTTGTTGATACGGTAGGAAATCGCACGTTGGGTGAACAGCGAGGCAAAGCATTTGCGGACGGCTTCAACCAGATTCTGGGCGCCGTGAACGTTCAGGAATGTCTCGTGCTGGCCGGCAAAGGATGCGCCGGGCAAATCCTCGGCAGTGGCGCTGCTGCGTACCGCGACGGCAATATTGCGGCCGTGATCCTGACTGAGTTTAAGATATGCCTGCCGGATTTCTGCATCGAGTTCGGATAATAGGGGTGCAGTGGCGATCATTTTGCGAAGCCGCTCGGATTCTCGGGCAGCCGCTTCCATATCGGACCAGTCCGTATTCGTCAGAATCTGTTCCATGCCGGGCCAGAGCGCGTTGCTCTCCAGCAGATCACGATAAGCCGCCGCGGTAATGGCAAAACCCTCGGCGACCCTGATATCGGAGGTCAGTGATCCCGCCAGCTCGCCGAGCGAGGCATTCTTGCCGCCGACAAGAGGAATGTCGTCAAGCGTCAGGCTATCCAGCCACCGTATATAATTTTTTTCGACCATATGGTTTTCCAGAGCCAGCCGCGGACAATTCCCGATTTCGAAAATCTGTTCTGCATTGATCGGGATCAACCCTTGCACAACTGGCATCAACTGCCGGCCACTGTCTTTACGTAATGATTCGGAGCGCCACGGTCGCTCGTACCAACCCGCCGATGATAAGGAGCATTACGGATTTTCGGGCGGTACGATCCCAAGCAGCATGACGGCAAGATGCAAGAGAGGCGGGAAAAATATCGTGCAATGCAGCTGGATGGCCCTGGCAGGCCGCTTCGCCCGGTCGCGCGAGACATGCCCGCGCCGGGTGCCAACGAGATATTGATCAAGATTCTTGCCTGCGGCGTGTGCCGCACCGACCTTCATATCGCCGACGGGGAAATCCCAGATGCCCGCTATCCCGTCGTTCCGGGGCACGAGATTGTCGGCCGGGTTGTGCAAATCGGTGACAGCGTATCGGGCTTCGCGGTGGGTGACCGGGTCGGGGTCCCCTGGCTCGGTTCCAGCTGCGGCAAGTGTAGCTATTGCCTGGCCAGCCGCGAAAATCTCTGCGACGATCCCGAATTTACCGGCTGCACCCGGGATGGCGGATATGCCAGCCATGTCGTCGCGAGTGCCCAATATTGTTTCGCGATCCCGGAACGCTTTTCCCATGCCGAAGCCGCACCCTTGCTTTGTGCCGGCCTAATCGGTTGGCGCTCCCTGCGATTGACCGGCGCGGCCAAGACGCTGGGATTCTACGGATTCGGTGCCGCCGCCCACATTCTTGCGCAAATAGCGCAATGGCAGGGACGGGAGATCTACGCATTCACCAAGGCGGGCGACCGGTCCGGTCAGGCGTTTGCGCGAGAACTCGGCTGCATATGGGCGGGGGGTTCGGATGAACCGGCACCCGTCGCGCTCGATGCGGCGATCATTTTCGCGCCGGTCGGGTCGCTCGTTCCGGCGGCGCTCCGCTCGGTTCGCAAGGGCGGGCGGGTGATTTGCGCGGGCATCCATATGAGCGATATCCCGCAATTCCCCTATGCCGACCTCTGGGGGGAACGGGCGATCATGTCCGTCGCGAATCTGACCCTGGCGGATGGCACGGAGTTTCTGGCCGCAGCCGATAGCTCGGGCATCAGGCCAAGGGTGGAGAAATTCCCCCTGGACGAGGTCAATGCCGTGCTCGAGAAACTGCGTGGCGGCGACTTGCAGGGGGCTGCGGTGCTGATGCCGGATTACAGGATTGTTCGGTCTAAATCGAGCTGATGTATATGATATATGCGTTCAGTATATAGATCGTGAACAAGGCGATGCTGATCCATCCCACAGTGCGGAAAAGCCGCGTTTCAGGACGGTAAAGCAGTCCGATGATGACAACGCCGCTCATCACCATCGCCGCCACGGCGGTCGCCCCGTGTATCGGCGAGGCCGACTCCAGCAGCGGGCCTTCGAAATACAGCGCGTCTTCGATGGCGAGTATCAATATGTTGAACAGATTGCTGCCCAGCAGGTTGGCAATCGCCATATTCACCGATCCCTGCCGAAGCGCCGCCATCGAAACCGCCAGCTCCGGCAGGGACGTGGCGGCCGCCACAAATATGGTTCCGACAAAGCTCCTGCCGATTCCCATCTGATCCGCGATATTGGCGCCCGCTACAGGTAGCAGGGAACCTCCGATCAAAATGGCGGCAGCCGCTCCCAGTACCCATATTTGCGCTTTCGAAAGTGATGCACCCGAGGGTTCTTTTGCCGCTTTCTGGGCAGCGCTGTCCCGTATCTGTGCTTCGTAATTATAAATGGCGCGGGTCGCGACGACATAGAGTAGCACGACAATCAGGGAAGCCGTGCTGAAATGACCGATCGCCGGGGTGATACCGAGACTGCCGACCATCATTGACAGAGCGGCGAAACCGATCATCATGATCCCGAAGCCGGCAGACAATATGTGACCTTGGCGCGCGCGGCGATAAACCGATTCCCCGCGCACGGCAAAATCCAGAACCACCAGCATGACCAAGTTGAAAACGCAACTGCCAAATACCGCTCCGACGGCTATCTGGGGCGCGCGGGCAATGCTGACCGATGACACGCCAGCGGCAAGCTCCGGGAGCGACGTGATCGAAGCCAGCAGGATGAGGCCTATCCAGTCGTCGGATAGCCCCCTTTTGGCAGCGATGATTTCCGCGTTTCGCGTAAGCTTAGGTCCGGCAGCCAGAATTAGCAGGGCACAGGCACCAAATAACATCCATTGAACGAGCAGTGCCATCACACGCTCGCCATCCGGGATGAGCCAGTCCCCTGCAAGATGCGATTGACCAGCGGCTTCAACAGTTGCAGCACGACGAGCAATATCAAGCCGTAGCCGAGGACCGCGGCGATCTGGACGGTCGACAATCGTGCAAAACCGAGGACGGAGCGGGCCGGTTCGAACAGATAGACGACCAACATCACGACGATCACGCCACTGAATATTACCACCAGAGCCGTATTCCGATAGTCAAACAGCGACCGAAGCGAAACGCTGCTGCTGCGGTTGGCGAGAATCAGAGCCAGAAGGCTGGCGACCAGGGCGGAAAAAGCCATCGCCCGGAGTTCCGGCACCGGCAGGTTTTGCTGAACGCCAATGACAATGCCCAGTGCCAGTGCGGCCATCGCCAGACTCCCCTGGAATATGCTCCATATGACCATCGGCAACGAGAAAAGCCGTTCCTCGGGATCGCGCGGCGGACATTGCATGATGCCCTCATCCTCTTCCTCGGCTTCAAAAACCAGAGCGCAGGCGGGATCGATCAGCATCTCGAGCAAGGCGATATGGATCGGGCCCAGAAGCATGGGCAATCCGAACATCAGCGGCAGGAGCGCCAGCCCTGCAATCGGTACGTGGGCTGCAAAAATAAACTCCATGGCCTTGCGGATATTGGCATAGATGCGACGCCCAAGCCTGATCGCGCTGACGATCGCGCTGAACTCGTCATCAAGGAGCACCAGCGCGGATGCTTCCCGGGCAACATCCGTTCCCCGCCGGCCCATGGCAATCCCGACATGAGCGGCCTTAAGCGAAGGAGCGTCATTCACTCCGTCTCCCGTCATCGCCACCACCTCGCCGTCGGCCTTCAACGCCTGCACCAGGCGCAGCTTCTGTTCCGGCATGATCCGAGCAAAAATATTGGTCGTGCGGAGCCTCTTGACCAGCTCGGCATCGTCCAGTCCGGCAAGGTCCTGTCCGGTGATCACGCTCGCGCTCTCGATGCCGGCATCTGCCGCGATCGAGCGGGCGGTTGCGGCATGATCGCCGGTGATCATCACGACGCGGATACCGGCGTCAAGGCATAAGCGGATGGATTCGGGAACACTGGCGCGCAGGGGATCCGCCAGGCCGATCAGCCCCTCAAAGGCAAAATGTTGTTCAGCCAGATCGGCATAATCGTCCACTGCCTCGCCCCGGACGGTTGCCACACCGAGCACGCGGATGCCCCTTTCTGCCATCTGCTCCACTGCTTGCAGCATTTCCTTCTGTTCGGATGCCGACAGGCGGCACAGCCGGGAAATGACTTCTGGCGCGCCTTTCGCGGCCAGAAGCCGGTCCTCTCCGGACGACCCGTCGTGCCACATATTCGTCATCGCCAGCAAATCCGGCCGGATACCGAAGTGCCGGTCCAGTTCCCACTGCTTTTCGTCGGGATCGTCCTCGGCCGGCAGCAGGCCGGACGCTGCTGCGTGGATCGCGATATCCATCGGGTCTGCCGGATCGACCTCGCTGGCCTGCAGGCTTGCCTTGAGCAGAGGGTGAAATGCTTCCGGCAAATTCTGGTTTCTCTCGACCGTCAAATGCCGTCCGCTGGGCAGCCACAAGGCAGCCACCGCCATCTGGTTTTCGGTCAGGGTTCCGGTCTTGTCCGTACATAATATGGTGACGGATCCGAGGGTTTCGATTGCCGAAGCCCGCCGCGTCAGCACATTGGCCTTGGATATGCGCCAGGCGCCCATGGCCATGAACGTCACCAGCACAACCGGAAATTCCTCGGGCAGCATCGCCATGCCGATGGCGATGCCCGCCAGAAAGGCATCCAGCCAGCCACCCCGCAAGAGGCCATAGGACAATGTTACCGAAGCCGCGACCAGGACACCGCCGATGCCGGCCAGCTTAACAATCAGTCCGGTTTCTTTCCGCAATCGCGGTGCGTCAGGTCTAATGCTGGCCAGATGGCCCCCGATCTTGCCAATCTCGGTTTGACCGCCAATCGCGACGACGCTGCCGAGGCCGGACCCGCGAACGACCAGGGTTCCCGAGAAGGCCTGTGCTTGGGCCTGCTTGCCCACCGCAAGGGATTCTCCGGTCAGCAGGGATTCATCAATTTCGAGTTCCGTGGCCGAAAGCAGCGTGGCATCTGCAGCGACCCGGTCCCCCTGTTCCAGTACGAGGATGTCGCCAACGACCACCTCGCGCCCTGGTATGCGCACCCGTTCACCATTGCGGACAACCAGCGCGCGGGGACTCGACAGGTCCCGCAACGCGGCCAGCACCCGCTCGCTGCGCGTTTCCTGAACTACCGAAATCGCGACCGAAAATGTGGCAAAGAGCAGCAGGATAGCCGCTTCCAGCCGGTCGCCGAGCAGCAGATAGGCAAAGCCCGCCGCCAGCAACAGGGCGAGCATCGGTTCGCGCAGAACCTCTCCGAGTATCCGGAGGATCGAGCGCTCGTCGCGATGGGGCAATTCATTCGGACCGTAGCGCGAATATTTCTCTCGCACCTGTTCATCAGATAGTCCCGTTTGCCTGACATCAGCTGGTGCCGGAGCTACATCCATCTATAGTTCCCCCGAGAGGCACAAATTTCTTCCATATCAAGCTGTTGCTTTTCGGATTACGCGCTTCCCGGCTGATCGGGCATACGTAAACACCCTGATAGCCCGGCGAGGCGGGCGCAGCCGCAGCCCTACGTATAATCCACGACTGCGGCCACCGTCGATATGCGGTAACAACAGGATCACAACGCAAATTTGTTGGTGCTTGTCGGTACCGGCCATTCTTTGGGGGTCTGCAAGCGATAATATTGCTCGTCGATTGACACAGAGGATGCGCAAGATGACCGGTCTGGGATTACCGATATTCGACAAGGCGATTCAGGACGCCAATAGCTGGGTCAACGATGTCATGTATGAACTGGACTGGGAGGACAAGCATCGCGCCTTCACGCTCCTGCGCTCGACGCTTTACACTCTCCGCGACCGCCTGCACGTCAATGAAATCGAACATTTCGCGGCGCAGCTGCCGACGCTGATCCGCGGCATATTTTATGAAGGCTATCAGCCCGCCAAATATTCCGCCGACATCCGCCACAAGGATCAATTTGTGGACGCCGTCTTGGCGGCCTTCGCCGAAACTCCGACCGACGACCCGGTCGCGACCGTCAGTGCGGCTCTCAACGTTATTGCCGACCATATTTCGGAGGGCGAGATGGACGACATAAAGGCCACCCTGCCTGAAGATATTCGCAAGCTTTGGTATTGACGACCGATGAACAAGCCAATCCACTGGAACAGGAAGCCACGCTCTCCCTCGCAAGAGCTGGTGGATGCATTGCGGGATCACGCCGAACTGCTTCCCCCGCCGGAAAGCCAGGCAGGTTTTGGCAAGTTTTTTGATCGCTATGGCGACGCGCAAGTCGTGCTGCTCGGCGAAGCCACGCATGGCACATCCGAATTCTACAGCGCGCGGGCGGCAATTACGCGGCAGCTTGTCGAACATCATGGCTTTACCGTTGTCGCGGTGGAAGCCGACTGGCCCGATGCGGCCCGCATTGATGGCTATGTTCGCCATCACGATCCGCGGCCACAGCGCGGCGACAGCTTTGTCCGATTTCCGACCTGGATGTGGCGCAATCACGATGTGCTCGCGTTCGCGGACTGGTTAAGGGGCTACAATGAAGATAAATCAGAGGCGCGTCAGGTCAGCTTTCACGGGCTGGATGTTTACAGCCTGACCGAATCCATCGCATCGGTGCTGGAATATCTGGACTCGGTAGATCCCGACGAAGCCGCCAAGGCACGCTGGCGCTATGGCTGCCTGACACCATGGCAGGATCATCCGGCGGCCTACGGCAAGGCGGTGGTGCATGGAGGGCTTGGCGATTGCGAGAAAGCAGTGCTGGATCAGCTTCGCCGCCTTTTCGAAAACCGGCTCGACTATTTGAATGAAGATGGCGAAAAATGGTTTGATGCGGCGCAAAATGCCAAGATCGTGGCGGCCGCAGAGCGCTACTATCGCTCCATTTACGAAGGCGGAGCCGCGTCCTGGAACTTGCGTGATCGCCACATGTTCGAAACGCTGCAGGCGCTGATCTCGCATCGCGGAGCGGGAACCAGAGCGGTTGTTTGGGCGCATAATTCGCATATCGGGGATGCATCCGCGACGGCGATGGGGTGGCGCGGTGAATTCAATATCGGCCAGCTGTGCCGCATCGCCTATGGCGATGATGCGGTCAGCATTGGCTTCGGCACCGACAATGGCACGGTGGCAGCGGCGAGCGACTGGGGCGCGGACATGCAAATCAAGACTGTTCGGCCCGCCCGTCCCGACAGCTATGAATCTGCGTTCCGCCAGACCGGCTATACCCGATCGCTTACGGACTGGCGAGGTCGCGATCGCCAGAATCTCGCCCATATTCTGCGAGAACCTCTGCTGGAGCGGGCCATTGGCGTGGTTTACCGTCCCGAAACCGAACTGCTCAGCCATTATTTCGAAGCGATATTGGCCGATCAGTTTGATGCCTATGTCTGGTTTGAAACCACCAGAGCGGTTACCCCGCTGGGACATGAAAAGCCGCGCGGTGCGCCGGAAACCTATCCCTTCGGGCTGTAAGGAAGCAACTATGACCCATCATATTTCTGAAAGCGTTCGGGCAAGAGAGGTCAATATCCCGCCGGCTGGGCTGAAGGCGATCCTGATGGGACCGGAAAACGCCACCGCGATGATCATTTTCGCCCATGGCAGCGGCAGTGGCCGACTGAGCCCCCGTAACAATCATGTCGCGGCGGCGCTTCGCGAAGACGGTTTTGCCACTCTGCTGCTCGACCTGCTCACGCCAGAGGAAGAGCGGGACCGGGCGAATGTGTTCAACATCGAACTGCTCGCAGAACGCCTCTCCATGGCAGCGCGCTGGGTCCGCGAGCAACCGGCTTTTTCGGCGATTCCGATCTGCTATTTTGGTGCCAGCACCGGCGCCGGCGCAGCGCTGGTGGCGGCCGCGCGCGATGAACCGCATGTCGCCGCAATTGTCTCCCGCGGAGGCAGGCCCGACCTGGCCGGACCTTGGCTGGACCAGGTGAAAGCGCCAACCTTGCTGATCGTCGGCAGTCTCGACGGGCCGGTGATCGATCTGAACAAGGAGGCTTATGACATGCTGCAATGTCCGAAGCGATTGACCATTATCAATGGTGCCAGACATTTGTTCGAGGAGCCCGGAACCCTGGAAGAAGTGATCGTGCACGCCAGCGCCTGGTTCAGTACGCACCGTGACTAGTGCGATGAGGAGAGAGCATGTGGATGGTGGAGCAATTCCCTTTGAAAACAGGCAGGATGCCGGTCGGAAGCTGGCCAGGAAACTGAGCGAGAGCAATTTTGAGGATCCCCTGATACTGGCTCTGCCGCGTGGAGGGGTGCCGGTGGCGCATGAGGTAGCCAAAGCCCTTGGAGCGGAGATGGACCTTCTGTTTGTCAAGAAAATCGGTGCGCCCGGCTGGCCCGAATATGGCATCGGTGCGGTCGTCGATGGCACCAACCCGCAAATCGTGCTCACGGACGAGATTGTCCGCCAGATCCGGCCCAGCCCCGAATATATCGAGGCGGAGGTGCAACGGCAATTGAAGGAAATTGCCCGGCGACGCCTGACCTATCTTGGTGATCGACAGCCGATCGAAATGAAGGACCGCAACGTGATCATCGTGGATGACGGTATCGCCACCGGCGGAACCGTCAAGGCTGCACTCAAGGGGGTGCGCCAGAACCGGCCGCGCAAGATCATCCTGGCGGTTCCGGTTGCGCCGCCCTCGACCCTTGCAGAGCTGAGAGACGAATGCGACGAGATTGTCTGTCTTTCCACCCCAACCCCTTTCGGGGCCGTCGGCTCTTTCTATCGCAATTTTGACCAGACCAGCGACAGCGAAGTCATCTCCTTGATGTCCAGCAGGCCTTGTTGACGAGGCCACCTGATCTGCGTCGACCGGCTGAAGCCCTTTTCCGTAACAATACCTATCGTGCCGGTTCCGTGGTCACCCTAGAATGAATGTTTACAGTCGAACCACCCAAGCTATCCGTTGTCCATGGTCAGGAGCCAGACATGCTGTTGCGCAAAGAAAGTCTTGTCATAGCCGTTGACGGCACCAGAATGTCGCTCTTCCAGAATATCGGCGAAGCCTTTGAACCGGAACTCAAACTGGTCGAGGAATATCGCAATCCTCCCACAAGACATCGGAACTGGGAACCGACCGACCAGGACGGACCTTCCAGAGCAAGTCCTCGCGCCGCAGCACCCATGAGCCGACGGATTTCCAGCAACAGGAAGAGGATCATTTCGTGATCGGGGTTGCCTGGAAGATCGAGCAGATTGTATCAGACGACAAGGCGGACCTTGTGCTCGTCGCAGCGCCGCGAGCGTTGGGATTGATTCGCAAGAATCTGAGCCCGGCAACCAGCGCGCAGCTGCTGGCCGAGATTCCCAAGGCATTTGGTGCCGATGACGCAAAGTCGCTTGCGAGAATGCTGGCTAAACATCAAGCCTGATGGCCAATCCGGCTCCCTCCCGTCCACCAAAAGGCGAAAGCCTGTACAGCATTCGGGGGTTGAAAAAAATCTATGGCGAAGGACCGACTGCCGTGCACGCCTTGCGCGGAATTGATCTCGATCTTCCGAAATCGGCGATGGTGGTTTTGTTGGGAGCCAGCGGATCGGGTAAATCCACCTTTCTCAACATCGTTGGCGGTCTGGATGAAGCGACCGAGGGACAGGTGTTTTTCGAAGGGCGAGAGCTGACCGCCCTGGGCCCCGTCGAACTTACTGAATATCGCAGAAACTCGGTCAGTTTCGTGTTTCAGTTCTACAATCTGGTTGCATCGCTCACCGCCCGGGAAAATGTCGCGCTGATTACCGAGATTGCCGATGATCCCATGACAGCGGAAGATGCGCTGGCGCTTGTGGGGCTGGAAAAGCGGATCGATCATTTTCCGTCACAGCTTTCCGGCGGCGAGCAGCAAAGGGTTGCCATTGCCCGCGCCATTGCCAAGCGCCCCAAGGTCATGTTCTGCGACGAACCGACCGGAGCACTGGACAGCGAGACGGGCGTGATTGTCCTCGACGCACTTGACCAGGTCAATCGCGAGCTCGGCACCACCACTCTGCTGATCACGCATAACGCCGTTATCGCGGATATGGCCGACAGGCTCCTGCGCTTTGCCGACGGGGCGCTGGTTGAAGATCGCGCCAATCCCGACCGTGTCGCACCATCGGAGCTGAAATGGTAAGCCTGCCCGCCTGGCTCGGCGCGCTGGATCGCAAGCTGTTGCGGGATATCTGGAGGCTGCGGTCACAGGCATTTGCAATCGCGCTGGTAATCGCAGCAGGTATCGGCATGGTGGTCATGTCCTTCGGGATGATCCGGTCGCTGGAGGCCACCCGCGACGCTTATTATGATCGGTATCGCTTCGCCGACATATTTGCCTCCGCCACGCGGTTTCCGGAACGGCTGGTCGATGATGTCCAGTCGCTTGACGGGGTAAGCATTGCCGAGGGCCGTCTGACCAGCAGCGCAACGCTTGACGTCCCGGGGATAGCGGAGCCGATCACCACGCGCCTCCATTCGCTGCCCCGAGCCGGAATGCCACGTGTCAATGCACTGGTATTGCGTAGCGGCAGGCGGCCAAATCCGGCCCGGCCAGACGAGGTGCTGGCGAGCGAGAAATTTGCCGATGCCGCGCGCATTGGCCTGGGAGATACGATCGAGCTGTTGCTCTATGGCAAGAAACAGCGTTTGCGGGTGGTCGGGACGGCATTGTCCCCGGAATATGTCTATGCCATCGGGCCCGGCCAGATTTTCCCAGACAATCGACGGTTCGGGGTACTCTGGATGGGCGAAGAACATCTTGCTGCTGCCCTGAATTCGACCAATGCCTATAACGAAGTGCTGATTCGTCTGGAACGGGGGGCCGTCAGCCAGGATGTAATCCGCCGGGTCGACAATTTGCTGGCGCGCTATGGCGGGCGCGGAGCAACCCCCCGAAGCGATCAGATTTCGGACCGTTTTCTCGAAAATGAACTGACCCAGCTCAGCCAGATAACCACGATCCTGCCGCCAATATTTCTGGGCGTGGCGGCCTTCCTGATCAATATGGTGCTGTCCCGGCTGGTGCAATCGGAACGCGAAATTATCGGATTGCTGACCGCCTTTGGATATCGCAACCGAGCCATCATGTGGCATTACGCCAAGCTCGCGCTGGTGCTGTCCTTGCCGGGATTGGCGCTCGGACTGCTTCTCGGTTCGTGGATGGGCAGGGGGCTGGCTGGCCTTTATCAGGAATTTTTTGTCTTTCCGTTCCTGACCTATCGCGCGGGATCGGATGTATTCCTGATATCCTGCCTGATTACGATCACCGTTGTCCTGATCGGTGCGGCACAGACGGTCAGGCGGATTGGCAGGCTGACAGCGGCGGAAGCGATGCGCCCGCCCGTGCCGCCCAATTATTCCGGCGGGATTGCCAGGCTGATCGGAAGAATCAGGAAGCTCGACGAGCCGACCCGGATTATCCTGCGCGGGCTGGTCCGTCGTCCGCTCAGGTCACTGCTGGGATCGTTCGGTGTTGCTGCCGCTTTGGGCCTCTATATAGCGTCGGCAGGTGCGATGGACAATGTCGATCTGATGACAGACCTGTTGTTCAATCAGGCCAATCGTGCCGACGTCAATGTTTCTTTTGCCGAGCCGCGCGACGAGCGGGTACTTTTTGAACTGGAGCGACTTCCCGGGGTCATGCGGGTCGAGCCGGTCCGCTATGTTGCCGCCACCTTGTCGGCTGGGCATCGATCCAGGTCGGAGAGCCTGACCGGCATGCAGCCAGACGGCGACCTCAGCCGGCTGGTCGACATTGACCATGGTGTGGTCCAGCCGCCGCCAAAAGGCCTGATGCTCTCGAAGCTGTTATCCAGCCAGCTCGCCGTTGCACCGGGCGATTTGGTCGAGGTCGAAATAACAGAAGGGCGGCGCCTGCGCCTTGCCATGCCGGTCCGGAGCATTCTGAAAAGCTCGGTCGGCAACCCAGCCTATGTCGATTTCGAGAGCCTCGGTCCGATCATGCGCGAGGCCCCGTTGGCCTCCGGTGCCTATCTCGGCGTTGATCCGGACAAGACAGACGAACTTTACCGAAAACTGAAGGCCATGCCCGTCATTGCCGGATTTTCTCAGCGTGCCGCCGCCCTCAATGGCATTGACGAGACCATTCGCGAGACGATGGGGATCGTCACCTTGTTCAACATAGCCTTCTCCGCCCTGATCGTATTTGGCGTGGTCTACAACAATGCCCGCATCAGCCTGGCCGAGCGCGCGCGCGATCTGGTTTCGCTGCGTGTCCTCGGCTATCAGCGCTCGGAAGTCTCCTATATCCTGCTGGGGGAACTTGCCCTGATTGTCGTCGCCGGCCTACCATTGGGCGCGTTATTTGGCTATTATCTGTCCAGATATCTCACAGCCTCGATGAGTGGAGATTTGTTCATCATGCCCTTTGCCCTGTCCGTGGGGACCGTCGCCCTGGCCATATTGATGGTGCTGGTGACGGCGGCGGTTTCCGCCCTTTTTGTCAGCGATCGGCTCAACCGGCTGGATCTCGTCGGCGTATTGAAGACCAGGGAATGAAAATGAGCAAGAAACACCTGTCCCGGCCCGGCCCCAGAATCATCCTCGGCCTGATTGCAGCGATAGTCATCGCCGCGATCTTTCTGGCGTTGCGTACGCCGCCGATCGACGTTGATGTCGCCAGAGCGGTGAAGGCACCGCTACTTGTCACGATCGACGATGAGGGCGAGACCCGGATACGCGATATTTACATGGTCGCGGCGCCGATCAGCGGGGAACTGCAAAGGATCAATCTTGATCCCGGCGATTTGGTGGTGGCCGGGCAGACCGTGGTCGCGCGGATCATGCCCGCCCGACCCGATTTTCTCAATGCCCGCAGCGAGGCGGAAACCCGCGCCCAGATCCGGTCCCTGGAAGCGAACGTGAAATCATCAGCGGCGAGAGTCACTCAGGCGCAGGCCGACAGCGCCCTGGCAGCCGCCGATTTCGAGCGTACCGCCGCTCTGTACAAGCGCGGGTTCGCGACCCGCTCCTCCTACGATGCCGTCAGCGCGGCACGGGATGGCAGTGCTGCCCGTTTGGCCGAGGCGAAAGGGGCGAGGGAGGCCGCCCAGTTCGAGTTGCGCGCAGCAAGGGCGCGGCTGATCAATCCTTCGAGCGGGGAATCCGGCGGCAAGGCCCTGGATATTCGCTCGCCTGAAAGTGGTTCGGTGCTTCGTGTGGTGCAGGAAAGCGAAACGGCCATCGTTGCCGGATCAACGATCATGGAGCTGGGCGATCCCAGTGACATCGAGATTGTCACCGATCTGCTGTCCAGCGACGCGGTCAAGATCAGGGCCGGGAGCGAGGTGCTGATCGATCATTGGGGGGGAGAAAAGCCGTTGAAAGGCAGGGTCCGGCGCATCGAACCCTATGGCTTCACCAAGATTTCGGCGCTGGGCGTGGAGGAGCAGCGGGTGAATGTCATCATCGATTTTGTCGATCCACTATCCGCGCACAAGGCGCTGGGTCACGGCTATCGCGTGATCGTCCGGGTCGCCGAATGGTCCGGAAAGAATGTGCTGCAGGTGCCGATCAGCGCCCTGTTCCGCGACAAGGGCCAATGGTCGGTATTTGTCATGCGGGATGGCAAGACGGACCTGGTTCCTGTCAAGGTCGGGCGGATGAATGACGAGCGGGCACAAATAGTCGAGGGGCTGGACGCCGGATTGTCGGTTATCCTCCATCCCAGTGAAAAGATCGATGATGGCACCTCGGTCAGACTGAGAGAGGAGCCCTAGCAAGATCAAGTTCCCGCGCCGCGCGTTACGGGCTCCCCTTCAACTGATGCGCCTTTCCAGCAGCAAAGTGTTGGGTACCAAGATTGAAGAAATGGTGCCGCTTAGAGGATTCGAAGCGACCACCATTGCCCCAGCATCTTCGGACGATGTTTCCACACTGCGTGATCGTATTTCCATGCTTGTGACAATGGTCTGGCCAACCGTCTTCTGATCGTCTTCCACAACGGCCCCTGACGCCTTCTTTGAGCGTCTGGTCATGTTGCTGCTCCACGACAGGTAACGGTGCCCATGGCCGTGCTACGAGGCTTCTGTGATGATATTTTGATCATGCTGCTTGCGCCTTTGTGGCACGGTGGATGACCGAGCGTGATACGGAGAACTCTTTGGCGATTGTTGTCAGTGAGGCTCCTTCAATGCGTCTTTCTTTCACCATCTCCAACTGTTTAGCGGACAGTGCTGGTGTCCGTCGTCAGATAATTTGAGACATATGCCGGTTTAAAATAGGCGAGTATTTGGTTCCATCTGGTTGGTTGATTTTAGGCGGCGATCTTGCGGTATTGCAAGCGCCGATATTCGATGGTTTTTCG
>Ga0209346_1000253_pt1 | contig 61290 bp, 62 predicted proteins | sample AutmiccommunBRH9_FD_187381 | JGI IMG/M metagenome (GOLD analysis project Ga0209346, IMG submission 187381) | Deep subsurface microbial communities from Mt. Terri, Switzerland - Autotrophic microbial communities BRH/9 (SPAdes) (version 2) | ecosystem: Environmental > Aquatic > Deep subsurface >...
CGGATAGTTTTGATTCATAGATGCATATGAATAATGATAACTATCATTTGAATTACTTTTCTGATAATGGCTTTATGCATAGAAAGGTCAGCAAATAGACATGTTTCCCTGAACGACACATGTGGAGTGCGTAATAGGAATGCAAAGGAAAGATACTTAGAAATCCTTTGTTTTCAGCACTTTGCGCGATATATGACTTTCACGACGGATGGCGATGATTTCAGGAATAAGGTGTTGAGAGATAAAATTGACGTATCGGTTGTGTTGGATATGGAGTGTGTAAACATGTTTAATGCATGCGTAGATTAGAGTGTTTAGGCATGTCTATATTACGCAGTGTGAAGTGAATTTAAGACTGGGCAATGATGAGAGAATGTCGTTTTTTTATACGGCGTTCTCTTTTCATATATAAAATAAGTTAAGAAGCCGTTTGCTTTATTACCTATATAAAGCAAGCGGCTTTTTGCGTGAAAGGAGGAATTTTAAGTGTCAAAAGTAATCGCCCTTGCCAATCAGAAAGGCGGTGTCGGTAAAACGACCACAACGGTCAACTTAGGTGTTGGCCTTGCGGCACAGGGTAAAAAGGTGCTTGTGGTGGACGCAGATGCACAGGGCAATCTGACGGATTCATTGGGTTTCAAGGAGCCGGACAGTCTGCCTGTATCGCTGGCTACCTTGTTGACAAAGACCATGCTGGAAGAACCCTATGAGCCTGACGAGGGCATCCTTCCCCATGAGGAAGGTATTTCCCTCATGCCGGGCAACATCGAGCTGTCAGCCATTGAGGTTTCACTCGTCAACACCATGAGCCGGGAAACGGTGCTGCGGACATATATCAACGCTGTCAAAGACAAGTATGATTATGTGCTGATCGACTGTATGCCCTCTCTCGGCATGATGACCATCAATGCCCTTGCTGCTGCGGACAGCGTAATCATTCCCGTTCAAGCCCACTATCTCCCCGCCAAAGGAATGACACAGCTTTTGCAGACCATTGCCAGGGTAAGAAAGCAAATCAATCCGAAGCTGACCATTGACGGCGTTCTGCTCACAATGGTGGATACCCGCACCAACTTTGCAAAGGACATTTCCTTTGTACTGCGGAGGGATTACGGCGATAAGCTGCGAGTGTTTCAAACGGAAATCCCCCTGTCCATTCGAGCGGCTGAAACAAGCGCGCAGGGAAAAAGCATCTATGCGTTCGACCCGCACGGTTTAGCGGCAAAAGCCTATCAAGCCTTTACGAAGGAGGTGCAGGACATTGGCGAAAAGCAACGCAAGAGACAGCATCAAGCTGGCCACAGTAGATGATCTGTTCACCACCGAGGAAAGCCGTGCCGAGGAACAGCGCGAAAAGGTACTGGATATTCCCCTTTCGGAAATCAGCGATTTTCCCAATCACCCGTTTAAGGTGAAAGCAGATGAAGCCATGTTGGAAATGGCGGACAGCGTAAAGCAATACGGCGTTTTAGTCCCCGGACTTGTGCGACCCAAAGCGGACGGCGGCTATGAAATGGTTGCCGGGCACCGGCGCAGAAAAGAAAGCGAGCTTGCAGGCAAGGAAAACATGCCCTGCATTGTCCGTGAACTAGACGACGACCAATCCACTATTATCATGGTTGACAGCAATTTGCAACGGGAAAGCATTTCGCCAAGTGAAAAAGCTTTTGCATATAAGATGAAGCTCGAAGCCATGAAACGACAGGCAGGCAGACCGAGCAAAGAAGATAATTATTCCCAACTTGGGAATAATTTTTCGACCAAAACTTCAAGTGATGAATTAGCGATACAATCGGGCGAAAGCAAAAATCAAATATTCCGTTATATCCGCCTCACTGAACTCATACCATCCATGCTTGAAATGGTAGACGAGAAGCAAATTGCCTTTAATCCGGCTGTGGAGCTTTCCTACTTAGCCGAAAACGAACAGCAAAGTCTGTGCGACACCATGCAGTCGGAGGATTGCACTCCGTCTTTGGCACAGGCACAGCGAATGAAAAAGCTCAGTCAAGACGGCAGGCTGAGTGTGGATGTCATTTTCTCCATTCTCACCGAAGAAAAGCCCAATCAAAAGGAAAAATTCAATATTCAGCGTGAACGCATTGACCGCTTTTTTCCCAAGAGCTTTTCGGAAAAGCAAAAGGAGGAATTGATTGTCCAGTTGCTTGAAGGCTGGTACAAAAAGCGGCAAAAGGAGCAGGAACGATGAAACAGAGTGCGACTGCGGTGCAAGATAAATTTCGCTCTCAAATAAACGAGGGCGTTTTTTAATGCCTTTTTTGAAAGGAGGTGCTTCCATGCGCTTTACAGAAGGGCAGCTGCGTGAATACGAACGCATGATGCAGGAAAAACCGGGACATGACCACAGACCCATCAAAACGACAAAGAAGCGGGATTGTAAGCACTGTCAGCACTTTGACCAGCATTACCGCAAATGCAGCAAGGAAAAGTGCGTTCTATTCGATGATTAACAAGGCCAGTAAATATTTCACACCAAGGGGGTAGACTGCCTGTTTACGGAAAGCGCAGACTGCGCCGCCGTCCGTCGTCCCCCTCTCCACACCTCTCCCCCTAAAAACTTACTAGCCGAAAAAGAAATATCTTTACCTTTCGGCTGGTAATACCCCAAAATTCATACAGAAAGGAGCCCTTTATGAAACAGACAGCACAGAAGAAACCGAAAGTTTTTCGTACCCTGATCCTGCGAATTCATATTGGTGGTAAGGCGGTACGGGATAACAGTAATGAGTCTGCCGCAAGGGAAAAGAGCGAAAAGCAGGAAAGGCGATCCTCTTTCTTTTTCGGCAGGTAAAACAGAATTTAATTCAAAAGCCCTGAAAGGAGGAACAAAACAACTTGAAGCTACTGAAAAACCGAATATTTCTAAGCGTTCTCTGCATCGTGATTGCGGCGGTCGTTTCTTTTTTGCTCTTGCCACGATTTTATGAGAATAAAAGTGCAACTGTCATGGTACTGCGGGCGGCGGAGGATATTACAGCCGGAACGGAGATTCAGGATAAGAACCTTGCAGTTGTGGAAGTGGGAAACTTTGGCCTGCCGGAGGGTGTCATCAACGATAAAGCTTTGGTCGTGGGAAAAATCGCACAGACCGACATTGCCAAGGGGGATTATCTCTTTCCACAAAAGTTCGGCGGGACTATTGCCAACGAGTTGCTTGACCGTATCACCAAAAATAACCAACGCCTTGTCACCGTGAGTGTACCGAGCATTGCCGCAGGACTTTCCTCCCATCTGCAAGGCGGCGATATGGTAACGGTGGCCGTGTTTATGGATAAGGCATCCGACGGTCAGAACTCCAATCCGCAAGTCATCCTCTATCCTGAACTAAAAGGACTGGAAGTTTACAGCGTGGAGAACGCCAGAACACAGAACACCGCCGAGGTTCGGGAGCAGCAATCCGATAGTCAATCATCCACCGGTGACCCGGTTCCCAAGGCTATAACCCTGATTGTCACCGAAGCGCAGGCTGAAAGGCTCATTGAAGCCGAATACACCGGCAAGCTGCACCTGATCTTTGAGAAACGGGGTGCGAGCCATGAGTGGTAAAGTCTATGCCGTATGGGGCGGCAACAACAGTGGCAAAACCACCTTTGCAGTCAATCTGGCCTGCGCCCTTTCCAAGCGTGATGTGCTGGTGGGCCTCGTTTCTTCCAATTTGGTCTTTGGAGAACTGCAAATCTTCTTTGGTCAGAGTGTTTCCCCGGACAAGGGCCTGTTTCAAGCCTTGCATGAGGATAACCCCAACATCGGGGAAAAATTCGTGGAGTATGGGGAAAGCAAAAACCTGTTTTTCCTGTCCGTGCCTACTCACTATACCGGCCTGCTCTGCGACGCTGTTGCCCTTGAGGAAGTGGAGCGGATGATGAATGCCGCCGCTTTGGTGTTCGACATTCTCCTTGTGGATGGAACCGCCGAGGTAAACAATCCGGTGTCCGGCGTGGGCCTTTGGCTGGCAGATACGATTTTCACCCTGCACAAGCCGTCCATTGCGGCGCAGATGTGGCACAGGGGCGTTACGGATTTTACGCGGGAGTTGCACATTGGAGAAAAGCAAACTCATATCATGCAGGCTCCCAATGGCGAGTTTGACGACAAGACCTATAAGAGCATGACCGAATTATCCTTTGCCTATGAACTGCCCTGCATCAAACGAGCAGGCGAATTGGAAAACGCCGGAACGCCCCTGTATTTCTATCGTGACCGATCTTGCAGGCGCTACGGCAAGGTACTGGAGCAGATTGCAGACGGAGTCTGTGGAGGTGAACAGCTATGAACAGCAGATTTTCTGTAAACGACCTGATTTACCGAGCCAACAAGCGGCGCTCCGACAGCGGGGAAAGCGTGAAGGCCCAGGACTACGGCGAAATTCTCGACAAGCTGCAACGGATCATCGCCAAGAACCATTCCACGGAGCTTGCCCAGGTATTGTATTCGGAAGAAGCTGAGGGAAAGCTCAAAGACCTGATTATGCGTTACTTAAACAGCGAGCAGTTGGTGTCCAAAGACCTTCGGAACATTTCCGAACTGGTGGATTCGGTGTATTACGATATGGCGGGTATGGGGCTGTTATCTACCTACCTGCAAGACAGTGATACGGAGGAAATCAACATCAACGGCTTTGGCGGTATTTGGGTACTGTACAAGGATAAAAAGGTGCGGCTTGCGGAAACCTTTGGCAACCCGGAAGCCTGCGCCAATATCGTAAGGAAGATGAGCCGGTTCGGAAACGTCATTTTAGACGGCTCTAAGCCTATCGGGGACAGCTATATTTCAAGGGGTATCCGCATGTCGGGAGCCATTGAGCCTTGCGTTGACCCGGATGCCGGAGCCATTGCCTCCATCCGTAAGCAAAAGCCGTCCTATATCACAAGGAAAAATCTCATCGGTTGGGATACGGCCACAGCGGAGGAACTAGATTTTCTCACCCTCTGCGTCAACAACGGCGTATCGGTAGCCATCGCCGGAGCCACGGGCAGCGGGAAAACCGCCGACATGGGGTATATTCTAAGCTGCATATCCCCGGACAGCCGTATCGTAACCATTGAGGACACTCGTGAATTATCGCTGGCGCAGTTTGACGAAAACGGCGTGATGCTCAACGACGTGATTCACCTTTTAACCAAGGAGGAACCCAATCCCATTACCATGCTGGATTTATTGAAGCTGTCCCTGCGGCTGCATCCGGAAATCCTTGTTCCCGCAGAAATGCGCGGCAAGGAAGCATTGACGGTGCAGGAGGCGGGACGGACGGGGCACACCATCGTCAGCACCCTCCACGCCAACAGCGCACGGATGGCCTATGACCGAATCCTGACCATGTGCCTGGAGGCCGGAACGTCCTTGTCGGAGGAAAGGCTTCTGAAAAACATCGTGGAAGCCTTTCCAATCATGCTGTTCAAAAGACAGCTCCCGGACAAATCACGCAAATACATGGAGATTTTTGAAGCCACCGGAGTGCAGAACGGTGAAGTCACCGGCAACACCATTTACCAGTATGTGGTTGACCATTATGAGCGGGACAAAACCGGAAGGATTACAAAGGCGGTGGGAAGCCACAAGCGTTTGGGCAGTATTTCCCCGGCCCTTGCCGAAAGGCTGCTGGTCGGCGGCGTTCCGCAAAAGGAGATCCGCCGCTTTGCGGAAGGGGGATTGACATGAACACAATTCATCTATCCCTTATCCTTGTGTTCGCGCTTATCAGCCTTGCCCTGTTTCTTCTGCTGCGCCTGAATCCCTTTGCGGTGGAGCAGAATCCGCTAAAAAAACGCCGCCTGTATCTGGCGGGGACAAAGCTGAAAATCACCGAGAAAATTGCCGTCCGGTTCGGAACCCTGTTCCGGCAGACCCAATGCACACGAAAAAAATTCCTTGTGATGGTATTCGTGTCGGCGGCAGGCGGCTTTGTAATCGGGCTTCTATTGTTTGGCAGCACCGAACTGGCAGCTGTCATGGCGGTGTGTGTGCTTCCCACCCCGTACTTTTACCTGACTGTGAAAAGCTCAGCTGCGGCGCGGGAGGAAATCGAGGGGCTGGAAAACACCATGTCCATCATCACCAATGCCTACGCCGGAAGTGACGACATCATCAAAGCCATGGAAACCTATGTGGAGGAAAAGAACCGGTATATTCCGGCTCATTTGAGAACGCCCACGCCTTTTGACGAATTTGTGTCGGAAATCCGGCTCATCAATCCCAACGTGGAGCATGGCCTCTATCGTTTGTCCGCAAAAATCAAAAACCGATATTTTGCCGAGTGGGTAAAAACCCTTATCCTTTGCCACCATGATCGTAGGCTAAAATTTGCACTCTTTCCCATCATCAAAGCCATGAACGACGCAAAATCCATGCAGATTGAAAGCGACGGCATGATGGTGAGGGTATGGCGGGAATATCTTATGACAGCGGGCCTGATGTTTTCCATCATCCCTCTGATGCGCTTTTCCAATGCTGAATGGTTTTTTATCCTGACCCAAACCGCCATCGGCAAGCTGTTGATTATCCTCATGCTGCTGACCGCCCTTGGCACTGCCTTTTACGTCATGAAGGCGACAAAACCCTCGAATAGATAGGAGGTTTTTCTTTGTTTTATCAAATTATCATCTTTGTCCTGCTGACTGCGGCAGGCTTTTTAATATGCAGGCAGCTTCTGAAAATCCCAAAGCTGAGTATGAAAAAGAATATCAAGAATCTACAAGTCGAAAAAGAAAAGGCGAGCAAACGGCTGTTAAACCGCTTTGTCATGCCCCTTGTAAAGCCGTTTGCCCGGCTCATTCCGCTTGACCCGGCAAAGGAAGCAAGGATGACGTCCACGCTAAAACGCGGAGGGCTGGAGCTGACCCCGAAGGAGTATTATGCTAGGGCCATCCTGTGCGCTCTTTTTACCCTGCCCCTTGCCCTGCTGCTGTTTGCCATCAGTGCGGCTAACCTTGTGCCCATTGTGCTCATCTTTTCGGTAGTGGTATATTTCCACTTTATGACCGATCTCAAAGACAAGATGAAGGAGAAAAAGAACCGCATTGAAATGGAGCTGCCGGGCTTTGTCCGCTCCATCTTATATAAGCTGGACGACATTAAAGGCGGCAGCAACAAGACCATCGTACAGGTGGATTTGATCCAGATATTCGAGGATTACCTGAAGGTGGCAAGCGACGTGTTCTATTATGATGTGGCGGTTTTGGTCATGGAAATGAAGTCCAAGGACATTGAAACCGCCCTGCGGAACTTCAATGAACGCATTGGGCTTACGGATGTATCCTTTTTAGTGAACGCCCTCATCGGACTGCACCGGGGCGAGCATCAAGGGGAGGCGCTAGCGTACCTTGCCAGAGATATGGATACGAAAGCCAAAGAAGCCTTAAAGAAAAAACTCAATAAGCTGCCCCGCAGGATCAAGATTGCATCCATTCCCCTTGTGGCTGTGACCCTTGCCAGCCTGCTCTATGTTATAGGCTCCCACCTGATACGGTCAATGGGGGGCCTTTTTTAATGTGAAAACGGGGAAACCCTTTTCAAAATACATTTTCAGGAGGTAATACCCATGCAAAGCACCAAAACAGTAAACCCCATTACAAAGGAAAGGAGGAACAATCCCATGAAGAAACGCATTTCAAGCGCCATTTTGAGGGCCAGAAACCTGCTGGCAAATCCGTCGGGCGATCAGATGACCGGCTGGCTTATTGTCGTGCTGGTTGTAGTGGTAGTGGGCGCAGTGTTTATGACCTTATACCAAGGCTCGATCACGTTGATTTGGAACAGCATCGTTACCAAGATCACCGGTCTTTTGAGCTAATCACAGCTAAAAGGCAGCAAGGCAGGGGGAGCATCGCTTCCCCTGTCTCTTTTAAAACCAAAATCTAAAAAACAAACGGAGGTATTTGTCATGTTGACAACAGCAAAAAACAAAATGAGAATGGTGGCTGTAAAGGCCAGAAACGTGCTATCAAACCCGTCTGGCGACCAAATGACCGGCTGGCTCATCGTCGTCCTGATTGTCGTAGTGGTGGGCGCGGTGTTCATGACGCAGTATCAAGGCTCCATCACCACCATTTGGAACAGCATTGTTGCCAAAATCACCGGCCTTTTGAGCTAATCATAGCCAAAAGTCAGCAACACAGGGGAAGCATGGCTTCCTCTTTTCCTTTGAAACCAAAATCTAAAAAACAAACGGAGGTATTTGTTATGATGACTACTTTGAAAAACAAAATGAGAATGGCGGCTGTGAAGGCCAGAAACGTGCTATCGAACCCGTCCGGCGACCAGATGACCGGCTGGCTCATCGTCGTCCTGATTGTCGTGGTGGTTGGCGCGGTGTTCATGACGCTGTATCAAGGCTCCATCACCACCATTTGGAACAGCATCGTCAGCAAAATCACCGGCCTTTTGAGCTAATCATAGCCAAAAGTCAGCAACACAGGGGAAGCATGGCTTCCCTTTTTCCTTTAAAACCAAAATCTAAAAAACAAACGGAGGTATTTGTTATGATGACTACTTTGAAAAACAAAATGAGAATGGCGGCTGTGAAGGCCAGAAACGTGCTATCGAACCCGTCCGGCGACCAGATGACCGGCTGGCTCATCGTCGTCCTGATTATCGTAGTGGTGGGCGCGGTGTTTATGACGCTGTATCAAGGCTCCATCACCACCATATGGAACAGCATCGTTGCCAAAATCACCGGCTTACTGAGCTGATGAAAGCCGCAAAAGACATATCCGCAGACGCGGGAGGTGCAAAGCAGATGAACAGCAAGCACCGGGGCATAAGGGGGAGAAATTCTCCCCCCTTGCTTTTTCAAAAGCTTCTTTTCAGCAGGAAAGGCAGCAGCTATTTCGACCTGATGATTAAAACGCTGGTGGTGATTACGCTCATGGCCACGGTTATGAGTTTTCTGAGCATCTTTACCACCTATCTGAATCTAAACCATGTCTGCCGCCGTGTTGTCCGGGTGGTGGAACTGGAGGGACAGGTATCGGACAAAGCCTACGACGTTTTCTACCGCCTCAAACAGCAGACCGGATTATCTCCTGAAATGACCGTTGAGGATGTGCAATATTGCGACGGCCAGAAAATCCAGTTGAGGAACACCTTCACGGTCATGATGGAATACAGCCACCCCTTTACCATCTTCACGCCGTCCTTTGCGCCCCCTGTTCAAATCAATATTCCTATGAAAGTCAGCATCACCGGTATGTCGGAAAAATATTGGAAGCTCTCTGAGTGAGAGCGCCGGAAAGGAGAAAAGCTGTGGGCCATATCAGACGTACTTTGCAAAATCGCAGGGGCGACGCCTTTGTGTTTATCCTGATTCTTGTCTTTTTCATCCTGACCCTTTCGGCTATCCTGATAGAATATTTTCGCATGGAAAGCCTGTATCAGCAGGTGGAATATGTTCTCCAGCGCGGGGTAAACGCCTCAGTGGAATACGCCGTGTTGGACGAATACCGCAGGGACGGCTACGCCCGAATGGACAGCGATCTTGCGGAAAAAAAGCTGTACGAATACCTGCATGAAAGCATGGAGCTGGATTCGGGACTGAACAAATATGCCGGTGAGGAATGGGCTTACGAGCTTGAAATCGAGCGCATTGACGTAACCGACACCCCGCCCCGGCTGACGCTGAACGGAGTACTGAAAACCCGCAGCATTTTCAGCTTTCTGACCGGGGATGTGCGGCTCCCCTTTAGCATTTCTAGCGTCAACAACAGAATCCAGGAAGGAGGTTCTTAATGAAACGAAAACTCATTTTTGCCGTTCCGCTTATCTTTACTTGCTGTCTGCTCTTTTCCGTCAAGACATTTGCCGCATCAAGCAGCGACATTGAAATCCTTGCTACCTCTCCCATAGACAGCCTGCAAAACGAAAGCGGCATGGTAGCTGTGGAGCAGTTTCCGGCTGAAATCCCTATCCGCGTCACGGCCCAAACCGGGGCGCTTACGGAAATCCAACTGAAATATGGCGGCCAAAGCCGGGAGATAACGCCGGAATACATTCTGACCATTGAAAACAAGGAGGTTTGCGGCCCCTACACCATCACGGCTAAAACAGACCAGGGCGCAGTCCTCACCATCACGACCAACATCATATTTCAAGTCAAAGCCACCTATGATACCCGATACCGAACCATCGGCATGAATGTTAAGGAAATTTATGAGGGCGAAAGGCTGCTAAAATCTTTTTCCGAGCCGCAGCGCATTGACCTTGTGAACGCCAACACCGTTGCCGACCATGAGCAGCAAAGAATTGCCGCATGGATCGGCAGATACGACGGCGGCACTTATACACTAAAAGGCAGCAACGTGGTGGAGATTTATGGCTTTGCCTCCGGCAAGCTCTATGGAACCTATGACACCAACACGGATTTTGAACCGCTGACCACCCATTACGGCTGGACTAAAAAGGCGCTCATTGCCTTTGAAACCATGCGGAGCACGGAAATCACCTATCAGGCTCCGGTAAAAATCAACGTTGATGCGACCTGGTGCGATGAAAGCAAGCAGGAGGTTTACGGGAAGCTCACCGCACAGGACAAGGGAGTGCCGGAGCTGCTCTATCCTTATCAGACTACTGCTGTCACCTTTACCAAGGACGATATTTTGTTGTCCCGCAACTTTATCTATTGCGGCCTTGAATGGGATTACACGCCGGAAACCAAGGAATATACCGATGGGGAAAGCAAGACGCAGACCGCCATCACACAGAAAATCCATTACCAAATTCCCGCCGCAGACTTCTATTTCAAGTTCAAGACACAGGACGGAAACGACTTGTCGGTTGTCATCCGCGCCCCTGCCACGGTGAACCGGGGAGACAACTACTCCTTCACCGTGATTTACATGAACAGTGGAAAGAGTGCGGCTTATGACGTACCCCTTAAAGGTACGGTGGACGGTGTTCTGATAGAAGAAATCCCTGCTATACAGGATTTTCCGGCCAATGTAAGCAAGACCTATATCATCGAACGCACCGCCGATACCGCCGCCGATGAAATCCATTTGTGGGCTAACATCGGTGTACCGGAGGGCTTTATCGACGGAAATCTTGCCAACAACACGGCTACAGCGGTCATCAAGGTGATTGACCCTGAACCGGAACCAACGCCCGACCCCGGCGACAACCCCGACCAGCCGGATAATCCCGATGACCCTGATAACCCTGACGACCCCGATAATCCCCCAGATGAGCCGCCCGTCCTGCCGGAGTCCTGCGACCTGTCGGCAAGCATCCTTGCACCGCCCACGGTCTACGAGCATGAGGATTACAGCTTTACTGTGAGCTTTACCAACCACTCCGGTATGGAATTGAAAGCCGTGTTCCTGCAGGGGAAAAACAATGAAAATCTCCTGTCGCAAATTCCGAATACGGCTGACTTCAAAACGCAGGAAGCCAAATCCTTTATCATCACGGGCACGGCGGGAAGCGCGGGCGAGGTTTACCGCCTGTGGGCCAATGTACAAGCAACCGAGGGCTTTCAGGACGAAAACCCCCTCAACAATACTGCCGTTTCAAGCATTACGGTGGTGAAACGACCCACCGACAACCCGGATAATCCTGACAACCCTGACAATCCCGATGACCCTAATGATCCAGATAACCCCGATGACCCCGATGACCCGGATAATCCAGATAATCCTGATAACCCTGACAATCCCGATGACCCTGATGAACCCGATAACCCCGATAACCCCGATAACCCCGATAACCCCGATAACCCGGATATTCCAGACAATCCTGACGAACCGGACAATCCATCCCAAAATCTGTGTGACATATGGGTAAACATGTCCTCACCGCCTACGGTTTACGAGCGTGAGACATATGGCTTTACCGTGTACTTTGCCAATTCCACGGACAAGGCGCTGTCGGGCGTGGGCCTGAGTGTTACCATCAACGGCAAGGCAGTTCCCACCGTACCCGCCACGGCCAATTTCAAAGCCTATGAAAAGAAAGCCTACCTTGTCACCAGCACGGCAGGCGAAAAAGGCATACCTCTCCGGCTGTTGGCGCAGATATCGCCGCCCACAGGCTACATGGACACCAACCTGAGCAACAATCAGGTTTCAGCGGAAATCATGGTGCTGGAACGACCCTACGATCTGGATGTGCAGCGGATTACGCCCGACCGGTATAAGGAAAATCAGTCCGTCATTACCACTGTCAAGGTTTCCAACAAGGGCAGTCTGGATTTTACACCGGGACAAAATGTCACCGTGCTGTTTCAAATCCCGGAGCTGTCTTTGTCAAAGCGTATTGATGCGGTAGTCATGGAAAAGGATACCTGGAATGTGGTGTCCTTACGATGGGATACCCCCAATGTGCAGGCCGACAAGAACATCACCCTGATTGCGACTATCAACCCCGAACAGTCTTTAGGCAATGAAACCACCACTGACAACAACGTTTTCACTCAAAAGGCTGTTATTCAGAATGTGACCTATGATGAGCCGAAAGAGAGCAAGGCGCTTCCGGCTCCCCCGCAAAGAAGCGAGCAGCCCAAGGTGACATGGTGGGAGCAGCGGTATGAAAACGGTGGGTTTGTATGGCGGCAATTCTACGCCGAGTTAAAGGTCAGCGCCGCGCTGGACTACGACACAAAAGTAAAGGGCTACCTGAAATCGGGCTATGGCTATGCCATCCGTGTTACGGCTACCATCAATACCAACTACGACCGTCCAGAGCTGATTACCTTACCGCAGACGGCGGAAGTCTATCTGCCGGAATACCGCTATGAAACCGCCATCCCTTTAGTCAAGGAGGGCGGTCAATTTATATTTAAGGAAAATCCCGAATCCCCCTTCCGGTACAGGAAGCAGTACATCCCGGTTTGGTTCCCCGACAACAGGGACTATATTGTGCAGCTCCTTGTCACCGATGTGCATACCCCTGGAGGAACACTGTCCAAGTGGATAACCGGAGGGACGCTTGAAATCAATGTGGTGGACAGCATGTATTCCGATGATGTCACCACGGGGAACTGATATGGTGCTGCTGCTTTGCGCCGTTCCTCTTGTGTGGGCGGCCATCACAGACTATAGAAAGCGGATCATCCCCGATTGGACGTGGATTGCAATCCTTCTGATCGGTATTGCATCCGCTTTTCTGTTTCCATATCCGGCCCCGGCCCAGCGGATTGCGGGATTTCTGCTGCCGGGGCTTTGCCTGCTGCTCCTTGTCATGAAATATGGCGGTGTCGGAGGCGGCGACATCAAGCTGACAGCGGCAATGGGCTTTTGCTTCGGCCTGTCCGCGCTTGCGGCTATCCTCTTTTTTGCCCTGCCTCCCGCCTGCATCTATGCAGCGGCGACAAAGCAAAGAAGCGTACCACTGGCCATATTTTTGTGCATCGGATTTATTATCTATGCCGGTGTTTTTATATATATAAGGGCTATTGGATGATTGAGTAAAAGGAGGTGCTTTTTGTGGAACTGAAAGCCATTTTAGCCATCGTGCTTTGTCTGGTGATTATCGGCGGTGCGGTGTATCTGCACATCAAGCGAAAAAGGAAATAACGGCGCGGCGGCAAAGGGACGGGAAACCGCCCCTTTCTGTCTGCCCATAGATAGGAGTGAAAACGAAAATGGATGATGAAAAACGCATGGTGGATACCTTTGAGGTAAAACACGCCATCCATGTTGGAGATAAAGAAATTCTTTTTGGAGTGGATAATACGAAAACCGACTATCCGTACATAGTCTGCAACTGCACCTGGGATAACCCCCTGGGCGTTGACCACTATTTTAATGCCGCAGGCAGTGCGGACTATCTGGAAATGATGACCGAATTTACCGACCGCGTGACGGCGCAGATTAAAGTAGTCAAAGCGGAACGGGATAAAATCACCGTTCCCATGCAGCTTTTCACGCCAGAGCAATGTATCCCAGACGATTACCGGGAGCGCATTGAAAACAAGGTGGTGGTCATTCGTGCGGAGCGCCTGCGCCCCGAATACCGAACCGCCGACAAGCAGCTTGTGCTGGCCACAGGCGGTTTTGGTGTTGCCGCCAATTCCAGAGGGCGGGCGGTGTACACCGTCAACCTCTATTCGGGCAAGGAATCCCGCTGGAACCGCGAGGATATTTTGGGCACGGTCAAGCCTAAATATATGCCCGATTGGGCAAAGGAACGGCTGAAACAGATACAGACCGAACGGCAGACAAAACACAAAAAACGAGAACCGGAGCGTTAGGAGGCTTGGATATGGAAAAGGAAATCAACGCCGGTTATGTCATCACCGACCGGCTGACCGTGGGAAACGCGGAATTTGTCATCGGACAGCGCGATACGGCTCCCGCGCAGTTTGTCACATGGAAATGCAAAAAGGGCGAAAAGGATTATTTCTGGGGACATTACCTGGGCGACCGCCTGACCGCCGTCGAGGATTTATGCAAGCGCACTCTTGAGGAAATAGAATATTTACGAACCTTCCAGCAGGAGCAAAGCACCTCCGAAAAAACTGTGCGGCAAGCAAATAAGAAAAAACACGAGCCGGAGCGATAAGGAGGGATAAACGTTGGCAACAAAACTGCAACTGATTACAGAGCTTTCGGAAAGGACGACCCACGCCGTCGTAAAAAATCCTGTCAACTGGACTGCCTTTCTGAAAACGGCGGCGTGGAACTATAAATATCCGTTTCAAGACCAATTGCTGATTTATTCGCAGCGCCCCGATGCGACGGCTTGTGCCGAAATAGAGCTATGGAACCAGAAGCTTGGTAGATGGGTAAACCGGGGCTCAAAGGGCATCGCTCTCATTGACGACAGTGGAAGCCGCCTTGCCCTGCGCCATGTGTTCGATGTGTCGGATACCAACAGCCGTGAGAATCGCCCCGTTACCCTTTGGGCCATGCGGGATAAATATACGGAGGCCGTGACGGAAACACTGGAAAGCACCTTTGGCGAGCTGGAAGAAAAACAGGAGTTGGCGGCCGCCTTAATATCCGCCGCCCGCAACGCCGTGGAGGACAATTTCCCGGACTATCTCTCCGATCTGATGAACTGCCGGGAGAACAGCTTTCTGGAGGAGCTGGACGACCTGAATGTGGAAGTAATCTTCAAGGAGATTCTCAAGAATTCCGTGGCTTACATAGCATTAGTCCGCTGTAGTTATCCCGCCGACGAATACCTGACTTTCGAGGATTTTCAGGGCATTGTCAACTTCAATACGCTGGATACTGTTTCCCATTTGGGAGCCGCCACCAGCGATATTTCTGAAATGCTCCTGCGGGAAATCGGCACTACGGTCAAGGAACTGCAAATTGCGGAGAAAAAACAAATCCGTACCTTTGTAAAAAATCAGGATGTGCGGCACAATGAAAGCGTAAAGCAAAATATAAATTCTGAAAGGAATGGTGAATATGGAACTGACCTACACGATGCAGGGCGATTACCTGATCCCCGACCTGACGCTGCCGGAGGAAGAAACGCACATCGGCAAATATGGGATGTTGCGCAAAACATACCTGAAAAACCACAGGAAAGGGATGTACGCCAGCCTGATGCTGTCGGGCAAGCTGAACGGCCACCTGTCGGAGATCGACCAAACCGCGAGGGAGCGCGTCGAGAGAATCACGGCGAAGCTCCTTACGAACAGCCCCGCGCCGGACAAAACGACCGACCCGATGGGCTGGACGGGACACATGAACAGCCTGAAACATCAGGCGGAGGAAACGGTGCTGACGGAGCTGATTTACAATTAGAATGGTATGACAGGAGAACGGAGGACAAAAGTCTTCCGTTTTTTCATGCCGACGTTATGATTAAGGAAATCCTGCGATCCACCCCTCACCTCAAGGTCACAAAGCAGGAAATCGCGGATTTCTATGCCGCCCATGAGGATCGGGACGAGCGTATTGTATACATCAAGGGCATTTTCAATAAGGACTACACAGAGCTGCTGATAAATGGGAATCACCGTGTCGGGTACAAAACCTATCAGAATGTCCTGCATCTGTGGGAGGATAGTTATGCCGCCAGAACCTCACAGGGTTATTACGATTGGGGCGTAATTGCCAACTATTATGACAGTATGCTCCTTTTCAATGAGCTTTTGGATGAACCGGCGCTGCCCTCTGAACAGCAGCAAATTACATTGATTGAGCAAACGGAGAGCAAAAAAACCTCCGCTTTTTCTATGCCCCAGGAAGCCATTGACGCGATCTTGCGGCAAGGAAGCGGAGTGCAGGACGGCAAGTACCGGATTTATCTGCAATTTCAGAAGAACGCCTCTGCAAAGGAAAACGCCGACTTTCTGAAAAACGAATACGGCATCGGCGGGCATGGGCCTGCCCTGACCGGCACGGATATTGACGAATGGCACGACGGCAAAGGCATCGCGTTCACCAGCGGGAAGTACATCGGGTCGGACGCTAAAATCATCCTGCCCTGGGCAAAGGTGCAAAAGCGCCTTAGTGAACTGATTGTCGCAGACCGCTACTTAAACAGCAAGGAAAAGGAATATCTGCCTGTTTACCAACAGGAGCAGGAGGAACGCCGCCAGCAGCTTGCCGAGCAAGCCTACGCCCGTGAAATCCTGAACCGGGAACCGGCTCCCGCTGAATCGGAGCCGCCGTCATGGGAAAACGCTCATTATACCTTTTCTCTTGGCGACACGGTGTATCTTGGCGCGGACGAATATGAGATTTTTTCCTTTGACGATAGCACGGTATATCTCCGCGATACGCAATTTCCATTGTTCAGCAAGGAGCTTGCACGAAATGACTTTGACCGGATGCTTCGGGAAAATCCGCTGAACGACCATCTAATCGTCACCGAACCAGAAGCCCCTGCAATGCAGATGGAAGCTCCTGCGGAGCAACCAGCCGAAAAAGAACAAGCGCCATCGCCCCGCGAGCTGTACCGGACATATCTGCCGGAGCTGGTCAACCGGGTACAGCAAGACGAGATATTTCCCTATCTCCGTGACCGCGACACCGATCCGGACAGCGCCAAACTGAAGCTTGACAGTGCCCTTGACCGCATTGCCCTTTCTATGCAGGAGGAACATCCTGCCTTTTATGAAGCCTATACCACCCTGCCGCAGTTTCGGGAATGGCTTGCCGAGGATGTATTCCAGCGAACCTATCAGGACTATCTGACGGAAAAAACGGATACAGCCACCATTAAGGCTGATGATCCTGACGCGCCTGCATGGGTACGGGAAACCGGCGATGTGACCATGACCCGCGAGGGAGATACCGTCACCATTGACAGCGGCGGCGAAGATGAAAAATCCTATGTGGAATTTGATGTGGAGCTACCGGACGGTCAAGTCGGAGAAACGGAAAAGCAACCAGCCGAAAAAGAAATAGCTGTGGGCGTGGAATTTGCTATCGAGGACCGGCGCTACGTCATTGATACTATCAACGAGGAAGCCGGAACGGTCAGCCTGCGGGATATTACTTTCCAGCAAAACACAGGCTTCCCGATTTTTCGCAGGGAAAGCATCGAGTATGTGCGCAGCATTTTGGAGCAATCAAAAGAACCAATATGGAGAAAAACACAGGGCGGCGAAGTTTCCAAGGTCATTATCGACCTTATGCCGGAAACGCCAAAGCAGCCCCGCGTCAATTTCGTTATCACCGATAATGATTTGGGACACGGCGGTCAAAAAACTAAGTATAGCTATAACGTTGCCGCCATCCGGCTATTGAACCAACTGGAGGAACAAAACCGTCTTGCCACGCGGTCGGAACAGGAAATCCTGTCCCGGTATGTCGGTTGGGGCGGCCTGCCGCAGGTATTTGATGAACAGAACAGCCAGTGGGCAAAAGAATATGCCGAACTGAAGGAGCTGCTTGACGAGGATGAATACATCTCTGCACAGGCTTCTACCTTAAACGCTCATTACACATCGCCCACCGTTATCAAAGCCATGTACGCCTGCCTTGCCAACATGGGCTTTCAGACAGGCAATATTTTGGAACCAGCCTGCGGCATAGGCAACTTTTTCGGTCTTGTGCCGGAGAGCATAGCAAAGTCCAAACTGTACGGCATTGAACTGGACAGCATCACGGGCCGAATCGCCAAACAGCTTTATCAGCAGGCCAACATCGCGGTGCAGGGCTTTGAGGAAACCAACCTTCCCGACAGCTTTTTCGACCTGGCCATCGGCAACGTGCCCTTTGGCAGCTATGGCGTAGCAGATAAGAAATATGACAAATACAAGTTTTATATTCACGACTACTTTTTCGCAAAGACCTTAGACAAAGTGCGGCCTGGGGGCATTATTGCCTTTGTGACCTCCAAGGGCACGATGGATAAGCAAAACCCCGAAGTCCGTAAATACATTGCGCAGAGGGCCGAGCTTTTGGGTGCTGTCCGGCTCCCCAACAATGCTTTTTTTGATAACGCGGGCACCGAGGTTACAACCGACATTCTATTCCTGCAAAAACGTGACCGTGTGATTGAAATTGAACCGGATTGGGTACACCTTTCCACCACCGGGGACGGCGTACCCGTCAACCAATACTTTGCCAACAATTCCGACATGATGCTGGGCACAATGGCCTTTGACGAGCGGATGTACGGCAATCGCAATGAAACCACCTGTAATCCCTATGAGGATGCCGACCTTGCCGAACTGCTCCGGGAAGCGATGGAGAATATCCATGCAGAGATCACCGAATACGAGCTGGATGAACTATCTGACGATGTGGATACCTCTATTCCGGCAGATCCAAATGTCCGCAATTTCAGCTACACAATGGTAGATGGAACCATTTACTACCGGGAAAACAGCAAGATGAACCGCGTGGAAACCTCCGTCACAGCGGAAGGCCGCATCAAGGGCATGATCGCCATCCGGGACTGTGTTCGGGAACTCATTGAGTATCAGACCGAGGATTACAGCGATGAGGCTATTCAATCACAGCAGCGCAAGTTGAATCGTTTGTATGACGCTTTTACCGCCAAATACGGACTGTTAAACAGCCGCGGCAACAACATGGCGTTTGCGGATGACAGCTCTTACTGCCTGCTCTGCTCCCTGGAAATTCTGGACGAGAACGGCGAGTTGGAGCGTAAAGCGGATATGTTCACCAAACGCACCATTCGGCAGCGCACCACCGTGACCCATGTGGATACCGCCACCGAAGCACTGGCTATCTCTATTGCGGAAAAAGCCTGTGTAGATATAGGCTTCATGCAAAGCCTGACGGGGCTTTCCGAGGAGCAGCTTGTGAAAGACCTGGAAGGCGTCGTGTTCCGCAATCCCACCCATTTTAACAATGATGGCATCATTCAATACGAAACAGCGGACGCCTATCTCTCCGGCAATGTGCGGGAAAAGCTGCAAACCGCCCGGCAGTTTGCCGAAATGCACCCTGACCTTTACGGCATAAATGTTCCGGCTCTGGAAGCAGTACAGCCGAAGGATTTGGACGCTTCCGAAATTGATGTACGTCTGGGCGCGACCTGGCTTCCCCCAGATGTGGTCAAGGACTTCATGCTTGAACTGCTGGAAACCCCTTATATGTACAGGCGCTACATCGACGTTTTCTACTCCACCTATACCGCCAACTGGAACGTTAAGGGCAAAAACGATGACCGCAGCGACAACATCAAGGCCAATGTTACCTATGGCACCAAGCGTATCAACGCCTACAAGATTATCGAGGACACCCTTAATCTGCGGGATGTGCGCATCTTTGATACCGTTTATGAGGACGGCAATGAAAAGCGCATCCTGAACAAAAAGGAAACCGCCATCGCCCAACAAAAACAGGAAGCCATTAAAGAGGCGTTCCAAGGCTGGATATGGAAGAAGCCGGAGCGCCGCGAACGGCTGACAAGGCTCTACAACGACCGCTTTAATTCCGTCCGTCCCCGCGAATACGACGGCAGCCATATCCGTTTTACAGGCATGAACCCGGAAATCTCCCTGCGAAAGCATCAGGTGGACGCGGTGGCACACATATTGTACGGTGGGAATACACTGCTGGCCCATTGCGTGGGCGCAGGCAAGACCTACGAAATGACGGCGGCTGCAATGGAAAGCAAGCATTTGGGACTTTGCAATAAAAGCATGTTTGTTGTTCCCAATCATCTGACTGAGCAATGGGCCGGGGAGTTTTTACAGCTTTACCCATCGGCCAATATCCTTGTAGCCACTAAAAAAGACTTTGAAACCAAGAACCGCAAGAAGTTTTGCGCCCGTATTGCCACCGGCGACTATGATGCGGTGATTATCGGGCACAGCCAGTTTGAGAAAATCCCCATCTCTGCAGAGCGGCAAAAGCAGCAACTACAGGATCAGATTGCGGAAATCACTAGCGGCATCCGTGAACTGAAAGAGGAAAAAGGCGAGCGTTACGCCATCAAGCAGCTTGAAAAGACCAAAAAGACGTTAAAACTCAAACTGGATAAGCTCAATGACACCAGCCGAAAGGACGATGTTGTAACCTTTGAGGAATTGGGTGTTGACCGTCTGTTTGTAGATGAAGCGGATTTTTACAAGAACCTTTTTCTCTACACCAAAATGAGAAATGTGGCAGGACTGGCGCAGACCGAAGCGCAGAAATCCAGTGACCTATTTGCCAAATGCCGTTACCTGGACGAACTGACCGAGGGGCGCGGCATCATCTTTGCCACAGGAACGCCCATCAGTAACAGCATCACAGAGATGTATACCATGCAAAGATACCTGCAATATAAACTCCTGCGTGAAAAAGGATTACAGCATTTTGACTGTTGGGCCTCCACCTTCGGGGAAACCGTTACTGCTATTGAGCTTGCGCCGGAGGGCACGGGCTACCGTGCTAAAACGCGCTTCGCCCGTTTCTACAACCTCCCGGAACTGATGAGTATGTTCAAAGAGGTTGCCGATATCAAAACGGCGGATATGCTGAACCTTCCTGTTCCGAAAGCGAACTACCACAATGTGGCAGTGAAGCCGAGCGAATTCCAGCAGGACATGGTGACCGAGCTTGCGGAGCGCGCCGAACAGGTACGCGCCAAGAAGGTGGAACCCTATGAGGACAATATGCTCAAAATCACCAACGACGGACGGAAGCTGGCCCTTGACCAGCGGTTGGCCAATCCTATGCTGCCCGACCATGAGGACAGCAAGGTAAATGCCTGTGTGGAAAACATCTTCCGCTTCTGGCAGGAGAACAACGACAAAAAACTGACACAGCTTGTATTCTGCGACCTGTCCACACCCAAAGGTGACGGGAATTTCAACGTGTACGATGATGTGCGTCAAAAGCTCATCGCCCGAGGCGTTCCCGCCGATGATGTGGCCTTTATCCACGATGCTAATACCGAAACCCGCAAAAAGGAGTTGTTTGCCAAGGTACGCAAGGGCCAGGTACGCACCTTGTTAGGTTCCACCTTTAAGATGGGAGCCGGAACCAATGTGCAGGATAAGCTGATTGCCCTCCATGATCTGGATTGCCCGTGGCGGCCCCGTGATCTGGAGCAACGCAGCGGCAGAATTGTCCGGCAGGGCAACAAAAATGACGAGGTGCATATCTTCCGGTATGTGACGGAAAACACCTTTGACGCATACCTGTATCAGATTATAGAGAACAAGCAGCGGTTTATTTCGCAGATTATGACCAGCAAATCCCCGGTGAGAAGCGCCGAAGACATTGACGAAACAGCACTTTCCTACGCCGAGATAAAGGCGTTGGCAACAGGTAATCCCTATATCAAGGACAAGATGGATTTAGATATTCAGGTTTCCAAGTTAAAGCTATTGAAAGCCAATCATCTAAGCCAGCGGTATGCTTTGGAGGACAGGTTGTTCAAGCAATTCCCGCAGCAAATTAAATCCACCGAGGAGCGCATTGCGGGCTATGAAAAAGACCTTGCCCTGTACGAGCGGCACGGTACATCCGAACCTGTCGCGGATGGTGCGGAGGACAGTAAATTTGCAGGCATGACGGTCAAGGGCGTTGCCTACACTGAAAAGGCACAGGCGGGCGCGGCCATTTTGGAAGCCTGCAAGCTGATGACTTCGCCGGAGCCGCAGGAACTGGGCAGTTATATGGGCTTTCCGATGCTGTTTTCCTTTGACGGCTTTGGCAAGCAGTATCAGATTACTCTGCGGGGCGCTCTGAGCCATACGGTGACCTTGGGTACGGATATCCACGGCAACATTATCAGGCTGAACAACGCCCTTTCCGAAATACCGAAGAAACTGGAGTATTGCCGGGAGCAGTTAAGCACCCTCCGTCACCAGATGGAAACGGCAAAGGAGCAAATCGGCATCCCGTTTGAGAAGGAACAGGAGCTGCAGACCAAGTCTGCGCGGCTGGCGGAACTGAACATCCTGCTGAACATGGATAAACGGGAAAACGAAATGCTGGACGGCGAGCCGGACGAGGATGTGGATGTACCGGAAAAGAAAGCGGTGGGCTATGAAAGATGAGGTGATGAAGGATGCCCTATGTAACAACCGAGCAGATAGAACGGGCAAAGCAAATGGATCTGCTTACCTATCTGCAATATTATGAGCCGCAGGAGCTGGTACGGTTCTCCGGCAATGTCTATACCACCCGCACCCACGACAGCCTGAAAATTAGCAACGGGAAATGGTGCTGGTGGTCACGCGGCATCGGCGGGCGCTCTGCCCTGGACTATTTGATTAAGGTACGAGGTATGACGCTCCCCGAAGCGGTTATCCAGATAGACGGACAGGCGGCCATCACGCCGCCTGTTCCGTCAAAGGCACAAAAACCCGCCGAACCTAAAAGACTGCTTCTGCCTGAGAAAAACGAAAACAATGACCGTGTGATTGCCTACCTCATGGGGCGCGGTATTCACCGGGAGATTATAGACTACTGCATCCAGACCAAACGGCTGTATGAAAGCCGTGATTATCACAACGCCGTCTTTATCGGCTCTGACCGGCATGGTGTTCCCAAATACGCGACACTCCGGGGAACCATCGGCAGTCGGTTTTTGGGAGAAGCCAACGGCAGCGACAAGCATTACTCCTTCTCTATTCCGGCACGGCAGGAAAGCCGCAGGCTCCATCTGTTTGAAAGCGCCATTGACCTGCTTTCCTACGGCACATTGGAATTGCTTTCCGGCAAGGACTGGCGGCAGGAAAACTGCTTGTCCCTTGCGGGAATTTACAAGCCGAAAAAGAATGTAGAGGAAAGCACCTCGCCCGCCGCACTCATGCAAAACTTAAAAGACTTCCCGCAAATTGACAGCATCGACCTGCATCTGGATAACGATACTCCAGGACAACTGGCAGCAAAGACCATCAGAACCCTGCTCTTGCCTACTTACGCCGTTTCCGACAAGCCAGCGAAGAGAGGAAAGGACATGAACGATTATTTGAAAATGGTGTTGGATCAACGACATGGGAAGGAACGATAATGCCAAATTGTTTTATTTATAGCTTGTTATCACTGAAATAACAGCGATAGCAAGAATAAAATAAAATTTGCCGATACTGCTTACCTTTTAAACGTATACAATTACACTCTAACATGGTATAATATAGAGTGTAATTGTACTGCGAAGGAGGTATAGAATGGACAATATCGGAAAAATTCAAGAGATGCTTACACAGAACAATGGAATAATTACTGCTTCACAGGTTACGGAAGCAAATATACCCAGGCATTATCTGAAAAAGATGCTGGACATGGAGCTTTTGACCAAAGTTGATCGAGGAATTTATATCAAGCCGGAAATGTGGGAAGATGAGATGTATATGCTGCAGTACAAGTACAGCAAAGGTATTTTCTCCCATGAAACGGCCTTGTATATTCACGGCCTGACGGACAGGACGCCCATGAAATATACCATGACATTTCCCTATGGGTATCATGTGCATTCTTTGAAATACGAAAATGTCAAAATTAAAAAATCTGTTGAAGATTTGTACAACCTCGGATTAACCAGTGGCATTTCACCCTATGGTAATCCGATCCGTCTATACGATGTGGAACGGACGCTTTGCGATATCGTCAAAGGGAATAACACCTGCGACATCCAGATAGTCAATCAGGCGATGAAGCAATACGCCAGAATGCCGGGGAAGAATATCACGAAGCTTTTTGATTATGCCGAGAAAGTGCGGGTAAAGCCTAAAATACTGAACTATATGGGGGTTTTGCTATGAGAACGAACAATCCAATGCAATTAAAAGCATATATAAAAAAGATGGCCGCCGAAAAAAACATTTCCGCCCAGCTTGTTATGCAGAACTACATGCTGGAACGGTTGTTGGAACGTATTTCCGTATCCAAATATCAATCCAATCTGATCTTAAAGGGCGGATTTTTGATTTCAGCCATTGTCGGACTGGATACAAGGGCGACAATGGATCTGGATACTACAATCAAAGGCTTTGATGTTACCCATGATACAGCCAGGAGAATTTTTGAGGAAATAGGCTCCATTCCCATTGAGGATGATGTCAAATTTGAAGTGCTGAATACCTATGATATACGGGAAGGTGACGATTATCCGGGAATCAGAGTAGCGATGAAGGCTAATTATCCACCATTGGCTGTTCCCCTATCCGTGGATGTTACAACAGGAGATAAAATCACTCCCGGAGCTATAGAATACTCCTTCAAACTTCTATTTGACGACAGGACGATCAAAATCATGGCGTACAATCTGGAAACGGTGCTTGCTGAAAAGCTGGAAACCGTAGTGACCCGTGGAATTGCGAATACAAGGCCAAGAGATTTTTACGATATTTACATACTGTATCAGTTAAGAGGCCACGAATGTGACAGGTCAGTATTGAAAAGCGCATTGGTGGAAACCGCATCCAAACGCAAAAGCAGTGCTGTCATGTCAAATTATAGAGCTGCACTGAACAGCATCGCAGAAAGCGACCAAATGAAAGGATTTTGGAGAAAATACCAAACAGACTTTGACTATGCGAAGGACATTGATTTTATGGAAATCTGCCGCTTGATTATTCAAATTTTTGATGAAATTGGTTTTTAAGAGATACAATAAAACTCTACCTCATTGAAATTTTGAGTTTGTTTGTATTTCTTAAAACGTTTATTTTGAAATTGGGAAACAGATGGAATAAGAACAGTCAGAGATAAATTATGAGGTGAACAAGGAATGGAAGAAATCACAATAACATGGCATGGAGCATACAAACTACAGAATATTGAGAAATATGATATAGTAAATAAAACAGGAATTTATGCAATATATAGAATATTTGGCAATAATGAAACCCTTCGATATATAGGTAAAACGGAAAGGCCCTTTATTTACCGAATTAACGAGCATGCTAAAGAATGGTTACATGTTTATCGAGGACAATTGTTTATAAGATTTGGGGTGCTGTCATTTGAACCCGGTAAAATATTCTCATCAAAGAAGTTAGATGATGTAGAATCATTGTTGATTACGTACTGTACACCACCTGAGAACACCAGCAATTATAAGTATTATAGAGGTAGAGATAATATTAAAATTATAAACAATGGCAGGATTGGTTTAATACCTAAGATTTTATCAACCAATATGTTAGAGTGGGGTTGATACTAAGTTTATTATTGTGAAATGGACACACATGGAATAAAAACTAAAAGCAACACGAGCAGGAGCGATGACCTCCCGCTCTTTTTTTTCGGCCGGTGATATCTGAAACCAACTGTAACTTTCATGAAAACACAAGACCGCTGTCTTGTGTTGCAGCAAGCACTGAATAATGCCAGCATTATTCGCTTGTCAGGGATAATCCCTGAAACCCTTAACAGAACAGGAGGTTCCATATGCTCAAAAGAAGCATCAAAATAACGTTTCGCTTGAACACACAAGAATGTCAGCATTTAAAAAAGCAGGTCAAGAAATCCGGCCTTTCACAGGAAAGCTATCTGCGTACACTCATCAATGGCTATGTGCCCAAAGAACTGCCCCCTCCTGATTACTACGCCATGATGAGGGAACTTCATGCCATCGGCGGTAACTTAAACCAGATCGCGGCGAAGGCAAACGCTACGGGGAACATCGACCGGACGGTTTTCCAGTATGAAGCCAACCGGCTTAGAAAGGCTGTGCTAGATATACAAATGGCGGTTACGTCGCCGGAAAGGAGAAGTGAAGATGGCAACCACAGCGATATGGGATGTAACCGACCGCCTTGACCGAGTAATTGACTACGCCACCAATCCACAAAAGACCGAAAATCTTGATTTCTCCAGTTCAGACTTTCAAGGCTTGCAGAGTGTGTTGAATTATACACAGCAAGATGCCAAGACTGAAAAGCAATTCTATGTAACCGGCATCAACTGTGATCCAGACACCGCCTGCCAGCAAATGAGCCGGACAAAGCTGCAATTCCAAAAGACAGACGGTATTCTTGCTTTTCACGGCTACCAAGCCTTTGCACCGGGAGAAGCCACACCGGAAACCGCCCATGCCATCGGCGTGAAGCTGGCGCAGGAGCTATGGGGCGACCGCTTTGAAGTTATGGTTTCCACCCACCTTGACAAGCAACATCTTCATAATCATTTTGTCTTGAACTCCGTATCCTTCATGGACGGCAAGCGGTACTACGACAACAAAGCCACTTACGCTCTTATGCGGCAGACCTCCGATCGGCTGTGCCGGGAATACTCCCTGTCCGTCATCGAAAACCCGAAGCGAGGAAAATCCAAGCACTATGCTGAATGGAAAGCAGAACAAGAAGGTAAACCAACCTGGCGGGGCCTCATCCGGGAGGATGTGGATAAAGCGATTGCCGCATCCATGACCTTTACGCAGTTTATCGCCACCCTCCGAAAACAGGGCTACGAGGTGAAAACCGGCGTGAAATATATGGCAGTTCGTCCTCCGGGAAAGGAGCGTTTTGTCCGGCTAAAGACTTTGGGGGATGATTACGCTGAGGAAACCATCAAACAGCGCATTCTGCAAAACCGAAACCCCAAGCGTTCACAGCCCTTGCCGGAGCCGAAGCGAAAACGCTGCACCCTCAAAGGCTCCATCAAGACCGCAAGAAAGATTACCGGCCTGCAAGCCTTATACTTCCACTACCTATATAAGATGGGGATTCTGCCCCGCAAAAGTGCGTCCAACAAAAGGACGCATTTTTTATTGCGCGAAGATCTCCGACATCTGGAGGAAATTACCGCGCAAACCAAGCTGCTCTGCGCTCACTATATTTCGAGCAAAGAGCAGCTTTTCACATATCAATCCACCGTAGAGCAGGAGATGAGCGCCTTATACACTGAACGTAAATCCCTTTACAACCAAATACGCCGGTGCAAGGACGATACGCAGGTTACGGCATACAAGGAGCAAATCACCGGGCTTTCTAAAAGGCTCTCCCTGCTCCGCAAGGAGGTGAAACACTGTACGGGCATCCTGTCCCGTTCCGGGGAAATGCAGGAAAAGCTGTCCCGGATCAAGCAGGAGGAAATTGAGCAACGAAAGGAGGAAAAGACCTATGAACAGCGGAGCCGACGCAGCAGATCAAATCGTCAATATGAGCCTTAAAGGGATTGAGGTGCTTGCCAAAATCTCCGGCGAGGGCGCTAAAAATCTTGCCACTTATCTTTATGCCGTACTGAAAGACCAGAAAAAGACCAAGGGCAAAACCCGTCTGGAAAGCCTTTTGCGCAGCGGCAAGGAATTGAAAGTCTTTGCTGTCAAAAATGAGGACTTAAAGCAGTTTACCTATGAAGCCAAACGCTATGGCGTTCTGTACTGTGCCCTGCGGGATAAAAAGAGCCTGGACGGGATGTGCGACATCATGGTGCGGGCCGAGGACGCTTCCAAAATCAACCGCATCGTTGAGAGGTTCAAGTTGGCTACGGTGGATACCGCAGGCATCAAGAGTGAAATCCAGAAATCCAGGGCCGTCAAGCAAGCAGAGAAAACATCGGACGATAAAGCCCCTGCTGAAAAAGGAACGCCCGCCGAAAAAAGCGCGGACGATTTTCTGGATGAACTCATGGCACAGCCCGAACAGCCGGAGCCGGTCAAGGAGCAAAATGACAACCCAAACCCCACGACGGCGAAGACGGAGAAATCCCTTCCGTCCGAGCCTATCTCCGAGCGCAGCGGGAAATCCGCCGAGGGTATGAGTGAGTCGGAACGAAAGTCCGTCCGTCAGGAGCTGAAGGAAATCCGGGAGGCTCAAAAAGAACAGGCGGAACCCAGGCGCGAACCAACCAAAGAGCAATCCAAATCCATCAAGCCGCCTACCAAATCAAACAGGCCGAAAACAAAACCCAAATCTAAAAAACCGAAAGAGAGGTAAATCCCTATGAGCAATTATGATGATCTTTTCCGGCAGGAAAACGAGCAGCCCGCCCCCCGGAGCGACCAGCCCTTTGACAAGGAGGCATGGGCGCAGAAAAAGCAGGAGCAGCGGGAACAGGTCTATACCATGATTGACGACACGGCGGGAGCCGTATCCCAGGACGGCGCAAAGTTTCAGGGCTATCTGGATGTGCAGAGCCGTTTTGACCGTTACAGCGTTTCCAACGCCCTTTTAATCTTTGCGCAAAGGCCGAATGCCACCCGCATTGCGGACTTTGATACCTGGAAGGAGCAAGGCGCATATATCCGCAAAAAGGAATCCGGCTTCTATATCATAGAGCCGGGGGACGAATACCAGCGGGAGGACGGCACCACCGGCATCAGCTACAACCCTAAAAAGATGTTCGACATCGCCCAAACGGGAAACAGCCGCAAGCGGGAAACCCCGGCTTATCCCGACGAACGCACCCGACTCAAGGCGCTGATGGATCACGCCCCCGTGCCCATCCGTATCAGCGATACGCTGTCAAGCGGCGTGAACGCCATGTACCAGCCGGACACGCGGGAAATCCAAGTCCGGCGTGGCATGGACGCGAGCAGCATCTTCCGCGCGCTTTCTCAGGAGCTTGCCCACGCTGAAATGGACAAAGGTGACGGAAGCTACAACCGCGCCGAGCATGGTTTTCACGCCTATTGCGCGTCGTATATGCTTTGCAGGCAATACGGCGTGGAAACAAGTGGCTTTTACCACTTTGAGGGCGCTCCCCAGGTGTTATCTGCTCTGGAACCACAGGAGGTCCGCGCCGAGCTGTCCGTCATCAAGGAGGCCACAGGAGAAATTTCCGACAGGATGAACCGGCTGCTTAATCAGCAGCGGCAGCAAAAACGGCAGGAGCCGGAACGATGATAGGAGGAATTGACCATGAAGGAGGAAAAACGAGTAATCACCCTTGACGGATATGAACATGGCGTGATGGTGAATGCCCTCAATGAACTGCGAAACGACCTGATTGAAGAACAGCGCCCCACCGACGCCGTGGACGACCTGCTTCTCAAGACCATAGACGCCCCGACCAAAAAGCAGAAGCGCAGGAGTCATGATGAGGCGCGATGAAACCGCAAGGAGTAACCTGATACTCTTTGCGGTTTTTTTAATTCCCGTGGTGTGGGCGGCCTTGCTGACCGCACCCTCCCTTTCCGGCGGACTTCCTGAAATCCTTGGAAACCTCACGGCGGCTATGAACGACCCGTTTAACATCCAATGGGTAACAGATTCACCCAAATGTATTCTAATTTTTGTCGCCGCCTACGGTATGGGTATCGGGATTTATTTTTCTACCAAACGCAATTACCGCAGACGGGAGGAACACGGCAGTGCCCGCTGGGGCGGCGCGGCGGCTGTCTGCAAGAAATACCGGGATAAAGACCCGCAGAAAAACAAAATCCTGACACAAAACGTCCGCATCGGTCTGGACGGCAGGAAGCACAGAAGAAATCTGAATGTCATGGTGGTAGGCGGTTCCGGCTCCGGCAAGACGAGATTTTACGCCAAACCCAATGTCATGCAGGCCAATACCTCTTTCGTCATTCTCGACCCCAAAGGAGAAATTTTAAGGGATACTGGAAATCTGCTCAAAGCAAAGGGCTATGAAATCAAGGTACTGGATTTAATCAACATGCACCTGTCCCACTGCTACAATCCTTTTGCCTATCTCAAGGACGACAAGGATGTATTAAAGCTCGTTACCAATCTGATCCGCAACACCACACCCAAGGGCAGCAATACCAACGACCCCTTTTGGGAGCGTTCCGAAACGGCGCTTTTGGAGGCGCTTATTCTCTTTCTTCTTTACGAAGCACCAAAGAATGAGCAAAACTTTCCGATGGTTATGGAGATGATTGCCGCCGCCGAGGTGCGGGAGGATGATGAAACCTATCAAAGCCCTCTTGACGAGCTGTTTGAACGGCTTGCCATGCGGGAACCTGAAAATCTGGCGGTCAAGCAGTACAACATCTTCAAGTTGGCGGCGGGCAAAACCGCTAAATCCATTTTAATCAGCCTGGGTGTCCGACTGGAGAAGTTCAACCTGTCCACCATTGCCGGCATTACCACAATGGATGAAATGGAGCTGCCCTCCATCGGGGAGAAAAAGACGGCGCTTTTTGCCGTAATCCCCGACAATGACAGCAGCTTTAATTTCATCGTCGGAATGCTCTATACACAGCTTTTTCAGCAGCTTTACTACCTTGCCGACCATATCCACGGTGGCAGGCTGCCTCTCCATGTCCATTTTGTCATGGACGAATTCAGCAACGTCGCCCTTCCTGATGAGTTTGACAAGCTCCTTTCTACCATGCGTAGCAGGGAAATTTCCGTATCCATCATCCTGCAAAACTTAGCACAGTTAAAAGCTCTTTTCAAAGACTCATGGGAATCCATTGTCGGCAACTGCGACGAGTTTTTGTATTTAGGCGGCAATGAGCAAAGCACGCATAAGTACATTTCTGAGCTTTTAGGCAAGGAAACCATCGACATGAACACCTACGGACAGAGTAAGGGCAGAAACGGAAGCTACTCCACCAATTATCAGTTATCGGGGCGGGAGCTTTTAACCCCTGACGAGGTGCGGATGTTGGATAACCGTTACGCCCTGCTCTTTATCCGGGGTGAACGGGCCATACAGGACGACAAATTTGATATTCTCAAACATCCTAACGTGAAGCTGACCGCTGACGGCAGCGACAAACCGTTCCAGCACGGCGGTACGGAAAACGCCCTGGATTGGAAATCCGTAACCATCCATGAGGACAGCGATTACGAGCTTCTTTCCGAGGAAGAACTCGAAACCTTATCCCAATCAAAAAAACAGGAGGATTGATTTTATGAAACTCTCTAAAAGAACCAAAAAGGCATTTGCCGTATACTGCGCACTGGTGCTGATTCTGACGTTTTTTGTCACCCCCGCATACGCGGCAAATGACCCTCTTCAAGTGATCAACAATCTGTCCGACTTCATTTTCGGGCTAATCCGAGCAATCGGCATGATTCTCTTAGGCTTCGGTATCGTGCAGATCGGCCTGTCTCTCAAATCCCACGACCCGTCGCAGCGAGCAAACGGCTTCCTGACCCTTGCGGGCGGCGTCATCATTACCTTTGCAAAAGAAATCCTAAATCTCATCACAGGCTAACAGGAGGTAAAAGTGGAATTCCCAATTATCGAAAAGATGCACATCCATTCCCTTGACGGGGAACTTCGGGAGGCCACGATACACAAGAAAATCGGCACTAACGATTATCTTGCTGAATATAACGGCGTCAAGTGCCATGCAATCTACAACCCGTTTGTCAATAAATTCTATGTGGATGATAAGTATGGCATCATCAAGGACAAAGTTGCCGGCAGGGATGAACCATGCCGGTAACAATCACAAAGGCAGGCCCGCGCTTCATGCGCGGGCTTTGCCTTAGAAATGAGGTGATTTTATTTGGGAAGCGGAAACTGGGTGATCGACAATCTTAATAATGCCCTGCAAACCTGGAACGATAAGCTGGCGGAAATCTGGCAGATCGTTACCCAATCCCCTACGGATTTTAAGGGCGGCGGCATCTGGAGTGTCATTGTCGATATCCACGGTGCATTGCAGGCCATCGGCCTTGCCCTGCTGGTGCTGTTCTTCGTCATCGGCGTGGTCAAGACCTGCGGCAGTTTTGCGGAGGTAAAAAAGCCGGAACACGCACTGAAGCTGTTCATACGGTTTGCATTGGCAAAGGGTGTTGTCACCTACGGACTGGAGTTGATGATGGCGCTGTTCAACATCGTGCAGGGGATTATCTCCACCATCATGAGCAGTGCGGGCTTTGGAACAACAACGAATGCTGTTTTGCCAAGTGAAATTGTGCAAGCCATTGAGGACTGCGACTTTTGGCAGAGCATCCCATTATGGGCGGTAACGCTCATTGGCGGCCTGTTCATCACGGTGCTGTCCTTCATTATGATTATGTCGGTGTACGGACGATTTTTTAAGCTGTATCTTTACACGGCAATCGCCCCCGTACCTCTGTCCTCCTTTGCAGGAGAACCGAGCCAGAGCATCGGCAAAGCCTTTCTGAAAGGTTATGCTGCCGTATGCCTGGAGGGAGCGATTATTGTTCTGGCCTGCATTATCTTTTCCGTCTTTGCGTCCTCCCCGCCTGCGGTGGATACCAGTGCCAGCGCCGTGACAATGGTGTGGGCCTACATTGGGGAGTTGATCTTCAACATGCTGGTGCTGGTGGGCGCTGTGAAAATGGCCGACCGTGTAGTGCGGGAGATGATGGGATTATAAAGGGAGATCGGGTATAACAGTCCGGTATCCTCATATATCCTTGAACTGAACACCCTCCCCATAAACAACAGGTTCCCCTGTTCTTGGATCAAGCAAATCCCCATGCTCGTTAAACTGAATTTTGTCAAGAGGTACACCCATCTCTCTTGCCTGTCGGATTTGCCATGCGACATCATCTTCAAGGTATTTCTCGTCACGTTTGCGCCGTATCGCCTTTATAAGCGACGCAATCCAGCTTAACACAGTCAAGCCAAGCAGCGAGAAAAGAATGATGAATGCTAAAGTCTCATGTTCTCCTGCCCACTTGTTCAGCACGGTGCTGAAAAGCAGGAAGCAAAGAATGGGAATCGTCAGCCGGATTTTCCCGGCTACTTTAAATATAAAAGAGAGAATGAGCAATCCCGCCGTAAGGCAAAGGGATATAATTGCCGCGATTGGCATAATGGACACTCCTTTCCATGCAGTCTATATATTTCCATTATATCACGCGGCGCAAATGTAAAAAGTTATCGCCCACGGAAACAAGAAATGGAAAACTGACGCAGCAACTAAGGCAAAAGGAGGGTCAGCATGAAAAAGTCAAGCTTCAATGAAAAGCTGGAAATAGAGAAGGAAAAACTGGGCAGGCTTGCGGATGAAGCCCTGAAAAATGGTATCCCCCTCATTCAGGATGAGGCATTTATGGCGCAGAACCGCAAGGTTGACGAATTGGTTGTCAAAATACAAAGGGAGCAAGAACGGCAAAGAAAAAACCGGCAGGAACGATAAAGCAAACAGTCCAATGGCGCTTCGTTGTAAAACGCTATTTTTTATTTGGAGGTGATTGAATTTTGGAAGTCAAAATTAACCGGGAAATCCGGGATTATACCGAAAGCATGTTTTTTGGACTGTCCCTGCGGCAGTTCATTTTTTCTGTCCTGGCCGTAGGTATAGCCGTAGGCATCTACTTCGGCCTGCGCAACTACTTCGGCACGGAAACCGTAAGCTGGATGTGCATTTTAGGAGCCGCCCCCTTTGCGGCACTGGGCTTTATCAAATACCACGGCATGACGGCGGAGCAGTTTTTATGGGCGTACATCAAATCAGAGTTTCTTATGCCTAAGAAGCTGACCTTTTATCCGACCAACAGCTACTACGAGGCCCTGAAATCCACCATTGAAAATCACGAGAAGGAGGAATATAAGCGCCATGATTAAGACCCTTCAAAAAATTATGAAGCAGGACAAGGAAAAATTTGTTGTCCCCAAGGGTGTACAGCAGGCAATCCCCATCCGCGCCATCTGGCCGGACGGGATTTTTCATGTAGGCAATAAGTTTTCCAAGTCCTTTCGCTTTGAGGACATCAATTACGCAGTGGCCTCCAAGGAAGATAAGGAAGCGATGTTCCTATCCTACTCTGAGCTGCTCAATTCCTTTGACAGCGGAGCTACCACCAAAATTACCATCAACAACCGCCGCTTAAATAAATCAGACTTTGAAAGCTCCATCCTAATCCCGTTAAAAGACGACAGGCTGGACGAGTATCGCAGGGAGTACAACCAGATGCTCATGGATAATGCCACCGGTGCTAACAGTATTGTGCAGGATAAGTATGTCACAGTGTCGGTGGTAAAGAAGAACATTGAAGAAGCCCGCAATTACTTTTCCCGTATCGGCACCGACCTGATTACCCACTTCTCCCACTTAGGTTCCAAATGTGTGGAGTTGGATACCATCGACCGCCTTAGAATCTTTCATGACTTTTTCCGCGCCGGTGAGGAAACGGATTTCCATTTCGACCTGTCCGACACCATGAAGAAGGGACACGATTTTAAGGACTATATCTGCCCCGACACCTTTGAATTTGAAAAAGACTACTTCCGCATGGGAAGCAAATTCGGGCGTGTCATCTTCCTGCGGGAATATGCCAGCTATATCAAGGACAGTATGGTATCCGAGCTTTGCGACTTAAACCGGAATATGCTGCTGTCCCTCGACATCATTCCCATCCCAACGGACGAAGCCGTGCGGGAGGTGGAAAACCGGCTGTTGGGCGTTGAAACCAATATCACCAACTGGCAGCGGCGGCAAAATCAAAGCAACAATTTTTCCGCCGTCGTGCCCTATGATATGGAACAGCAAAGGAAAGAAAGCAAGGAATTTCTCGACGACCTTACCACCCGTGACCAGCGGATGATGTTCGCCGTCCTCACGATGGTGCATATTGCCGACAGCAAGGAACAGCTTGACAGCGACACGGAAACCCTGCTGACCACAGCACGAAAACACCTTTGCCAATTCTCTGCCCTGACCTATCAGCAAATGGACGGACTGAACACGGCACTGCCCTACGGTCTGCGGAAGGTTGAAGCAATACGGACGCTGACCACCGAAAGCACGGCGGTATTTATCCCGTTCCGGGCGCAGGAGATTTCCCACAGCGGCGGCATTTACTACGGCCAAAACGTTATCAGTAAAAACATGATCATTGCCAACCGCAAGCACCTGCTCAACGGAAACTCCTTTATTTTAGGCGTTTCCGGCTCCGGCAAGAGCTTTACCGCCAAGCGGGAAATTGTCAACCAGATCCTATCCAGTGACGACGACATTATCCTGATCGACCCCGAAAGGGAGTATTCTTCCCTTGTCAAAGCAATGGGCGGCGAGATTATCCATATCTCCGCGACCTCTCAAAATCACATCAATGCAATGGATATGAGCAAGGATTACGGCGACGGTGCGAATCCGGTTATCCTCAAATCGGAATTTGTCCTGTCCCTGTGCGAGCAGCTTATGGGCGGACAGAACCTGGGCGCAAAGCAGAAATCCCTGATTGACCGCTGCACGGCCAGCGTGTACCGGAAGTATCTGCAAAGCAATTACCGGGATAACCCGCCCACCTTGCAGGACTTTCACGGAGAGCTTTTGAAACAGGCGGAGCCGGAAGCGCAGGAAATCGCCCTGGCTATCGAGCTTTTCACATCCGGCAGCCTGAACACCTTCGCCAAGCCGACCAATGTGGACGTAAACAATCGCCTGATCTGCTATGACATTTTGGATTTAGGCAAGCAGCTTCTCCCCATTGGCATGTTAGTTGTATTGGACAGTATCTTAAACCGCATCACGCAGAACCGGGCCAAGGGTAAAAATACCTTTATCATCATTGATGAAATCTATCTCCTGTTTCAGCATGAATACAGCGCCAACTTCCTGTTTACGCTCTGGAAGCGTGTCAGAAAATATGGCGCTTTTTGCACCGGCATCACGCAGAACGTGGACGATCTTTTGCAGAGCCATACAGCCCGTACCATGCTAGCCAACAGCGAGTTTATTGTGATGCTCAACCAGGCTTCTACGGACAGGATGGAGCTTGCCAAGCTCTTAAACATTTCCGATCTTCAGCTTTCCTACATCACCAACGTGGACGCGGGCAACGGCCTCATTAAAGTGGGAAGCTCCCTTGTCCCCTTCATCGACCAATTCCCGCACAACACAAAGCTCTACCGCCTGATGACCACCAAGCCGGGGGAGCAGGCGGCAATATGAGGAACCATTGAAACGCAAACGGCTGGCCGTACTTCCGGTCAGCCGTTCATTTATCCTATGAAGGAGGAAAATACAATGGAAACTATCCGGTTTTCAAGCAAGGAACACAAGGATTTTTATTCTCAAATGCTTGTCAAAACCCGCAATGACGACTCCTATCATCGGGCGTTTTTCTATGCGATGGGAATCTGTGAGGAAACAAGGCGCAATATCCGCACCCTCTTTGACTTCAAAAACGGTGGGATTAACCCGGACGGCCTTTCGGCTCCGTGGCAGACGGGCAGTTCGCGCCGTCTGTGCCGTTTGGCCTTTAACCTCTGGAATGGTTTTACGGAGGAAGGAAAAGAAAACCGTTCCACACCCTATGAACTGTTTGACTGCGGCTTCGCGCCCTACTTTTTTGAGGCCATCCGGCTGCGTTATCCCGAATACTGCCGGAGCATTGAGCGCACCATCCGTCAATCCGCAATGGAACGGTAAAATCAGCAAAATTTTGAAAGGAGGCGCGCGGTGAAAGAGATCAAAACCAAACAAACCCTAAAGGATATTAAGGCGTTGGATAAGACGGCAGATGTGTCCCGCAGAATGAAAAATGCCTATATCCGCACCAAAGACCAGACGGAACAGCTCGGGCATGACGATAACGGCAACTATGTGGACGATGCCGGGAATAGCATCCGGGAGGGTGCAGAAATTGTTGTCCGAAAAGCCGGACATACCGCAGGAAACTACGGCAAAAAGGCAGTTGAAAAAATAAAGGACCGCCGCGCGCCGGATGCAGATGCTCCGCGTTACCACGATTCAAATGGTGAGAATGTGCTGCAGACCCCCACAAGTGAAGTGAAGGAAACAGCACACAGGGATGTTGCCCGGACTAAAACAAAACTGGCAACGGAACAGAACACAACCTCGGTCAAAGCAAAGGAAGCAGTAAATCAGAACGTTTCCCAACCCGGAGCAAAGCAGGTGGCAAAACACAATGCTATCCAATCCAGGGCGAAGGAAACCGTAAAACGGAAATTTACCCTGTCCAAACCAAGCGAATTGGCAAAACGCAGGTTCGTTCAAAGCAGAGCGAAACAGCGATTTTCTCAAACCAGTGAAATCCGGACGGCAAATCAAAATATCGGTCAACTACAATCACAACAGATATCCGAGCGAATACCTGCTCAACGTCCCCTTTTTCAACCAGCCAGGAAAGCAGCAGCACAGACCCTCCATACCTCCGGTAAAACAGGACGTACCATAAAGCAGTCTGCCGAAACTGGCGGCAAAACCCTAAAGAAAGCCGCTAAAGGTCCGATTAAAGCAGCGCAAAGATCGGTTAAAACCGCCGAGCATACTGCTAAAGCTGCCGTTAAAACCTCCCAGGTAGTAGCAAAAACCGCTGTCAAAACCGCACAGGCATCTCAAAGAGCAGTACAGGCGGCACGGGCGGTGGCTGTTTCGGCAAAGACAGCAGTGAAAGCAATGATAGCCACAGTCAAAGCGATTATCGCAGCGGTTAAGGGTTTGATAACCCTGATTGCTGCAGGTGGCTGGGTAGCTGTTATTATCATTCTTGTGATATGTCTTGCAGGTCTTTTGTTAGGCTCAGGTTTTGGGATTTTCTTTTCCAATGAAAGCTCAGGTGAAGACACACCGGTTATGACAGAGGTTGTCAGCCAGCTTAACGAGGAATTCACAGCGGAGATCGAACGGATACAGGGCGAAAATCCCCATGATACGCTGGAGATGCCCGACAACATTACAGTGATCGGCAACTGGAGGGACATCTTGGCGGTCTACGCGGTTAAGGTGGCGGCTGATCCGGAAAACGGCATGGAGGTTGCCACTCTTGACGATAAAAAGGTGGGACTTCTGCGGGATATCTTTTGGGATATGAATAAAATCAACTATTGGATAGAAACGATTGAGCATCAGGAAACCGTAACCTCTACGGACAAGGACGGAAATGAAACCGAGGAAACGGTTACTACTACCGAAACCATCCTGCATATCAATGTGAACTCAAAATCCTATTCGGAAATGATTGCCGAGTATGGTTTTAATGTGCAGCAGGTGAAAATGCTGAACGAGTTAATGCAGGATGAATATCAACAGCTATTCATGCGGCTTATCGGCAGTTAGTAGATATTACTCTGTCCCCATAGGAAATCGCGGCCTATGGCGGGAAGACACCATATTATAACGAAAGGTGGAAGAATGGATGAATTCAGAAAAATTAAGGGATATGGAATATATAAAGTGCGTGGGTTTATTGGCTGAGTTGATTGACTTGGATGCGAATACAAAAGAAAAAATTCATAAATGCTTTCAAAGTATGGGGATTAAAAACTTTTTTCTGCATCTTGAATTGGTGAACTTTTCCCCGGAAACTATTGAGAAGCTGAAAAGTATAAAATCCATTATTGAGGTATTTGATGAAAAAGGGGGGCAGGCATAACATGAAGCAAGATATACGACATACCGAGAAATTTTTAAAAGGGCTGACAACTTTGACAGGACTGCCTTACAAAAAGGTTCAGCAGTATGTAAAAGGAAATAACCTCTTTAACATCTTAGAGCATCCTCACATCATGGAACCAAATGAAAAACAGCTTGAAAAGATAGATCTGCTTAATGAGTTCGTTGCCTCATATAACCTTTTGAAAATCTATGAAGGTGACCATAAGATCACGCTCAATTCATCAACCGTATCAGGTCAATATTTTTTAGCCCTCTTAGGTGGGATGAAGGATAAAGAAAGGTTTATGATTGCTTTTTTAGACAGCGGCAATAACATAATCGAAACAAAAACCATGTCGGAAGGGAGTATTGGACAAACAGTGGTTTATCCAAGAGAAATATTAAAATATGCCCTTGCCTGTGATTGTAATGCAATGGTTTTGGCCCATAACCATCCCGGAGGCTCCAAAAATTTTTCTCCGGAAGATAACGCATTGACACAGAGAATTGTTGATATTTTTCATCCTCTTGAGATTAAAGTTTTAGACCACATTATTGTGGGTGGCACAGGCTATTCTTCTATGGCGGAAAGAGGGAACATTCCTCATCAGTGCAAAAGTACAGCAAATTATGAAGTGATTGCATTAAGTGCAATGGCTGTAGAAGAAAAGCGGAATAGGTTTCAACATACACACTCGCGTTAAAATTTTTTATCAAAACCTTAAAATCGTCATGACGTAATTTCTGCAAAGGTTATAAAATATAAAAAAGCAGATTAGCTTAATTATATGAAGTTTAGATTACTCGGGCAAGGACCCGCGAAGCCCATCTTATCCCTAAAAAAGACAACGCAAAATTAAAGCTAGTAAAAAGAGCTTTGGAAGGGGAAAATTATGACCTCTAGGAACGTCTTGAACCTTGATAGCTAAATAGCCAAACCTTTTTCTTTGACTTCGTAGCCAAGAGTTTTGAGTTTCTTTATCATGCTGTGAGCCTTGTTTTTGGTTCTTTTTTCTTTATAGAAATCCGGGCCGAGTTCCTGATATAACGTTTTTGTCTTGAGCATGTGATACAGGGATGTTGTGATTTTCCTTGCGGTTGCAACAGCAGCTTTTTGAGGGCCACGTCTTGCTTTGATTGACCAGTACCTTGCAGAAATATAAGTGTTTTTTGTATTCGACGCCGCATGTGCACACTGGCAAAGAAGCGTTTTCACATAGTTGTTACCAGCTTTAACACGTGTGTTTTTCTTTTTACCGGCACTCTCATTGCAGCCTGGACTTAGCCCACACCATGAAGCAAGATGATTCTCTGATTGGAACACTTCCATATCAGGACCTATTTCTGCAAGAATCGCTTGAGCAGCTATTTTGTCAATACCTGGATGAGAGTCCATGATATCAACAAGCTCCTTGTAAGGCATGCATTTTTCATCAATCATGCTCTCTAGTTTGGCAATTTGTGAATTGAGGAACTCTAGGTGCTCTAAAATTTCCGTTATTAGCTCTTTTTGATGTTTGTCCAGATGACCGTTCAATGCTTCAATTAACTGGGGAATCTTCTGACGGAGCTTGCGCTTTGCAAGGTCGGCAATTGATTCGATGTTGCTACTTTTCTTCTCATCATCGGATATCAACGCATCAATCATTGCCATTCCAGATACACCAAAGACATCTGAAGCAACGCTTGAAATCATAATATTACTTGTTCGAAGAACATCAAGAAGTCGGCTTCTTTCGGATGAACGCATGTAGATTAACTTTAGTCTACGTCTTGTTAGGTCTCGTAGCTCCCTGATGTACTTCGGGGGAACAAAGCTTCCTTCCACAAGGCCAAGGGCGAGAAGCTTTGCCAGCCATCTGGCGTCATTGGTATCTGTTTTGCGTCCAGGAAGATTCTTAACATGACGGGCATTTGCAAGAACTATTTCCATTGAATCTTCAAGGATGTTGTGAACAGGAATCCAGTGTTTGCCAGTACTCTCCATAACTACTTTGCTACAGCCTTCTTCCAAAAGCCATGCTTTTAATTTTTCAAGGTCCGAGGTCATTGTTGTAAAGGTTTTGATTGTGTCTTCATACTTTTTTGAGTCTTTAGCCTTAAGGAGACAAGCTTTTACAGAATCCTTATGGACATCAAGGCCACAAACAACAGGGTTAATAACTTTTAGCAGAGGATCACGCTCCCTTAAATGTATTATACAGGTGCATGGCAGCTCAATGTTACCATTGATTGGTATTCATGCTCTAAGGCAATATTTATGTGTGCATACGAGCTGCTGCAAGCAGATTCCAGTACGGTGTTAAAACCGCCATTCAGAATATCGTAGTCTATACAGCCTGTATAATCATATTCTGTCACTTGCGTAATCCTTTACACATCTAGTTCCGCAGTGCCCCCCAGCTGGTCTCTTCAGCGCAGCAAACTTCATGCTTTTGTGTGCCGCAGCGCGGCATAGATATTCCAGTGCAGAAACCCCGAATTGTAAAATAAGTTTTCCGGACCATCAAAAAAGTTGCTCGTCTCTATACTCTGCCAAAATAACTGAAACCTTTAAACCAGCTTGTGGTCAGGATTCCGCAAATAGGGAGTAACCATCCAATTGATTTCCAATGTGAATTAGTGCTGATGAATGAAAACTTAATTTCATTTTAAGACTTTCTGCACTGGAATCATACATAGGTATAAAATTCCGGATGATGATACTTTGATAAAATTTCAAATACTCAACAAGAGAAAAGTGGTGTTAAAAATGAAAGTTTGGTTTTATAAATCAGTCCCCGTTATCTTGTCGGTAACGGGGTTTGCCATAATTATATGCCTGTATTTTGTACATGATTATTTATATAGCCGGTGGCACTGGGGGTTCTGGCTGATACTGTCGCTTGTCAATGTGTGTTCAGGTATTCTGATAGGTACACTTGTTAAAAAGCTTCACCAAGGAGCAAACAAAGACCCATTAACAGGCTTGCACAATAGGCGGTGTTTTTACGACAGGATCGGCTATGAAACAGAAAAAATGAAGCGTACAAAACTCCCGTTATCACTTGCAATAATAGACATAGACAACTTCAAAACCATTAACGACACTTACGGACATCTGGAGGGTGACAGGGTTCTGGTAGAGCTTGCCGGAATATTTAAAGCACATGCCAGGGCAAATGATACTGTTGTCCGCTTTGGTGGTGAGGAATTCGCCATGATTTTGCCTGAAACCGATAAAGAAGGAGCTTTGGCTTTTGCCCTGGCATTAAAGAAAATCGATGTCGGGGTGGCATATGCAGTATGGTCTGCGGTCGGTACAGCATCCATTGCAATCATCGGATATATTTTATTCAAACTATTAGCAACGTTCAGGCTGGTAAAATAACCCTATGTTTAAGCCATATGGATGATCTTAAACGCTATATCGCTCAGCTAGAAGCAACTGCCATGCGGTTGGCTGCCTCTTACGCTGGTGCTATAACAATTATCCAGTCAGTTCCTGGTATTAGTCAGTTTTCGGCACTTGCCATTTTCTCTGAAATCAGCGCCGATATGTCCGCTTTTCACTCATCCAAGCATCTTTGTTCTTGGGCAGGAGTTGCTCCCTCCAACGATCAGAGTGCCGGCAAAAAGAAATCGGTTCGTATCAGCCGTGCTGGCGTTTACATCAAGCCCATACTCGTTCAGTGTGCCAATGCAGCTATTAAGGATAAAAACTTTCCGCACTATCGCACACGTTATGAAGCGATTAAGCAACGTCGTGGCCACAAGAGAGCCATTATCGCCATTGCACGAATGATGTTAACGGCAATATATCACATGCTTTCAACGGGCGAACTTTTTAATCCGGAACTCTACAAGAAGTCACAGTGCAAACCCGGCTTCGTAGCTTCGTCGGAAGAACATGCAGTTAAACTATTACAGCGTTTGGGTTATTCGGTTGTCAAAAATCCAGAGTCTGCTTAGACTTTGAGTGTATATAGGCCTTTTTTTTTGACCTAATTTATAGGTCTATTTAGGTGCGCTTAATAGGCGAACTCTGTTGTTCTTCAACCTCGTACTTTATTTTCAGATTTTACAACCCGAATATATGTGGGTTCTTCTTTCAATTTAATAAGCCTCTTGACTGTGTTCTTGGACATTTTCAGCTGTCTTGATATAGCCTTGATTTTCATACCACTCCGATATAGTCGTTTTACGGTGATCCAGTCTTGCACATCCTTCATACCCCTCTTAATTATCCTTTCTCTAATTACTCCAGAGAAAAGGATATCTTTTTATTCAGAGGGGGTCAATATTCAATGGAAAAGTGGGGTCAGTTTTAAGTATAAATCAATAATGCTCTACACCGCCGCCTTGGACCGGAAAAATAGAGTCCTAGACTGCCGCAGGTTTATTGAACTATCGTATCCATTAGCGTAATCTACTTTAGAAGACAAGGTCATACGGTCTGGTAAACGAGACCGATGGCTCCAGAATCAAAGGTCTTGTTTTCGATAAGTTTAAGATTGATCTTCTCCTTGAGACCTTGGAATAACGGCAACCCGCTGCCGATCAGGACGGGAGAAACCGTAATTTTATACTCATCTATTAAATCAAGCTGCATAAGGTAGTGTGCTAACCTAGGACTGCCGAGGATGACCATATCCTTGCCTGGCTGCTGTTTGAGGTTCTTGATCTCTTCCTCGACATCTTCTTTCACCAGTCTAGAATTGTTCCATTCGACTTTCTCCAGCGTCGTGGAAAAAACGATTTTGGCTGTCTTTTCGATCCACTCGGCATGATTCCGTTCATGCTGCGAAGCTGATGGGTTCGAAGGCACAGATGGCCAGTAACTGTGCATCATCTGATAAGTCCCACGCCCCCAAATGACAGTGTCGGCAGTACTCAGAATTTCTTTCGCGTGTTTCTCCAAATCAGCATCGTAGGAAACCCAGCCAATGTCCATTTCACCGTTTGGCCCTTCTACAAAACCGTCAAGCGATGCGTGCAGAAATAGAACGAGTTTTCTCATTTTCAGTTCTCCTTTGTTCATGAGGGATATCTACATTAACTACATTTTAGCACATTTCAGCTTGGGGTGTTTCTTATGGATTGCTAATCTAAACTGCCCGTTAGCCCCCCATGCCCCTGCGGGGCACCACAGACAATGAAAATTAGGATTCTCAATGGAGTAATTTTCAGGGTAGCTAATGCCGTTCCCAGTCTAATACTATATTTTCTCAGTCTACAACTTTATTTTCAGTCTAATGGTTTATTTTCTTGTTACATTTACGGCACCACCTTTATTGTAGCTCTCGTATATATACCGATCTTTATGCAAAGCGTCAAAGGCGGTTCAGCCATCAATTCCGGATTAATCCTGCTGCCAATGCTACTGGCCACATCCGTAACGGCAGCTATGGGGGGAATGCTGTCATCGAAACTCAGTTATCGGTGCGACCAAGCCTAGGTTGTGAAGTTTAGCAGGTGGAAATCCTGCTTGGAAAGGCAAAGCCAAGCCACCAATAGCGAGTCTTGGACGGCTGGCAGTAATTTCAGACGTTAAGAATGGGCAGGGTCTCCCAAGTTGCTGTGAAGTCATTGTATAGCATGCCTGGCTCTTCGACCCCGGGAGAGCTCATTCATCCTTGCCTTTAACGTCTGAATAAGTTCTGTCTTCCGTACTTTCGAAAACGTCGACCTCTCCGGTTTACTCTTTTCGAGGCTCAGTCACTTTCAGGCCTACTACCTGGCTGTCTAAATGCTTGTGAAGAGAATGGGATTAGGTCAATCGATGTCACGTCGTGGGAACTGTTGGGATAATGCGCCGCAGTTATCCGAAGGATTTATTTATCCGAATGTTTAGCGCAAACTACTGGAAACACTATATGAATAGTTTAAAACATGCGGATAAAAATGCCGTATCATGGATAATAGAAATACCAAATCTATCAAAGGAGGTATTTCTATGGAACAGTTTAATACAAATGTTCAAAAGGTCATGGATTTTCTGGAAACTAATGGCTATGCAGTTTCTTCGATATCTTCGCATCGGAGTTGCTACTGTCATTTACAGAAATTCCTTCAGTGTAACGGAGGTGTGTATTCCCCCTCATTGGGCAACAACTGGCTGGAAATAATATCAGCCAACGCGACAAAACATCGACGACAAGTATATAAACAAGCTATTTCTAAACTGAATGACGTATATGAAACAGGTAATATACGTATGTCAAGTACAACCAAAGGATGTGAAACCTATTCTCGGCTTATTCCTTCTTTAAGGTCTGAATTAGATACATACCTGGAATCCTGTGGTAGTCACTTTTCAACAGGATATATTCCCTGTATACGTGCAAGGTGTGCGAGATTTCTCATCTTTTTTCAGAATGAAGGAAATCAGCGTATTGAGGAAATCACATATTTATTTGTGGATCGATTTCATCGCAACTATAAATATAAGTCAGTTGCCGAAAAATCCATGTGCGAAGCAGTTGTACTGGAATTCCTGCGCTATCTTGCTGATAGAGAAATAATCTCATATTTACCTTCTGTTTATTTGTGGGATATAAAATCATATCCAAGTGTTTGCTGCTTTGCTTTGGATGATTTGAATCAAGAGCAGCGGAAATCTCTTCAGAAAGCAAGCAACAAGGAGCTTGTTTGTACAGCAGAAAGTTTCTGGCTTAGATGTATTGATTTCATGGATGACTATAAGCAGGCTGGTTATTCAAAATCCATGAGATCCGTGTGTCGAAGAGCATTATCTCGTCTTTTCCTGTTTTTGGGGATGAATAAACTGGCGTATAATCCTGAAATATCAATGGCATGGTTAAATTTTTTAACCGATCATGGAACACCGCTATGGTACAACTTCCGAAGGATACTTCTGCTGTTTGAATCCTTCAGATCCAGTGGCGAACTACAACTACAGTCTTTTTTTCGTGACAGCCCTAACCCTTTCAGAAATTCACCCGGTTGGTGTATTCCCGAACTGATCAGATTTATTTTCCTCAAGGAATATGAGGGTAAAGAGTCATCCACGATTCGAATGTACCGCTCTGCTTGCGTTCGTTTCTGCAATTATCTTGGTGCAAAAAACCTTTCTGGTTTTATGGAGATAACAGCAGATGTTATAAAAGATTTCAATCTAACAGATCATCATATGACACCGGAAGGGAAAAATGCTTATAACGTCAGAATTCGAAAATTCCTGATATATCTTGGTGAACGCGGATTATTGCAGAATCCTATGATATATCTGGCTTTACCGGCAGTGCATGCACCAACAAAGAACGTTGTAATAATACTTACCGATAGTGAACTGAGTCAGGTTAATGATTACAATCAAGCTGCTGGTACTCCCATAGAACTCCGTAGAAGTGCAATGCTTCTATTGGGTCTTCGAATGGGTATGCGTGAATCTGACATAGTAAATCTAAAGCTAGCGGATATCAACTGGAATAATTCCACAATACATTTCGTTCAAACCAAAACAAAGGTTGAAATGGAACTTCCTATGCCTGTAGATGCAGGCAATGCTTTATACAAGTATCTGACCAAAGGTAGACAAGTGACTGATAGTGATTACGTATTTGTAAACACCCGAACACCACATAGGAATATTTACAGAAGCACTTGCTCGGATGCCATAAACAGCGCAATTCCAGAACGTAATGTATCAGGATCGGGATTTCATGTGACCAGAAGGTCATTTGCCACACTAATGTTAAAAGCAGGAATAGGTATCAATGTCATTACGGATGCCTTAGGCCATCAGACTGACGATACAGTACACAAATATATAGCATTGGACAGCGAAAGAATGCGTATGTGCCCCCTTTCTCTTAGAAAAGCAGGGATCTCGATGAAAGGGGGATTCATCGATGCCTAAAGTATATCAGTATTGCAGCCTCCTGGCTCCATATATAACTAAATTTATAGATGAAAAACGTTCCCTGGGATATGTATATGACTCTGACGCATATATCCTAAAGCACTTTGACAATTACTGCATCGAAAATGCTCTTAACAGTGTTGCTATCACGAAACGATTTCTGGATGGCTGGATGATGCGTCGCAGTTCAGAAAGTATGACTTACCAGACACGGAGGATATCGGCAGTACGTGGTCTGATGAAATATATGAATATATCCGGTGCACATGCCTATATCCCACATCATTTTTCAAGAAACGATACACAGATTCCGCACATCATGAGTGAAAAAGAGATTATTGCATTTTTTGAGGTGGTTGATGCGTACAGTCCTAAAACCAGATATATTCGTATGGCCAATGAGTACAGGATTCTTTTTCGCATAATCTATTGCTGTGGACTACGTAATTCCGAGGCATGTAACCTGAAAGCATCAGAAGTGGACTTATCGAAAGGAACAATGCTGATCTGTCACTCCAAGGGTGATAATGACCGGATTGTGTATCTGTCGGATGATCTTACAGAACTCTGCCACCAATACATCTGTTATATCAAAGATGCACTTGGTTATGAACCATACTGGTTCTTTCCTTCATCTGAGATTGATAAACCTTTCCGAAACTCTAACATTGATAGGAAGTTTAATGATTATTGGAACCTTACGCCATATGCTTCTTCTTGTGACCGTAAGCCTACAGTACACGGGCTCAGACATGCTTTTGTGGTCAGACGTATGAACAAGTGGATGGAACAGGAAATTAATCTTAATGTAATGATGCCTTATCTGAGCAGCTATCTTGGTCATAAGGGTGCGGATGAAACTTTTTACTATTACCATCAAACAGAAGAAGCATTCCGAATTATTGGTCTAAGGGACACTGTTTCCAACGATGTTATTCCGGAGGTGTGCGATGAAGAATAAAATTCTTAGTAGTGAGCTTTTTTTCTCAAGGACACACGATTTTTTGGAAGTGTTTCTTCCTTCCCAAGCCGGAAAGAGCGATAAAACTGTTAAAGCTTATCGGGATGTACTTAGTATTTTCAGAAGATTTGTATGTGATGAGAAAAAAGAATCTATCACCACTTTTCGATTTTCTGATTCCACATATGAATTTGTGCTTGAGTTTTCAAGGTATCTTAGGGAAACCAAACACTATGCACCGAGCTCTGTTAATCAACGTCTCGCAGCTATAAAATCATATGTGCGCTATGCAGCAGACTGTGATATTGCATTACAACAGATATGTTTTAGCATTATGAATGTACCATTTCTTTCTGTTCCAAAGCTTCACAGGCCTATAATAGAAAAGGAAACGCTTGCCGCATTTTTATCTGCACCAGGTAACAGTAAATTTGGAGTCCGAGATCGCTTAATGCTGATTTTGCTATTTGATTCAGCTATACGCATAGATGAACTGTTACATCTTTGCTTGTCCAGCCTAAACATAAATGCGGACACTCCTTACATAAGGGTTCATGGCAAAGGAAATAAGGAGCGAATTGTTGCAATCCGAGACAGAACGGTTGAACATCTAAAAGCCTATATACGAGTATATCATCCAAATGCCGAAAACTTATCGCGTCCTTTGTTCTACACGGTAATCAACGGAAACATGAATATCATGTCTGAGAGAAATGCAGAACGAATAATAAAAAAATATGCTGATATCGTCAGAAAAGAACATCCGGATCTGCCAGAAACGGTTTATCCACATATGTTGAGGAGAACTCGTGCAACAGGTCTTTACCGTGATGGAGTGGAGATTGAGCTTATATCACGGATCCTCGGTCATAGCTCGACTCAGACCACACGAATCTATGCGATTCCATCTGCAGAAATGCTTAGGGACGCAATGGAAAGAGGTTTACCAAACGAGACAGATAAAAAACCTCTTTGGGAAGGACACGAAGATGAATTAATACGACTTTGCGGCTTGAGGTAATCAGAATTTTTATCCGCATGTTTTAAACTATTCATATAGTGTTTTCAGCAGTTTACGCTAAAACATGCGGATAAATAAATCCTTCGGATAACGAATATTATCCGAATGTTCGCATAATATTCGGAATCGTTCTATGGGCATTTTAAAGATGAAACGGACTTCAAGTCGTGTGAAACGTTAGAAGATGTAAAACGAGAAATAAAGAGTTATATGACCTATTACAATCATTATCGAGGTCAGTGGAACTTAAAAAAGATGACGCCTGCACAATTCAGACATCATCTTCTCCAAGTTGCTTAGAGCTTTTTTAAAATGTCCTTTACAAAGGGTACACTTTACCCCATTAAAGAGGCTTTTTAAAATCTGATGGAGTTTAATCAAGGTTATGGGGATGCTCCAGGGTATACAGTGCACTTTGTCTGCATTTTACCTTTTCCGCATGTCGGACATACCGTTACATCACGACCTACAAGAAGGCAAAGAAAACGGTCTTCCGATAGATGCGGTCAAGGGAAAAATGCGGATCAACCTTCCCGCATATGGCTTCAAAGTCCTCCAATGTGATTAGCTGGTGCACAAAAGGCTTCCTCACAGCAATCAATGTTGTGGAAGCCTCTGTCACTCACTTCAAAACGACTGTCGTATATGCGGGAATGATCAATTCGAATGCAGAGAACTTGGCGCCGTGACTGCTTGAGAAGGAGATGTCCGAATACAGCTCGCCTTCACCGCTGAGCGGAATCCGCTTCTCCTCACCCGTCAAATTATGGACAACGAGCACCTGATCCTCTGTGCTGTGCCGCACGTAAGCCATTACGCCGTTGTCAGCGACCGTATAAGGCTCGATTGTCCCTGCATTCAAGGCTGTTTCACTGTTCCGATAATGAATGAGCCGGCGATAATGATCGAGCAATGACGCATCACCCGCCTGCCACGCCATCGGCTCACGAATTCGTTCGTCCGGCTTCATGCCGGTCATTCCGATCTCCTCTCCAAAATAGATGAACGGATTCCCCGCCATCGTCATCAGCATGGATGCCGCCATCTTCGCATGATCCACATTGCCGCCCAATCTACTCATAACACGGTCTTGATCGTGATTGGACAGGAACGGCGCATCGACGAAGCTGCCTCCCGACACTCGCCCATAAAGCTCATAGATGCGATCAAGCGTTGAGGGCAGAGCGTTACTCTCATTAAAGACGGAACGCAGCAATTGCTCGGCCAACCCGAAGTTGAATCCCGAATCGAAAGCTTGATCCAGGTAGGGAGCGATGACCGCGGCAGAGCTGTCCCGGATCTCTACGATCAGATAAGGCTCATGTCCCTGTTCGACTAATCCTCTGCGAAATTCCTTCCACCAGTCCACATTCTTCTCTCTCACCGTTGGATCGTTATGGGAGGACTGGAAGTCATCGAATATATGTTTGGCCGCGTCCAATCTAAATCCATCCACACCGACGTCCATCCAGAAATTTGCGATCTTGACGAACTCTTCTCTCACCTCCGGATGATCGAAGTTCAAATCGGGCATACCTTCCCAGAAGACACCAAGTTAATGATCCTTATTCTTCGCGTGCCACGCCTTCCCCCCTGTGGCGCTTATCTCCGATGTATTCCGCTGAGACTGCCCTGCCCAAACATACCAATCCCGATAAGGACTGCCTGGATCGCTTGCAGAATCGATAAACCACGGGTGCTCCGAACTGGAATAATTGACAACCAGATCCATAATCACTTTCATGCCGCGCTCATGAGCCGCCTGCAACAATTGCTTGAAATCTTCCATCGTTCCGTAGTCCGGATGTATGGAATAATAATCTGTTACATCGTAACCATGGTAGCTTGGCGACGGACCAATCGGCATCAGCCAGATGCCGCCAATTCCCTGGTCGTTGTTCGTCTTGGGATTGCCATCGTTCAAATAATCGAGTTTGTCGATGACCCCGTGCAAATCGCCTATACCGTCACCGTCAGCATCATGGAAGGAGCGCACAAAAATTTCATAGAACACTTCCGATGGTTGCTCATCAACTTCTTTAAGGACGGCGGCATCGGCAGGCTTCGACGGTTCGACTGTAATCTGTTAGCCCCCTAGTCCGGTGCTCAGCGGGACATTAACCCACCTGATGATCGTGCTGCCACGCACGCACTCCTGCCCCCTCCGACTCCCTTCCCGCAGCTCGCCCCTTCACCTTTCGGGCTTATAGATCCGCTCCTTACGAGCATAAATGCTCGTGCGGATTAGGGTCTCCCTAGTTCCAAGCTCAACTTTCACAGCATGCCGATCCCCATACACCGGAGAGTTCTTCCGCGTTGCACTACCAAGGGCTTCACGCGTTCCATGGTCTTCGCCCAAAACATCGGAGCTCGACGCTCTCTTGTCCTTTTCAGGTCTTTTTTGACGATGCGACAGGATTCACTTGATGTTACGGCCTGTTGCTTTGCTCGCTCCCCATTCGGGGCTACTCTTTCACAGAGCTTCAACCTTAGGATCTCTCCACCAGCTGCCTGATAGCTACGAGGCGACTTGGCTCTTACCTCGACCGGACTCGCACCGGTTAGTTGTGCCTAGCTTGGCTAGGCGCGCAAGTTCAGTAAAAAAACAAGGAAGATCTCCCGACTAAGGAGCGATCCTCCTGTTTTTGCCGCAGGTTATCATCCATAGTGAGCCGATGCCGCGCGAAGCCATCTTCTGGCGGCATATGCGGCCGCGGCCAATACAAGTACGCCTGCTATGGCATAGATGACAATCCAGACGGAAGAAGTCGTCGAATCGGATTCGGCGAGCGGAGCGCCCAGGGCGGCATATTCGGCGCCGTCCGTTACGACAGTTTGCACAAGGGTCATTTTGTTGTCACAAAGACGGGCACTTACCCGATGCGTACCAAGCTAAAGCTATTTACGGAATGGGGCATAACCTTCGGCAAGCCTTATGAGATTGCCGAGAAATCGGACCAGAGGGTGGAGTATGCCGACAGGCACAGGGTAGAGGAAGAAATCATATGCCGGAACTCTGCCTGCGTTGATGTGACGGATGAAGCTGAAGCTGGTGCAGCCGCATCGGACGGATTACTTCACTCACCGATTCAGGAGCCGGAAGCACTTGCCAGGACAAAAGCACCTGTTCGGATTGAATAGGAGGTGAAGCTGTGGGTTACTTTTCTTCTCTTTATTCCTCGGAGCTTCCGCATCGTGCCAGGGCTGTTTATATGTACCTGCATGACCGAGCAGATAAGGACGGCAAATGTTACCCGGCGATTGGTACCATCGCCAGAGAGCTGAAGCTGTCCCGAAGTACCGTTAAACGCGCCATAGCTGACCTTGTAAAAAGCGGCCGTCTGCGTAAGGAGCAAAGGTGGCGTGAGAACGGCGGCAAGAGCAGCAATCTGTATTATTTAGTGCAGACGGATTTAGGCTGATGTGCTAAAAATGACCTTTCCCGTCGAGGGGAAGGTCTGTCTGCTTGTTGGACTATGGAAGGGTTCATGATGAACCATGAAGGTGAACTTATCACTCTAAGAAGATATAACACCAGAAAAAGAATCATTATTAATTTTACGTGATGAGTTAGATTTTAAAAATAATTATTAGATAAAACACTATTGACGAACCAACTAATACGTGTTACTATATAGCGGTAGTAAGTTATACTGAATATCAGTTATACAGAATAGCGAGGAGGTGATTGCGCTGGAAAATCTAACAGAAATGCTCAAAGGCGTGCTTGAGGGCTGTGTACTTGAAATTATTAGCCGCGGAGAAACCTACGGCTACGAAATCACGAGGAAGCTGAATGCTCTCGGCTTCACAGATGTTGTGGAAGGAACTGTTTACACCATTTTGGTGCGGCTTGAGAAGAATAAACTTGTGGACATAGAAAAAAAACCATCCGAAATTGGACCGCCGCGAAAGTTTTTCTCGCTCAATGACGCGGGGCGCGAGGAGCTGCGGAAGTTCTGGGAAAAATGGGGGTTCGTATCATCAAAAATTAACAAGTTAAAGGAGAAGAAATAATGAATTTTTGGGAAAAAATCACAGGAAACGATATGACTAAAGAATTGAAAGCTTTTGATTCGCGAGCCAAAAAGCTGCCGGCTGATTATCAAGAGGCATGGGAAAAGATCAGTTTGAATCTTTGGCCGCACTCAGATTTCACCGGCCGCAACCTCATGCCGATTTTTGACGGTGTGCTTGGCCTGCTCGAAGAAGCAGCGGCGGACGGACAGAGTGTCCAAGAGGTTTTGGGTGACGATATCAAAGGCTTCTGTTCGGCGCTGGCCAGCGAAGAAGGGGCAAAGTCTTATCGCGACAAGTGGCGCAAGCAACTCAACAACAATATAGCTAAAAAATTAGGTAAATAGGAGGATAAAATGAGAATACAAGATATCATCGAAGGCAAAAAAGAGTGGCGAGCGCACGTGGCGCGTGTCAAAGCGCTCCCGCAAGATTATCAGATTGTTTATAAAGAGATTCAAAAATATCTCTTTAAGATTGGTCCTGTTGAGCTAACCGAAGGGACGGGTCTGCTCTCGGGGATTGCCGATCTTTTTGAGGAGGGTGCGGCCTCGGGGAAAGGCGTTCTCGAAGTGACGGGCAGTGACGTGGCGGCTTTCTGCGACGATTTGGTGAAAGATTCAAAAACTTACGCTGACATCTATCAGGAATCTGTTGACCAGGAAGTTTACAAGGCCATAAAAAAGGATACGGATAAAACAAAGTAAAAGGGGGATATCGGAATGGAAAAAGCAATTCAAGTAAAAGGGCTGCAAAAGTCCTACAAGAAACTTCATGTCCTGAAGGGCGTTGATTTTGAGGTGGAAAAAGGCAGTATTTTCGCCCTGCTGGGCTCCAATGGCGCAGGCAAGACAACAATTGTCAGAATCCTTACCACGTTGCTCAAACAGGATAGCGGAACCGTCGCCGTAAACGGCTTCAACGTTGCGATAAAACCCGACTATGTGCGCCAGTCCATCAGCCTGACAGGACAATTCGCCGCCGTGGACGAGATTTTGACAGGGCGGGAAAATCTCATCATGATCGCCAAGCTGCGGCACCTTGCCAATCCACGTCAGGTGGCGGATCATCTTCTGAACCGCTTCGGCCTGACCGATGCCGCCGACCGCAGTGTTTCCACTTATTCGGGCGGCATGCGTCGCAAGCTCGACATCGCCATGAGCCTTGTGGGAAAGCCGCAGCTTATTTTCCTCGACGAGCCAACCACAGGGCTTGACCCCGAAGGACGCATCGAGGTTTGGAAGACTGTAAAAGAGCTTGCTGATAATGGCACAACGGTGTTCCTGACCACGCAGTATTTGGATGAAGCCGAACAGCTTGCGGATCGAATCGCCATTCTGCATGAAGGGAAAATTATCGCAAACGGCACCCTTGAGGAACTGAAAAAGCTGTTCCCGCCCGCAAAGGTGGAGTATTTGGAAAAACAGCCGACGTTGGAGGAAATATTCCTCGCAATCATCGGCAAGAAGGAGGAAAAGTAAATGGAAACTGTAAAGAAACACTTTTTTAGCGATATGGGCGTTATGCTTGGACGTTCCATGCGCCATATTTTCCGCAGCATGGATACCATTATCACGGTCTGCATCACTCCAATTGCGATGCTGCTGCTGTTTGTATATGTGTTGGGCGGCGCAATTCAAACCGGGACGGACAACTATGTGAATTATCTACTCCCCGGCATTCTGCTGATTGCGATTGCAAGCGGGATCTCATATACGGCTTACCGTCTGTTTATGGATATGAAAAGCGGCATCTTTGAACGGTTCCACTCCATGCCGATTGCGCGTTCAGCAGCGCTGTGGGGGCATGTGCTGACCTCATTGGCATCCAATTCGATCTCGATTGCCGTAATCATTCTCGTAGCTTTGATTATGGGCTTCCGCTCGTCGACGGGAGTATTGTCATGGCTTGCCGTGGCCAGCATACTCGTGCTGTTTACGCTGGCTTTGACATGGATCGCGGTGATTGCCGGACTGTCCGCAAAATCGGTGGACGGAGCAGGCGCCTTTTCCTACCCGCTTATCTTCCTTCCATTTATCAGCTCGGCGTTTGTGCCTACCGATTCGATGCCGTCGGTCGTCCGTGCCTTTGCCGAAAATCAGCCGGTTACTTCGATAGTGGATGCCATCCGCGCGCTACTTGCGAGGCAGCCTGTCGGCAATGATATTTGGATTGCGCTCGCATGGTGTCTAGGTATTCTAATCGTTGCGTATGCATTCGCAATGCGGGCTTATAAACGGAAAGCAGCTTAATGTTTGCAGAGATTAAAATGATAGTGGTCAAACAAAACACCAGGTAAAGGGATGGTAGAGTGTGTAAATACGAGTGGATATTATGCCCGGTCTGTGGCAACAAAACACGGGTCAAGATACGTGATGATACGGTGCTTGAAAACTTCCCGCTATTTTGTCCCAAGTGTAAACAGGAAACAATAATCAATGTAAAACAACTGAATATGTCAGTTATCAAAGAGCCAGACGCTAAGACGCAGAGCCGATAACCGTGAGTGAAATCACAGTTGTCGGTTCTTTCTTTTATGGTGCGCTGGATGAATTCATATATTGACTTTACGGCAGAAAGGACTGCAGACATGTACCTAATAAAAAAGGAATGGGGTGTTAAATATGTTTTTATCAGTATCAAACCTTACGAAAAGCTATTGCACAGGGACTATTACCCATGTACTCAAAGGTGTGGACCTGAAGATGGAAAGAGGACAAATCGGAGTAATATTAGGCCCCTCCGGTTCGGGTAAATCTACGCTGATGAACATTATAGGCGGCGTGGATCGGGCGGACGGCGGCACGGTCGAAGTGGGCGGCGAGCGTATTACGGATTTAAATGACAATCAACTGGTTGAATACCGTCGGGAGAGCGTAGGATTCGTATTTCAGTTCTACAGCCTTGTGTCAAACCTTACGGTAGCCGAAAACATTGAGGTTGTGTCGAACATCAGTAAAAACCCGCTTAAAACAGACGAAGTGCTTTCTGCTGTCGGGCTTTCCGACAAAAAGAACCGTTTTCCCCGGGAACTCTCCGGCGGCGAGCAGCAGCACGTGTCTATCGCACGAGCCATCGTCAAAAATCCAAAGCTCCTGCTCTGCGATGAGCCCACCGGAGCGCTGGATTTTCAGACCTCCCGCAGCATTTTGAAACTTCTGCAAGAGGTCAACAAAAAATACGGAACCACCATTTTGATGATTACCCATAACAGCGCCATCGCCGGTATGGCACATGCCGTGTTCAGGCTGAGAAGCGGCGAAGTTGCGGAATCTGCGCACAATTCCGAGATTATACCGGCGGAAAGGATTGAATGGTAATGGCTCTGCGAAAACGCGTATTGCGTATTATAAAGGAAAACAAAGGTCGGTATATCGGTATTGTTATTCTGATTCTTTTAGGAAGTTTTTACTTCATCGCGGCTACAGGCGTAGCTAATAACCTCGAAAAAATGGTCGTCGGGTTTGCAGAAGAATACAGGCAGGAAGACTTAACATTTTCAACTGACAAGCCCATAAAGGATATCTCGGCGCTGGAGAGCGAAACCGGCACGCTGATAGAGGCTTACCGTCAGTACGACGTCAAACTGTCCAATGGGGAACTGCGGCTGCTCAGCCCTTCTTCCAAAATCAATATCCCGGCAGTATTATCTGGTCGAGGTCTTGAAAACCCGGGGGATATTTTGCTCGATCCGTATTTTTCCCAGACGCAAGGCTTGGATATAGGCGGTCAAATAGAGCTAAACGGCAAAACCTTCAATATAGTAGGCACAATGGCTGTACCCAATTACGTTTATATACTAAAAAACCTTTATGATGTGTTGCCAACCAGCGGTTTTGGCATCGGGATTGTTTCAGGCGCGGATATCGAGGCGTTCCCGGAGTTGTCCAGCGAGGCGGTCACGGTCTATGGGGCGCGCTTTCATGCTAGAGAAAATATAAATGCACAGACAACAAAGTTGCATGGACTTTTAATCGAGAAAGGGTATTCCCTTTCCGAGTGGCTGGACGCGAAGAATAACAAACGCATCAACATGCCTTATGGAAACATCTCTAGCATGAAGTCCATGAGCTTTCCCGTAGCAGCAGCTTTTTTCCTTCTTAGCTGTCTGATTGTAGGCGTGATGATAATGCGCACAGTTAAGTCTGACGGCGTAGTTATCGGAACGCTCTACGCGCAGGGGTACCGCCGCCGTGAACTGACCCGGCACTATATGGCGGTCCCTGTGTTGCTGTCTGCGGCGGGAGGCCTTGCCGGCACACTGCTTGCGCTGCCGTGTGTAAGGCCCGTTGTTGACTCCATGCTGGTTCATTACGTCCTGCCTGATAAAGGCATTACTTTCTCTCCATTAAATCTGACGCTTGCCGTGCTGATGCCAGTGGCTTTTATCGGTCTGTCTAGTTTTCTTATGATGCGCAGGATACTTAAAAAAACCGCTGTCGAGCTGATGAAAGGCGACGAACAAAAAGCAAAGGTGAATTTTATAGAACGCGCACTCCGGCTGGATCGATTTAAATTTAATACCAAATTCCGGATACGCGAACAGGTGCGAAGCATACCGCGTTTGCTGTTCTTAGTGCTGGGCGTGAGCGCTGCGTCGATGATACTGCTGTTTGGTTTTACCTTCAACTACTCGATGAATGTGGTGATGGACAAAGGGGCGCTGGAGAGATACGTGTACCCCCTGGAGTATAACTTCAAGGAAGTACGAAATTTACAGGATGGAGGTATTCCCAAAGGGGCGGAGCCGTATAACACTCTCCGCTGCTATCCCGAGGGCAGGGAATCGGTTGAGTTTTACCTGGTGGGTATGGAGTCGGATTCCGTCGGCTTCAAGGTGAACGACATACGGGGCAACGCGCTGTCCAGGGATCAGGTAAATATCTCGTCTCCGCTGGCCAGCCGACTGAGGATCAAGGAAGGGGACACGATCCTCAGTCTTGTTAGTAAGCTGGATGGGAAATCATACAGCCTGAAAATCGACGGGATCGTCAAAGCCTACGGAGAGCAATTTGTTTACATGCCCCTTGACGAGTTCAACCATTTGACCGGTCAACCACTCGGGAGCTACCGTACCGTGCTCAGCAGCCATGAGATTGATTTTGACGAAAACCTGCTTGCAGGCGTGATGGATGCGCGGGACCCTGAGGCGTACGAGAATGTCTCCATGCCAACAACGCTGATTGTTGCGTCTGTATCGGCCCTGGCCGTGCTTATTGCGGTCATTATTATCTTCCTTGTGACGTCGCTGATGATTGACGAGAGCCGGAACACTATCTCTCTGCTCAAGATATTGGGGTATCGCGGGAAAGAGCTGGCGAAGCTGATTCTGAACAGTTCTGCTCCGGCGGTGTTTATTGGCTTCTGGCTGGGGCTGCCGTTCATGCTGGCCTTCGGGAACAGCCTGTACGGTTACGTCGCGGAGATAATCAATATGCTGATACCCATGATGGTGAACCCACTGTATGTACTGATAAGTTTCGTGTTGATCTTTGCGGTGTACGAGGTAACCAAGCGGCTGTGCGGAAGGAAGCTCGCAAAAATATCCATGAGCGATGCACTGAAAGCGGGTGCGGAGTGAGTTGTTTGGCTGCGATCTATATAAAGACCGAACTGGTGTTGTGACCATACTACTATCCGTTTATCAACCCGGCGTTTTTGACCACCGAATCGATGCCGTCAGTCGTCCGTGCTTTTGCCGAAAACCAGCCGGTGACTTCAATAGTGGAAGCCATCCTCGCGTTGCTTTCAGATCAGCCTGTTGGCAATGACATTTGGGTTGATGTACTGGTTGTTTTTTAAAGAAGAAATTTCACAAAGCAAGCAAAAAGGGAACGGCATGACCACCCATCATTCTGGGTTTCAGTCGTCCCCCTTTTTGTGTTAATGGCTATGTCGTTTATGTTGCCATTTTCTGTGTCATTACAGAAATTGCACCCCTATACGGTACCAGTTACCTATTTTTGCAGGCCTTTTATTCTTGTATTAAGTAGCATATCCATCATTATATAAAAGATGAAGCAGAACTGCTGACTGAACTGTACACTTTGTTGCAAACTCTATATAAAAAGCACGTTCCTAATCCTGGCCGGGAATACATCGAAAGCCGGGATACAAGCGTGACGGATGACCCTAAGCGCAGCATACGCCCGGTAGCTCTTGCAAGACAAAGTAGACCAGCTGCGGACAGCGTAGAATAACAAATTGCAAATACGCACGTTGCCGCCTGTGTGTTACTGTGTTGCGTTTTAACGGGGAGTGCAGACGGATTCAGGCCGATAGGCTAAAAATGACCTTCCCCGCCAAGGGGAAGGTCTGTCTGCTTAATGAACTATGGAAGGGTTCATGATGAACCGTGAAGGCGAACTTATCACTCTAAGAATGATTAATATCAGAAAAAGAACAAAAATAGTGGTAAAGCAGAAAATAGAAGTGAATGTTGAAGCAGCAATGTTTAGCATGTTAGTAGGCGCTTAAGTTTTTATGCATTTCAGCAAATGAGAAACTTTGGAGAAAAATGGTGAACATACCTACATTTTGATGACAAGTGAGGACTATTTGACGATTACGAAAGTGCGATATCTACTTCCCAATCTCCCTCCTCACTTCCTCCATAATCACCTTCACTCCCTCTTCGATTTTCTCCGGCTTGACCAGCGAGATACTGATTCGCAAAAACTTTTCCCATTCAAGCCAGTTCGTCAAATAAAACTGCCTTCCGGTCACGGCCGTCACATTCCTCGCCGACAGCCGCTTCATCAGCCGATCCAAGTTAACGGTTTGAGGCAGCTTGAACTGTATATAAATGCCGGAATCGACCCCCGATAATTCCACCCATCCCTCGCCGTTTTGACGGCTTACCGCATCATTTACCGCCCGGATCCGTGCAGCATATTGGCTGCTGATTTTATGCTTGTGCCGTTCATACATGCCGTTTTTGATATATACATCGAGCGCCGCTTGCGACAAAAGCGAAGTATCGGCATGCCCCTTGTATGCGCGGAATGTCTCCAACAGCCGTTCCGGCAGCACGACCGCACCTAAGCGCAAGCCCGGGAAAATAATCTTGGAGAAGCTCTTCACGTAAACGACATGTGATGACCGACTATAAGCGTAAATAGGATCAAATTTCTTTTCCTCACCTAAATCCCCCATATAATCGTCCTCGACGACGTATACATCGTATTTGCCCGCTAGCCCGGCAATTGCCTTCCGCTCTTTCGCGCTGTATGTGGTGCCTAGCGGATTGTGGTATCTGGACATGGTGTAAAAAAATTTGATACCGCCGTTCTTGAACTTTTGCTCCAACTCCTGCAGATCAATGCCAGCTGCTCTGCGCGGAATTCCAACTACCGGAATACCCTCCGCCTCAAGATATCGCAAGTAGATATCGTAACTCGGCTGCTCGACCAGAATGGTCTCTTTTCGGTTTGGAAACGGCATCCTGGCCAAAATTTCCAAAGCCCGCTGAGCACCCGAAGTGATGATAATCTGCTCCATTTTGGCAAACACCTGATTTTTCGCCAAGTGGGATACCAGCGTCTGTCGAAGCTTCGCCAACCCTCTCGAATCCCCACACGTAAACAGTTGTTGCTTATACGTATCAATCGCCTTGTTCAAGCAATGCTGGAAGTCTAAGTAAGGAAATACGTTAATATCCGGCAGCGCCGATGAAAAATCAATCTTGTTGTCATCCTTGCTACTGGATACTCCTTCCGGTTTGTCGACGACATAGTACCCGCTCTGGGAAATTGAATAGATGGCGTGGCGCTTTTCCAGTTCCGCATAAGCCCTGACGACGGTACTAACGCTGCATCCGTACAGTTTCGCGGCATCGCGGACGGAAGGAAGCTTTTGGCCCGGGCGGTAGTGCCCTTCATTTATTTTGAGTTCCATATCGGAAAGGATAGACAAGTATCTTTTCACGCTGCTCCCCCCTTTATACCATTCTCATTATACTTGATATGATCAACTGTATCAATACAATTCGGGAAATTTGTTGTTGTTGGTATCAGCATTTCGTTTTATAATTTCAAGTATCAGCTCCATGTTCGCGAACATGACTCTATTTGTTTAAGGAGGAATTTGCTTTGATGAATACATCCGGTTTGAAACTTGCTTATCTATCCGCGGTTATGAATGCAATGATCATGGGATTTTCATTTTTATTTACTAAGATTGCGCTTGAATTCGCTGAGCCCATGGATACGCTGACATTCCGTTTTGCCGCATCATTCGCCGTTATGTCCATTCCGGTCCTGCTGGGCCGGGTACGTTTGAACTATCGCGGGAAGAAGCTTTACAAGGTGCTGCTCTTGGCTACCTTGTACCCGCTGGGATTTTTCACGCTCCAATCCTACGGCCTGAAGCATGCCACATCCAGTGAAGGGGGTATTCTGTTTGCTTTCACACCGATTTTAACGGTGCTGCTAGCGTTCCTGTTTTTGAAAGAAACGACCACCTTCCTGCAAAAGCTATCCATCTGTCTGTCGGTCAGCGGTGTCTTGTTCATTTTTATCATGAAGGGTAGTCGTATCGATTGGTCCAACATGACGGGAATTGTTCTCTTATTCTTGTCTAGCTTGGTAGTGGCAGGGTACACTGTGCTCGCGAGGCGGCTTCTCAAATCGTTCAGTCCTGCGGAGATTACGTATGTTATGCTGGGCATTGGCTTTCTTTCTTTCCTTGCCGTGTCACTTGCCGAGCATGCAGCGGCAGGAACGCTCGATCAATTGTTCTTTCCGCTTGCCAGCGGTACGTTTATCGTGGCCATCCTCTATCTTGGTATCTTGTCCACACTGGTTACAGCGCTTAGTTCAAACTATGCCTTGTCCAGAATCGAAGCATCCAAAATGAGCGTATTCTCCAATCTATCGACGATTGTGTCTATCGCTGCCGGAGCGCTTTTGCTTA
>Ga0209346_1000258_pt1 | contig 60953 bp, 76 predicted proteins | sample AutmiccommunBRH9_FD_187381 | JGI IMG/M metagenome (GOLD analysis project Ga0209346, IMG submission 187381) | Deep subsurface microbial communities from Mt. Terri, Switzerland - Autotrophic microbial communities BRH/9 (SPAdes) (version 2) | ecosystem: Environmental > Aquatic > Deep subsurface >...
AAAAACGTCTAAGGTCTTATTATGATGTACCGCATACCTATAAGTTTTTCTTTTGGCATGATACCGGGAATGAAAATCCAAGGGTACCTCAGAAGAGTTAAGAATAACAATATCGTCAGGCAATAGAGGATTTAGTACCTCTGCCCATTTATAGCTGGGTATGTCCAATTCCGTGAGAAAATTGCAAACTTGTTTTCTGGCATGTACTCCTGTATCGGTTCGCCCAGAAGCATTGATCGTTATCTTACTTTGAGAGATTATGGATAGCGACCGCTGCAGCTCCCCTTGGACTGTTCTTAATTCTGGTTGAATTTGAAATCCACAAAAGTTCGTACCATCATAGCTTATTTCCAGTTTGATGTTCTTCATTGCCATATTATATCCCTCTTAAATAGATCAATATGCTAAATAGTAAAATAAAGATAATTGCCAGTAGTAAGTCTCTCCATGAAAAGGCGGAAATCCTCAGGCGTGTCCTTTCAACGCCTCCACGATAGCCTCTAGCTTCCATTGCCATGGCCAACTCATCGGCTCGCTTAAAGGTACTAATAAATAAAGGAATAATAATTGCTATTACACTCGATAATCTCTGGCGAATTGTGCCTGCTTCAAAATTAGCGCCTCTAGCCTTCTGGGCTGTAATTATTTTGTCGGTCTCATCCATTAAAGTCGGGATAAATCTTAGGGCTATTGCCATCATCAGTGCCAGTTCATCTACCGGTACCTTGATTAATTTTAATGGTTTAAAAATTTGCTCTAGTCCCACTGTAATGTCGATTGGTTGAGTGGTTAAGGTCAACATTGATGCTACGATAACTAGCAATATCAGTCTTAGAGCTATAAAAACCGCTTGTTCTACTCCCTGACTATAGATAACCAGCCAGTTCCACTGGAAAAGAACCGTTCCACCCTTGGTCATCGTTAAATGAATAACTGTGGTAAATAAGACTATCCAAGTTATTGGGATCAGACCTTTAAGGTAATAGCCAATCGATATCCTAGAGACGATAATCCCCAATAATACAATGAGCGAAAGGATAATGTACCCTGTTAAGGTGTCTACTATAAAGACTAAAAAAACAAATAAGAAGACAAAAGTCAATTTGCTTCTTGCATCAAGTTTGTGGATAAACGAATTACTCGGAACAAACTTACCAATTATCATGTACTGAGATAAGCTCATTGTTTTTTCCCCTTTAAGCGCTGAATTATCTGCTCTTCAAGCTCATCTATCTTGAAGCAATTTAAGGGTATTGCCGGTCTCAATTCTTTATTTAGCAAAACTATTAGTTTGGTGATATCGGGAAGATCCAAGTTTATCTCTGCTAACCGCTTCTCTTGACTAAAAATAGCCTCTGGAGTTCCCTCCATTTCTATTTTCCCTTGATTCAATACAATTAGTCGATCAGACAGGCCAGCAATTTCATCCATACTATGAGAAACGATAATTATTGTTTTCCCTTGTTCTCTTAGCTCCTCTAGAAGACTTAATACATCCTGTTTACCGGTGGCATCTAATCCTGCTGTTGGCTCATCAAGGATTATTATATCAGGTTTTTGAGCTAAAACCCCTGCCAGTGCAACTCTCTTCATTTGGCCACCGCTTAATTTAAAGGGTGAAATATCCTTAAAAATATCGTAAGGCAGCTTTACCGACTCCATCGCTTCTTTGACTCGCAATTTCAACTGTTCATTGTCTATACCTAAATTTTTTAATCCAAAGGAAATGTCCTTCTCCACTGTTTCTGCGAAAAGTTGATGCTCTGGGTACTGAAAGACTACTCCGATATGCTTTCGCAATTGAAACAAGTTCCGCTTTTTATTGGACCACTGGAAGCTGCCAACCTGAATAGTACCATTGGTCGGTAGGATTAAACCGGCAATCACTAGTACCAGTGTTGATTTGCCCGAACCGGTATGTCCAATAAGTCCAGTTATCGAAGCAGTTGGAATATGCACATTTATTCGTTCTAATGCTTTTTTTGCAAAGGGGGTACCTTGCATATAAGTAACCGAAACGTCCTTTAAAACAATTTCCATACTTCCCCTACAAACTCCTCTGCCATTAAGATCTCCCTGTTTACATTATAACCTCTGTTATAAAGTCGTTCAGCTAAATCTACAGTTAAGGGTATACTTAACCCCACTTCTTTCAATAGCGGGTATTTCTTTAATATGGCTTCTGGTGTTCCTTCTATTAACATTTTGCCTTCCTTTATCACAATAATTCGCTTAGCCGAAGCTGCTTCCTGAACAGAGTGGGTTATTAAGACCACCGCTATTTTATCTTCCTCAACCAATTTTTGAATTGCGGATAATATTTCTTTCTTTCCAAGGGGATCAAGCATTGACGTAGCTTCATCAAAAATGATCATCTTTGGTTTCATTGCTAAGATTCCCGCAATAGCCACTTTTTGTTTCTGGCCACCTGAAAGATAATGTGGCTCTGCTAATCCCTGATTCTCTAGGCCAACTTTTTCCAAAGCTTTATCTACTCTAATTCTCATTTCATCAGAGTTGACTGCCAGGTTTTCTAAACCAAACGCAACATCCTCTTCTACGGTGTTAGCAACTATTTGATTCTCAGGATTCTGAAATACCATTCCTACTGAGCTTCTGATCCGCCAAATAAGCTCACCTGAGTTAGTGGTTTGAATATCCTCCACGGTAACAATACCTTCAGTTGGTATTAATAAGCCATTCATCATCTTTGCCAATGTGGATTTCCCTGAACCGTTCGGCCCAATAATAGCCAGAAAATCTCCCGGAAAAATCTTTAAAGAAACATTGTCTAGTACTCTTTCAGATTGTTTCTGATAATTGAAGGATATTTGCTCAATTTTCACCAAAGCTTCCATGTAATCCTCTCCTAGTAAAAACAAAAAGGGTATTGAATTAGAATCATAAATCCCGATTCCATCCTCACCCTTTTGCATTATTAATTTACTAGCTCTAAGTATACCATTGGAGCTGCGTCTCCACGGCGAGGCCCAATCTTTAAAATGCGTGTGTACCCACCTTGACGTTCACTATAGCGTGGGGCTATATCATCGAATAACTTTTGAATCGCATCTTGTTTATTTTCCTTATCAGCAACTTCTTTTCTCACGAATGAAGCAACTTGCCGACGAGCGTGAAGATCACCACGCTTCGCTAAGGTAATTAATTTTTCTGCGATTGATCGAACCTCTTTTGCCTTTGACTCTGTGGTTTCGATACGTTCGTATATTACTAAATCAGTCACAAGGTCACGGAACAGTGCTTTTCGCGCTGAGCTATTTCTGTTAAGCTTTCCGTATGCCATTCCTTGTCCCTCCTTTACACAAAAGATTCTTTACTATTCATCCTTACGCAGACCTAATCCAAGGTCTTGCAACTTATACTGTACTTCCTCAAGCGATTTGCGTCCGAGATTACGAACTTTCATCATGTCATCTTCGGTTTTTGTTGTTAATTCTTGAACTGTATTAATACCAGCTCGCTTTAAACAGTTGTAAGAACGAACAGAAAGATCCAATTCCTCTATTGTCATTTCTAAAACTTTTTCTTTTTGATCTTCTTCTTTCTCTACCATTATTTCGGCTTCTTTTGCCTCTTCGGTAAGACCAACAAAAAGATCAAGATGCTCTGTTAGAATTTTTGCCCCAATACTTACAGCCTCTTCCGGACGAATACTTCTATCAGTCCAAACCTCTAGTGTCAGCTTGTCATAATTGGTAACCTGACCAACACGAGTGTTTTCCACATTGAAGTTCACCCTGCTTATCGGTGTATAGATAGAATCCACCGGAAGAATACCTATCGACTGTTCTTCACCTTTATTGCGATCAGCAGGTACATAACCACGGCCCCTATTAGCATAAATACGCATATGGAACCTAGCATTCTCCTCAACTGTTGCAATATACAGCTCTGGGTTAAGGATTTCTACGTCACTGTCTGCACGAATGTCTCCAGCAGTAACTACTCCCCCACCATCAAAATCGATTTCCAGCACTTTTTCTTCATCTGAATGAATTTTTAGGGCAAGCTTTTTTAGGTTTAAAATAATCTCGGTTGTATCTTCAATGACGCCTGGAACTGTAGAGAATTCATGCAATACCCCATCTATCTGAATTGAGGTCACAGCAGCACCCGGTAACGAAGACAAGAGAATACGTCTTAATGAGTTGCCTAGCGTTGTCCCGTAACCACGCTCTAATGGTTCTACTACAATTTTTCCGTAGGTAGAATCATCACTTAATTCTACCATTTCGATCTTTGGTTTTTCTATTTCTATCATTATAAACCCTCCTTCAAAACGTCCAATCAGGTGGCATTAAAAATCTTTGAGGGTAAGGCACCATTAAGAACAATCGTTGGTACCAGTATAACCTAACCATGTTCTATAAGTAGATCTAGATGCGAACACATACCTACCCTAGCCTACCGTACTATTATTCACATGTTCAGGCAATCTATACATTACCAAAATCAATTAGACACGACGGCGTTTTGGCGGGCGGCAACCATTGTGGGGAATTGGCGTAACATCTTTTATCATGTTTACCTCTAACCCAGCTGCTTGTAAGGAACGAATAGCTGCCTCACGACCTGCTCCAGGTCCTTTAACCAATACTTCAACAACTTTCAATCCATGCTCCATTGCTGCTTTTGCAGCCGATTCTGCTGCCATCTGAGCTGCATAGGGAGTGCTCTTCCTTGAACCCTTAAAGCCTAGAGCTCCGGCACTACTCCAGGAAATCGCGTTGCCATGTGTATCGGTTAAAGTAACAATGGTATTGTTAAAAGTAGACCTAATGTGTGCTACTCCACTCTCAATATTCTTCCGATCACGCCTTTTTGTGCGTGTAGCAGTTTTTCTTTTAGCCATTTCGTCATCCCTCCTTACTTCTTCTTGTTCGCAACGGTACGTCGTGGACCTTTACGGGTACGTGCGTTTGTTTTAGTTTTTTGACCGCGAACTGGTAAGCCACGACGATGACGAATTCCTCTATAAGAACCGATTTCAATTAGGCGCTTAATATTAAGAGCAATCTCACGTCGCAGATCTCCTTCAACCTTTGTTGTCTTATCAATAACTTCGCGTAGTTTTGATACTTCATCCTCTGTTAAATCGCGCACTCTAGTGTCTGCGTTAACTCCAGTTTGAGCTAAAATCTTTTGTGAAGTTGAGCTTCCAATTCCAAAAATATAGGTTAATGCAACTTCTACTCGCTTATCACGAGGTAAGTCTACACCTGCAATACGTGCCATATAAGTAACACCTCCTTGTTTTATCCTTGTTTTTGCTTATGCTTAGGGTTTTCGCAAATGACCATTACATTTCCCTTACGACGAATAACTTTGCACTTCTCACAAATTGGTTTGACGGATGGTCTTACCTTCATGTTTATAACCTCCTTATGTGCAAACAAAACTATTTATAGCGATACGTAATCCGACCACGTGTAAGGTCATATGGAGATAGCTCAACTGTGACCTTATCACCTGGTAAAATCCTAATGAAATGCATTCTAATTTTCCCTGATACGTGAGCCAATACCTTATGTCCATTCTCCAGTTCAACTCGAAACATGGCGTTTGGTAAAGGTTCTAACACTGTTCCTTCAACTTCAATTACATCTTCTTTTGACATGGTTCACTCCCCCTCTATTTCAACCTTATTTGAATGGTTAGAAATATAATCTTGTAAAACATATCTTATTTTGGCATTAGATACTCTGTTACTTTCACTAAGACTATCAATAACCTCTTTTGAAATGAATCCTGTAGATTTTAGATGACGAACGTTTTTTCTTTTGGGTCGATCAAACTTCCGTTTGTCACCATCAGTTAGCAAGACGAATCGTTCATCTACACACTCCACTATAATACCCAGTTTTCCACTATCACGACCCATTAATACTTCAACAACTTCCCCGACTTGATACGAACTACTATTACTCATACATTCTCCTAAACTAAAGTCAATATTTCATGACTATCCTCTGTGATGATAATTGTGTGCTCAAAATGAGCACATAAGGAGTGATCCACGGTAACAACAGTCCACCTATCTCCTAAGGTTCGCACATATCTTTCCCCGGCATTTACCATCGGTTCTATCGCAAGTGCCATACCTTGCTTTAGTCTAGGTCCTCTGTCTGGAGGTCCATAATTAGGAATTCGTGGGTCTTCATGCAAGTTCTCACCTATACCGTGTCCCACATACTCCCTAACTATTGAAAAGCCCTGAGCTTCCACATGCTGCTGTATTGCATGGGAAATATCAAAAAGTCGATATTTTGGAGTCGCTTTTTCTAAACCTTTATATAAGGATTCTTCAGTTATTCTCAGTAATTTTTCTGCACTTTTAGAGATTTCTCCAACCCCATAAGTCCATGCAGAATCACCATGATAGCCTTGATATTCAGCACCAATATCAATACTGATTATATCGCCTTCCTTTAAGGTACGATCACTCGGGATACCATGAACCAACTCATCATTTATTGAAGAACATATACTTGCAGGAAAGCCACCATAACCTAAAAAGGAAGGGCTAGCTCCTTTACTGCGGATAAACTCCTCAGCTATCTGGTCAAGTTCTTTTGTGCTAATGCCTGGGCGAATTTTCTTTGCTAGGACTTGGTGAGTCTCCGCAACAATTCGACCAGCAATTCGCATCAGGTCAATTTCGAAATCGGACTTACGTATAATCATTACTCCTGACCTCTCAGTATTTTAGTAATTGAATTAAATACCTCATCGATGTCTTGATTTCCGTCTACGGTCTTTAATACATTTTGATTCCTGTAATAATTTATTAAAGGTTCTGTCTGTTCAATGTTAACTTCCAGTCTTGTCGCTACTGTCTCTTCTGAGTCATCAGCGCGCTGATAAAGCTCTCCGCCACATTTGTCGCAAATCCCCTCTTTTGTAGGAGGATTAAAGACCATATGATAAGTTGCTCCACATTTTTTACAAATCCGTCTTCCCGTTAATCGCTTCAACAATAAACTGTTTTCTACCTCAATATTAATTACGGGATCAATTTTTTTTGCCCATTGCTTCATGATCAGATCCAGGGCTTCTGCTTGGGCAACAGTACGTGGAAAGCCATCTAATAAGAATCCTACCTGACAATCTTCTTTGCTGAGACGTTCTTCCACGATCCCTATGACGACCTCATCCGGAACTAGCAGGCCTTTATCCATAAAGGACTTGGCTTCTAAACCCATTTTTGTTCCCTCGACTATTGCACTTCTGAACATATCCCCAGTAGAAATATGCGGGATTCCGAATTCTTCAATTATCTTTTCGGCTTGTGTGCCTTTTCCAGCTCCAGGAAGACCCATCAATACAATATTCATTTTAAACATCTCCCCATCAAGTTAAAATCTTGAGATGAGCAACCGTTACTTTCTAATAAAGCCCTCATAATGCCGCTTTATTAACTGTGTTTCAACCTGCTTCATAGTATCAAGGGCTACGCCAATTACAATTAGTAATGACGTTCCACCAACCTTAACTGAATTTGGCAATTCTGTCGCTGCAGTAAACAACACCGGCAGAATAGCAACTGCCGCCAAGAAAAGTGCTCCAGCTAGGGTGATTCTCGATAGCACTTTAGTAATATATCCCGAAGTTGCTTTGCCCGGTCGAATACCCGGAATAAAGCCTCCGTTTTTCTTCATATTTTCAGCCATTTGCACAGGGTTAATCTGAACAAAAGTATAAAAATATGTAAAGCCGATAATCAACAAGACATATAGTGTCGCTCCAAAAAATGATGAGTAGCTAAAATTATGGATAAACCAATCAGCTACAACATTTCCCTGCCAAAATTGCGCAATAGTTGAAGGAAACATCAACAGTGATAAGGCAAAGATTACGGGAATAACTCCAGCTGAGTTAACTTTAAAAGGAATGTGGCTGGATTGTCCGCCGTACATTTTCCTACCGACTACTCTTTTTGCATAGTTAACCGGAATCTTTCTTACTCCCTGTTGAACAAAAATTACACCAACTACAATTAGCAAGATCACAAGCACAATAAGCAAGATTTTTAGAATACTGATGAACAACTGATCACCGGCATCAGCAATCTGTACTTGATAAATGGTTTGCAACATACCAGGAAGTCCAGCGACTATTCCTGCAAAAATGATAATCGAAATACCGTTCCCGATACCATTCTCGGTTATTAGCTCCCCTAGCCACATTAGGAATGCAGTACCAGCAGTCAATATTGTGGCAATTAATAAGTAAGTTAATGTGCTAGGATTAATTACTAATCCATTATAGGCATTGTTAAAGCCAATTGATAGACCGAACGCCTGAATGAAGCCTAAAACTACCGTTCCGTAACGAGTAATTTGTGCCAATTTCCGGCGTCCTGCTTCCCCTTGACGAGCCCATTCGGCAAATTTAGGTATTACATCCATTGATAATAGCTGTACAATAATTGAGGATGTAATATAAGGCATTATACCCATCGCAAAGATTGAAAAATTACCTAGCGCACCACCGGAGAAAGCATCTAGAAAACCAAAAAAGGCTGTTTCCGAAAGTGCGACTAATGCACTGCTATCAATATTTGGTACGGGAATAAAGCTTCCTACTCTAAAAACTATCAGCATTAGTAATGTAAAAACAATTTTCTTCCGTAAGTCACTTATTCTAAAGATGTTGGAGATCGTTGCAAACATTAGATCACCTCAATTTGGCCGCCAGCAGCAGCAATTTTCTTAACAGCAGCTTCAGAGAATTTGTTTGCTTTGACTGTTAACTTAATGTTTAGTTCTCCATTCCCCAAAACTTTAATACCATCCTTAACTTGTTTTACATAGCCGTTCTCAATAAGCAACTCGGGCGTAACAATAGTGCCCTCTGCAAAACTGTTCAATAAATCTAAATTAATTATGGAAAACTCTTTGCGGGTTGGATTGGTAAATCCACGCTTTGGTAAACGTCTGGCTAGGGGATTTTGTCCCCCTTCAAAACCTAGTCGGACTCCGCCTCCGGAACGAGCATTTTGTCCCTTGGTTCCTTTTCCGGCAGTTTTTCCAGTTCCTGATCCAATACCACGACCGATGCGTTTTCTTGTATGACGTGCACCTTCACTCGGTTTGAGCTCATGTAACTTCACGGTTACACCTCCTCTATCTAAGACGAATATTACTCACTTACTTCAGTTACTGTTAATAAATGCTTAACTTTATTTACCATCCCGCGGATAGCAGGATCGTCATTATGAACAACGGTCTGATTTACCTTACGTAGCCCAAGAGTTTTAACTACTACTCTTTGAGTTTCCGGGCGGCCAATTAGACTACGTGTGAGGGTGATACTTAATTTTTTAGCCATAATACTCCCTCCTATCCTAACAATTCTTCAACGGTTTTTCCACGCAATTTAGCAACATCTTCAGCACGCTTTAAATTTTGCAAGCCTTGAATAGTTGCGTTAACCATATTCATAGAATTTGAAGAACCGAGAGATTTTGATAATATATCTTCTATTCCAGCCAACTCGAGTACCGCACGTACCGGTCCGCCAGCAATAACTCCTGTACCTTGAGAAGCAGGTTTTAAAAATACTTTACCTGCACCAAAAATTCCGTTTATTGAATGAGGAATCGTTGTTCCGATCAGCGGTACATTAATTAGATTTTTCTTAGCATCTTCTACCGCCTTACGGATAGCCTCTGGTACTTCGGATGCTTTACCGATTCCTGCACCTACATGGCCTTTTTTATCCCCTACAACAACCAGTGCACTAAAACTAAAACGGCGTCCGCCTTTTACAACCTTAGCAACACGGTTTATGTTAACCACTTTTTCTTCTAGATCAAGGGTATTCGGGTCTACTCGCATTTTTTTCCCTCCTTCGTGTCCAATTAGAATTGAAGTCCAGCTTCACGCGCAGAGTCAGCTAGAGCTTTTACTCTTCCGTGATAGAGATATCCGCCACGATCAAATACTACGCTCTCGAAACCCTTTTCTACCGCCCGTTTAGCAACTAGTTCTCCAACCAATTTTGCTGCTTCTTGATTACTTCCTGTTTGCAACTTATCTTTAAGCTCTTTATCTACTGTTGAAGCCGAGACCAAAGTTTTTCCACTTGTGTCGTCAACTAATTGAGCATACATGTGCTTAGCTGATCTAAAAACATTTAAGCGTGGACGCTCCAAGGTGCCCACAATGTTTTTCCGCATCCGTAAATGCCTTTTCTTACGTATTAAGTTCCTTACACCCTTGTTAATCATGCCGATTCACTCCCTTCGTCTAAGAGACTTTACTTCTTACCAGTTTTACCAACCTTACGACGAACACGCTCGTTTTCATACTTAATACCCTTACCCTTATATGGCTCAGGCTCACGAAATGAACGAATCTTTGCTGCAACAGCTCCTACGCGCTCTTTATCGATACCCTTGACGATTATTTTCGTTTGTGCCGGGACTTCTAATTCGATTCCTTCTTCTGGGACAAACTCCACTGGATGAGAATAACCTAAACTTAGTGTTACTTTGCTTCCAGCTTTCGCGGCACGATATCCCACACCAACCAACTCTAAAGTCTTTTCATAGCCTTTAGTAACTCCTTCAACCATGTTGCTTAACAAGCTGCGAGAAGTTCCGTGCAATGCACGGTGTAATTTATTGTCAGATGGGCGTTCTACTATTAATTGTTCGCCTTCTAAGCGAAGAATAACGTCATTATGAAAAGTCTTAGTAATTGTTCCTTTTGGCCCTTTAACGCTTACTACATTTTTATCAATATTTACATCAACGCCTGATGGAATTTCGATCGGTTTTTTACCAATACGAGACATTCTTACACCCCCAATCGGATTTGAATCTATTACCAGATGTACGCAAGAACTTCTCCGCCTACTTTTGATTTGCGGGCTTCTTTGTCAGTTAACACACCTTGTGAGGTGGATATAATTGCAACGCCTAACCCACCCAACACTTTAGGAACTTCGTTGTTTTTTGCGTATACCCGCAGTCCTGGTTTACTTATTCTTTTTAGACCAGTAATAACACGTTCTTGATTCGGTCCGTATTTTAGAAACATCCGGATTATACCTTGTTTATTATCTTCTATATATTCCGCATCACGGATAAATCCCTCACGCTTAAGGATCTCTGCAAGCTCTTTTTTGATATTAGAAGCTGGCACCTCAACGATTTCGTGACGAACTATGTTAGCATTTCTGATGCGAGTTAACATATCTGCAATTGGATCTGTCATCGCCATATAGATAACCTCCTTCCCTAGATGGGTTTACCAACTAGCCTTCTTTACTCCTGGAATCTGCCCCTTATAAGCAAGCTCACGGAAGCATATACGACATAGTTTAAACTTACGTAATACTGAATGTGGACGACCACAACGTTCGCAACGAGTATATTCTCTCACTTTAAACTTTTGAGGTCGTCTTTGTTTAGCGATCATTGACTTTTTTGCCACGCTATTTCCTCCCTCAACCTATGAGTTATTTTGCCAATGGCATTCCAAATTGATTTAGCAACTCAAGAGCTTCTTCGTCGGTATTAGCTGTTGTTACAAATACAATGTCCATACCGCGAAGCTTGTCAATTTTGTCATAATCAATCTCCGGAAAAACCAATTGTTCCTTTAAACCTAATGTATAGTTACCTCGTCCATCAAATGCCTTGTTCGAAACGCCACGGAAGTCGCGTACTCGTGGAAGCGCTATGTTGAATAGCTTATCGATGAAATAAAACATCCGCTCACCACGTAATGTAACCTTAACACCGATCGGCATTCCTTCACGCAGCTTGAAACCAGCAATTGATTTCTTAGCTTTTGTGATTACTGGCTTCTGACCGGTAATTAACGCCAAATCTGCCACAGCGCTATCCAATACCTTAGGGTTTTGAACAGCATCGCCAACGCCCATGTTCAGAACAACCTTTTCTATTCTTGGTACCTGCATAACTGATTTATACTTAAACTTTTCCATTAATGCAGGAGTAATATCGTTAATGTACTTTTCTTGCAATCTTGCTGACATTAAATGTGCCTCCCTTCTTCACCTGACTACTTGTCAATAGTTTCGCCAGATTTTTTCGCAACGCGCACTTTTTTACCGTTTTCCAATGTCTTATAACCAACTCTTGTTACTCCGCCAGTCTTAGGATCAACAAGCATTACGTTAGAAGAATGAATTGAAGCTTCTTGGTTTAGAATTCCACCCTGTGGATTGGTTTGAGATGGGCGAGCATGTTTTTTTATCATGTTCACTCCTTCAACCAACACTCGACTCTCTTTTGGATAAGCTTGAAGTACACGACCCTTCTTGCCCTTATCCTTACCGCTGATAACAATTACTGTGTCACCTTTTTTTACATGTAATTTATTTTTTGAGGATTTCACAATAGCACCTCCCTACTAAATATATTAAATGACTTCAGGAGCTAATGAAATTATCTTCATGAAGTCCTTTTCCCGTAATTCACGTGCTACCGGACCGAAAATACGCGTACCACGCGGACTCTTATCATCCTTAACTATTACTGCCGCATTTTCATCAAACTTAATGTAAGAACCATCATTACGTCTTGCTCCGCTCACAGTCCGAACTACAACTGCTTTAACAACATCACCCTTCTTAACAACGCCGCCTGGTGTAGCTTCCTTTACAGAACACACGATGATGTCACCAATATTAGCATATTTACGCTGTGATCCACCTAATACTTTAATAGCCATTAGCTTTTTAGCTCCAGAGTTATCTGCCACTTTTAGTAATGTCTGTGGTTGAATCATTTTAAAAGTCCCTCCTTCCGGAACATGAATCAATACCTTTGTTTATATTATTATAGCCTCTTCAACAATCTCTACTAAGCGCCAGCGCTTATCTTTGGATAACGGTCTTGTTTCCATAATCCTAACGATGTCACCAGTTTTAGCTTGATTGTTCTCATCATGAGCTTTGAATTTTTTGGTATACTTCATTCTTTTTCCGTACAAAGAATGTTTTTTGTAAGTTACTATTGCTACCACAATAGTCTTATCCATTTTGTCACTGACAACTTTGCCAACCTGCTCTTTTCGTTGATTACGATCTGTCATGATATACCTCCTTTCAGGTTACTTTGTTAACCCTAGTTCTCTTTCACGCAAAACAGTTTTAGCACGCGCGATTCCCTTGCGAACTTCTGAAAGTTGAGTTGGATTTTCCAATTGACCCGTCGCTAACTGAAATCGGAGGTTGAATAACTCTTCTTTTAATCCATTAACTTTGTGTTCAATTTCAGCAGTGGTCATATTCCTTAAATCATTAGCTTTCATTTGCGTCACCACCCACTTCTTCACGCTTTACAAACTTAGTTTTGATAGGCAGCTTATGGGATGCCAGACGCATAGCTTCACGTGCTACTTCTTCGGGTACACCAGCTAATTCGAACATAATTTTGCCAGGCTTTACAACTGCAACCCATTTTTCCGGTGAACCTTTACCACTACCCATCCGAACCTCTAAAGGCTTTTGGGTAACCGGCTTTGATGGGAAAATTTTAATCCAAACTTTACCGCCACGCTTAATGTAACGCGTCATCGCTATACGAGCTGCTTCTATTTGACGATTCGTAATCCATGCAGGCTCTAATGCTTGTAAGCCAAATTCTCCAAATGCTACTTCGGCTCCACCTTTTGCCTGCCCACGCATTTTGCCGCGGTGTTCTTTACGATGCTTTACACGTTTAGGCATCAACATAGTTATCTGCCTCCTTCCTTAGCTTCCTTGTTCTTCGCTGTTGGAAGAACCTCTCCACGATAAATCCATACCTTAACTCCTAAACGACCATATGTTGTATGAGCTTCAGCATGGGCATAATCAATATCTGCACGAAGCGTGTGCAAAGGAACTGTTCCTTCACTATACCCTTCGCTACGAGCAATCTCAGCGCCGCCAAGTCGTCCGCTTACGAGTGTTTTGATTCCTTTAGCCCCAGAGCGCATTGTCCGTTGGATAGCCTGTTTCATCGCACGACGGAAAGAAATTCGCTTTTCCAGCTGAGCAGCAATTCCTTCAGCAACCAGCTGAGCGTTCAATTCCGGTACTTTAATTTCAGAAATATTGATGTGGATCTTTTTATTTGTTATTTTTGTTAATAATTGACGGATGTTTTCGATTTCCGAACCGCCTTTGCCGATAACCATTCCTGGTTTTGCGGTGTGTATAGTAATATTAACACGATTTGCCGCTCTCTCAATTTCGATTTGCGGAACAGCTGCATCAATTAAACGTTTCTTTAGAAGTTCACGAATTTTAATGTCTTCATGCAAAAGATCTGCAAAATCTTTTCCACCAAACCATTTTGACTCCCAATCGCGTATTATTCCTATGCGAAGTCCTACCGGGTTTACCTTTTGTCCCACGACTTATCCCTCCTTCTTCTCAGTTAATACAAGAGTAATGTGACTCGTACGCTTGTTAATTCTACTCGCACGCCCCATTGCTCTTGGACGGAAACGCTTCAAGGTTGGACCTTGATTAGCATAAGCCTCACTTACTACTAAACTTTCTAAATTCATTTCATAATTATGTTCCGCGTTTGCAATTGCTGAATTTAATACTTTTTCAATTATCGGTGAAGCTGCTTTTGGAGTATGCTTCAATATTGCAATTGCTTCACCAATTTTTTTGCCCCTAATCAGGTCTAATACTAGACTCACCTTGCGAGGAGCAATCCGCACATATCTGGCTACAGCTTTGGCTTGCATTAACTGTACCTCCTCTCAATTCGATTAGCGCTTAGTTTTCTTATCATCGCCATGACCTTTATAGGTACGTGTTGGAGCGAACTCACCTAACTTATGTCCTACCATATCTTCCGTACAATATACCGGTACATGTTTTCGTCCATCATATACTGCAATTGTGTGCCCTACAAAATCCGGGAAAATCGTGGAACGACGAGACCAGGTTTTTATTACTTTCTTTTGATTACCTGCATTAAGTTCTAAAACCTTTTTTTGTAGGTGATCATCAATAAAGGGTCCCTTTTTTAAACTGCGTCCCATAAATAAACCTCCTTTCACGTAGAAAAAGTCTACTTACATCCTGAACTTTCTGCCACGCTCGTGACATATTACTTTTTGCGACGACGTACAATATATTTATCAGATGCAATATTCTTCTTACGGGTTTTATAACCAAGTGTTGGTTTGCCCCAAGGTGTGACAGGAGATTTGCGTCCAATAGGAGCTTTTCCTTCTCCACCACCGTGCGGATGGTCATTCGGGTTCATAACAACACCACGAACTGTAGGTCTTTTACCTAACCAACGTGACCGACCTGCTTTACCAATATTAATATTTTCATGATCGAGGTTGCCGACTTGACCAATTGTTGCACGGCATTCTCTACGAATCATCCGCACCTCTCCAGATCCTAATCTGATAATCGCATAAGCGCCATCCTTACCCAGTAACTGCGCCTCAGTTCCTGCTGCTCTAACTAATTGACCACCTTTGCCAGGTTTCATTTCAATATTATGGATTATTGTACCAACTGGAATGTTTTCTAGCGGTAAGGCGTTCCCAACCTTGATATCAGCTTTTGGACCGGACTCAATCTGATCGCCAACCTTTAATCCATTAGGGGCAAGAATATATCTTTTCTCCCCATCAGCATAGTTAATTAAGGCAATATTTGCTGAACGGTTTGGATCGTACTCGATTGTAGCAACGCGTCCTGGTATACCGTCTTTAGTACGTTTAAAATCAATTATGCGATATTGGCGCTTATGACCGCCACCTTGATGGCGAACTGTCAATTTACCCTGATTATTACGACCTGCTTTGCTTTTAAGTGGAGCCAGCAAAGACTTTTCTGGTTTGTCCGTAGTTATCTCTTCAAAAGTTGAAACTGACATCCCACGACGACCGGCAGAGGTAGGTTTGTATTTTTTAATCGCCATTTTTGTCCCTCCTTCACTTGCGTTTTTTACACTTCAAACATTTCGATTGCTTCACTATCTTCACTTAGAGTTATGATAGCCTTTTTCCAAACAGATGTATAACCACTAAAGCGACCATATCTTTTTGGTTTGGCCGGCATTTTAATTGTATTTACTTTTTTGACTTTTACACCAAAGATCTTTTCAATAGCTAATTTAATTTCTGTTTTATTTGATCTAAGGTCTACCTCAAAAACATATTTCTTTTCTGCCATTAAATCGCTGGTCTTTTCTGTAATCACTGGGCGCTTAATGATATCACGAGGGTTCTTCATCATGCTAGCACCTCCTCTACTTTCGCCACTGCACCTTTAGTAATAATTAACTTGTCATGATAGATGACATCAAGTACATTAATACCTTCGGCAGATACGAATTTAACACCTGGAATATTGCGTGAAGATAATGCTACCTCGTTATTGTAGTCACCATCAACAATTAAGGCTCTACGTCCAACCTGTAAGTTGCTTAAAATGTTAGCCATTTCCTTTGTTTTGGGCATAGATAAAACTAACTCATCTAATACAACAATTTCTCCATCTAAAACTTTGCTGGAAAGCGCAGACTTTAAAGCCAATCGACGCACCTTTTTGGGAAGCTTATAAGCATAGCTGCGCGGAGTAGGTCCAAATACAGTTCCACCGCCAACCCATTGCGGAGAGCGAGTGCTTCCTTGACGCGCGCGACCAGTTCCTTTTTGGCGCCATGGCTTTCTTCCTCCTCCACTTACTTCAGAACGTCCTTTAACTTTATGCGTTCCTTGTCGTTCAGAGGCTTGCTGCATAAGTACTGCATCGTGTAATACTGACACATTTGGTTTAATTCCGAAAATGGCGTCAGATAGTTCAATTTCTCCTACCTGAGCTCCACTTATATTATATAAAGCTACTTTCGGCATAGCGAATCCTCCTTTCCTTTTACTGCTTACAAGATTTCTTTTTTCACGGATTCTTTTACTATTACAAAGCTGTTTTTGGGACCTGGAATCGAACCTTTAATTAACAGCAAATTCCTCTCAGAATCTACTCTTACAACCTCGAGGTTCTGTATTGTTACCCTGTCGGTTCCCATCCGCCCTGGTAATGGTTTACCCTTCATTACTCTGTTTGGAGCAACTGGTCCCATAGAACCTGGTCTTCTATGGTAACGTGATCCGTGAGCCATTGGTCCGCGAGACTGATTATGTCTTTTAATTGAACCAGCAAAACCTTTACCTTTGGTAATTCCGGTCACATCGACGAACTCACCCTCTGCAAACAGTTCTACTTTTACCTCTTGGCCAACCTCGAAATTCATCGATGTTCCACGAATTTCTTTAATGAAGCGCTTAGGTGCTGAGCCTGCTTTTTTGGCATGTCCTAATTGAGGTTTACTTGTTCGATGTTCCTTCTGGTCTCCAAAACCAATTTGAAGCGCTTCATAACCATCATTTTCGATGCTCTTTTTTTGTAGTACCACGTTAGATCCAGCCTCGACAACTGTTACAGGCACAACCTTTCCTTCTCCGGTAAACACTTGTGTCATTCCTAGTTTTTTCCCTAAGATTCCTTTAGCCATTCTTGCCACCTCCAATATCTAGTGAGCTGTTATTATAATTTGATTTCAATATCTACGCCTGATGGTAAATCTAATCTCATCAGCGAATCCACGGTCTGTGGTGTTGGATTAATAATATCAATTAGACGTTTGTGAGTACGCATCTCAAACTGCTCTCGCGAATCCTTGTACTTATGAACCGCTCTTAAAATCGTGTAGATCGACTTTTCTGTTGGTAAAGGAATCGGTCCAGAAACACTTGCACCTGAACGTTTTGCCGTCTCTACAATTTTTTCTGCAGATTGATCAAGTATCCGATGATCATACGCCTTTAATCGAATTCTTATTTTTTGCTTTGCCATTTATATTCCCTCCTTTGCGCCCATTTAAAAATAGACATTCTCTGTGAAAATTTCCTGTCAGCACCCCATGGCAAAGGGGCCGGGTGTGTCAGCAACCTTTCACTTCATCGCATTTAATTCTTTGACCAACGTTAAATATTATATAAAATATTTTCAAGTAAAGCAAGGATAAATTTTATTTATATTTAAAATAAATTGAAATTCCCGTAAAGATAATTAAAATCCCGATAATTTGTGTCCAACTTACCGCCTCATGCAAGAAAATATAAGCCAAAATGGACGCGCCGATTGGTTCGGCAAGAATTGTTACCGAGACCGTTGTCGCATTTACATAACGTATCGCCCAATTGAATACAGTATGTCCAAAAATTGTCGGGAAAATAGCTAAGGCAAAATAAATTAGCCATTCTCTATTCTCGTAGGGAAAAAGTTTGTTTTGGAAAAGCAAATTATAGGCAAATAGTACGATCACACTAGAGCTGTAGACCAGAAATGTATATGGTAATATGGATAGTCTTTTTCTTATAGACTGTCCTACTAACCAATATCCGGTCACAAAAACTGCTCCGAATATTGCGAGCAAATCACCAAATATTGCTTGACCGCCACCTTTAAAATCACCAAAACCAATTATTGAACTACCTATTAGAGCAAGAAGCGCACCGATTAGTCCCAGTTTAGTAACTCTTTCTTTAAATAATATGTATACTCCGAGCATCGAAAATAGCGGATGAAGGTTTACCAGAACTACTGAACTGGCAACAGAGGTGTATTTAAGAGACTCAAACCAAGTAATAAAGTGCAAGGCTAAAAAAATTCCTGCCAAGGCAGAATAGATATAAGCGCTTTTTGCAAAACCTTGAAACTCCTTGCGATGATAGACCATTGTGGGAATTCCGAGGATCAAAACAGTAAAAAACATTCTATATGCGGCAATTATTGCTGCCGGCGCTAATGAGGTTTTTACCAGAATAGCTGCTGTAGAAACCGCTATAACTCCAAATACTAAAGCCGGATAAGCATATTTTACCTCCTTATTCATACATCACCCCATTTCTACTTACTTCCATAAATGAGAAGTAGAAGTGAGTGGGAGATGGGAGATCCTACTAATCTCACGTCTAACCTCTCACTTCCTATAAGCTACTCTCCTAAGTACGCTTTCCGGACTTCTGGATTAGCAGCTACTTCTTTTGCTGGTCCTTCTAAAATAATCTCACCTGTTTCTAGTACATATCCGCGATCGGCTATCGACAATGCCAAATGGGCATTTTGTTCTACTAGTAATATAGTCGTGCCTGCCTCGTTAATTTCTCGGATTATCTTGAAAATCTCCTCGACCAGCATTGGTGCTAACCCCATCGATGGCTCATCCATTAATAATATCTTCGGATGATTCATTAGAGCTCTTCCCATCGCCAGCATTTGCTGCTCTCCACCAGACAAGGTACCGGCGGGTTGCTTTATTCTCTCCTTTAAGCGAGGGAATTTTTCAAATACTCTCTCAAAGTCCGCAGAATAATCTCGATCTTTCCGCGCATAGGCACCCATAAGAAGATTTTCTTTGACGGACATAAAAGGAAATACTCGCCTTCCTTCAGGAACATGACCAATTCCCCATTCCACAATCTTGTGCGGGGAAACTTCCTGAGTAGAAGTAACTGTTTTCCCAAATAGGTTTTTCTTTTCCTTGCTGCTAAATAATTCTATATCATTATAGGTTATTTTACCACTCTTCGGTTTGTTCAACCCGGAAATAGTCCTTAATATCGATGTTTTCCCAGCTCCGTTAGCCCCGATCAGTGAGACAATCTCCCCTTCATTTACTTCTAATGAAACATCATGTATGGCGTGGATTGCCCCATAATAAACGTTAATTTTTTCAACCTTCAGCATTTTTCTTCACCCCGTCCCTTAATTCATATGCGTTTTTAGGTAGTCTGCTCCTAAATATGCGGCTATTACTTCTTCATTATTTTTCACTTCCTGCGGAGTTCCTTCGGCGATTTTTTTACCGTAATCTAAAACTGAGACAATATCAGATATTCCCATAACCACTTTCATATCATGTTCCACTAAAAAGACCGTAACCTTTCTTTCTCTGATTTGATTAATCATCTCCATTAAGGTTCCTTTTTCCTGAGGATTCATTCCGGCTGCCGGTTCATCAAGCAAGATGATACTCGGATCAGAAGCCATTGCTCTGGCGATTTCCAGCCTCCGCTGATCTCCATACGAAAGATTCTTAGCCAATTCCTCCCGTTTGGAATAAAGCTTCATAAATTCTAGTTCCTCTTTCGCCTTTTCTTCAATCCACTTTTCCTCATTATTTTGCAAGGGGTTTCGAGAAAGAGCACCAAGGAGTCCTGCTTTGGTTCTAACATGAAGCCCAATTTTAACATTATCCAAAACTGTTAAGTCCTCAAATAACCGGATGTTTTGAAAGGTTCTGGCTATTCCTATCGTGGTTAACTTAAATGTTGGTGTTCCATTAATTTTTTTATCTTGGAAAAACATTTCACCGCTTGTAGGAATATATATTCCTGTTATCAAGTTAAATAGTGTACTTTTACCAGCTCCGTTTGGTCCAATTAAAGCATGGATACTTCCCGCCTTAACCTGTAAGTCAACTGAATCAACTGCGACTAACCCGCCAAACCTGATTGTAACTTTCTTGAGATCTAATATACTCATGTTCTCCCCCCTATCTGGAAATTTTCTTATCCTTTTGATTGCTTTTTATGTTAATTGCCCGGGCAATTGCTTTCCGTAGGTTAATGCCACCCAATAATCCGTTCGGGCGGTAAATCATCATAACTACTAATAATCCACCATAAAATAGGTTCCGATAATCACTAAAGAAACGTAAGATCTCAGGAGCAACCGTTAAGACACCTGCACCTAAGATAGTCCCCGGGATACTTCCCAATCCTCCTAATACGACCATCATCAATATTTCTATTGATTTCATAAAGCCAAACACATCAGGCTTAATAAATGTCAAATTGTGTGCAAACAACGCTCCACCGACACCACCTAAAAATGAACCTACTGCATAAGCCTGAATTTTATAAAGAGAGATATTAATCCCGATTGATTCAGCTGCAATTTCATTATCACGAATTGCCATATAGGCACGTCCGTTTCTGGAATTATTTATCCAAACCATTAAAACAACCGCTATTATTGCGATGGTCCAAGCTAGAGAAAAATTCGTTAACTTCGGAATGCTCGAAATCCCTAATGCCCCATTTGTAAACTTTACACCATTAAAAACTACTCGGATTATTTCCCCAAAACCTAATGTAGCTATTGCAAAATAGTCTCCTGTTAATCTGAGAATCGGGTAACCGATCAAGACGCTGATTAAAGAAGCAAGAAGCCCAGCTAATAATATAGATAAGATAAAAGGTAAGTTTAATTTCATTGTTGCAATCGCGCCGGTATAGGCGCCTATACTCATAAATGCTGCATGGCCAAGGTTAAGCTGACCGGTAACCCCTGTTATTAAGTTAAGTCCTAGTGCTAAAATTATATTAATAGCCATTAAAGTTAACACTGTGAGAAAGTACTTATCGTTAATCACAACTCCCAATACTTTTAATAAGAAGTAGGTTGCCAGAATAGCTATTATGAACAGCAGAATACGCAATATATAATTTTCTGGAATAAATTTTTTCATCTGAGACACCTACACTTTCTTAGAAATCTTCCGTCCGAATAAACCTGTAGGACGAAGAAGGAGAACTATAATTAATATTGTAAAGGCAAAGGCGTCTTTATATTTGGATAGACCGGCGGCAACTCCTAAGGTCTCTGCAACTCCAAGGAATACTCCACCAAACATCGCACCCGGGATACTTCCAATACCTCCCAGCACTGCCGCTGCAAAGGCTTTCAACCCTGCCATCATCCCCATGTAAGGATGTATCGAACTAAAGTTCAAGCCCCATAAAACACCACCGGCGGCAGCTAGTCCAGAACCTATCGCAAAAGTAATTGTTATAATTTGATTCACATTTACACCCATAAGTGCTGTTGCATCTAGATCCATCGACGATGCCCGCATCGCCCTGCCGATTTTTGTATAATTAGTGAACAGTTGCAATGAGATCATTAATACTGCAGCAATAACGATGATTAGTAACTGCAGATTAGATACACTTAAACCAAAAAAATCTAAATTCTTCATTTCAAAAAGCTGCTTTCGCGGAAAAGAAGTTACATTTGCTCCTCTAAGCAAAACCATCAGTGAAGATAAGAATATTGATACACCTATCGCACTGATCAATGCTGATAAACGTGTTGAACCTCTTAACGGACGATAAGCAATGAATTCAATGACAACTCCCATTAACATACTAAAAAGCATCGCCCCAAACATAGCAAGATATAAGTTATTAATTCCAAGCGCTGTTACAACAAACAATCCTGCAAACGCCCCGAACATAAAGATTTCACCGTGAGCAAAATTGATCAAAAGAACAATACCATAAACCATTGTATAGCCGAGAGCAATCAATGCATATGTGCTGCCTAGGGTTATGCCGTTGATTAATTGTTGAGTCAATTCCATTATCTTAGCTACCTCCTTTTTTGCATTAGAAATATCTGTTAACCTCTTAATTTCAGTTATATAGCTCCGCAAAAGCGGAGCTATACATATAAAAACTTATTAAGCTGAATTAATACTTCTTTAAGACTACTCTACAGCTACTTTTCTTAACAGATCGAAACCTAATTGCCCATTATTATCTTGAATTGATAATAAGTAAACTGGACTCTTTTTGGGCTCGCGGTTATCTTGGAACGTAGTAACACCAGATACTCCGTCAAAGTTCTTAATTTGAGCTAATGTTTTATGGAATTCAACTGGGTCAGTGCTGTTGGCTTTCTTCATTGCCTCAACGATTAGCATTACAGCATCATAACCTTGAGCTGAAAATAGGTCTGGTTCTTCACCATTATTCTTAGTTTTAAACTGCTCAATAAACGCCGCAGTTGTAGGTGTTGGGTCAACTGGTGAGAATCCGGCATAGGATATTGAACCAATAACAGCCTCTTCACCTAATTTATAGAAGTCTTCCCCTTGTAATCCGTCGCCGCCAACCATGACGACATCTTCCATACCCTGACGACGAACTTCTTTCATGATAAGTCCGCCTTCTGTATAGTAACCCGAGAAAACAATTACGTCAGGATTTGCACCTTTTATCTTGGTAACAATTGCGCTGAAATCAGTGTCGCCATCCTGAATATTCTCTTCAATAACAACTGTTCCGCCGTGTTTAGCGATACCCTCTTTAAAAATACCAGTTAAACCTACGCTGTAGTCATTGTTGATTGAAGTGATAACCGCTACATTTTTCCAGCCCATTTCGTTAATTGCATAGTCCATTGTTGCAGGTGCCCCTACTGTATCTAGCAAAGTATTACGGAAGATATATTCTCCAATTTCCACTACTCCAGGTCCAGTTGAACCAGCAGATAATAAGACAACTTTACTATCATTTGCTATTGCTGCAGCTGTTTTGGTGCCACCTGTAGTTGGATCGCCAATAATTGCAACTACTTTATCACGCTCAATATACTTTGAAACCACGTTAGGTATTTCTTCAAGCTTGCTACCATGATCATCTTCCACAATTTGAAGTGTCTTTCCAAGTACGCCGCCTGCTGCATTTACTTCATCTACCGCCATTTTCATCCCTTTTAATGTACCAAGTCCATAAATAGCATGTCCACCTGTTTTTGCTCCTAAGAAGCCGATTTTAACTACTTCGCTTCCTTTTGATTCGGAGCCAGTATTCGATTTGTCGTCACTAGAAGCTCCACATCCTGCTAAAAATGCTGTTAAAACTAGAACAAAAGCTAATGCAATAATTGTCAACTTCGTTTTTCTCATTAATTCTCCCCCTATGAATTATTTTTGCTTAAAAAGCACTCCTCAATATATCTAAAATTATGTATATTGAGAATATTGTCTTAATTAATAATTATACACGAGTTTTGAAGTGTGTAAAGTAGAAAAATACTGGAACTACGATGTTTCGTGTACCAAAATATATTAACTATTATTTAGGACTAATAATTATTCAGCGCTAGTCGTGAGAAATCGTTGATCTATCTGTAACAAAGACTATTTAGCGAACCTATTAACGCTTTAACTCTTTAAAGCTTCTATACATCAGGCTATCTGTTTGCTTCTCTATTTTCTGGACGCAAAAAAAGCCAGCTCCGGAATACCAGAACTGGCTAAATTACTTTTAATTGATTCTTAATTATTTAGTAATTGAAGCAACTACGCCTGCACCAACAGTACGTCCACCTTCGCGAATAGCGAAACGTGTACCGTCTTCAATGGCGATAGGATTAATTAGATTAACCGTCATAGTGATTCTATCTCCAGGCATTACCATTTCTACTCCCTCAGGAAGATCACAAACACCAGTAACATCAGTTGTCCGGAAGTAGAACTGTGGACGATATCCGTTAAAGAATGGTGTGTGACGACCACCCTCTTCTTTTGATAGAACATAAACCTCAGCCGAAAATACTGTGTGTGGCTTAACGCTGCCTGGCTTAGCAAGAACCTGCCCACGTTCGATTTCTTTACGGTCAACTCCACGTAGAAGAGCACCAACGTTGTCTCCTGCTTGTGCTTGGTCAAGAAGCTTACGGAACATTTCTACTCCAGTAACTACGCTCTTTCTTGTATCTTCGTGAATACCGACGATCTCTATCTCATCGCCAACTTTTACAATCCCACGCTCTACACGACCGGTAGCAACCGTTCCTCGACCAGTGATCGAGAATACGTCCTCAACCGGCATTAAGAAAGGCTTAGCTGTATCACGTTCTGGAGTTGGAATGTAGCTATCTACTGCTTGCATTAGTTCAACGATACCATTTGCCCAGTCGCTGTTCGGATCTTCTAAGGCTCTTAATGCGGAACCCTTAACGATTGGAATATCGTCACCAGGGAATTCATATTCAGTTAGAAGGTCACGAATTTCCATTTCTACTAATTCTAATAGCTCTTCATCGTCAACCATGTCAGCCTTATTCATAAATACGACGATATAAGGTACTCCTACCTGACGAGAAAGAAGAATATGCTCACGAGTTTGCGGCATTGGACCATCCGCAGCAGATACTACCAAGATTGCGCCGTCCATTTGTGCGGCACCAGTAATCATGTTTTTAACATAGTCAGCGTGACCAGGGCAGTCTACGTGTGCATAGTGTCTGTTTTCAGTTTGATACTCAACGTGTGATGTAGAGATTGTGATACCGCGCTCGCGCTCTTCAGGAGCCTTGTCAATTGAGTCAAATGCCTGTGCAACTGCTCCGCCTGTTTTTGCTAATACTGAAGTAATTGCAGCTGTTAAGGTTGTTTTACCATGGTCAACGTGACCAATGGTTCCAATGTTAACATGTGGTTTAGTACGTTCAAATTTTGCTTTTGCCATTTCCTTTTTTCCTCCTTAAAAATTAAATTAATTATATGTTTGTAAGAAAATACCTATGCTAAAATGCAGGTAGATTTTCTATGTTGGTATTTCTTGTGGGATTATTCTCCCTTTGCCTTAGCTATTATTGTCTCGGAAATATTTCTTGGCACTTCTTCGTAGTGGTCAAAGTGCATTGAGTAGTTACCACGCCCTTGAGTTCTCGAACGAAGCGAAGTTGCGTATCCGAACATTTCTGATAGCGGTACATATGAGCGAATATGCTGAGCTCCAGATACTGCTTCCATACCTTCAATTCTACCACGACGAGAGTTAAGGTCTCCAATAACATCGCCCATATATTCTTCCGGTACTGTAACTTCAACCTTCATAACCGGCTCTAGTAAAACTGGATCGCACTTCGACTTTGCAGCCTTTAGCGCCATAGACCCAGCGATTTTAAACGCCATCTCCGAGGAGTCTACATCATGGTATGATCCATCAACAATTCTCGCTTTAAGATCAATTACAGGATAGCCGGCAATCATTCCATTTTGCATCGATTCTTCAATACCTGCCTGAACTGCCGGTACATATTCTCTGGGAACAACACCACCGACAATTTTGTTTTCAAACTCAAAGCCTTTGCCAGCCTCTAAAGGTTCAAATTCAATCCAAACGTGACCATATTGACCGCGCCCTCCGGATTGACGAACAAATTTACCTTCCACACGAGCTGCTTTACGAATTGTTTCTTTGTAGGCAACCTGCGGTGCACCAACGTTAGCTTCAACCTTGAACTCACGCTTCATGCGGTCAACGATGATATCCAAATGCAGCTCACCCATACCAGCAATGATGGTTTGTCCTGTTTCTTCGTCAGTGTTAATTCTAAAGGTAGGATCCTCTTCCGCAAGCTTTTGCAGTGCCAAAGCCATTTTGTCTTGGTCAGCTTTAGTTTTTGGTTCAACTGACAAGCGAATAACCGGTTCAGGGAAGACCATTGACTCTAAGATTATTGGGTCTTTATCATCGCACAAGGTATCCCCAGTGGTGGTATCCTTCAGGCCAACTCCTGCAGCAATATCACCGGAATAAACAATACTTATCTCTTCACGATGATTAGCATGCATTTGAAGAATCCGACCAATTCTTTCCCTTTTATCTTTGGTCGAGTTTTGAACATATGATCCAGAATTTAAGGTTCCTGAATAGACTCGGAAAAATGTCAACTTGCCAACATAAGGATCCGACATGATTTTAAAGGCTAATGCCGCGAAAGGAGCACTATCATCAGCAGTACGCTCTGCTTCTTCGCCGCTGTCCAGATGACCCTTTATAGCGGGAACATCAAGCGGTGAAGGCAGATAATCTATAACAGCATCCAGCATTAACTGTACACCTTTGTTTTTATACGAAGAGCCACAAAGTACAGGGAAAATCTCGACATTAATTGTCCCGACACGAAGTCCCCTTTTAATCTCCTCATTGGTTAATTCTTCGCCCTCAAGGTATTTCATCATCAACTCTTCGTCAACTTCGGCAACCGATTCAACCAGCTTAGCTCTCCACTCATTTGCCAGCTCCTGGTATTCCTCGGGAATCTCTCTTGATTCAGCACGAGTTCCAAGGTCATCGAGGTAAAAGAATGCCTGCATTTCAATTAAATCAATTATCCCATTAAAGGTATCCTCTGCGCCAATCGGCAACTGAATTGGAACAGCCTTTGCCTGTAAGCGATCCTTAATTGTTTTGACGGAATTAAGAAAATCCGCACCAATAATGTCCATCTTGTTTACGTAAACGATCCGAGGAACACCATAAGTTGTAGCCTGCCGCCAAACTGTTTCAGTCTGCGGTTCAACACCACTTTTTGCATCTAGTACTGTTACAGCTCCATCTAACACACGTAAGGAACGTTCAACTTCTACTGTAAAATCAACGTGACCCGGAGTATCAATAATATTAATTCGATAGCCCTTCCACTGGGCTGTGGTTGCAGCTGAGGTGATGGTTATCCCTCTTTCTTGTTCCTGCTCCATCCAATCCATAGTTGCTGCACCTTCATGCACTTCACCAATTTTATGTGTACGTCCAGTGTAGTACAGCACACGCTCTGTAGTAGTTGTTTTCCCAGCATCAATGTGCGCCATGATACCAATATTACGAGTATTAGATAAGGAGAATGCTCTAGCCATAATTCATTTCTCCTTTCTAAGTAAGTTTTATTTTTGGACTACCAACGATAGTGAGCAAATGCTTTATTTGCTTCAGCCATTTTGTGTGTATCCTCACGCTTTTTGACGGAAGCTCCTGTATTATTAGCCGCATCCATTATTTCTGCTGCTAAACGCTCTTCCATTGTTTTTTCTCCACGAAGTCGTGAATAATTAACTAACCAACGTAAGCCAAGAGTTGTACGTCTTTCTGGCTTAACTTCTATTGGAACTTGATAGTTGGCACCACCAACACGACGCGCTTTTACCTCTAACACAGGCATTATGTTTTTTATTGCTTGGTCAAATACCTCCATTGGGTCTTTTCCAGAGCGCTCTCTAATCAAGTCAAATGATCTATATAAGATTTTTTGTGAGACACTTTTCTTACCGTCCAACATCATACGGTTAATCAAACGGGTAACCAGCTTGCTGTTATATATCGGATCAGGTAAAACATCTCGACGATTGACAGGTCCTTTACGTGGCATATTTTCCCCTCCTTTGCTTAATTACTTAATTACTCAAGAAAATTGCTTTTACTTCTTCACCTTTGGACGTTTTGTACCATATTTAGAACGAGCTTGTAAACGGTTTTGTACACCCGCAGTATCCAAAGCGCCACGCACTATATGATAACGAACACCCGGTAAGTCTTTAACACGACCCCCACGAACCAATACAACGCTATGTTCTTGCAGGTTATGCCCTATACCAGGAATATACGCAGTTACTTCTATACCATTGGATAGACGTACACGGGCATATTTCCGAAGAGCGGAGTTAGGTTTCTTAGGTGTCATAGTTCCTACACGTGTACAAACTCCACGTTTTTGTGGTGAACTAAGATTAGTTTGCTCTTTTTTGAAACTGTTATAACCCTTTTGTAAGGCTGGTGCAGTAGATTTTACAACCTTACTCTTACGTCCATTTCGAACAAGTTGGTTAATTGTTGGCATTTCGCCACCTCCTTCCACAATTTAAGCCCACAGATCCAGGCGGTTCAAAAAATAGTAAAAAATTAAATCACAGGACAAACATCAGAACCATAACTCAACTTATGGCCTGATGTTTATCTTGCATTAATTATTCTTTTAAAACAGCAACCGTAGCAGCTCCAACATCTATTCCACAAACCTTGCCCAGCAATTTCATAGAATCCACATAAGATACTGTCAGCTTTTTGTCACTACTGTGCTGAATCACTTTGGAAGTAAGCCTTTTGTCAGCATCTTTCGCAATAATGATTTCTTGAGCCTTACCTTGTTCAATGGCTTTTAAGGTTTGTTTAAGCCCGACAGCTAGGTGCTTTGCCTGTTTTACTTTTTCATAAGACATTTAACATCCTCCAAAGAACAGGATTTATGCGCACTTAAATATACTAACACCACTAAAATCTAAAGTCAATATTTTTGTTGCTTAATTTACTTAACCTCAACTGCACTTTCAACTGTTTCAGCAGCTTTTAGCTCTTGCTGTTTAGTAATTTTGATATTGCGATACTTCGCTAAGCCTGTTCCCGCCGGAATTAGCTTACCAATAATTACGTTCTCTTTTAGTCCTAGCAACTTATCTACCTTACCCTTAATTGCCGCTTCAGTTAAGACTCTAGTTGTTTCTTGGAATGAGGCAGCTGACAAGAAGGAATCTGTTTCCAGTGACGCCTTGGTGATACCCAAAAGTATTGGTCTTGCTGTTGCAGGACTCTCATCATTCATGAAGGCCATTCTATTGGCTTCTTCATATTCATAGATATCGACCATTGCACCTGGTAAAAGGACGGTACCGCCACTCTCAATAATCCGCACCTTGCGAAGCATCTGACGAACCATTATCTCTATATGTTTATCGTTAATCTCAACACCCTGTAAACGATAAACCCTTTGAACCTCTTGAAGTATATAATTTTGGACACCGCGAATTCCTTTTACTCTTAGCATCTCTTTTGGATCTATTGAACCTTCAGTTAGCTCATCGCCTGCTTCGACATGATTACTGATAGCCTGTTTGATTCTTGATCCATAAGGAACTGCGTAGACCTTCGACTCGGTTTCATTAGTTACTTCAATCTCCCGACGATCTTTACCGTCACGAATATCCGTTACATTTCCTGAAATCTCCGTGATAATTGCTTGACCCTTCGGATTCCTTGCTTCAAATAATTCTTGAATCCTCGGCAAACCTTGGGTTATATCATCACCGGCAACTCCACCGGTATGGAAGGTTCTCATCGTCAGCTGTGTTCCCGGCTCACCAATTGACTGTGCCGCTATTGTTCCAACAGCCTCACCGATCTCTACTTCTTTACCCGTAGCAAGGTTTCGTCCATAACATTTTTTACAGACGCCGTGCTTTGTCCGACAACTTAGAACGGATCTGATTACTACACTTTTAACCCGGTTCTCAATTATTGCATCGGCAATTTCTTCATCAATGAGCTCGTTTCTGTTGACGATTACTTCATCCGTTTGGGGATTACGCACTGTCTCAAAGGAATGTCTGCCGACTATTCGGTCATAAAGGTTCTCAATTACTTCATTACCATCTACGATGCTCGAAACGAAAAGTCCCTTATCAGTACCGCAATCCTCTTCACGAACAATTACGTCCTGCGCTACGTCAACCAGTCTTCGAGTAAGGTACCCTGAATCCGCCGTCCTTAGTGCCGTATCCGCCAGACCTTTACGAGCACCATGAGTAGAGATGAAGTACTCTAACACTGTTAAACCTTCACGGAAGTTAGATTTAATTGGAAGTTCGATAATCCGTCCTGAAGGTGCAGCCATTAATCCACGCATTCCTGCTAGCTGCGTAATCTGCGATACGTTTCCGCGAGCTCCAGAGTTGGCCATCATGTAAATTGAATTGAATTTATCTAGGCTCCCCATTAGGACTTCTGTTATATCGTCCTTGGACTTACTCCAAATAGATATCACTCGGTCATAACGCTCATCTTCGGTTATCAAACCACGTCGATATTGCTTAATCACACCTTGTACCTTATCCTCGGCTTCTCGTAAAATCTCATACTTTTCTTCTGGTACGATAACGTCGGAAACAGCTATTGTTATTCCGGCTTTAGTCGAATAAGTAAAGCCTAATTCTTTTATCTTATCCAAGATAACTGAGGTTTGAGTAGTATGGAACTTCCTGAACGTCTCAGCAATTATTGAACCTAAGTAGCCTTTTTTCACTGCCCCTTGGTTCGGGACGTTTTTAATAAACTCTAAGATGTCTGTTCCTTTTTCGTAGATAAAGTATTCCTCAGGTGTTCCGATAATTAGATTTTCCTTAGTCGGTGCGTTAATATATGGGAAATTCTCAGGAAAAATCTCATTAAAGATAATTTTACCTATAGTTGTAACCAGTAACGATTTTTGTTGGCGCTCACTAAATGTGATCTTCTTGAGAGCCTTAACCGGAATAACAACTCTGGCATGTAAGCTGGCGAAACCATTTTGATATGCTGCAATTGCCTCATTCGGACTATGGAACATCATTCCCTCGCCCTTATCGCCTTCTTTTTCAATTGTTAAATAATAACTTCCAAGTACCATATCCTGTGAAGGAGTAACTACCGGTTTTCCATCCTTAGGATTTAAGATATTGTGGGCTGCCAACATCAGCAGTCTTGCTTCAGCTTGAGCTTCCGCTGACAACGGAACGTGAACAGCCATTTGATCACCATCAAAGTCGGCGTTATAGGCCGTACATACTAATGGATGAAGCTTAATAGCCCGACCTTCAACTAGAACAGGTTCAAAAGCCTGAATGCCTAATCTGTGCAAGGTCGGAGCACGATTTAATAGTACAGGATGCTCTCTAATAACGTCTTCTAAAACGTCCCACACCTCAGGACTTACTCTTTCAACCTTACGCTTAGCACTCTTAATGTTATGAGCGATATTTTTTGCTACTAATTCTTTCATTACAAACGGTTTAAAAAGTTCTAAGGCCATTTCCTTCGGCAAACCGCATTGGTACATTTTGAGGTTAGGTCCAACCACTATAACTGATCGACCAGAATAGTCCACCCTTTTTCCAAGAAGGTTCTGGCGGAATCGTCCTTGCTTACCTTTAAGCATGTGGCTCAAGGACTTCAGTGGACGGTTTCCGGGACCGGTCACCGGTCGACCTCTTCGACCATTATCTATAAGAGCATCAACCGCTTCTTGGAGCATTCTCTTTTCATTTTGGACAATTATATCTGGTGCCCCTAGGTCTAACAATCTCTTTAGCCGGTTGTTCCGATTAATAACCCGTCGATACAAATCGTTTAGGTCTGATGTAGCAAATCTTCCTCCGTCTAATTGAACCATTGGACGAAGCTCTGGAGGGATTACCGGCAAGACATCTAAGACCATCCAAGACGGATGATTGCCGGAGCTTCTGAAGGATTCAAGGATTTCTAGACGTTTAATAATCCGATTCCGCCGTTGTCCTTGAGCTTGTGTCAATTCCTCCTTCAGCCCTTTAACCTCTTTGTCTAAATCGATATCTTCTAACAGCTTTCTAATTGCTTCTGCGCCCATGCTTGCTGAGTAGTTAACTCCATACTTCTCCCGATAGGTTCTGAATTCCTTTTCGGATAGCAGCTGTTTTTTCTCTAAAGGTGTATCTCCCGGGTCAGTTACAACATAAGAAGCAAAATAGATTACTTCCTCCAGTGATCTTGGTGACATATCTAATACTAAACCCATTCTGCTGGGAATACCTTTAAAATACCAGATATGTGACACCGGAGCAGCCAATTCAATGTGACCCATTCTTTCGCGGCGAACCTTCGATCTTGTAACCTCAACACCGCATCGATCACAAACCACGCCTTTGTATCTTACTCGCTTGTATTTACCGCAATGACATTCCCAGTCCTTTGTAGGACCAAATATTTTCTCGCAGAACAACCCTTCTTTTTCCGGCTTCAAGGTGCGATAATTAATTGTTTCCGGCTTTTTTACCTCACCATGTGACCATGAACGAATCTTCTCTGGAGAAGCTAATCCAATCTTCATAAATTCAAAATTATTAACATCCAACAAAGGGCATACCTCCCTTAATTTAGCCAAATATCCCTAGTCTACTAAATCTTCTTTTCCTTCTATGTTCAAGCTTAGCTTTTCACTATGGTGCTCATCTTCGTCATCAAGCTCTTTCATTTCAATTTCTTCCTCATTTTCAGAAAGAATTTTTACATCCATACCTAAGCTTTGCAGCTCTTTGATAAGAACCTTAAAGGATTCTGGAACACCAGGTTCAGGTACGTTTTCACCTTTTACTATAGCTTCATAGGTCTTAACCCTTCCAACAACATCATCAGACTTCACGGTCAGAATTTCTTGCAAGGTATAGGCAGCTCCATAGGCTTCAAGTGCCCAAACCTCCATCTCTCCAAAACGCTGTCCACCAAATTGCGCTTTACCTCCAAGCGGTTGTTGAGTAACCAAGGAGTATGGGCCAGTTGAGCGAGCATGGATCTTATCATCTACCATGTGAGCAAGCTTAATCATGTACATTACACCAACCGTAACGGTTCTTTCAAAAGGCTCACCGGTTCTTCCATCATAAAGCACAGTCTTTCCATCTCTGGAGAATCCCGCTTCTTCAAGAGCATCAAATACGTCATATTCTCTGGCGCCATCAAAAACTGGAGTCGCAACATGGATACCCAAGGCCTTTGACGCCCAACCTAAGTGCACCTCTAAAACCTGACCAATATTCATCCTTGATGGTACTCCAAGTGGATTCAAAACAACGTCAACAGGAGTTCCATCTGGAAGGAACGGCATGTCTTCTTCTGGCATTATCCGGGCAATTACCCCCTTGTTACCATGACGTCCAGCCATTTTATCTCCCTGAGATATCTTGCGCTTCTGAGCAATATAAACACGAACAAGCTGATTTACTCCAGGTGGTAATTCATCGCCGTTTTCTCTCGTAAACACTTTAACATCTACTACTATTCCATCTGTTCCATGCGGCACTCTAAGTGAGGTATCTCGAACCTCGCGAGCCTTTTCACCAAAAATGGCATGCAGCAACCTTTCTTCCGCTGTAAGTTCAGTTACGCCTTTTGGAGTAACCTTGCCAACTAGAATATCCTGAGCGCGAATTTCTGCACCGATTCTAATAATTCCTCGCTCATCGAGATTTTTCAGAGCCTCTTCGCCAACATTGGGAATATCTCTGGTGATCTCTTCTGGTCCAAGTTTGGTATCTCTTGCTTCCGATTCATACTCTTCAATATGAACGGAGGTATAGACATCCTCTTTAACCAGTCTTTCACTTAAAAGGATCGCATCCTCGTAGTTGTAACCTTCCCAAGTCATAAACGCCACAACAACGTTTCTTCCTAGAGCGATCTCTCCCATTTCAGTTGAAGGTCCGTCAGCCAGTACATCACCAACGCGAACGATATCGCCTTTTCTTGCCAATGGCTTTTGATTAATACAAGTTCCTTGATTAGATCTTTCGAATTTATGAAGCTTGTATTTAACTAAATTTCCGTTAACCAGCTTCCCATCAACTTCTTGCTGCTCTCTAATTTGAATTCCTTTGGCGTCTACTCGTTCAACTATTCCGTTAACTTTCGAAATAACGCAAACACCAGAATCTCTAGCCGCCTTGAATTCCATTCCTGTTCCAACAAATGGAGCCTCTGGTACAAGCAGCGGTACCGCCTGCCTTTGCATATTAGAACCCATTAAAGCACGGTTGGAGTCATCATTCTCTAAAAAGGGAATCATTGCTGTAGCAACGGAAACAACCTGCTTTGGTGATACATCCATAAAATCTAAGCGTTCTTTATTAACAATTAAATTCTCATCCTTAAATCTGACGATAACCTCTTCAGTTAGAAAATTACCGCTTTCATCAATCTTTGCGTTAGCCTGGGCAATTACATAGTTATCTTCTTCGTCAGCAGTTAAATAGACAATTCTACTGGTTACTCGATTCGTTTCCGGATCTACTTTTCGATAAGGTGTCTCAATAAAACCGTACTCATTTACCCTCGCGAAAGTAGAAAGGGAGTTAATTAAACCGATATTAGGACCTTCCGGGGTCTCGATTGGGCACATCCTGCCATAATGAGAATGGTGAACGTCCCGCACTTCAAATCCAGCTCTTTCCCTTGTAAGTCCACCCGGGCCTAATGCGCTTAGACGTCTTTTATGGGTTAATTCTGCTAAGGGATTAGTTTGGTCCATAAATTGCGATAACTGACTGCTTCCAAAAAACTCTTTTATTGATGCAATCACCGGCCGAATATTTATTAAGGCCTGAGGAGTAATCATATTAGCATCCTGAATTGACATTCTCTCGCGGACAACTCTTTCCATCCGCGATAAACCAATTCTAAACTGATTTTGTAACAGCTCTCCCACTGAACGGAGACGACGATTCCCCAGATGATCGATATCATCAGTTGAACCGACTCCATACAGAAGGTTTATAAAGTAATTAATTGCAGAAATTATGTCTGCCGGAGTAATATTTTTGATTGATTTATCCACGATTTGGTTAGAGAGCACTTTAATAACTAAGCCGTCAACAATCGGCGAAAAAATATTTATCGATTGTAAAGGTATGGTTTCTTCCAGAACTCCACCCCTTGGCTCATAGTTAACAAAGTTTACTCCTTTCTCCAAATAATCTAGCAAGCGATCTAACATTCGACGATCAACTACATTCCCGGCTTCAGCTAGGATTTCCCCAGTTTCCGGATCAATCAGAGTTTCTGCTAGTTTTTGATTAAATAATCTGTTCTTAATATGCAGTTTTTTGTTTATTTTGTACCTGCCGACATCAGCTAGATCATAGCGCTTCGGGTCAAAAAATCTAGAAACTAATAAACTCTTGGCGTTTTCTACTGTCGGTGGCTCGCCCGGACGCAAGCGCTCATAAATCTCTATCAACGCTTTCTCGGTAGAGTCGGTATTATCTTTGTCTAAAGTATTTCTTACATACTCGTTGTCACCAAGCAAATCAATAATCTCTGAATCTGAACCAAATCCTAAAGCACGCAGTAAAACCGTAACAGGAAGTTTCCTTGTTCGGTCGATACGTACGTAGATTATGTCCTTGGCGTCAGTTTCTAACTCAAGCCACGCCCCTCGATTAGGAATTACGGTTGAAGTAAAATTCTTTTTACCATTTTTATCAACTTTTGTACTAAAATAAACGCTTGGAGATCTAACCAACTGACTAACTATTACCCTCTCAGCACCATTAATTATAAAGGTACCGGTATCAGTCATTAACGGAAAATCCCCCATAAAAACTTCCTGCTCTTTAACCTCGCCGGTTTCCTTATTGATTAAACGAACCTTCGCTCTTAATGGGGCTGCATAAGTTACATCCCGCTCTTTTGATTCGTCAACTGAATATTTAGGCTCACCTAGGCTGTAATCAAAAAACTCTAAGATTAAGTTGCCCGTAAAATCTTGAATAGGGGAAATATCCCTAAACATCTCTCGTAAGCCTACATCAAGAAACCATTGATATGACTTGATTTGAATCTCAATAAGATTGGGTACATCTAAGACCTCGTTAATTCTTGCGTAACTTCTACGTTGTCGTCTTCCTAATTGTACAAGCTGACCTGCCAAGTCCTTCACCTCTCAAAAACAGAGTTATAAAAAAACAAAAAAGAAAAATGGGTTGAAAAACCTCATTTTTTATAAACTTTATACTATTGATTTCTTTCCATATTTAGCCGCTTCCATTCGTGATATGTAAAAAATATTAATAAAATATTAATAAATAGGGATATTTATGAAAAAATATATAGCTTAGCATTATGTTATATTACCACAAGTCGAATTCACAGTCAAGCTGTAAATTCAGTTTGTTTTACACTTTTTATTATTAAATATCCCTTATCACGATTTACTTGTTCAACCTTTGGAAATATGCTCTCTAATTTTTTTACAGCTGAGTCCGCACCTTGCTTCTTCTGGATAACTATCCAAAATTCACCATCATCCTTTAGATGAGCAAAAGCATCCTCAAACATTCGGTAAATTAGTTCTTTTCCGGCTCTAATTGGCGGATTGAGCATAATAATATCAAAATCTCGATCCAGAATCTTCTCAAAGCCTGCACTTTGCAAGACTCTGAAATTAAGGCTGCCCTTAAATATTCGGCGATTTAGCTCAAGATTATGTCGAACAAGTTCAATTGCCCGTCGATTAACATCAGCGAATACTAATTCACCCTCGGTAATGAACGACCCAATTATAATTCCGATTGGACCATAACCACAACCCAAATCCAAAACCTTACCTTCTATAGGAGCCGCGAATGTCTCAATCATAAGCTGCGAACCAAAATCAACCCTGTTTTTAGAGAATACTCCAGCATCAGTCTTAAAACTGAATTTTTTCTCGAAAATATCCAAATATATATTTTTTTCATCGTGGTCGGCTGCTGGATTTTCAGAATAATAATGGTTTGTCATGGAGAGCCTCCGATTAGAAGAATTTTTTCGACCTTTGCTGATTTGGGCAAAAAAGCTCGCTGTAAATTCAGCGAGCTAATTAATTTCCTACACTACTTAACCTCGACGTTTGCTCCAGCATCTTCCAATTTTGCTTTAACAGCTTCTGCTTCATCTTTAGAGATCTTTTCTTTAACAGGTTTTGGTGCATTATCAACTAATTCTTTTGCTTCTTTTAAACCTAAACCAGTGATCTCGCGAACTATTTTAATTACGTTGATCTTAGAAGCGCCTGCACTAGACAAGATTACGTCAAACTCAGTTTGCTCTTCTACAGCTTCAGCAACGGCTCCACCTACCATAGCAACAGGCGCTGCAGCAGTTACTCCGAATTCATCCTCAATTGCTTTTACTAAATCATTTAAATCAAGAACTGACATATTCTTAATAGCTTCAATAATTTGTTCTTTACTCATTTTTATTTCCTCCAATTATTTTTTATTTTACGCTTATTGCGCTTCTTTCTGTTCGGCAACCGCCTTAACAGCCAATGCCATATTTCTCATTGGCGCTTGTAATACGCTTAGTAACATTGAAAGCAATCCATCTCTTGACGGCAAAGTTGCTAAAGCTTTTATTTCATCAAAAGAGACAAATTTCCCTTCTAGAAGCCCTGCCTTGATTTCTAAACTATCGTGTTTTTTGGCAAATTCACTGATTATCTTAGCTGGCGCTACAAGATCATCATAGCTGAAAGCTATTGCTGTTGGACCAGTTAAGAATTCGTCAAGGTCAGTCAACTCAGTTTCCGCAGTCGCACGGCGTACCAAGGTGTTTTTAAGAACCTTGTATTCAATACCAGCTTCACGCAAATTCTTTCTAAGCTGTGTTACTTCAGCAACATCTAGTCCTCGATAGTCTGTAACAATTGTTGATTTACTGTCACGAAGCTTTTGTGCTATTTCGGAAACCTTTTGCTGTTTTACTTCAATAATATCCATTTCATTACACCTCCCGTTGTTTAAAATAAGACCGTAAACAAAAAGCCCTTGCACGTAGCAAAGGCATAATAGACTCTAGATTATTCTAGAAAAATACTATTACCTCGGTAGGAAATTAAGCGCTAAGGCACCTACTGTCTACGGTATAATCAAAAATATTATATTATAAAGACTTAGTGTAGAAAACTATCTTATTACCTTGGATAGATTTATTCTAACACCAGGTCCCATAGTTGAGCTGACTGTTACATTGCGAACATACTGTCCCTTCGCTGCAGCTGGTTTAACTTTAATTAGAGTGTCCAAAATCGTATTAAAGTTCTCAACAAGCTTGACATCTTCAAAGGAAACCTTACCGATAGGAGCATGGATATTGCCCGCTTTATCTACCCGATACTCGATTTTTCCTGCTTTAATTTCGTTTACAGCTTTTGTTACATCAAATGTAACTGTACCAGTTTTCGGGTTAGGCATTAATCCTTTAGGTCCTAAAACTCTACCAAGTTTTCCTACTGTACCCATCATATCCGGTGTTGCAACAACAACATCAAATTCAAACCAGCCCTGCTGGATTTTATTGATATAGTCATCATCACCGACATAATCAGCACCAGCTGCCTCAGCTTCTTTAGCTTTTTCGCCTTTAGCAAATACAAGTACACGCTGAACCTTCCCTGTTCCATTAGGTAAAACTACTGCTCCACGGATTTGCTGATCCGCTTTTTTAGGATCAACACCCAAACGGACCGCAACCTCGACAGTTTCATCAAATTTAGCCGATGAAATCTGCTTCACTAATGAAATCGCTTCTGAAGGATCATATGTTTTATCAAGGTCAACTTGTTTGATTGCCTCTCTAAATCTTTTAGTTAGTTTAGCCATTTTATTTCCTCCTTCTGTGGTTATTGCGGTTATACCTCCCACTTAATAGGGTTGCCTAAAAGCAACCCTAAACAAAGACGTTTAGTCTTCTATAACTATGCCCATACTTCGAGCAGTACCTTCTACCATCCGCATAGCTGCCTCTACACTAGCTGCGTTTAGGTCTGGCATTTTTTGTTCAGCAATCTCTCTAACCGTATTACGCTTAACCGTGGCAACTTTTTTCCTGTTTGGTTCTCCTGATGCTCGATCGATACCGGCAGCCTTTTTTAATAAAACTGCCGCAGGTGGAGTTTTGGTTATAAATGTAAAGGAACGATCTTCGAAAACTGTAATCTCAACAGGAATTATTAGTCCTGCATCTTCAGCTGTTCGAGCGTTAAACTCTTTACAAAACCCCATAATATTAACACCTGCTTGACCAAGTGCAGGACCAACTGGCGGTGCTGGGTTCGCTTTTCCAGCGGGAATTTGTAGCTTTACTATTTTAATTACTTTTTTTGCCATGCGACACACCTCCTTAGTCCAAAATGTGGTTAGCGGGTTATTCCCTCCCACTTAAATCGCTTAATTCTCTTATAAATCTGTTAAAGTGCATAACATTCATACTTTAACACAATAACTAGTCTAATTCAATTACTAAATTCGCTACATTTTTTCTACCTGCTCAAAATCCAATTCTACAGGGGTCTCCCTACCAAACATGTTAACCAACACTTTTAGTTTTTGCTTCTCAGCATTAATTTCATCGATAAAACCAACAAAATTTTGGAATGGTCCTTCAATCACTTTTACATTTTCACGCAATGAATAAATAACCTTTGGTCTAGCCTCTTCCATACCCATTTGTTTAAGTATAGTTTTAGCTTCATCTTCTAATAAGGGAGTAGGTTTTGAACCGGAGCCTGAGGAACCGACGAATCCTGTAACACCTGGAGTGTTGCGGACAACATACCAAGAGTCATCTGTCATAACCATCTCTACCAAGACGTATCCCGGAAAAACCTTTTTCATGACAGACTTCTTTTTTCCGTCCTTATTCTCAATTTCTTCTTCCACCGGAACAAGAACGCGGAAAATTTTATCCTCCATGCCCATTGATTCGACGCGCTTTTCCAAATTGGTCTTTACTTTGTTCTCATACCCCGAATAAGTATGTACAACATACCATCTTTTTTCCATACTTGAATAGGACGCTTGTCCTTGCCCCCCCTTAATCTGATTATTTTCCAAAGCCAAATACTTGTAACAGTGATGAAATCCCTAAATCGACCACAAAAAAGTAAATTGCGACAAATGTAACAGTAAGCACAACTATAGTTGAATAGCTTACTAATTCTTTACGACTTGGCCAACGAACTTTTCGAAGCTCTTTAAATCCTTCACGAATAAAATTCACAATAGAACTAAAAAGCTTTTTTACACCTGAACCAAATTTAGTGATAAAATTCATCATTACACCTCCATTATCGTGTTTCGCGATGTAACGTATGATCATTACAGAACTTACAATGTTTTTTCATCTCGATACGGTCAGGATTATTTCGCTTATTCTTATTTGTGGTATAATTGCGCTGTTTGCATTCGGTGCAAGCTAATGTTACTATAACCCTCATGTTATACACCTCCCACGTACTATCTAGCCACGTTCAAAATTAATAAAAATAGAACCACACATTTTTACTTATGAGCATGGTTACCTAAAACACTTTATCACAATAGGATTTTAATGTCAACGATAAATCTATTACTTCTTTTCCCAAATTAGCTGCATACAACGAAATAAACTGTCTTAACTAATTATTACTATAATGTTCTTATTTTAAACCGTATACTAAAAAAAGCTTCATCAGAAGCCTTCTCGAATTTTTGCTTAATAAACTCTTACCGATTTCGGTTCACTTCTGGCATCCAAATAACGTTCAAGCTTTCTTTTTACTCTTTGCAGAGCATTATCAATTGACTTGACATGCCTATCTAAATCTCCTGCGATCTCCTGATAGGAGCGCCCATCTAAATATAAGCGCAGAACCCTTCGCTCCAGCTCACTTAATATTGTACCCATCTTTTCCTCAATATCCTGGAATTCCTCTTTATTAATTATCAATTCTTCGGGGTCGGTTACTTTATTTCCGCAAATTACATCAAGAAGTGTTCGGTCAGAATCCTCATCATAAATCGGCTTGTCCAATGATATATAGGAGTTTAGGGGAATATGTTTTTGTCTTGTGGCAGTCTTGATTGCAGTTATAATCTGTCTTGTTACACATAATTCGGCAAAGGCTTTAAAAGAAGTTAATCGATCACCCTTGAAGTCCCGAATCGACTTAAATAAGCCAAACATTCCCTCCTGAACAATGTCCTCCCTATCCGCACCAATTAAAAAATATGAACGCGCTTTAGCTTTAACGAAGTGTTTATATTTATGAATCAAATATTCAAGTGCCTGATTATCCCCAGCATGAATAAAGTCTACTATGTCTTCATCCGCTATATGTTCATATTTGAATACTAGCTCACTTTCTTCGAGGTTCAAGCTCATGACGATCCCTCCGATATTTCCAGCTAATTACAACCGTACCTTAATGCGTGATAAAGCAATTATACATTATGTAATCTAGGCTCGTCAACATAACTCTACTTCTTTCTACGCCAATTTTCTAAAAATTTAATCTTTTCTTCGTCAAGACTCGACATTATGTTGCTTCGCATTTCTTTTTTACTACTGCTGACTTGACTTTCAATTGATTTTCTTGTAATTTTTTTTTCGATCTCCAATTCTCTGGCGGAGATTCTCAGAGCTCCTTGGGCAAAAATAACGTTCTGTTCTGTATAATCAGATGTGGCAACATAAATCCGTCGCTTGCGACTTTTTAATTTGCTGACTAGTCGCTCTATTAGCTCATCGGCTGTTTCATTTTCCTTTGTATAATAAATGATAATACTTTTTTTTCGATATTGCTTTCCCAATCCGGGAACTTGATGAGCATCAAAAACCACATAAACCTCACGCCCTGTGTACACCTTATATTCAATCAGCCAATTCAACAAGCTGTCTCGCGCTTCCTCGAGTTCTCCTCGATCTTTAATCTCCCGCAAATTAGGCCAAGCGCCAATAATATTATAGCCGTCTACAATCAGAATTTCTTCCATGGCTGTTGCCTCCACATAGTTAAAAACCTCTTTGTCTAAACACTTCATAGATGATTATCGCTGCAGCCACAGAAGCGTTTAAGGAGTTGACATGCCCTTTCATGGGTAATTGAACCATAAAATCACATTTTTCTTTGACCAATCGAGAAATACCGTTCCCCTCACTACCAATCACAAGACAAAGCGGCATTCGATAGTCGGCTTCAATATAGGTTTGTTTTGCTGAAGCCTCAGTACCCACGATCCAATAACCCTCTTTTTTTAAGTGTTCAATTGTTTGAGCGAGATTCGTAACTCTGGCAACCGGAACATGCTCAATTGCTCCGGCAGAGGTTTTAGCTACTGTTGCCGTTAATCCAACAGCTCTTCGCTTCGGGATTATAATTCCGTCTAATGAGACGGCATCTGCTGTTCTTAAAATTGACCCCAAATTATGCGGATCCTCTAGCTCATCCAGCATCACCAAAAAAGGAAGCGATTTTTCCTTTTTGGCTTTTGTCAGGATATCCTCAAGGTCATAATAATCATAGGCTGCGGCCATCGCAACAATACCTTGATGATTGCTATTACCTGCCATCTGGTCAAGCTTTTTGCGAGGAACAAACTGGGTAATTATTTTTTTTTCTCTAATGAGCGTTAGCAAAGCATCCATATTCGCTCGCTGCATTCCTTCTGCAATAAAGATCTTGTTAATGGAATGCTCAGCTTGCAGTGCCGCCAAAACCGGATTCTTCCCAATTATCAACTCTGTATCATTTTCTTTGTTCATCATTATTACTCCTGTCTATATACTCTATCGCAGATTTAATTATCTCTTCAACTCTGTCTATTTTGTTATTCAGATAAAGATATCCTAGCAAAGCTTCAAAAGCGGTACTGTACCGATAATCTATTACATCAGCATTTTTGGGAATGGTGGATGATTTGGCATTCCGGCCTTTTTTAACTATCGCTTGTTCTTCCTCAGAAAGGCTCGGTAAAATGTAATGAATGATCCTCGCTTGAGCTTTAGCAGAAACATAAGAGATTGTTTTTCGGTGCAAAGCATTAGGTCTACCTCCTAACGCTACTACATGATTTCGAATGTAAATTTCATATAGTGCATCACCTAGATAGGCTAATGTCAATGATCCTAATTCTTTGGGGTTTTGGTTAATTATGCTCTTGATCATTTTTTTCTCCATCTAGTGCCGAAAGGAGTATCCTCTAAAATTACTCCCTCCTCACTAAGCTTATCTCTTAGCTTATCCGCCAGTTGCCAGTCCTTATTCTTTTTGGCTGCTGCTCTTTCCTCAATAAGCTTTTCAATCCATGCATCAGCGCTTTTATTGGCGTTCTCTCCAAGATCATTTTCGAGTCCTAAAATTGTTAACCAATTAAGCAAAACATCGGCAATTGCTCTTAATGCCTTCTGGCTGACCAGCTCTCTTTGCAGATAAACATTTGTGTATTTGATTAGGTCAAAAATAACCGAGATCGCATTAGCTGTATTGAAGTCATCCTCCATCTCCGCGATGAACCGCTGCTCAAAATCACTAATTTTTTTATCAATTAATTCGTCAGCACCCTGATCCGCATCTAAGCTGTTAATCCGATAAAGGATATTCGCATAGGCATTCTTAATTCTCTCCAAACCATTTTTGGCGTGGATTAAAACCTCCTCAGAAAAATTAATTGGACTGCGGTAATGAACGCTTAAGATTAAAAACCTTAACACATTCCCGTGATATTTTTGCAGTAATTCCTTGACGGTAAAAATATTGCCTAATGATTTAGACATTTTTTCATTATCAATATTTATATAACCATTATGCATCCAATATTTTGTAAATGGCTGTTGGTTAAGACTTTCTGATTGGGCAAGCTCGTTTTCGTGATGAGGAAAAATCAGATCGGCTCCACCAGCATGGATGTCAATAGTTTTTCCTAAAAATTTATTTGCCATTACCGAGCATTCGATATGCCATCCCGGCCGACCCGGTCCAAAGGGACTGTCCCAAAATACTTCCCCTTCCTTAGCCTTTTTCCATAAAACAAAATCTATTAAGCTTTCCTTTTTCTCATCAACTTCCACCCTAGCACCCATTATTAGGTCATCAAGTGATTGATTCGAGAGCTTTCCGTAATCCTGATACCTAAGGCTGCGAAAATAAACATCTCCACCAGCAGCATATGCCAAGTCTTTAGCTACCAACTGTTGGATAAAGCTAATTATTTCATCAATATTCTCTGTAACCTTAGGGTAAATGTCGGCCCTTTTTACGTTTAAAGCATCAGCATCTAAAAAAAACTCTTCAATATATTTCTCCGCTACTTCTTTAGAAGTAATTCCTTCTTCCTTTGCTCGGAGTATTATTTTATCGTCTACATCAGTAAAATTCTGAACATATTTTACCCGATAATCACGAGATTCTAAGAACCTGTGAACCGTGTCAAACACCACTAACGGTCGAGCATTTCCTAAGTGGATAAAGTTATATACTGTCGGACCGCAAACATACATATTTACTGTACCCTCTTGTAAGGGGACAAATTTTTCTTTTTTTCTGGTCAGCGTATTATAAATATTTATCATCAGATTAACCTTCTTTCTGCAGTTTAGCTACTTCTTCTTCTAATCTGCTAATTTGATCCTGCAAATTTTTTAAAGCTATCGTTAAGGGATCCGGTAGGTTCACTTGATCTAAATCATCAGTAACCCTCTTCCCGTTTTGGATAACAATTCTTCCAGGGATGCCCACGACGGTAGAATTAGCCGGAATGTCGTTAATTACTACTGAACCGGCACCAATCTTTGTACAATCTCCGATAGTAATGGAACCAAGCACTTTGGCTCCGCTAGAAACTAAGATATGATTGCCTAGCGTTGGATGTCTCTTCCCCTTTTCCTTACCTGTACCCCCTAACGTTACTCCTTGGTACAGGATAACATCATCACCAATTTCGCATGTTTCCCCTATAACTACTCCTGAACCATGATCTATAAAAAAACGTCTGCCGATTTTCGCTCCTGGATGTATTTCTATTCCGGTTAAAAACCGCGTAAATGTCGCGATAATTTTCGCAAGCAGTCTTAGCTTATAACCCCATAATTTGTGGGCTACTCGATGTCCCCAGATTGCATGCAGTCCTGAGTAAGTTAGGACTATCTCTAAATAACCGTTTGCTGCTGGATCCATTTTTAGAGCAACACCTAAATCCTCTTTAATCCTTTTCCACATAACAATAAACCTCCATATTTAATCATAAAAATACCGTCACTATGCAAATGCACAGAGACGGTATATCCGCGGTTCCACCCTGCTTAGAGTTTATGACAAAACAAACTCTCGCTCGATCTTCTTTAACGGAAAGACCCGTAATAAGTCTAATTACAGCTCGTTCGACTTAAAGCTCCAAAGTGCATTTCGGTAAAAATCAGCTAAACTTCTTTCAGCCAAAGGAAGTTCTCTCTAATAAGCTGATTAAAATAATTAATACCTACTCTCTTTTTCATCGCCTTTTATAAATATATTTTAATTACATTTTCTATACTTATTCACTATTTGTCAAGATGTTGCTTAATCTTTTCAACACTTTATCTTTTCCTAATAGGTACAAGGAGGTTAATAAATCTGGTCCGTGTTGTAAACCTGTAGCCGCAATTCTTACCGGCATAAATAGCTGTTTGCCTTTAAATCCCGTCTCTTTTTGTACTGCCTTCAAGGATTGGTTGATTACCTCCGGACTAAACTCTTCATTACTGTTAAGTTGCTGAATAAACTCCTTGAAGACTGTCGGAATATGTGCCTCAGCTAATATTCCCCTCTCTTCATCTCCAAGCTCCAGATCCTCCTCGAAGAAAATTTTGGTTAGTTCAACTATCTCCGCACCGTAATTTAATTTTTCAAGATATAAGCCAATCAGCAGCTGCGACCATTCCTTCTGGTCAGCACTTAAATTCTCAGGTAAGAATCCAGACCTCTGTAAATGCGGTAAACACAAATTAACTATTCTTTCTAAAGGCGCCTTCTTAATATAATTATTATTCATCCAATACAGCTTCTTTATATCAAACACTGCCGGACTTTTTGCGACTCTATCCAATGAAAACTGTTCGATCAACTGTTCCTTTGAAAAAATCTCCTCTTCACTTTCCGGACTCCAACCTAATAGTGCCACAAAGTTTACAATAGCCTCCGGTAAAAAGCCCAGATCCTGATATTGTTCAACAAACTGGATTATCGCCTCGTCACGCTTACTCATTTTCTTCCGATCCGGATTTAGAATTAAAGAAACGTGAGCGAACTCCGGGGCTGTAAAATTAAGAGCATTATAGATAACTATCTGCCTAGGAGTATTAGAAAGATGCTCCTCTCCACGAATTACATGGGTAATCTCCATCATCTGGTCATCAATTGTTACTGCAAAATTATATGTAGGAATTCCGTCAGGGCGTACTATCACAAAATCGCCTATCCCATTAGAATCAAATTCCACTAATCCGCGAACATGATCTTGCACTTGAATTATTTGATCCTCTGGCACCCTAAACCTGATACTTGGGATTCTTCCGGCAGTTCCAAATGCTGCTTTTTGTTCAGCATTTAGATGCCTGCAGCGTCCACTGTATTTCGGAGTCTCCCCCTTATCTAGTGCTGCTTGCCTTTCGCTCTCAATTTCCTCTGGTGTGCAATAGCAATAATAAGCTTGTCCAGCTTCAAGTAATATATTTGTGTATTTCTGATAAATATTCAGACGATCCATTGAGCGGTAAGGGGCATAACTCCCGCCGATATCTACAGACTCATCCCAATCGATACCTAACCATTTTAAGCTGGTCAGCAGCTTCTCCTCAGCATTTTCCACATTTCTGCTCTGATCGGTATCTTCAATTCTAATAATAAATGCACCGTTATGATGTTTAGCAAATAAATAACTAAACAGAGCTGACCTAGCACTTCCAATATGCAGGTGCCCGGTCGGGCTTGGCGCAAATCTTGTTCTTACTTGACTCATGCTCAAAATCCCTTCCTTCAAAAAATCTAAAAGATATCTTAATATAATACCATAGAGTTAATAATTGCAAAAGGCTATCTAGAAATCAATATTGTTGCCAAAGCGGCTATCCCTTCTTCTCTTCCAGTAAAACCAAGCTGCTCGGTAGTTGTTGCTTTGATATTCACTTGCGTCATTTCACAACCTAAAATTCCGGCGATATTCTCCCGCATTCTGTCAATATAGGGGGCCATCTTCGGCTTTTGAGCGATTATTGTCATATCAACGTTCTCTACCTTAAATCCTTGTTCGTCAGCATACTCCCAAGTACTGCTTAAAATTACCTTACTATCAATACCCTTAATCGAGGGATCATTGTCTGGAAACAGTTTGCCAATGTCCCCTTTTGCCAAGGCTCCCAATATCGCATCTGCTAAAGCATGCAATAGCACGTCGGCGTCCGAATGACCTAACAGCCCTAATTTATAAGGAATTTTCACTCCGCCAATAACCAACCTTCTTTCTTCAGCGAAACGATGTACATCAAAGCCTTGTCCAATTCTCAACACAATTTATCACCCCAATTGTCTAATATTACTTGAGCAAGCAACAGATCCTCTGGTGTGGTAATCTTAATATTATTATAATCGCCTATTAGCACCTTCACTTGGTATCCAAGCTTTTCTACTAAGGATGAGTCATCGGTCCCAGTAAAGGCTGTCTCTTTAGCAAATTGATATGCCTCTTTTAAAAGCGGAACACGAAAAGCTTGTGGAGTTTGCACTGCCCACAAGCCTTTTCTCTCTGGAGTTTGTTCGATTAAGTGATCCTCACTTACAACCTTAATTGTCTCCTTAACAGGAACTCCGGGTACAACAGCACTAAAGCTTTGGACCTCTTTATGCAACTCTTCCAATAGTCGGTCACTTACAAAAGGTCTTGCTCCATCATGAACCATGACATAATCTGTATCGATAAAATTAAGCCCATTTGCAATGCTCTCTTGCCGTTCCTTGCCTCCTGGGACAAGCGCTTTAACCGTTATCCGATAATCACAAACTAATTTACCGATAATATCTAATTCGTCAGGATGAGCAACAACTACAATCTGATCAACCCAAGGTTTATCGCGAAACCTCTCGAGGGTATGAATTAATATTGGTTTATGATTTAATTCAATCAGTTGCTTATTGATGCCAAGCCCCATTCTTTTTCCCTGTCCTGCCGCAGCAATTATAATACCACAAGTCATGAATTATCTCACCTATAATGCCTTTTCTAATAATTTTGGTTTAGCAAAAATCATTCTCCCCGCAGAGGTTTGTAAAACACTTGTAACAGCAACATCTATATTATGTCCAATAAACTCCCTGCCACCTTCAACAACAATCATTGTTCCATCATCTAAATAAGCAATTCCTTGATTGTGCTCTTTGCCGTCCTTGATTACCTGTACCTTTAATTCTTCTCCAGGTAAGACTACTGGCTTAACAGCATTGGATAAATCATTGATGTTTAATACCGGCACACCTTGAAGCTCACAAACCTTATTAAGGTTAAAATCATTTGTTACCACTTTACCCTCTAAAACCTTAGCAAGCTTAATTAGCTTAGAATCCACCTCTTGAACTTCTTCGAAATCCCCTTCATAAATAACTACCCCGATATCCAACTCTTTTTGAATTTTATTCAAAATATCCAAACCACGGCGGCCTCTATTCCTTTTCAGAGAATCTGAAGAGTCTGCTATATGCTGTAACTCCTCCAAAACAAAGCTTGGAATCACCAATATCCCGTCAATAAATCCAGTCTTGCAAATATCCGCAATCCTACCATCAATAATCACGCTGGTATCCAAAATCTTATGCTCATATCTAGGAGTTAATTCTTTTTTGGGTGCTTTATCACGAAGCTTACTTAATGAGAAAATTGCCATAAATTCTTCTCGCTTCTTAAAACCAATGCTGAAACCGAAATAACCCAAAAAAATCGCTAGAAAAATCGGAACTATAAAATTAACAACCGGAATAGTTGTTACTGCCTGGGATAATAGAGTTGAAACAATCAAACCTAATATCATCCCAATTGTCCCAAATAAAAAATCGGAAACTGGGATTGTCAGTAAAAATTCTTCCCCTAAGCGGACCCAACCGACCAGTATGTCAATAAATAGCGCTGTTAACAGAAATAAAATTGCTGCTCCCAAAAAAATACCGATAACATACATAAAAATACCTTCAAAAGTTTCGATCCCCATCTTCGCAAACAAAGAAGGAATGAATAAAAAGCCTAATGTCCCTCCAAGAAAAATAAAAAATATTTGAAATGCTCTTTTTAACATTTCTTCACCTCCTTCAATCATTATTAACATTTCAAAAAAAATCAAACCCTATTTGTTTTATTATTATTTGTTTAACATAAATCTTGTAAATTTATGTAGAAAAAAAGCGTCAAAAAGACGCATTCTTCTCTGAAATGATATTGTCCAACAACGCGAATGCCTCTTCTTGATTAAGGTTCTTAGCCAATACTAGCTCACTTATCAGTATCTGTTTGGCATTGTCCAACATTTTTCTTTCACCAGTTGATAATCCTTTTTCACTGTCTCTAAGCATTAAATTCCGTACCACGCCAGCAATTTCGTAAATATCACCACTTTTTATCTTATCCAAATTCGCCCGGTAACGACGGTTCCAATTAGTTGACATAATCGTTTGGTCATCACGCAGAATTCCAAGAACCTGGTCAATCGCTTTGCCATCAACCACTTCCCGAAGCCCAATTTCGTCAACATTTCCCATAGGGATCATTACCTTCATATCCCCGATAGGTATCCGCATAATATAATATTTCTTCTTCTCACCCAAAATTTCCTTTTCTTCAATTGCCTCAATTATACCAGCACCATGCATCGGGTAAACTACTTTATCCCCAACATTGAACAATAACGTCACCTCCGGCCTTCTTAGTATATTTCCATTTTATCACATTTGAAACCAAATGTCAAAATCAAAAAAATTTAATATTAGCACAAAAATTATCCATTAGTCAACAAAAATTTTTTGAGAAATATTTAGCCTCACTAAGTAATACGCTATACAGACAAAAAGGTTTCAGTTATTCTATGATTATTCCGACAATAATATGACAAAAAAACCTATAGAAGAACCTATAGGTTATTGATATGGATATTAATTTTCATTTAATTCAGAGTTAAATTCCTCTTCGACCAATCTTCTTCTTTTTTTTCTGCTAAGACCGTGTCTAATCCCGTATAAAGCATATAAACCTAGAGGTAAAAAGACTATCTTAGGAAACTCGGAAGGGAAGTAGATAGCTAAAATAATAACTGTAACCAAGATAATTGGAGCCATCCAATAAATCGATTTTGGCAAGCCGACCTTTTTAAAATTTGGATATTTAATACTGCTTACCATCAAATAAGAAAGGAAGATCATTGTTGCCAGAAGAAAAAAAGCATGGAAAATTTCGTAATATAAAGCTATAGTGGCAAGAACCCCGCCTGCAGCAGTTATTGGCAAGCCTACAAAATACCCTGGTATACCAGGCTTTACATTAAATCTCGCCAATCTTAACGCCCCTGATATCGGAAATAATGCCGTTACAAACCACCCAGCCGGTCCATAATCATGCAGAATTGCCACGTACATTATAAAGGCTGGAGCAACTCCAAAAGAAATTACATCAGACAATGAGTCAAGTTCTTTACCAAATTCGCTTTGCGAATTAAGCATTCTAGCTACCCGTCCATCAAGCCCGTCAAACATCATACCAATCAACACCATTATTGCAGCATACTCTACCTGACCTTCAAAAGCTAATATGAGTGAAATAACTCCCAAAAAAAGGTTTCCGATTGTAAATAGGTTAGGAAGAACGCGACTTATCATTTAGAGTACCTCCCAATAACCGTTATTCCGGACAGCAGCTTGTCTCCCTTTTTAATTGTTATTGCCGTGTCCACCGGCAGATAAATTTGCGTACCAGAGCTAAACTTAATCATTCCTATTTTATCACCTTTATCTAAGGTTTGCTCTATTCTTGCCCAGTTAACTATCCGACGAGCCATAATCCCAGCAATTTGGACAACCAAAACCTTAATGTCTTCGTTTTTTATGCCAATAAAATTTTTTTCATTTACTTCATGACTTTCCGGTTTTGTGGCAGGAATAAAACGACCTTTTTGGTATTTTATGTACTCTACCTGACCTTTTATCGGGCTGCGGTTAATGTGGACGTCAAGTGGACTCATAAAAATACTAACACAAATCGCTTTTTGCTTTAAATAGTTATTCTCTTCCACTGTAAAGATGTTGGTAACCAGTCCATCAGCAGGTGAGAGGATATCCCCTTCCTCACTCGCGATCGTTCTTTCCGGATCTCGGAAAAAGTAGAGAATAAATAATATGATTCCAAAACCAAAAATTGACAACCAAGGATTAATAATAAATAAAATAATTGTTAATAATAGGCTAATTCCTAACGTTGGTAATCCTTCTAAGATTAATGCCGACTTTTTCAAATAATCACCTCTTTAAATGTGCCGATCGATAAATACTTGTTCCTGAATTCTCTTTAAACCCTCTTTTATTGCTCTAGCTCTAACCTCGCCAATTCCATCAACCTCATCAAGTTCTTCAATCGTTGCCATCATTACCCGAGATAAATTGGAGAATTGTTCTACTAAATTGTTGATAATTGCACTTGGCAGTCTGGGAATTCGATTCAATATGCGATACCCTCTAGGGGAAACAGGTTCTTCTTGAAGATTAATGTTTCCGGTATATCCAATTATTCTAACCATAACTAAGCTTTCTAACAATTCATCAGAGCTTAATTTTTTCAAGTCTAAAATTACATGCTTTATTTGCTCATCAGTAGGATCCTTGTGGTAGTCCTTGATTAAATAGTAAGCCTCTTCCTCAAGATTTGCAACAAGTTCTTCTAACTGCATACTAATTAGTCTTCCTTCAGTACCAAGCTCACTAATAAATTTCTCAATTTCTGTCTTAATCCGCTGCACCATCTCTATTCTTTGGATAACAAAAGCTACGTCATTTAAGGTAACTAATTCCTCAAACTCCATTGCCGAAAGATTAGTTAAGGACTGATCAAGAACGGATTTATACTTTTCCAAAGTCTGAATGGCTTGATTGGCTTTTGTCAATATTACCCCAATATCCTTTAAGGAATAGTGATAATTGCCTTGATACAAGGTAATAATATTTCTTCTTTGTGATATTGAGATCACCAATTGACCTGTATGCTTTGCCACTCGTTCAGCTGAACGATGCCGAATGCCGGTTTCGGTAGATGGGATGGAGGTGTCTGGTGTAAGCTGAGTATTGGCGTATAAAATTTTCTTAATATCCTCACTTAAAATAATTGCTCCATCCATTTTAGCCAGTTCATAGAGATTAGCGGGGGAAAATTCACAATTAATGGAAAACCCTCCATCGACAATATCCATAATCTGATTTGAATAACCAACTACAATTAATGCACCGGTTTTTGCTCGCAGAACATTTTCTAAGCCCTCCCGGAACGGCGTGCCCGGTGCAACTAATTTTAGAACATTACTCATGAATTCCTCTCTTTTTAGATCTTTCGTCATAACTTTTAACCCCCAAAAGCAATGTTCAGTGCTTCAGCCACTGTTTGTACCCCGATAACCTGAATGTTTTCTGGTGCATTCCAGCCTTTTAAGTTTCGCTTAGGAATAATCACCCTCTGAAATCCTAATTTCTTAGCCTCCATTACCCTTTGCTCGATTCTAGATACTGCTCTAACCTCACCTGTCAACCCTACCTCACCGATATAGACGTCATATTTACCAATTGATTTATCTCGGAAGCTTGAAGCAATACTAACCGCAATAGATAAATCGATGCCTGTCTCGGCAATTTTAATACCTCCAGCGATATTTACATAGGCGTCATGATTCTGCAAAAACAACCCAATCCTTTTTTCTAAAACAGCCATTATCAAAGCAACTCTTTGATGATCCACCCCAGTCGCCACCCGGCGCGGTGCAGCAAAGTTAGTGGAGGATAATAACGCTTGAACTTCAACTAATACTGGACGTGTCCCCTCCATGGTAGCCACAACAGAAGAGCCCGGCACCTCCAGTGGTCTTTCTGACAAGAATAACTCCGAGGGATTATTTACTTCCTCTAACCCTCGCTCTTTCATCTCAAAGATTCCAATCTCATTAGTCGAACCAAATCTGTTTTTTACTGCTCTTAATATGCGATATGTATGATGTCTCTCCCCTTCGAAGTATAGAACGGTGTCAACCATATGCTCCAACAATCTAGGTCCGGCAATTTCACCTTGCTTGGTCACGTGCCCAACTATAATAATTGCAATTCCTTTTGACTTAGCGATTCTCATTAATTGAGCAGTACACTCGCGAACCTGAGAAACACTTCCCGGTGCAGAGGTGATTTGAGGATGATACATTGTTTGAATCGAATCGATTACTACTACTGCCGGCTTTTGCTCAGCAATATGTCCCTCAATTAATTCCAACTGGTTTTCAGTTAAGACGTAGAGGTTTAGAGAATCAACGCCTAATCTTTCGGCCCTTAGCTTGGTTTGTTTTACTGACTCTTCACCTGAAACATATAGTACCTTATACCCCAATGAAGCAATACTTTGTGAGGATTGTAGCAATAAAGTTGATTTCCCAATACCAGGGTCCCCACCAACTAGAATTAATGACCCCGGCACTATTCCACCGCCTAAAACTCGGTTTAATTCACCCATACTAGTAGCCAGCCGCTGTTCATTATCAGTCTTTATTTCTTTAAGGGATTGAGGGATTGATACTGCTTCGGTCAAGCTTAATGTCTTGAGATTTTTCTCGAGCTTAACCAATTCCTCAACCATTGTATTCCAAGCCTGACAGCTTGGACATTTACCCAACCATTTAGCGCTCTCAAAGCCACATTCTTGACAAACAAATTTTGTTTTTGCTTTAGCCATATCTTTTCCCCATCATATAATTTATATTAAATAATATCTCCTATGAGAAGTAAAGCTTATATTTTTCTTTAAAAAAAATCAATTAATACTTTCCTATATAATTTATCATAAAAATATCTTAAATGGAAAAAAACTTATAGTATTTATCAAAATAAAATAGCAAAAGACCCCAAGCGGGGTCCTTTAATCAGCCAACTATTAAATTCCCATCCAGAACATCGATATTAACTGTATCTCCTTTTTTAATATTTCCCTTTAACAGCTCCTCAGAAAGCTTATCCTCAATATGCTTTTGAATTGCCCTCCTTAAGGGTCTGGCACCATAATTCGGATCATAGCCTTCCTTGGCCAAATAGTCCTTAGCAGCGTCTGAGAGGATAAAGTCAATTCCTTGTTCCTTAAGCCTCGTTCTCAACTCATTAGCCATTAAGATGACTATTTCCTTAATTTCTTCTATTGTTAAGGAGTGGAAAACAATTACCTCGTCTACCCTATTTAAAAACTCTGGTCTAAAGTTCCTCTTTAATTCGCTCATTACTCTACTTTTCATTTGCTTGTAATCAGTCTCAGCGTTATGTGTCACGAAGCCAAAACTGCTGTCTTTTTTAATGGTTTCCGCCCCAACATTTGAAGTCATAACGATAACTACGTTACGGAAATCAACCACTCTACCCTTACTGTCAGTTAGTCGACCATCTTCTAACACCTGTAAAAGAATATTAAAGACCTCTGGATGCGCCTTTTCAATTTCATCTAAGAGAACTACCGAATAGGGCTTACGGCGCACTTTTTCCGTTAATTGACCGCCTTCTTCATAACCCACATAACCAGGAGGAGCACCAATCAGTTTAGAAGTAGCATGCTTTTCCATATACTCTGACATATCTAAACGAATTATCGAACTTTCATCACCAAACATTGCCTCAGCCAATGCCCTTGCCAGCTCAGTTTTTCCCACTCCTGTAGGCCCTAGGAATATGAAGGATCCAATAGGTCTTTTGGGATCTTTTAATCCTGCCCGTGCCCTTCTAATAGCTCTAGAAATCGCTTTAACTGCCTCATCCTGACCAATCAATCTTTCGTGAAGGATCTCTTCCATCTTTATTAACCGTTCAGTTTCTTCCTCTGCCAATTTCGAAACAGGAATTCCGGTCCAGCTCGCTACAATTTGGGCAATATCCTCTATCGATACTTCCGTATCAGTCCTTCCTTGCTGTTCCTTCCACTTTGTTTTAGTTTGGTCCAACTCCTCTTTTAAATGTTGCTCTTTATCTCTTAATGCAGCCGCCTTTTCGAATTCCTGACTTTGGACAGAAGCATCCTTTTCCTTTTTGATCCCCTCTAGTCTAGATTCCAGCTCCTTCAGGTTAGGAGGAGCCGTATAGCTCTTAAGTCTTACCTTGGAAGCTGCTTCGTCAATTAGGTCGATAGCTTTATCAGGAAGAAAGCGATCAGTAATATACCTATCCGACCACTTCACCGCATGCTCAATTGCTTCATCAGTAATTTTTACGCGGTGATGAGCTTCGTATTTGTCCCTTAGACCTTTAAGAATTCGAATTGTCTCTTCTGATGTTGGTTCATCAACCATAATTGGTTGAAAACGTCGTTCCAAAGCTGCATCCTTTTCAATATATTTACGGAATTCATCCAAAGTTGTTGCACCTATTGCCTGAATCTCGCCTCTTGCTAAGGATGGCTTTAAAATGTTCGATGCATCAATCGCCCCTTCAGCCCCACCAGCTCCGATCAGAGTGTGCAGCTCATCAATAAAGATGATAATATTACCTGCATTGCGGATTTCTTCCATCACCTTTTTTAAACGGTCTTCAAATTCACCGCGATACTTCGTTCCCGCTACAAGACTGCCCATATCTAATGACATTACCCTTTTATCCCTTAAAATTTCCGGTATCTCATTATCCACTATTTTTTGGGCAAGCCCCTCGGCAATTGCCGTTTTACCAACCCCAGGTTCGCCGATTAGTACTGGATTGTTTTTCGTTCTTCTACTTAGAACTTGAATTACCCTTTCAATTTCTTTGCTTCTGCCAATTACTGGATCTAACTCCCCGTTTTTAGCGATTGCTGTTAAATCCCTGGCTAAATTGTCAAGTGTCGGTGTGTTATTTTGGGCACGGCTATTCTGATTCGGTGAGACAACTTCGCTATTTCCAAGCAATTGAAGAACCTGTTGCCTAGCTTTATTTAAGCTTACACCTAAATTATTTAAGACTCTAGCTGCAACACCCTCCCCTTCGCGGATTAGACCAAGTAAAATATGCTCCGTCCCTACATAGGTGTGACCAAGTTTTCTGGCTTCATCCATCGATAACTCAATTACCTTCTTCGCTCGGGGAGTATAGACTATGCTCGTGGGCTTTTCTTGACCTTTGCCAATTAAGTTTTCTACCTCGGTGTGAACTCTATCAAGACTTACACCAATAGATTGAAGAGCCTTTGCAGCAATTCCTTCTCCCTCTTTAACTAACCCTAAGAGGATATGTTCAGTTCCTATATTATTATGTCCAAGCCTTATCGCTTCTTCTTGGGCTAATGCAAGTACTTTTTGTGACCTCTCAGTAAAACGTCCAAACATCATCTTAAACTCCTCCTTATCGAAGCATCTTCATTTTTTAAAACGTATTTAGTTCACTTATAGGCTAGTCGTTCCCTAATAGTCGTTGCTCTTCTAATGTCCCTTTCGTCGGCTCCTAGCGCCTCGCCAGCATATTGCTGCAAAAATCCCGGTTGGGTAATCACCATCAACTCATTAAGGATATTTGAGGAGACTCCTTCAATCATTTCGAGATCAATCCCTAATCTTAAATCAGAAAGTCTTTGTGTAGCTTCTTTGGAATCTATTATTTTAGCATACGCTAAGATACCTAGAGCTCTGTTAACCCGATCTTCAATTTGTGTCCTTTTCTCAGTGACTAACTTCTTTCTTGCGTATCTTTCTTGTTCAATAATTTGCTTGACCACACTATGAAGGTTTTCTAGAATATCCTCCTCAGTCTGACCTAAAGTTATCTGGTTGGAAACTTGAAAAAGATTGCCTAAAGCCTCGCTGCCCTCACCATAAATTCCTCTCACAGTGAGTCCAACTTGGGTAATTGCAGATATTATCTTATTAATGTGACCAGTTAAAACTAAGGCAGGCAGATGAAGCATTACTGACGCTCGGATTCCTGTGCCCACATTAGTGGGACAACTAGTTAAATAACCCCTTTTTTCGTCAAATGCGTATTCAATTTGCTGTTCAAATGTATCATCAAGCTTATTAGCCATTTTCCAAGCATCAAATATTTGAAATCCCGGATATAGACATTGTATTCTTAAGTGATCCTCTTCATTGATCATAATACTAATAGATTCATTTTCACTTAAAGCAACTGCTCCTTTTTTCGATTCATTAGCCAAATTAAAGCTTATTAAATGCTTCTCCACTAAGACTCTTTTTTGTAAATCCGTTAAATCATCTAGTAAGATTAGTTCAAAGTTACTTATTTCTTTGATCTGTTTATTTTCTAAAGCTTTCCGCATCTCAATTATTACTGATTCCGCCTCAGATTGAGTTAATAGCAACGGAAAAGGATGATTCTTAATGTTTCTAGCTAATCTTACTCTACTACTTATTACGATATCTGACTCAGGTCCAACTCCACTCATCCATTCGCTTACGGCGTTTTGCATAAATTTTTCAAATGACATTAACATCAACCCCCGTTTTTAGAGAATTTCTGCTCCAACTTTTTGATTTCATCTCTTAATTTTGCTGCCTCCTCAAATTCCTCAGCGGTCACTTTTTCCTGCAATCTATTCTTTAAAGTGTCAATCTCCTTTTTCAATTTGATTTTGCCTCCAGAGCGAACAGGCACCTTTCCGCTATGCAAGCTATTCCCATGTACCCTTCTAAAAATTGGCTCTAATTGTGTTTCAAAATGCTGATAGCAATCATTGCATCCAAATTTTCCTGTTTTCTTAAATTGGTTAAATGTCAAGCCACAAGCTTTACATCTAAGCGATTCTATATTTGTTTTGATCGAGGTACCACCCATCATTTGATCGAAATTAAGTAAGCCAGATAATAAATGATGAAAAGAAAATGGGTCTTGACTTTCAAATGAAAACTCTTCGTTCTCCTTTGCACATTGCTCGCATAAATGCAGTTCATTTTTTAATCCATTAATAATTTTTGTGAAATGTAAAGAAGCAGGTCTGACTTGACATTTTTCACAAAGCATATTTGATACCTCCTTGTAATATTTATTCCTATGTCCAGCAGCATAGAAGTTAATATTAATCCTTCAATAATTACATACCTGTTTATTGTGAAAAGACAACTCGCAAACTAACCTTTAAAATATTAGCTCTGACAATATCTCTGAGTGGTAAAGGAATATTTAATACTTCTCTAACTATTATGGCTCTAATTAAATTATATTCAGTATCCTCGATAAAATCAGTTTCTCTAAGTCTTTCTAAAATTTCGATTGCTGCAGCTTGAGGAAGCTCATCTCCAATGACAGACAATAAAGCTTGATAAAAAGCGTTTTTAGAGCCAAGCTCTAATTTTTTAATTCTTATATACCCTCCGCCACCCCTTTTGCTTTCCACTAAAAAACCTTTGTCATGAGAAAATCTTGTGGAGATCACATAATTAATCTGCGAAGGAACACATTGGAATTTTTCCGCTAACATACTCCTTTGAACCTCTATTTCCCCTGTTTCACTAAGCTCAATTACTTGTTTTAAAAAACTTTCAATGACATCAGAAATGTTTCTCATCATTACCTCCTGCATTGACTTTGACTAACTTTGACCTTTTAAGTTATTATACTACCCATTAGGATATTTTGTAAACACCGAATTTCAAATCCTCGAGAGTTTGCAAACAAAATTTATTCATTTACAAAAACTTAAGAGCCAAAAAAAATACAGACTAGATAGCCTAATCTGTATTTTTGCCAAACTGAACTTGTTTTACACCATTAATTTGCTTAATCTCATCAACTATGTGCGGTACGTTATCATAATCAAATACTTGAACAATTAATCTAATTGTGACAAGGGGAAGCTTTGCTGCCTGATCATCATCAACAATATTAATATTTTTGATATTTATTTTATTTTCACCAAGTTTTGTAGCAACCTCTCCAAGTTTTCCGGGACGATCCTCCACGCTTATTGATAGCTCAATTAATTGTCTCTTTCGAACAACTAAAGATTCAAGTTTTGAAAAATACGCTAAGCTGATTAGTACAAAAAGAGTAGAAATTATGGCACCGAAGTAAAAGCCTGATCCAATCGCCAGCCCAATCGCTGCAACTACCCAAAGTGAAGCAGCAGTGGTCAATCCAGTGACGGAAAATCCATGACGAAGTATTGTCCCTGCTCCAAGAAACCCAATCCCGGTTACAACCTGAGCAGCTATGCGCGAAGGGTCGAATCTGACATTTTCATCATCTAGAAAATCAGAAAAGCCATATATTGATATTAACATTATTAATGTGGAACCAATACTAACCAAGATGTGTGTTCTAAATCCAGCTGGATGGTTACTCTTCTCTCTCTCGAAACCAATTGCCCCACCCATAATAATTGCTAAAAAAATCCGTATTAATACTTGCAAATAGTCAATATGCCAGACACTCTCCATCATTCACCCCCAAATCCTCTTGAAATTACAAAGGAAAAAAATCCAATAATTAGCTCATAAAGTTTAAGCTAAGTATGATTTATCTTCGGTTTCAACAAGACTCCCTCTTCAACCCCGTAAGAGGGAGTTGTTTCAATCCTCGAAATAAGTCTCGCTAAAATTCAGATGGAGTTAAAACTCCACCTGAATAAGTCTCGCTATATAAATAGCTCAAGCAATTGTGAAAAGTTACTTATTATAACGTTAGCCCCTGCCAACTCACCCTCAGTACAAAAACCAAAGTCACAGCCAACCACAAAGAGATTATTGGTTTGACCAGCAGAAATATCCGATGAACGATCGCCTACCATCGTCGCTTTGGTAATTCCAGCGTTTTCTAAGAGGTACTTGACTAAATCGTCCTTGTTACTAGTCTCAAATTCCCCTGCTGTATATATACCTTCAAAAAAATGATCGATTCTAAAAGCATCAGCAAGACCAAACACATACTCCTTTTGCCCATTGCTGGCAATGAAAAGTCTAAACCCAGCCCTCTTTAGTTCTAATAAAGTGTCTACAACTTCTGGAAAAAGCGCTCCATAACCTTCCTTAACACCACTGAGTTCATTTTCGAGAAGATACTTACTGGCCTTTTCAACGGCTTCCTGTGACAAGTTCGGTAACAACTTACGCCAAATATCCTCAAGAGTAAGCCCGATTACTTGAAGTAAGTCTGCTTCTGTAAAGGAACTGCTAACCTGATATCCCTCGCTTCGAAGTTGTTCGAAGGTCTTATTAAAGGCCTGTATCGCAAGCTTATCTGTTTGAAATAATGTGCCGTCGAAATCAAATATAATTGCTTCACTGTTTATCATATGTATTCCCCCAAAAAATCGTCTTATCCACTTCAAAAATTCTGAAATCAATTCATTTAGATATTATCCCTAAAATATCACTTTCAATAAATAAAAATTAAAAAAACAGCTTAAATTAGCTGCCTCGTCTTTTGCGTCAACGCTATTCAAATCCATTTCTGACACCTGATATCTGTATTGCCTGGCAATGTCCTACTCTCCCAGGACCCTGCGGTCCAAGTACCATCGGCGCTGGAGGGCTTAACGGTCGTGTTCGGGATGGGTACGCGTGTGTCCCCTCCGCCATTATCACCAGGCAATACTAAATATTTAAGTGTATTAATATATTACACCTTGAAAACTAGATGCGAGTTAAGTTGTTGTTCATCATTTGCGTATTTACTTATATTTTTGGTTAAGCCCTCGACCTATTAGTATCCGTCAGCTCCATACT
>Ga0209346_1000259_pt1 | contig 60926 bp, 46 predicted proteins | sample AutmiccommunBRH9_FD_187381 | JGI IMG/M metagenome (GOLD analysis project Ga0209346, IMG submission 187381) | Deep subsurface microbial communities from Mt. Terri, Switzerland - Autotrophic microbial communities BRH/9 (SPAdes) (version 2) | ecosystem: Environmental > Aquatic > Deep subsurface >...
GCCATGTTGCATCAACAGTGCGCTCTTCAGCTTTGCGCAGGAGCAGTTTGAGCTTTGCGAACATCTGCTCGATCGGGTTCAGGTCGGGCGAGTATGGCGGCAGGAACAGGAGTTTTGCGCCGGCAGCGCGGATCGCCTCGCGGACGGCCTGGCCTTTATGGCTACCCAGATTGTCCATGATGACGATGTCGCCGGGCGAGAGCGTCGGTACGAGGAACTGCTCGACATAGGCAGTAAAGCTCACGCCGTTGATCGGACCGTCCAGCACGCAAGGGGCATCGATACGGTCATGACGCAGCGCGGCAAGGAAGGTGAGCGTCCGCCATTTGCCGAACGGAGCATGGGCAACCAGCTTCTGTCCACGCGGCGACCAGCCCCGGATCGGTGTCATGTTCGTCTTTGCCCAGGTTTCATCAATGAAGACCAGCCGCTTTGGATCAAGCCGTCCCTGATATTTCTTCCACTGCTGGCGTCTTCGTGCCACCTTCGGCCGGGCTTGCTCCTCGGCGAACAGGCTTTTTTTTGAAGCTCATCCCCTCAGATCGCACCAACCGCCACACCGATACCGGGCAGGTCGTAATACCATGTTCGGCCAGCTCAGCGACCAGAGCCTTGAGCGTCAGATCGGGCACCGCCTTCAACCGCTCGATTACCAACCCCCGGTGCGGTTCCAGCAACCGCTTGCGATGCCCGCCCATAGGCTTTGCCGCAGCGCTGCCCGTCGCCCGCTGACGTTGCGACCATTTCACCACGCTCGCAACGCTCACATCAAACAGAGCCGCTACCTCGCGGCAACTCCGGCCCGTCGCGACTGATGTCGCTACCCGCTCACGCAAATCATTCGAATATGGTCTCGCCATCCATGCTGACCTCCATCACAGCCAACATACTGAATCAGAAACAAAGACCTTTGGGAATCCCAAATCGATTCAATCAATCAGAAATCGACTCTAGACAGGAAAATGTGGAGCGATTTCACCGGTAAGTTGATGCTGTCAGTCTAACCCATAATTAGCAACGGGCTTTCAATAAATATTTTGAAGGCAGCCATGAACTCGGCCGCAACCGCTCCGTCGATCGCGCGATGATCAAAGCTAGCGGTAGCGGACAAGATCGTGGCAAGTGCTAGCTCCCCGTTCACCTTCCACGGTTGTTCGATCCCTGCGCCAATTCCGAGAATGAGTGCTTGCGGCGGATTAATGACCGGGAACATCTCGTCGATTCCGAACATCCCGAGATTGGAGATAGAGGCCGTTCCACCTTCATAGTCACCGGGCTCCAGCTTGCCGTCACGCGCCTTGTCGGCAAGCAATTTGCTCTGTTCTGCAATGGCTGACAAGGAAAGCGAACCTGCATCCCGGATAACCGGTGTGATGAGGCCTCCTTCAATAGCTACGGCCATGGAGATATCGGCCCTGCTGAAACGGTGCAGAACATCGCCGCCAAACTGTACATTGGCGTCCGGTACTTCAATGAGCGCCTTGGCTAACGCCTTGATCATGAAATCATTCACGGAAAGCTTTATCCCGCGTGGTACCAGACTGGCGTTAAGTTCGCTGCGAAGTTTGAGCAGTGGGTCGAGATTGCAGCGGACGGTCAGATAAAAATGCGGTACAGTTTGCTTGGATTCACTGAGGCGGCGCGCAATGGTCTTGCGCATTGTCGTGAGCTTGACGCTTTCAACCGGAACGCCTGTTGGTGGGTCATATACCGGTGTTGGTTGAGGGCCGTTCCCTTGCGGTGCTATATCGGGCGAAGGCGATAGCAATGACGGCAAGCCGAGATCAGCTTTGACGATTTTACTGCGCGGTCCCGATCCTTTGAGACTATTGAGCGATAGCCCCTTGAACTCGGCGATACGCCGCGCAAGCGGGGTTGCATTGGCTACCTGATTGTCGGTGCGCGCGGCGATAGATGGCACCGGCACCGGGTCTGCAGCAGGAGCAAGTGCTTTGGTTGGAGTGGCTGGAGGCGAAGGTTTTCGCGCTTCCGTCTGCGCTGTAGCATCAGCCATAGCCATCGAAGCCTCCGGTGCCGGGGCAGCGGCAACTTCTTCGCCCTCTTCGTCCAAGGTTGCGATAATTGTACCGACCGGAACGTCGTCAGTGCCTGCGGCAACTGCGAGCGCGGCAATTCGCCCCTCATCGACCGCTTCAAATTCCATTGTCGCTTTATCAGTTTCGATCTCTGCAATAATGTCGCCAGCCTTTACCTGATCACCCACCGCAACAAGCCATTTGGCCAAGGTGCCTTTTTCCATGGTCGGCGACAGAGCCGGCATTCTGAGTTCAATGGCCATCTCAATTCTCCAGGAACAGTTCAGCGGCTGCGTCAATGATGGCCTCCGCATCGAGACGGTACTCTCGGTAAAGGTCGGGCAAATCACCGGTCTGGCCAAAGCGGTCGGTGCCGAGCGGACTAACCCGCATGCCCTTCACGCCCCCTAGCCAGGACAAAGCTCCCGGCGAGCCATCCAATATTGTGACGAGGCCGGCACCGGGTGCCAGTGCCGACAGCAGATGTTCAGCATGGGAAGGCGCGTTTTCGGTCCGCAAACCTTTCCAGCGGCCTGCACGGCGCGCGGACCAGCCGCGATGCAGCAGGTCGGGCGAGGTTACATTGAGCAGACCCAGTCCCGGCATGTCTTCGCACAGGCTTTCCCATGCCTCCAGTGCCTCGGGCGCAACGGCGCCGGTAAAGACGATCGCGGCTTCGGTCCCAGGTCCAGGCTGACGAAGCCAGTAACCGCCCTTCAAGGCATCCCCCTCCCATGCATCATCAACGCGTTCAACTTGTGCAATCGATCGCGTGCTGAGGCGCAGGTAAACCGAGCTGCCATCAGGATTCTGCATATGCTCGAACGCATGACGCATCATCAGCGCGACCTCATCAGCCCAGGCCGGCTCGAAATAATCAAGATTAGGCTGTCCCATGCCGATCAGCGGCGTGTTGATCGACTGGTGAGCGCCGCCTTCGCCGGCAAGTGTGAGGCCAGACGGTGTTCCGACAAGCAGGAAGCGTGCATCCTGATAGCAACCATAGTTGAGCGCATCGAGACCGCGGGCAATAAACGGATCATAGACCGTGCCAACGGGCAGTAGCCGCGTTCCGAAATGCGGCGCCGAGAGTCCCAGCGATGTCAGCATCAGGAAGAAGTTGTTCTCTGCAATACCCAGCTCGATATGCTGGCCCGCCGCATGCGCCGCCCATTTTTGTGCCGAAGGGATTTTGGCCTGTCTGAAGACATCGGCCACTTCCTGACGGCGGAACAGGCCACGCTGGTTTACAAAGGCGCCAAGATTTGTGGTCTGTGTCACATCTGGCGCCGTGGTCACAATCCGGTTGCCGATTTCCTCTTCGGATTTGGCAAGGTCGAACAATATCCTGCCGAATGCCGCTTGCGTCGATAGTTCATCGCCATCGGGAACTGCAAATCGCGCCGGCACAGGGATAGCGGCCGCTTCGCTCTCTGGCGGCGCTTTGGCGAAAGCGCTGTTTTCGATAAATGACTTGAGTTCTGCGGCCATATTATCGCCTAGTCCGGCATAAGGCTCCCATTCCTCCCCTTCGGCAATCCCCAAACTGTCCCGCAGGCCGTGAATCTGGGTCGGATTCATCATGCCGGAGTGATTGTCCTTGTGTCCGGCCAGTGGCAGGCCAAAACCCTTCACCGTATAGGCGATGAACATGGTTGGCAGTTCGACATTCGCCGTATCAAAGGCCTCGGTCAAAGTCGCCATGCAATGACCGCCAAGATTGGTCATGAGCGCAGCAAGCTGATCATCATCATAGCTGGCGATGAGCTTCTTGACGTTTGTCTTGCTTCCGATGTCTGACAGCAAACGCTCGCGCCAGGCTTCGCCGCCCTTGTAGGTCAGCACCGCAAAATCGGCGTTCGGACAATTGTCGATCCATTCCTCGAGCGCCTTGCCACCCGGTTTCTTGAACGCCGACTGCTGGAGCTTGCCATGTTTCAGCGTGATCACCCGCCAGCCGCAGGTCTCGAATATATCGTCAAACCGACGGAACATCCGGTCGGCCGTGGTGCTGTCAAGCGACTGCCGGTTGTAATCCACGATCCACCAGCAATTGCGGATATTATGTTTATATCCCTCGATCAGGCACTCGTAGATATTGCCTTCATCAAGCTCGGCGTCGCCCATCAGCGCGATCATTCTACCCGCATCTTCGTTTTTTATCTCGCCGTGTGCGATTAGATAGTCCTGCACCAGGCTTGAGAAAGCCGTGACGGCAACGCCAAGGCCGACGGAGCCGGTTGAGAAATCGACCGGGATGCTGTCCTTGGTGCGCGAAGGATAGCTCTGCACACCGCCAAGACCGCGAAAGTTTATCAGATTTTCGCGCGACTGATTGCCGAGCATATAATGAATGGCATGGAGAACAGGCCCGGCATGTGGTTTGACCGCGACCTTGTCTTGGGGGCGCAGCGCATGAAAATAGAGCGCAGCCATGATCGCAGTCATCGACGAGCAACTTGCCTGATGTCCGCCAACCTTCAAGCCATCGCGCTTGGGCCGGATGTGGTTGGCATTATGCACCGTCCAGGAGGAAAGCCAGCGTAAACGCGCTTCGAGGGTTTCCAGCACGTTTGTGGTTTCCACGTTTGAACGCGACGCCGTATTTACCATTTTTGAATCTCCAGATCTGGATAGTCGCTTATAGAACCTCGTGGCCGACATGTCCTTGCCAACTGTTGCGCCTTATTGTAGTATTTTGGTATAACTTTACTCAATAAACCAATTTTAAGGCAGGTTATGCTAAATATTGAACTAGATGCCTTTGACAGACAGATACTGGATGCCCTGCAGACAGATGGCCGTATGACAAACAGCGACCTAGCGGAAAAGATCGGTTTGTCGCCAAGCCCATGCCTTCGCCGGGTCCGCCAGCTTGAATCTAAGGGCGTGATTTCAGGCTATGTGGCACTGGTTGAACCACAGACAGTCGGTCTTTCCGTTTCCGCATTTGTCCGTGTCCGCCTCGATCAGCAAGATGACCGACACCTGCGAACGTTCGAAACAGCAATTGCCGAGTTTCCGGAAGTGATGGAATGCTACCTTATGAGCGGGGATGCTGATTATCAGTTGCGGGTAATGGTGGGATCGCTGAATGCTTTTGAGAACTTTCTGCGCAAAAAGCTCACAATGATAGAGGGTGTGGCACAAGTCACCACCAGCTTTGCCTTACGGCCTATCATCTACAAGACAGCTTTGCCGCTCGGACACTGAACCCAGCTGCCCGTGTAAATTCGAGGCATTGGTGCTGCGCGCAGCTAAAGTAGGCGTATCTGAATATTAAGCCGCTGCCAATCTTGCGCCTCGGCCAAGTTAATGTGACCACGCCGGTTCAACGCCCAATTTTAATTTGTACGTCTGATCAAATTCATGTACGAACGTCCAATGTGTAGTTCAATGAAAGAAGCGTCAGGTCAACGTTGCGCCGAGATGAGGTCAAGGAGGCTCAAGCCTCGGTCTTGTTCAGGAGCACGAGAGCCAGATGGGCGGTCGCCCCAAAACAGCGAGCCCGTCTATGACGCCCGTATCGATTATTCTGCACTGGCGGAGCAAATTGCTGAGCGTCTTGCTCAACAATATCCTCAGTTGACTCCTAGAGAGCGCACCGTTTGCGGCTACACCTTAGCGGGATACACCGCGGAGGGTATCAGCTTGATCCTAGGCATCGGTATGTCAACGATTGTTACCTATCGTCGCCGTGCCTACTCGCGGTTAGGCGTGAGTAACGTGAACCAGCTGATCGCTCCCCTCCTCGGACAGTCGTCCGATTAAGATTGCACCATAGGGCGAGCGTTTTGGCTCATAAAGCGAAATGATATAATGCTCTCTGTGAGAGTACATTCAGGAGACACTACTTTGACGGGCTATCGCAATCAAAAGTCGAGCCGGGTCGTAAGGAAGCAGGGCGAAGGTGACGGACAAGATTTCCGACCTGTACGAAGGCGGTCAGCAATTCCACCAGAGGAGCGAAATCGACCAGATCGCCGCGCCGCAATTTTGGCAAGTGCCGAGAAGTTATTTGCAGACCGTGGTTTTCATGGGGCATCAGTACGCGATATCGCCAGCGATGCGGGTGTTCCACTTGCATTAGTCGGTTATTACTTCGGTAAAAAGGCTGAATTGTTCGCGACGATCTTTGAGCGACGGCAGGATTATTTCGACAAGCGTGTTGCCTTGATCGAAGCAGTTGTAAAAAGCGGCAGCCAAGGTGATCTTGTTGAGCAAGTTATTCGTGCGTGGGCAGAGCCCGCTTTGATGATTGGAAGCGAAGAAGATGGAAAGACCTTCACAACGCTAGTGGCCCGCGGAATCTGGGACGCAGGAATTGATAACCGTCGAGCGATTGAACGGCATTTTGATCGAGTGGCTGACGCGTTTTTGCAGGCAATGGGGAGAGCACTACCGGACTGTGACCGCAATAGGTTGGTCTGGGGCTATCAGTACGCAGTCGGATCGCTGTTAACGCACATCGTCTCGTCAAGGGTGGTCCAGTTGTCATCTGGTGAGGAAGTCCCAGGAGACCTCGAACGCCGCGAGGAACTGATTTGTTTCTTGGCTAGCGGATTTCGGTCCCTCGCCGGACTGTCGGAACGCATTAAAACACAGAACCAATGAAATCCCGCCGAACATCGGTCGAGAAATCAGCATTTTGTAGATGATATTTGTCTGGTGATTAGCGCCTTGATCAACTTGGCGTATCCGCTGAGGTGACTTTTGAGGGAATGCGAGCATTGGCCGGTGTCCACAAGTCATGGGACAGACAACTGCCCGTCTGCAAAGCTATCTTATGCCTGACAATCGTGTCATCCGTTTCGAATTTGATCTATATGATGAGGAACTTATGGGCCAGCCGCGCTTCATTGATGTGTCGATGCCGATCAGCAATCGGGTCGTAACTGATCCGCCTATCATAAAGCCGACGATTGAATATTCAACACACTCCGATGGTGCCACGCAAATGCTGCCATTTTTTCCTGGCTTAACCATCGACGACTTGCCTGATGGTGAGGGCTGGGCAACAGAAACCCTGACTTTAAGCACGCACAGCGGAAGCCACATGGATGCTCCTTGGCATTATCACTCTACGACAGATGAGGGCGCAACTCCCGCGCCGACGATTGATGAAGCTCCGCTGCACTTTTTTTTCCAACCAGCGGTAAAGTTGGACTTCCGTCATTTCGAGGATGGATACGTTGCTACAGCGGCGGACATCGAGAGCGAACTGCAACGTATAGATTATGACTTACAGCCACTCGACATCGTACTCGTCAATACGTCGGCGGGAGCAGCCTATGGGACTGATCATTACGTTGAAAGCGGATGCGGAATTGGTCGAGAGGCTACGCTGCATCTAACACAGCGCGGCGTATGCGTCGTTGGGACTGACGCATGGTCTTGGGATGCGCCGTTCACATATACGGCTGAACGCTTCGCTCAAACAGGTGACACCTCATTGATCTGGGAGGGTCATAAAGCAGGTAGGATCCGGCCCTACTACCAGATGGAAAAGCTGCACAATTTGGAAGCGCTTCCTCCGTCTGGCTTCAAACTTGCCTGCTTTCCAGTCAAGATCGAACGTGCGTCCGCCGGTTGGATCCGCGCTGTTGCGATTGTGGACTAACCAGCTGGGGCGCGATGAGTCTGGATAGTTTCGAGCCACAGCTGTTCGAAAGCTAACGGAGCTCCTGGCGTGATCCGGAAATAATCCACGGTTCGTGCTCTGACTATCGTGCCGCGGTCGGTATAGACTTTGAAAATGACATGACCGATATCGATCGTCTGATTGACTGCCCAGTGCTCGCGATCTTCGGTTCTGAAGGCCGACTGGCGGGTCTTTTCGATATTGCGATGGAGTGGCAAAAGCGATCTAGGAACCTGCAAGTTGCGAGTTTGCCCGGCGCGCACTTTTTCGTAGATCAATATCCCGACCGTGTCGCGAACTTACTCGGAGATTTCATCGGACAGGCACCATGATTGTGCAAAAATGCTGCCCGCTCGTGTGTCCGATCTACTCCTAGTCTGTCTTTGGTGTCGTTCAGCCGTCCCGACGTGCGCATTTTAATTTTTCAGCTTACTCGCTTCTGAGCGTAAAGCGAATTTCTGGACCTTTCCGGTGGAGGTCTTTGGGATCTCGGAGAACACGATCGTCTTCGGCGCCTTGAAATGGGCAAGACGGTCCCGACAAAAAGCTATTATTTCATTCTGATCTAGCTTCACTCCGGTACGGGCTGTCACGAATGCACAAGGCACCTCACCCCAAAGCTCGTCAGGCTGAGCAACCACGGCGGCCTCAATTATGCCGGGATATTCCATCAGCACGGCCTCGACCTCCACGGTACTGATATTTTCCCCGCCGGAGATGATGATATCTTTGGATCGGTCGCGTATTTCAACATAACCGTCCGGATGCTTCACTGCTAGGTCACCGGTATGAAACCAACCGCCCTCGAACACCGCTGTCGTCGCTGACGGATTCTCGAGATAACCTTTCATGACAATGTTGCCACGAATCATGATTTCGCCCATCTGGAGACCGTCTGAAAGAACCGGAATCATTGAGATCGGATCAACGACCTCCAGCGCATCCTGCATCTGATAGCGAACTCCTTGGCGCGCTTTAAGACGTGCGCGCACCGGCAAAGGAAGCTTGTCCCATTCTGCTTTCCATTCGCAGACGACGCACGGGCCATAGACTTCTGTAAGGCCATAAGTTTGTGTTACATCAAGGCCGATGCCTTCTGCGGCAGCGATGACAGTCGGCGTTGGTGGCGCGCCGGCTACCATCATCTTCACTCCTGGCTTCAATCGTTGCAGCAGGGGTGCTGGGGCGTTGACTATCCGAGATAGAACGATCGGGGCACCGGCGAGGTGGGTTACTCCTTCTTCGCTAATGGCTGCAATGATCGGCTCGCTCTCTGTGCGTCGCAAGCACACATGTGTGCCTGCTAATGCAGTGATAGACCATGGGAAGCACCAACCGTTACAATGGAACATTGGTAAGGTCCAAAGATAGACAGGATGTCCACTTAAGTCCCAAGCGAGAGTGTTTCCGACTGCGTTCAGATATGCTCCGCGGTGGTGGTAAACTACACCTTTGGGATCGCCGGTCGTGCCTGACGTGTAATTGAGCGCGATAGCGTCCCACTCGTCGAGCGGGCCGAGTGGCTCAAACGAAGTACTGCCGCTCGCCACCAACACCTCATAGGTAAGGGTATTTTGGACGTGTGCGTTAATGCATTCATCTTCGATAACCACTAATTCAATAGGGTCATCCATCCTTGCCACCGCTTCGCGAGCAAGCGGGAGGAACTCGGCATCTACTATTAGCAGGCGAGAGCCGCCATGTTGGAGCATGAAAGCAATTGTCTGTGAGTCCAACCGGATGTTGACCGAATGCAGCACCGCTCCTGCCATTGGTACCCCGAAATGCGCTTCCAAGTGCGCGGGAACGTTGGGCGCGAGAATTGATACTACATCGCCGCGACTGATACCGCGGTGTGCCAAAGCGGCGGCGAGACGCACGCATCGACTCTCAAATTGCGCGTATGAATAGCTTTCTTTGCCATATCGTATAGCTACACGGTCGGGGTGAACCTGCGCGCTGCGCGAAAGAAAGCTGATCGGCGAAAGAGGTACATAGTTGGCGGCGTTTTTGGGGAATATGTCGAGCATTGAAATGTTTCCCTCTCCATGCGGTGCATTGTTTCGGAAGCGCATTGACGGCACAAAACCGATGGTTCGTAATCGCTCAGGACCTTTTGGTCACAACACTAACCGCTCTGGTATGTGTGGCGCATTGATCGTCGTCGACTGGCGTCCAATTCCCTCGATCTCGAGAGTGACCTTGTCGCCATGCTGTAGGAGTCGACCTAGTTCCAGGCCGCATCCACTGCCGACCGTACCGGACCCCAGAATCTCGCCCGGATGAAGTGTTTCACTTCGACTGACGAAAGCAATGATTTCGGCAAACGACCAGTGCATCGTGCTGCTGCTACCCTCGCTCCAAAGCTCGTCGTTGACAAAGGCTCGCATGTTGAGAGCACTTGCATCAATTTCGTCCGCTGTGACGATGACCGGACCAAGAACGTTTGCGCCGTCGAAGTCTTTGCCCTTTGCTGGCCCAAGCGGCCCTTGCATCTCCTTGAACTGAGTGTCTCGCGCAGTCAGATCGTTTAGTATCGTATAGCCGAAGATATGGTTCGACGCGTCGTTAGAGGATATGTCACGTCCTCCGCGTCCAATCACGCAGGCAAGCTCGAGTTCATAATCAGCAACATTTGAAAATGCTGGCCAGTTGACCACGCTGTCCGGACCCACCACGGCAAACCGGTTGCATTTGTAATAGATTGGCTGCTCATACCAAACATTCGGAATCGGGGGCGCTGAATTCGGTGCGGGAGGCCCTTCGCCAAGCCTTTCCCTCAGCTTCGCCCCGTTCCAAACTGCGCCTTGCATATGAACCTCGAAGACAAGAAAGTCTCGCATTTGCAATGGACACGGCAAGGGAGAAAGAAGCCGAGTGCCGCTAAAATCGAAGTCAGATTCCGAGCTTTCGGCAATTTTTCGAGCGAAATCCCAAGCAGCCGACCCAGCTTCTATTAGGCTCTGCATTGACGCGAACGCAGCATCGCCCACATTGGTTAGATCGATGATGTTGCCGTCTTTCGCAATCACGCCGAGTCTAGGGCCATTACCAGCTTCGAAAGTCAGTAGCTTCATTTATCTCATCCCATTCTAGTAATCTGGGCGCCAATAGATGGCGCAAGCGTTAGACAGTGCCGCGTTGAGTTGCCGCTTATTTGTGCAGTCAGAAATCTGCTCACCGCAGCTCTGACGCAAGCTAGATCGAACGAAGATGGTTGTCAGTCCGCAGGAAATGGTACAGGCCACCAGTTTCTGAAATGGACATATGTCGCAGTCAGAATATTGTAATTTACATAATGTAGGGATGAAGTGACATGGCTGGAAAACGGACACCTAGTACGCTCGATATGCTGCTGCTCTCATTGCTCGTGAATGATGACCCGCTCTCAGGCTATGAAATTTCCGCAATCCTAGCAGAACCCATTTCGTTGATGTGGCCGGTCAAGCACAGTCAAATTTACCCGGCTCTGGCAGGTCTCGAAAAGCGAGGTGACGTGGTCGGTGATTGGATCATGCAGAAAGGCCGACCGAACAAGAAGGCCTACACAATTTCGGGCGCTGGCGTCGAACGTCTTCGCGCATGGCTCACTGAAAATCGCGAAGTCCTGACACAGGATGAAGTCCGATTGATTGCTTATAACCTCGAATTACTCGGAGGGGAGGTGGTTTCGAAAGCTCTCACTGCTTATCGAAACCAATGCACATCTGAAAAGTATCAACTCGAAGAACGGTGGCTCGGTGCTTGGAAATCGCCCTGGGCGGACCATGCCAGTCAAGAGCGGATGATGGGCATTCGTTCGCTGTACGAGCACGCCCTAGCCATTCGTGATGCGCAGATAACCTGGTGCGACGAGGGCCTGAACAGAGCAAAAGTAGCAGTGAAAAGAAAACGCTCACATCGCTAGACCTATGTAATGATATACATATGTATGTGTTGACAATGGTACCAGTCTCAGTCATAACTATGCCGACTCGATACGAAGTCGCAGAGCTAAGCGCCGCGTATCTTGTTTGGACATGGGGACGGTTGGCTATCCGCTAGCTGCCGGGTGTTAGCCCGCGAGCAGGCCGTCTTTGGAGCATTGCAGGTACGGACAGGACCTGCTGGGAGAGGGAAAATGAGGATGATCTACAGAATTGGTGGAATGAGTGCGCTTGCGATTTGCCTGTGCTCGCCGGCTTATGCACAAACGACGAGCTCCAGCGGCACCGCCCAGGCATCAACTGCGAGTGCTCGCCAAGAGGCGGTCGCCAATTCAAATCCATCGACCGGCAATGAGATTATTGTAACCGCGCAAAGGCGTTCGGAATCTCTCCAAGATGTCCCACTGGCGGTCACGGCCGTCACTTCGGATCAGCTTGAAAAAAGCGGCATCCGGGATATGCAATCGCTCGCTTCTCGCGTGCCGAACCTGAATCTCGGCGTCAACATTGGTGCGGCGAAAGTGACGCTGCGAGGTGTGGGCCTCGAGAACGAGTCTGCGGCAGCGGAAGGTAGCATTGCCTTGCACCTTGATGGTGTATTCCTGTCCCGACCGGTAGCGGCTTTCGGAAGCTTTTTTGATGTGGAGCGGATAGAGGCCCTGAGAGGACCGCAGGGAACGCTCTACGGCCGAAATGCGACGGGGGGATCGCTTAACATTATCACCCGGCAGCCGACCGAGTATCTTTCGGGTTATTTCAACCTAACCGCCGGCAATTACGGGACCATCATAACCGAAGGCGCCGTGAGCGATGCCTTGGTACCGGAGACCCTGGCCGTTCGCCTCGCTTTCCAGACGCAAAACCGCGATGGCTTCGGCAAAAATATTGTCACAGGTAACGATATCGATGACCTAAACAGTCGGGCCGTCCGCGGCTCGATGCTTTTTACGCCTACCGACCGGATGACCATCAGCCTCATGGCTGACTATTATTGGCAGCGCGACAATTCAGGAGGGTACAAATCACCTAGGGGCGCTGGCTTCTCGGCCCCCGGTGTGCCCATTCCCCGACATGCAGAGTCGCAAGGCGGAATTTTGCCGACTGATTTACGTGACGTGAGCGCCGAAGATGATCCGATGAGTTTTCTGGAATTTTGGGGGGTGCTAGGCCGGGTCAGCTACGCGCTGTCCGATACCCTCGAACTCAGTTCGCTGTCTGCCTACCGGGAGACAAGAAACGCGGGACGGACGGATCTCGATGTGTCTAATCTCCCGTTGGCGCCGCTGTTTCGTGTAGAGGATGCAGCGCAATTCAGTCAGGAGCTGCAGCTTTCAGGAGATAGCAGCCGATTGAATTGGCTACTTGGTCTCTATTACTTCTACGAAGATAATGAAGGTCTTACGGCAGTACCGTTGAATCCCGCTCGCACCATATTCTTCGGTCCGGATATGCTGACGACAGGATTCCTTGCTGGAGGATTCATCAAAACAGAAGCGATGGCGGCATTCGGTCAGGCGACCTACGAGGTAACCGACCAACTAAGTCTAACTCTCGGGGCTCGCTATAGCACCGAGAAAAAGACCAATCGGGATGAGTTGGCGTTCGATCTTTTCACACCTTTTGTCGGGGAGTTTGCTGACCCGCAGCAGGTATTGAATCGCAGCGAGCGTTTCAGTTCGTTCACTCCTCGCATCGCTCTCGATTACCAGGCTACGCCTGACTTTCTCCTCTACGCATCGTGGTCGCGAGGATTCAAGGCTGGTACTTTCAGCTTGGGCGCTGGCATACCACCAGTTGATCCGGAAACGGTAAGCGCCTTCGAGGGTGGCATCAAATCCGATCTGTTCGACGGCCGGGCCCATCTGAATCTCGCCGGCTTTTATTACGACTACAAAGACCTTCAGGTTGGCAAGGTTGTCAACGCAACGCTACGGCTCGAGAATGCGGCGACTGCGACGATCTACGGCTTGGAAGCAGAATTTGGAGTGCAGATAACACCGCAGTTCGAGATCGATGGAAACGCTGCTTGGCTGCACGCTCGCTTCGACGAATATATCAGCGCAGACCCTGCTCGACCGTTTGGCGACGGCCAAACGTTGGACAACGGTGTTCCGGCGTTCAACCTTAGTGGGAACGCTCTGTCCCAAGCTCCGGACTTCGCGGGATTCATCGGCGCTCAATATATCATGCCGTCCAGCCTTGGCGAATTTACACTGCGTGGCGAAGTCTCATACAGGAGTCGCGTCTATTTCACGCCGTTCAATCTCGACTATGTTAGCCAAGAACCAACCACGAAAATCAATTTATTCCTGAATTGGGTATCCAACGATGACCATTGGAATGGATCGATATTCGTCAAAAACCTGACCAATGAGTTGGTTATCGCCAACTTAAATGTCAGTTCGGGGGTCGTCGGCTTCCCATTGACCGGCTACCTTGAGGACCCGCGCCAATACGGCGTGAGGCTTGGCTACAAATTTTAAGCATCTGGCTCGGTTGAGGACGGGACGCGAATCGCGGACCTTTTTCCCTGAATTCACAGGTACATAAGGAAACGGAAAATGAGTTATCGCGGGAAGAAATTACTTATCGTAGGCGGCGGGGCGGGCATCGGAGCGGCGATTGGGTATGAAGCCGCCATGCAAGGGGCAGAAGTCGCCATCGTTGATGTGGCGGCCGACCCTCTTCAAGCGACGGGCAAACTTATCGAAGACGCAGGGGGTATCGCGCATACATCGCTGGCGGATATCGCCGATGATACATCTGTTGCGGAGATGACTGCCTGGTGCATAGAGACGATCGGTGTTCCTGACATTCTTCTTAATACGGTTATCGAGTATCCGAGCACCTTTTCTGGCGTCGACGACATGAACGTTGGCGACTGGAAAAGGAGCTTCGAAATCAACTTCTTCGGATATGTCAGAGTGCTCGAACATATTCTTCCAAAGATGCGCGCTCGGGGATCCGGAACGATCATCTTAACGGCTTCGACGGTTGCACTGCTTCCAGACCCAACGGCATCTATCCTCTTTCGCTACAAGGCCATTAAGCATGCGCTTTTCGGTTTATCCGCTTCGCTCGAAGTGGCTCTTGAGGGAACCGGCCTGAGGTCGGTTTGCTTCTGCCCAAGCCTGACAGCAACACCCGGAACCATCGATGGTCTCCGGAGCGCGGGCCTCCCTGGTATTGAGGATATACTCGCGATCGCTCAGTCGCCGGCCGACGTCGCTAATTTCTTTCTTTCCGAGTTGGAAAAGGAGGAATTCCTAATCTGCGCGCACGACGGATACCGAGAGATGCTAGTTGAATACGCCGCTGATCAGCTTGATCCGGTCCCATTCATTAAAAAACATTTCTCTTCTTAGACATAATTGCCTTCTAACGATTCGAAAGGGAAACAGTATGACGGGACGGGTGCAGAAGAAGGTCGCCATAATTACTGGCGGCGATGGCATAGCGCGCGCAACTGCTCTGCACTTCGCCGCGGAGGGCGCCGCAATAGTGGCCACCGATATTGTGGAGGAAAAGGTTCGTGAGACCGCGCGCCTAATTAAGGACGCCGGGGGTGAGGCACTTGCAGTCGGCACCGACCTCATGGACGAGGCTGCGGTAAATCGACTTATGAAGCTGACGGAAGAAACTTATGGTGGGGTGGATATCCTTGCACACTTTGCAATGGATTTACGCATTGGCGAACTGGAAACCCACAGCGTTGAGGATTTCAACCATTCGCTGACACATACGGCCACAATGACATTTCTGGTCAGTAAGCACGTTGCGCCGTTTATGATCGCACGTGGTGGTGGCGCAATTGTGCTGGCCGGGTCACAGTCGGGCAGTCTCGGCTCCGGCTTCATGGGGAATACGGGCCACCTCTTCTCCTATTCAGTCGGCAAAGGCGCCGTGATCCGGATGGGTGTTGTGCTGGCCAACGTACTCGGCCAACATGGAATCCGGGTTAATGTGGTGTCTCCCGGTCCCGTCGCTACTTCGAATGCGATTGATTTCTTCGGCGCCGAGGGGACGCCTGAACGACATCTCCTAATTGACCGTCAAATGCTCCTTGGCCGTATATCATACCCAGAAGACGTGGCGGCAGCTGCGCTTTTTTTGGCGTCGGACGAAGCGTCGAATATCACAGGACAAAACTTATACGTCGATGGAGGAATGTCTGCATCGGGCGGCATGGGGCCGGCTGACGCCGAGGTCCGCAAGATTTACGACACCATGGTCCCGCTAGGCGAGCCGCATGACAAATGGCTCCGACCTGGAGAATAGGCATCAACAAATAAGGATGATGGTCTCGCTCGTCCTGTCAGCACTACCAAACAAATTCGCAGCAACTTGGGGCATTAGCGTCTGAGTTTGGGAAATACTGCGCCTTACGCGCGACAATTTTATGTAAAGAGAGGAAGCCAGCTTGAACGAGAGTAGCGAGATCCGAAACGGGCTTTCTGTTACGTGGAATGTACCGATCGTGGTTCGTGACGGTACTATCTTACGCGCCGACGTCTTTCGACCAATCAAGGAAGGTCGCTATCCAACGCTGCTGAGCTATGGTCCCTACGCGAAGGGACTGGCGTTCCAAGATGGTTATCCCGCGCAGTGGAAGAGTCTGATTCGCGACCATCCGGAGGTGGCAAAAGGGACCACCAACGAGTTTGCTGCATGGGAGACACCCGATCCCGAGAAATGGGTTCCTCATGGCTATGTGATTGTCCGCATCGACTCGCGTGGTGCTGGGCAGTCGCCAGGCACGATCGATCCATGGTCTACCGATGAACAAAATGATCTATACGATTGTATTGAATGGGCTGCGGACGAGCTGTGGAGCAATGGCAATATCGGCCTCGCTGGGGTGTCCTACTATGCGATGAACCAGTGGACGGCGGCCGCGATGCAGCCGCCTCATCTCAAGGCTATCTGTCCGTTTGAAGGCGCTTCTGACTTCTACCGTGACGTCGTTCGTCATGGTGGCATACTTTCGACCTTTCTGCAGCGCTGGTATCCAAATCAGGTTATTGATGTCCAACACGGTCTCGGCTCGCGGGCACGCAAAAGCCGCTTTACCGGTGAAGGCATCGCGGGAGACCTTGATCTAACTGATGAGGAACTCAATGCGAGGCGCGTAGACATTCACGCAAACCTACTCAATGCCAGGTTCGATGACGATTATACCAAGGTTCGATCGGCTGACTTAACCAAAGTGAAAGTGCCATTGCTGTCTTGTGGTAATTGGGGTGGCCAGGGGGTGCATTTACGGGGCAATGTGGAAGGTTTTATCGGTGCGGCTTCGGACCAGAAGTGGCTCGAGCTTCATGGTCGGGAGCACTGGACTGAGTTTTACACCGATTATGGGATAAAGCTTCAGAGACAGTTCTTCGATCACTTTCTTAAGGGGGAGGATAACGGCTGGGACAAGCGGCCTCCTGTCCTTCTCCAGGTTCGGCACATCGATGGATTCGTTGCGCGCCAAGAGTCAGAATGGCCCATCGCGCGCACTAAGTGGACGCGATTTTATCTCGACGCAGCTTCTATGACCCTGACTATCGACGCTCCGAAAGCAAAAGCATCCGTCAGTCACAAAGCCATGAGCGAAAAGCTAACCTTCTGGTCGGAACCGCTGGAGGAGGAAACAGAGATCACGGGCCCGATGGCAGCCAAATTGTTCGTCGCTTCCTCCTCTACAGACGCCGATATCTTTATCGCGGTGCGCATCTTTGATCCAAACAACGAAGAGATACTTTTTGTCGGGGCGTCCGATCCAAACTGCCCGATTTCTCTGGGGTGGTTGCGTGCGTCACATCGAAAGCTTGATGCTGTACGAACGCGACCTTATCGTCCCTTTCACACGCACGATGTTGCGGCGCCACTCTATCCCGGCAAAGAATATGAGTTGGACGTTGAAATCTGGCCTTCTAGTATAGTGGTTCCTAAAGGGTATCGTTTGGCAATGACCATCTCTGGTGACGACTATCACCATGACCTGCCTGAACCATGGCCGGAAGTTTATGGTGTGCCACTACGTGGCGTGTCCGTAATGACGCACGACGATCCGGTCGATCGCCGACCCGAGACCTTTGATGGAGTGACGACCCTGTTCACGGGCGGTGACACACCTGCCTCGATTCTACTGCCAATCATCCCTGCAAAGGACGATTGACCATGGAAGAAAATGGATCAGTATTACTTCAGAGACTTCGAACCTCAAATTAAGCCAAAGGATAACCAGTGCCCAATCAACCCCTACTGTCGGTTTGCCAGCTTTCTCTGGCTGATACGACTTTCGAACAGGACCTCGAACTGATCCAAGCCTCCGCAGCCATGGGTGTTGCAATTGCTGAGTCCAAGCTTCGCGAAGGCGAGGAGGAGCAACAGCTGGCGGCGCTGAAGGAAAGTGGTCTTGCGGCGACAATCTGTATACCCGCAAATCTTGCTCCGCTTCCGTTGCTGCCAGAGTATATCTTCCCCGGTCCTGAAGATCCTGACACTCGCCTTGGTCTAATGCTTGAAAGCATTAGGCGTCTTGCGCCCTTTGAGCCAGATTGCATTACGGTCTTGACTGGATCATCCCAAGGCTACGCTCTGGCAGACGCGCGGAAGATTGCTGTAGAGAGCTTACGAGAGGCAACTAAACTAGCTGTCGAGTTGGGGACGCGGTTGGCGTTGGAGGCAAACCGCAACTGGCAGATTGACTTTTCATTTCTCCAGTCAATCCCTGAGACGATTGACTTTCTCGACGAAATTGATGATCTCGGCATTGGTTTTTGCTATGATTTTTATCATTTATGGGATCAGAAGAACCTCCTGCAGGATACCGCGCGCGTTGCTTCACGCACCTTTGGAGTACAGCACAACGATTGGCGAGAGCCACGCTGTGCAGCTGACCGCTTAATACCTGGCGACGGTGTCATGGACATACCTGCCATGCTCGGCGCGCTCGAGCGCGGTGGATTCGATGGCTGGTATGACTTTGAAATTTTCTCTGACGATGGGCGCTGGGGTACGGACCTTCCTGACTCCCTTTGGAAATTGCCTCACGATGAGCTCATTCGGCGCGGGAATGCGGGGCTACTTAACGCATGGGATGCTCGGCCTGATAGCCCCGACCGCGCCGCACTTAACAGGTCAGCTCATAAGCGTTGACGGCAATTACGAATGAGAGGCCTGATGACAGACACAGACGCACCGCGATAAAGATAACGGCGTCTGCCTGCTTTTTACTCTCGGGAGCACGGCAACTGCAATCATGGCAAGTCTGTCGATCGGTTTCTCATTTGGGGTCGAGGCCGACTTGATGGCATATCGGCAGGAAAACGTCGTCGGAAGCTGCCTAGGGTGCTACAAATTTTGTTCGACCTTTTCCGAAGCTCAGACATGACGGCGTCTGCTTCAGACTGTTCGAATACGCGGATATTCCGCCCTTCGGCCAGTGCTTTAATTGATAAGTGCCGCATGATGATAATCCATTTGCCGTTCCGCTCCAAGGTCACCTTCGCGACGCCATGACCGAGCAACGTGCGGAGGCCTTCGAGCTTTCGAAATTCTTCAAGCGCGCGGTACGCAGCTTTGCCCTCGGCGCCGAATGGCCCCTCCGGCTCAATCGCAACTGCGAGGTCAGAAAGGCGCTGCCCAACCAGGTGGCGAACCTGCGGACCGATCGTTCCGTTCCAAGCGATCACTGGCATTTGGATGAAATGGTGATTGTAATGAGAGGGAAAAAGCAATGGCTATGGCGAGCGGTAGACAATGAAGGCACGGTATTGGACTTTCTTGTTCAATCCCGGAGTGTCCCCCGTCAGCATTCAATAGACAGACTGGCTGCATAAAATAAATGAGTGTTTTGGTTTCATTGCAGTGACTGTAAGGAACGAAGATGAAAGCAAAACACTCAAAAGCCCCCGCGGAGCGGGTGGTCAAAGATATGCCCGTATAGTCGGTTAGGCGCTTCGTTTGGCCCGAATGCCATTGGCAACATTAAAGCGGTTATTGGGCAATGCGATTTCCATTGAGAGGTGTTGCCACAAGGAATATTGGTTACAAAATGGAGGGAGATTTATCGTCGTCGGCAAGTTTCTGGAAAATCGCAAGGATGTCAGGCCATTTATGGGCAAGATACCGCACCATGGCGGCACTTTCCATCAGGCCCCCGACATAGCCTAATGCAAGCGTAAGATCGAGATGATCGGCGCCATAGCTTTTTTCGATTGCCCGAAATTCGCGTTCGAGATTTTCTGACTCGTGTTGCATTAAGGCAATCTGCGCTGCGCTCAAACTTTTGCCGCGGCGCTTGCGATTTTCGGCGAGCATTTGCGGTGATGTTGCTGCGACGATTGATTTTGCATAGCTTACCGAAAACCTGTTCATCGCGATCATCAGTTCGGCAGCCTCTATCTGCCGAACGGGCTTTAGGAACCGCAATTCTGTAAAAACGTGGATTGCAATATGCTTGTTCTTGAGCAGAGCGACCGCTTCGGGACAAATCCCGGTGAGCAGATTGCGCTTGGTGCGAATGTTGGAGATATTGACATTCAGCGCCTTGGCGAGGCGTTCTTCCGACACGCCTTTCCGTACCGCATTGAGGATCATCTTGTGTTCCTGAATGATAGCCATGCGACTAATCCGCTTGTTGTATGTGTAAGCTTCATCTTCCTTAGCCACGATGCAGATAACCTCGGTCTCGCCGCGTTCACGCAAAATGGCAAGACGGAGATGCCCATCGAGAAGCGCAAAATTGTCGGGATCATCAGCCGACCGCACCACCACGGGCGCCTCGATAATTCCGACCTCGGCAATCGACGCTGCAATCTGTTCGTATTTAACCGACATTTTGATCCTGTCCGTCACCGCTCGCAACGGCAATATGCTGGTTATAGGAATACACAGGCTGGTTTCTTCAAACCCCAGGTCAGGCTTCAATTGATCCTTGCGCATCGTTTTTCCTTTCCGGTTGTCCCATACGCTCCGTGATCCCGGAAGGAAGATGATAGAGGTCCTCGTCTTCTGCCAGTGCCAGAAAACCTTCATCATTGGTGAGCCGGCTTATGCTCTGCACGATTAGCATGAGCTGATCATGTGCATTGCGTGCGCGCTTTATCAGCGCACTTTTGCGAGCTACATCTTCCTCGTAAACTTTGATCAATTTTGCCGTTGTCATCCTTGGCGAAGCGCGATTGGATGAGCCTTCCACGCACTTACCGCGCCGTTTGCGAAGCTCGATTAATCGTTTGGCGGCAAGCAGCTTCTTGCCCTTTAACAATCCCTTTTCATACGCTTGGTGGAGAGCACGCTGGATGCCTTCGTCATCGGCTTCGGCAATATCGATCGCTACCGATAATGGGATCGTGCGCGCTTCCACTGATTGGAGCAACCGCTGCTCGCCTTTGTTGAGCAAATGCGTGACGCCATGTACGTACTCCATTGAGAGCCCGGTTTTGCGGACAATATCAGTCAACGAGTTTCCTCGTGTTTGCATGGCGCCAATGTCCTTCAATAAATCTATTGCCTTGTGGTGACGCCGTGCACAATTCTCGACAAGGCTCGCAATCAGACAATCTTCGGGATCGGCTTCCACAACCATTGCAGGCACGAGGCTGTGACCAAGAGCCTGATAGGCCTCCAAACGGCCCTGACCGCAAACCAGATCGAACCACTCACCATCGGCCTCGGTTCGTCTTGTTACGGTGATGGGGCGTTTGAGGCCGATCTTGGCGATACTGTCGACGATTTCCTTGAATATGCGTTGATTGCGATCGCGTGGATTAACGATGTTGACCCGGTCAATGGGTAGCCATTCTATTGACTGGGCGTTCGAAACTCCGCTCATGCAGCCTTCCGCAATGCTGTCCGGCGAAATACATCAAAACACAGATCAAGTGTTTGGCGGCGATACGCATCCAGCCCCAAACCGTTATGCTCGCAAAGAGTCAGAATCGCGTCAGCAGTTGCGATTTTAGGAATCACATAATAATCAAGCGCTTGGACGTTGGCCGCATCCATCCGGATCAATAAGGTCAGATCGACAGCTGCGCGATTATCCAGCCGAAGTTTCCAGCGCAGGGACCCTGCACCGGTTTGCATGCACCGTGCAATGCTGACCGATAACCGGACCTCGTTGTTCAGAGTCAATATCGATTCAGCATCATTTTCATCGACCCGGTTTCCCCTTCGACGCAGGCCTGTCATGCAAGACTCTAAAATTTGGGGGTACATTGCGTTTAGTGAGCGATTGATCTGAAGATACCGATAATCATGTTCGGGCTTGAACCCGACTAAGGCATAGGCCCTTAAGAGACTTCCAAATCGCGATCGATAGCATCCACTGGAGGGCGAATCGTCATATTCGTCGATTATGAGCCCAGTCAGCGATCCGTTCCCAGCTAGGATCACTCGCAGCTGGTCAAGCATTGCGTCATCGCTCCAACTCGTCGAGCGTGCCTCGATAATCGCTTTTGCGGCATTGAATTTGGATTGCTCGATTACGGGACTGAATGCGTTATCGCAGCGTATCCATTCGTCGGGAGAAATCCGTCTATGAGCCTGTTTCAGTTTGAACGATGTCCGCCCCCAGACATTATGGCCGACATACTTTTCATTGATAAGCATATGATGGATAATAGCCCGGGTCCAATTTCGGCCACCTTCGGACCGGACATCTCGGCGATTAAGGTCACTCGCAATTTCGCTCTCGGTTTCGCCTGCGACAAAACGACTGAATATCTCGCGAACTATTGCCTGTTCGGGTTCTGGGCCCGGCTCCAGCAAAACCCGATCGGTCTGAATGCTTTTATGTTCGCCAGTTGCAAGCTCTCCCTTACGCTCACCATCCTGATTTATGAGCACACGCCTTAAGCCAAAACCCGCCTGACCACCCTGACGAAAGCCCAGCCGGATGAGATTGGCCTGGCCGGCAAAAACCTTGACCGACAGTTCGCGGCTATATTCGCCGGCCATCGCGCGCTTTACCGTTTTAATAATCGAGGAACCGATACTGCCGTCATTTTCGAACTGCTCTGCGCAATAATGGACAACCACGCCCGCGCGGCGACAGCTCAGTTCATAACTGGCGGCTTCGTCGGGATCTTGGAAACGCCCCCAGCGGCTGACATCGTAGACCAGTACGGCTTCAAAGTCCGCAGCACCCGATTGAATATCTTGCAGTAAAAGTTGCAAAGCATTGCGTCCGGCAATGTTGAGCCCGCTTTTTCCATCATCGGCATAGGTTTTGACGATGATGTAGCCACGTGCTTCAGCATATTTAGCTAGCGCCTCGGCCTGGTTGTCGGTCGAATATTGCTGATGCTCAGTGGACATGCGGACGTATTGGGCGGCGCGTTTGCATGTTTGTTCGGTTTGGGCCGTGTGCCGGTCTCCGCTGCGTCCCTCTCGATCCCATTTGATGATCATAAACCAATCCCGATAAACAAAAAGAATCAACGCTTCGGCTCTATTTCGTGCCTAACGCAAAAGGAGTGGAAACATGGTTCTGAATAAGGGCACCAAAGTGCCAATTCCGTTAAATCACGATGATGCATCCTATGCCAAAGCTATATCGGAGGCTCTCATCTGTGATGTAGGCGCAACCGCCAGATCTGCCAAAACGATCATGAAGTGGGCTAATGTATCGAACCGGACCGCCAGAAACTGGCTCAGCGCGGACAAAGCACCGGGCGGCTTGAATCTTCTCTTACTCGCGCGACATTCGCCGTCGGTATGGGAGGTCGTGCTCTCCATCAGTAGTCATGAGGAAGCGCTTCTTGTAAATGACCTGCATGCTGCCGAGGTCGCTCTATCTCGGGCATTGGGGCATCTCGAGCGGCTAAAACGGGGGTTTGATAGATCGCGAACCCAGGCCGACAATTCAAAAGATGGTAATATGAACCGCGCATCAGTCTATACCGGCGACAAGGAAGGCAAGTTGTAGGTAGTGGCATCATGTCCTGGAAAGTGAGGATTAATCAAGCAGCCAACTGGTATACGAATGCTAGAATTCAAACAATTCGCCATATAGCGCAGTACCCGTGGCGCCGCAGTATTTAGGCTAACCGCCTGCGGCGGTCCAATCGCAACTTCAAGAAACCCAGATTAGGATCAACAAGGACGGCTCTATCGGCTACCGGGCGTGCCACCAAGACTGCCGGGGTTGCGCGTATCACCAAAGATGTACGCTGAACAATTCGCACCCCCCCTCTAGGTCACTCGCTTGATCAGCAACGGTGCCCGCAATATCGCATCATGCGTCCAATTTTCATATATCCAGTATAATTTGCTCACCTCAGTTTCTCTCAATTATCAGTCAGTTGCGCAGCAGTCGTTTAGTGTCAGACCGGCTCGCATGATAGGCGGTGACGATCATCCCATCTGCCAGCACGAGCCGTTTGCCGATTAGACGATTTGCATGTTTAAGCTGGTCTCGAAGTTTCTTTTCAAATCGCCTGAAATCCTGCTCGCGAACTACCAATCCTCCCTCCACCTCGGTTCCGAGTTCTAGGATCAAATTGATGTCGCCTTGCCTGAATCCTCTTTGGGCCATGCGTGTTTTGGCATGCTTGGAGATGTGCAGATCATCCATTTTCCTTCTCCAGGCCAAGGTTAATCATCACCGACTCAAAGTCTGGGAAGTGTTTTCTCCGGTATTCTTTGCCGGCGTTGATCGCCCACGCCGCAATGGCCTCGGGTTGGGCATCTGCTAGCGACTTCGACATTTCGTGAAGCGGTGCATAGCCCGCTGTAATCTGTCTGGCGGCCTCTTCATTGCCACCGGTCATCGTCAAAGCCTCAGCGTTTCCAAGTTGGTATCCAGGCTGGTCCCACCCGGTTGACCAATAGTCGAACTCGGCGAGTTCCCCCAGGTCGTCAGCCAGGGACTTGAGGAAGCAAACAAATGGATTCTGCTCGCTGTCCTCGTAGTCGGCCGACAAATGCTCATCCGGAACCAGGCTCCCGAACAGATCCAGGGCTTTGATCGACCTCTCCTCGGCAAGGAGCGCATCATCTGCACGCCAGTGATGAGTAACTGCCTCGTCTAAATGCTTCGGTTTTGGAAGGGCCGATAGCGCTTCTAACTGACTCACGATTTCGCTTAGTGCTTCCCGGCGCATTTTCAGGCTTGCTTCCGCCGCCCAGAGGAAGAGAAACGGAGCAAGGTGAACGATGTGAGACGGCTTCACGCCATAACGATCGGCGACGAGGGCAAGCGCATTTCTGGCATCATCCGCGACCCGCATGTTCATCTGTGTTTTTCGACCGAACAGTCGTTCTGTCGCATCTTCAACGATGTCAGCTCCAGTCAGTGTCTCGAAGTCACAACCTAACGCTTTGGCCAATCTATCGATGGTCACCTTACGGCAATCTGAGGTGTGGCCATTCTCTATTCTACTGATCGTAACGCGGTTGACCGACGAAGCTTCCGCTAGGTGATCGAGCGTCCAATTCCGCTTCGAGCGAAGCGATTTGAGGTTTACTGGGTTTATCAAGGGCATTTCATCTCTCCTGTGTTATGGAGATTAAGACACTTTAATGATATTAAACAAGTAACATATTAGCGGCATTTAGCGGTAAAAAGCTCTTATTGAAATATCAATAATGTGGAAAATGCATACGAAATGCAAATTGTCACACTCCAAGAATCGGTGCGTTGCCGATGAAGTGCCAAGTCATTGGCTTTTCTGGTTGCGGCAGGTTGAGGCGCCGCAATCTTTACGAACCATCCCGGACGACCGCCACGGCAGCATTTCCCATGCGTTATGGCTTTGTGATCCATCAATACAACTTGATTTGGGTTGATATGACGATAGTCTATTGACAGTAGAGTTAAAACCGGGCCCAAGTTCGGGTCATGAATCCATTGGATCTAGCTAAGTCAGCACCATGGAATAGTGTGCTCTTTACGACCTATTCTTTGAGCCTGTCCTTCTTTGAGGCGGTGGTAATTGATGCTCTTATTCGCGGGGGAGCGCGCAATCCTACAATACTTTCTGACCCGGAGGGCGTTCGCGCCGGCCTGTCCGAGCTTGGTGCTCGCCTGGTCGGGCGAGATTATGAATTGCTTCCAGTCGAGCGAATTGGCGGTGTCTTCCACCCTAAACTCTCTGCCTTCCTTGGCGACGATGACGCTCACTTTTTGGTCGGATCTGGCAATCTCACATTTAATGGTTGGGGTGGAAACTTCGAACAGATCGAGCATCTGCATCCCAGCTTTGCGCCCGAAGCGATTGCGGATGCTGCCGAGTTTCTAGAATTGCTCGAGCTGGATGAACGCATCCGATTGCCAGCAACCGATAAGCTCGGCCAGACTGCGGATGCCTTACGTAAAGCCGTTAGAGGCAAGCCAGGTGCTGGCCGCATCCGCCTCGTCCATAATGCCGCAGGAACGATCGCTGAACGGCTTCAGCAAGAAGCCGATGAGCTTGGCGGTGCCGAGCGCATATGTTTCGTGTCACCATTCTTCGATGTGAAGGGTGTAGGAGTTACGCGGCTGAGCGAGCTCCTCAAATGCGACGATATCTCAGCATATGTCCATCAGGCGGGCTCAGTGAATGGGTTCGCTGGAGGCAACTGGCCCGACTTGAAAGAAGACGTCCTTGCACCAGTCGAGATCGATGAGGAATTTGCTACTGATCCGCGACCAATGCACGCAAAGTCGATTGAGATCCTTTGCCGAAATGGTCGCTTGCTCCTCTCCGGTAGCGTGAACGCAACGTCTGCTGCCCTATTCGGCTCGAACATGGAAGCTGGGATTTTGAGAATTGAGCCCAATCGGCAAGGGGTTTGGTCCATTGCTCGCTGCCCAGCTCCAATTCGATCTTCGCTTAATGACGATGACCAAAGTATCGACGATGACCATTTGCAGATTTTAACCGCCGAACTCGTCGGTACGACAATCAAGGGATCCGTCCTAACAAGTTGGACCGCTGGCCCAGCGGAGATGACCTGCGAGATCGAGGGCGAGCTCATCGATCTCGGGACTACCGAAGTTGATGAAGGAAGAGCTTTTACGCGGAGTGCTGAGCAACTAGCAGATCGAGTATGGAGCAGAGGCCGTGTCATTATAGCGTTGAAAGCTGGCGACCAGCGCGCCGAAGGCTTCTTAATGATTACCGCTGTTGCAGCTCTCATGCAGCGGGCAGGGCAAGCTGCATCAAGGATCTTGTCGGTCCTCGCAGGCACTGAGACGCCGGAGGATGTCGCCGCGATCATGGCTTGGTTTCACGAGGACCCATCGCGGATGCCGCAAGTACAATTTAAGGCGGCGGGAACGAAGGGCGACGCTCTGGAATCGCCCGATGAGATTGTGACTGCTGATATGATTGACCGCGCCTATTTCGTCGAAACGGGACAATCCGGCAGTGATGAGCGATCAGCTGGATGGCAGTCGGCAATGGCTGCCCTGCTTCAAGCCTTTCGCTCAAGCCGCGGGCCCTTCCGTACCGAGGCCATGACTTCCGATGACACCGGCGAGAGCCTGTCAGAGGACGCTGCAAGAGATATGACGCGGGATGAGCGGGAGAATGAGAAGACAATCGATTCATTTTCAAAGCTTCTTGATGCGGCGCTTGAGAAGAAGAATGAGGGTCGTTTCGCTGAGATGATGCTGGGTATTGCACATTATCTCGTCGACCGGATTCGTCCCCCCCGATGACCGAGTAAAAATTTGGCTAGATAAGATTCTACGCGATTTGCCAAGCGTGGTTGAAGGCGAATTGGCCGAGGATATCTTGGCACTCGAACTGGTTCGTGTTGCCCACTCTCCGAGCTTAGATTCAGCTCGTAGATCGCGGCGTTTGCTGCGCAGGAATGGATTATTGTCGCAGCTCGACTGCGCAGATGTTGGCAGGTTGCCTGCGTTTCACGCGTACTTTCCGTCGGACGTTGATTTCGAAAAGGCGCGCGAATTGTTGGGTAACGTGAGAACTCACCGAGAAGAGATTCTTATATTGCTGGACTGTCCGATAGACAGCGAATTGCCTGTCCTTCCGCTTTTAGAAACTAGCGAACATTGGCCCGTCCTTCGACGCCTACACCAAGATCTTGAAGCGAGAGAGCGTATCGAATTCGTGGATGAGCCTGTGGCTTCCTGTCCCAAGTGTCATTTGGGTCTACCGACTGGTAACGCACAAGAATTGCTGCAACATGGCTTTACCCGCTGCGCAAACCGTTGTCGAAAACTGATCATCTCGAGGGAGCTCTGACATGGCGGCGACGCTTGAAGAACTCATCGACTTTGCGAGCACAGCACCTGAGGCGCAGGTCGTCGATGAGTGCGATGTCCAAATCGGCGGCGTTGACCCATTAGGGTTGCGCCAAATAAACTTCGACATGATGGACCAGGTGTTGCCGGGCCTGAATAATGTGGCGCGGCATGTTCGTCCCTACTTATTGATGAGTTGGGCCTGGCGGCGGTGCAACCAGTTGGTGCGAAAAAATAGGGGCGTCACGGTTAAGGACATGCGCGACTTCGTCGACCGTATTGAGACAATCTACGCTTGGTCGCAGTTTGTGGTCGATCGAGAAACAGACTTGCCGGGCAGCTCTGCATTATCATTCCTCCTCCAGATCGAAAGTTACACATTCTCAGGCAAGGCCTGGGAGAGATTTCGTGATACTAGGCGCTACTCGACTGGGCTCATTGCCGCTGTAAACTATGGGCCAGGGTTGAGGAACATGCGATGGATCGCTGACCTGAGCGCGTTAGCAGGGAACCCTATCTCAGAACCCGGCGCATATAAGGCAAATCCGGAAGAGGATCCTGCGCTTGAGGAAGCGCTGGATGCATTTGAAGAATGCATGGAGGCCGAGCTGGATCATCCCGCATTCAATCTGTTTGGGAAAGTCACAGTCGAACTTGAGGATGTGCGCCGTTGGGGTGAACTATGGCAAATGGATCAGCTCACGGAGCAAGGGAGAACAGCGGCTTGGCGTCGTGTTAATGCGGGCGAAGGAAAGGCTGTGCGGAGCAAGGGGCTCGAGCTTGTTCGATATGCAGCGCTCCATGAAACCAATGAAGTGAATGCTGCAAACGAAGTCCGTCGTTTAATGGCCAATTCCGATGGAAAAGGGTTTCCTGAAGACTTGCTGCCAGTTGCTGCGCGGTGGCGCCGGATGCAGGTGCGGCAGGTTCTTCGCCTGGTACTCGAGGGGCTCCTCTATTGGTGCCAAGGAGAACTACATGAAGCTCCGCTTACTACTCGCCAATTGGCGTTGAGGTTTCTCGATGCAGCCGGTAGCTATTCTGGACAGCAAGATGCCCTCTCCTGGCTTGAGCAGTTTGAACCTGGAAGTGATCCGATCGAACATCTCGATCGAATCTCGGCCTGTTTTGGCAATGGGGAAGGTCTCGTTTCAGCCCTCATAAGCGCATTGCGCTTTTGCATTTCTGAGGCTCCAAGCCAGCCACAACCATTCGAGCGGCCAGACCGACTGCCGCTGGTTAAAGCTGCACGCGAGTGGAAGGCTTGGGCTGATTTGCCGCCCTCCGCATTCATATCCCGACTGCTGGAAGGCTGGATTTTTGCGCAGCACACCTATTGGAGTGTAGGCCGCGGCTTACAGGATGCGAGAGGAAATGGAAAAATGATACTGCGCCTAAGGTTATTTATCGACGAGGGAGGCTGGCGCCTCGCACAAGGCATAGGACAGGGTTCGCCACCGAATGCTACGCCAGATCGCCTCGACACTGCGCTTAGCCTATTGCGTGAATGTGGTCAGCTCCAATTGAGCGATGAATGAATAAAGAAGCTGGGAGTGGAAAGCCAGTGCGATCTGATTGAGGTATACTTGCCCGCTCTGCTATCAAATAGTTGATTAAGGGGGAATTTGAGAAAGCTTCGCGAGTTCTTGCCAAAGCCGCGAGCGGAGGGTCCAGAGCAGTTCTCGAAGGCCAGCTGTGCAACACCAATGCCTATGGTCAAGGCTAGGCTCGACATGCAATCAGATTTGTGGTCTCTAGCCATCGAAGCTCTCGGAAGAGTGATGCGGGACCGGATGAACAATGAATGTATTTGAGTTAGACGAAGCTCTTGTTGCTCAATACGCTGCTTTCGCTCGTTCATTCTCATCCATAAGAGCTTCCGAGATCAGCGATCAGATTGCTGCTCTTTACGAGCAGGGGAAGTTTTGGCCTGATCCTCTCATCACCATCAATCCTCGTTTTGAACAAGGTAAGACGATGTCTGAGCTGGCGGTGGAGGGCGTCATCGACCCCGCGCTCAAGAATATCTTTGCCTTTGGTGACGAGCGCATCCCAATCCGGCTTCATCGCCATCAGGAGCGCTCGGTCGTAAAGGCAGGCAACCGTGAGAGCTTCGTCGTCACAACCGGAACTGGGTCAGGCAAATCGCTCTGCTTCTTTGTTCCAATTGTTGACGCAATTGTTAGGGCCAAACGTGCCGGCGAGGCTCCCAGGACCCGTGCGATCATAATCTATCCGATGAATGCGTTGGCAAACAGTCAGCTCTCCGAAATTCGCAAGTTTGTGGGTGAAGCGAATGTGGACGATGGGCTCAAGCCAACGATTGCTCGCTATACTGGCCAAGAGACCCCGGAGGAACGCGAAGCAATTGCTCAGAGCAAGCCTGACATTCTGCTTACAAACTTCATGATGCTCGAGCTCTTGATGACGCGCCAGGGCCAGCTCGATCAGTCGGTGATCGGGAATGCCCAGGGGCTCGAGTTTTTGGTCCTGGACGAGCTTCACACCTATCGCGGTAGACAGGGAGCCGACGTCGCCATGCTGGTGCGCAGGGTAAAGGAGCGTCTCAGCCCCTCATCTAACATGATATGTATCGGGACATCTGCAACGATGTCGAGTTCCTCTGATGATGAGAAGAGGGCGGAAGCCGTCGCGGAGGTTGCCACTAAATTATTTGGCCAACCGATTGCTCCAGCCAATGTGATCGATGAGTTGCTCGAACGAGCAACTTCTACCGCCATGCAGGCAGGCACGCTGGGTCAGAAGCTGATCGACGCAGTCCGGGCGCCGCTCTCGACCAAAATGACCGATGAGGAGCTGAAGCTCCATCCGCTTGCATGTTGGATCGAAACCGAAGTCGGCCTCGACGAAGGCGAAAAGCTCAGACGCCGGACGCCGATGACTCTGCCGGACGCATCCGCCAAGCTCGCCGAGCACACCGCCCTCGCTCTCGATCTTTGCGAAACCGCCATCGCCAATATGCTTGCGATGATGGGGCGTCCGGAAGTCGAGCGCGGAGGATCGGGTTCACGGGCATTTCTGGCCTTCAAACTGCACCGTTTCATTTCGGGTGCCGGACAGGCCTATATCACCTTGGAATCTGCCAAGGACCGGCGGGTTTGTCTCGAAGGCCAGAAATTCCATCCCGATGATGGGAAGGCGCGCCTTTATCCCGTCTTCTTCTGCAGGGAATGCGGCCAAGAGCATCTGAGCGTCACGCTCTCCCACGAGGATGATCAGCGCAGGGTCCTGGCACGATCGATCGATGAGCCCGTTGGCGATGATGTCGAGCTCGACGGCGCAGAGACGGGATATTTGGTCCCGGCCGTCAATGCGGACTTTCAATTTTCAGGAGACGTGACCGACTATCCCGATGATTGGCAAGAACTGAGTGCCTCGGGTCAGGAGCGATTAAAATCTACCCACAGGGGTAAACACGAAGGTGTACTGCTGAAGCTCAGGAGCGATGGCTCCTTTGACGACGAGGGAGTTCTCGGCTGGTTTTTCAGGGGTAAATACCGCTTTTGTGCCCACTGCGGGCATCAGCCCTCCCAGCAGGCCCGTGAGATCAACAAGCTTGCCGGTCTTTCCGCCGAAGGGCGAAGCTCGGCGACGACCTTGATTGTTTCCACGGTTCTGGCGTGGATGGAGCGGGACGGCTCGATAGACGAACATACCCGCAAGCTGCTCGGCTTTACAGACAACAGGCAGGATGCAGCGCTTCAGGCGGGTCACTTCAACGATTTTATCTTTGTAACGCTGCTGCGAGGAGCCGTCCTGCGGGCGGTTCGCGATGCAGGTCCCAAGGGCCTGGCGCCAGCCAAGTTTGGCGAAGCGGTGCGCGAAGCGCTTGGCTTTGATCTTGAGGAGGCCGCCCGCCTTAGCGATTGGATGCTCGACCCGAACGTTAAAGGATATGCCAATCGCCAACAGGCCCAGGAGACCCTTTCCGAAATCCTTGCACACCGATTGTGGGCGGATCTTAGGCGAGGTTGGCGATATACCAATCCCAACCTCGAGGAAGTGGGCCTGATCACTGCCAGCTTCCCTGGGCTTGATGATCTTGCGAGCGACGATGAAGAGTTCGCCGAGAATGCGCTGCTCGCCGGGCTGAGCGTGGAACAGCGGAAACGTCTCTTCGAGATCCTGTTCAACCAGATGCGTCAGGGGCTCGCCATCTCTACCGACGCGCTTGACCGCATGCGGGTCAAGCAGACGGCCGAATCCTCGCGCAGTCATCTCAAGCTCCCTTGGGCCATTGACAGAGAAGAAGAAGACGGCCTGCGCGAAAGCGGTATGTTGATGATTGATCCGCCGCGCCAAGCCAAAGTGCGGGCGGCCGAGGCGGAACTGATCCTACGTGCTGGTAGCCGGACCAAACTGGCCAAGGCGCTTCGCGACAAGTCAATCTGGGGTGAACAGCTTGCGCCCCAAGATTATGATGAGGTGATCCGAACGCTGATCAAGGCAGCCGAAGCCCACCAGTTCGTCAGGCGTATCAACTCAGGTTTCGATGCGCCCGCCTGGCGGGTATCTCCGACAGCCCTGAGACTCTTTTCCGCAGAGCAACGCGATGACGGCAAACGCGAGAACCGCTTCTTCCGCTCGCTTTATCTGCAGGTTGCAGAAATGCTCTCAAAAAGTGGTCCTTTGCCGCATGCCTTTGAGGCGCGCGAACATACGGCGCAAGTTGACCAAGAAGTGCGGGAGTGGCGCGAAGAGCGGTTCCGCTACGAGAAAGCTGATCAGGACCTCATTGCAGAAGATCGTGAGCGTATGATCGACCAGGGGGAATCGACGGATTTTCTTCCGGCCATGTTCTGTTCGCCGACCATGGAGCTTGGTGTTGATATCAGCGCGCTCAATGTCGTGTTTCTGCGCAACGTGCCGCCGACCCCTGCCAATTATGCTCAGCGGTCGGGCCGGGCTGGCAGAAGCGGTCAGGCAGCGCTGGTAGTTACCTATTGTGCGGCTATGTCGCCTCATGACCAATATTACTTTGCCGATCGGGCCGCTCTGGTTGCAGGAGTTGTGAGGCCACCTGCGCTAGATCTCGCGAATGAGGATCTGCTCAAGTCGCATCTGCAGGCTGAGTGGCTGGCCAAGGCCAAAGTGCCTCTGCAGCCTTCGATTCCGGAAAATCTCGACATGACCAAGCCTGGCATGCCGATTGCACCCGAGATTCGCGAAGGCATGGAAGCAATCTCGTCTTCAAATACTGCACGCCCGACCATGCGCCGACTGATTGAAGCAATGTTGCCCTCAATCGATATGAAGGATGCGCCCTGGCTTGAGGATATTGACGCGTTTGTAGCGGAAACCGACAAAGAGGCGCTGGCTGTCTTTGACGCAAGCTTCAACCGGTGGCGTAATTTGCACAACGGTGCTCGAGAAGAACAGGAGCGCGCGCACAAAATTCAGCAAAAGAGCGGGCTTCGCCCTGGGGAGCGCACAGCTGCTGCGGGTCGGTACAGGAATGCCTCTCGTGAGCTGGAAATTCTCGAACGGGGCCAGTCTTCGAGCGGCTCGGATTTCTATGCCTACCGCTACCTTGCGACCGAGGGGTTTCTGCCCGGATACAATTTTCCAAGACTGCCGCTTTATGCCTTTGTCCCGGCTGCACGAAGCTCGGTGCTCCAGCGGCCCAGATTCCTCGCAATTTCTGAATTCGGGCCCAATAGCCTCATTTATCATGAAGGGAGGGCTTATCGCGTAACCAAGGCAAAGCTCCCGGCAGAAGGACGGCTCGACAGTGGCAAGCTGGCAACCTCCATCCTCATACTGTGCGGAGAGTGCGGAGCAGCGCATACCGATGAGCTGCAGGAGCGCTGTCATGCCTGCGGCAGCCCGCTGGGGGGCGTCGAGCGGATCGAGACAGTGTTTCGGATCGACAACGTCGAGACTTCTCCTTCGCTGCGGATAACGGCCAATGACGAAGACCGGCAGCGGCGGGGTTTTGAAATCCAGACCGTCTTTCAATGGCCGATGTATAACGGAAAGGCCCAGCTGCGATCGCTGGTCCTCGCCTCTCAGAATGGCGGCCTGTTGCATCTGGACTATGGACCGGCAACGCGGCTGATCCGGATAAACAAGGGGCTTCGCAGGCGAAAGTCGAAATCGATCTTCGGCTTCTTCATAGATCCGCAAACCGGCCGCTGGCTCAAGGATCCGGCAAACGGCGATGATGATGACGGGATGGGCGATCCTACCAAGGCAGGGCCGCAGCGGATCGTTCCGATTGTCGAGGACCGAAAGAATGCTTTGCTACTTAGACCTCTGGTAAATTTCGATGACGGACAGATGGCGACGTTCCAGCATGCACTAATTCGTGCCGTGCAGATCGAATTCGAACTGGAAGAGGGGGAACTGCTCGGCGAGCCCCTGCCGACGCGAGAATTGCGCAATGCAATACTGCTCTATGAAGCGACAGAAGGCGGGGCTGGGGTATTGAACCGGCTGGTATCTGATCCGGAGAACATGGCGGCGGTCGCGCAGCGAGCCCTGAAGCTGATGCATTACTCGGCGCCGTATGAACCGGACAAGATCAGCGACGCCGAGGATGCATGTGTAGCAGGCTGCTATCGCTGCATCCTTTCCTACTTCAACCAGCCGGATCATGAGTTGATCGATCGCCGCAATGCCGAAGTAATTGCCTATTTCTGCGATCTGGCCAGAGCGAAGCCGTCGAGCACTTCAAGTGAAGAGAACGAAGATCCGTGGAACGATGCGCTCAGGCGTTGGGGCCTGCCGGAACCAAAATCACTGCAATTGGCCGGCGCCACCTACCCCTTCTACTGGCCATCGCGCGATGTGCTGGCCGTGGTGGGCGAACCGACCGAAGAGCTCGGTCAGGAAGCTACCGCATATGGAATTCTTGATCTGGTCATTTTGCCAGCCGCTCCCGGCGATACGCCGCCGGCTGAGCTCATGAAAGCACTTGGAGCAGAGTAATGGAGAGTTTCGCCTTTACCCCTGGAGACCTTGTGAAGGCACGAGGCCGCGAGTGGATTGTCATGCCTTCACCTTCGGAAGGCTTGCTGAAGATCCGCCCTCTATCTGGCTCGGATGCGGATGCTCAGGTCATTGCGCCCTCGCTTGAAGCAATGCCGATCACGCCGGCAAGTTTCGCTGCGCCAACTTCTGAGAGGCTCGACACGCAGGAAGGGGCTCAGCTCCTGGCTGATGCGCTGCGCCTGTCTCTACGGCGCGGCGCCGGTCCGTTCAGAAGCGCTGCGCACCTCGGGGTCGAGCCGCGCGCCTATCAGCTGGTTCCCCTGATGATGGCGCTCAAGCAATCAGTTGCGCGCCTGCTCATTGCTGATGATGTGGGGGTCGGAAAGACAATCGAAGCCGGATTGATCTTGAGAGAATGGCTCGACCGTGGGACAGTCGATAGTTTCGCGGTGCTGTGTCCGCCGCATCTGGTTGATCAATGGGTGACAGAGCTGGCCGAGAAGTTCGATGTGGATGCGGTCGCGGTGACATCGGCGCGAGCGCGCAGTCTCGAGCGCGGACTTCCGACTTCCCAGAGCCTGTTCGAGGCCTATCCATTCACTGTTGTCAGTCTCGACTATATCAAGGCTGATAGCCGCCGCGATGATTTCGCTCGCGCGTGCCCTCCGCTCGTCATCGTCGATGAAGCCCATACATGCGTTGGAGGAGAGCGCGGTAAGCATCAGCGGTTCGAACTTCTCCAGTCTCTCGCCTCTGATCCGGATCGCCATCTGCTTTTGCTGACAGCAACACCGCATAGCGGTGATGTCGCAGCTTACGACCGCCTTCTAGGTCTGATCCATGCGGATCTGTCTGGTGGACCAGAGGCAGGTGATGTCAATGCCCGCGAGCGTTATGCCAGGCGCTTGGCACAGCATTTCGTTCAGCGCCGCAGGCCGGACATACAGGATGGCTGGGAAGAGAAACGTGCCTTCGCTCGTCACGAAACAAAGGAGGCGCCATATGTCCTTTCAGGGGACTTCGCGACCTTTCAGGAGGACGTGCTCGATTACTGTCTTGAAGTGACCGAGCGAGCTGGCGCGGACAGAAAGACGCGGCGGCTGGCTTTCTGGGGCACTCTTGCTCTGATGCGCTGCGTAGGCTCGTCTCCAGCTGCAGCGGCCAGTGCGCTGACTAACCGGTTGAGCGGAACCTTCGATGCCACCGCGATTGAACCGGTTGTGTTCGATGCGGAAGACGGCGTGATGGACGAAAGCGACATCGAGCCAGCCACGGCAATCGAGGCGAGCGAAGAGCAGACGGTTCTTAGGCAGCTCATCGACACAGCTCACCGGCTTGATGCAAGGCGGGATGAAGATCCGAAGGTCTGCGCTCTGGTGGCAGAACTCACGCCCTTGCTGAAGAAGGACGCAAATCCAGTCATCTTCTGCAGGTTCATTGCCACGGCCGACGCTCTGGGCGAGGTTCTGCGCAAGACCTATCCCAAGTTCGAAGTGGCTGTAGTGACCGGGACGCTGACCCCCGATGAGCGGCGTGAACGGGTAGCCGCATTGGAAGCCCATGAGAAGCGTATCCTAGTTGCGACCGATTGCCTTTCGGAAGGGATCAACCTGCAGAGCGCATTCGATACTGCGGTCCATTATGATCTGAGCTGGAATCCAACGCGTCACCAACAGCGCGAAGGCCGGGTGGACCGGTTCGGTCAACAAGCGGAAATTGTCCGCTCGGTCATGATGTATGGGGAGAACAGCGCAATCGATGGTGCCGTCCTAAATGTGATTATCCGAAAGGCTAAAGAGATTGAGAAGGCAACAGGCGTTAATGTGCCGATGCCCGAGGATCAGGACAGCGTGACCTCTGCACTCATGCAGGCTGTCCTTCTGCGCAAGGACGGATCGCGAACTCAATATGTATTCGACTTTGACACATCCGCGGAGCGCTTCGAGATGGCGTGGCGCGACACGGCGGAGGGCGCAAAGGCCAGCCGGGCACGCTATGCGCAAGGCGCGTTGAAGCCCGATGAGGTTATTCCCGAATGGCGCAGGATGCGGGCTCTGAACGGCGGGCCGGAAGAGGTCGCGAGGTTCACTGACCGGGCGCTAAGAAGAGTGCAGGCTCCGCTCGAACGAAAAGGGGATTTCACACTGGCGCATCTGGATTCGCTGCCTGAAACGATGCGGGATCAGCTTTCCGTTCGCGGGTTGAAGGGGACCAGGCAGATAAGTTTTGCTGACGCCCCCAGGCCGAATGTCACCCATGTCGGCAGGGTTCATCCGATAGTAGCTGTTCTTGCCGAAACATTGGCCGAAGGCGCGCTTGATCCGATTGGCGCGGAAGGCAATCCCTTAGGACGTGCGGGCGTCTGGCGCACACCCGATGTCAGCAAAATGACCACGCTCTTGCTCCTGCGGCTGCGGTTTCAGCTGGTAACAAGTGGCCGCACGAACCGCCTGCTTCTGGCAGAGGAAGCGGTTGGGATCGCGTTCACTGGCATTAGCCATGAAGTCATGGCTGAGGGCGTTGACGCGCTTCAGCTGCTCGAGGCGCAGGCCAGTAGCGATATCGACCCTGCGGCCAGAACGCGGCAAATTGAAAACGCTCTGGCTCGGCTGGAAACCTATCAGCCGGCAATCCGTAAGCTGGCTGACGAGAGAGCTGCGACGCTGTCCGACGATCACCTGCGATTGACCGAGGCGGCGGGCGGCGGTGCGACGGTAAAGGTCACGCCGGTCCTGCCTGCTGACATCATTGGGCTGTATATCCTTTTGCCGGAGTCGAGTTGATGAGCAGGTCGGGCAAACGGGCAGCCGATCTTGGCTTTGCTGCGATCACGATCGAAGGCGGGCTTATCTCGCCAGAGCAGATCACGGCCATTGCTTCCGCCACACCTGATCAGAAGACCGCTGCCGAATATGGCTGCCCCAAGGGGACGACGCTGCGAGACGAAATCACGCGTTATTTCCGGATCGGTCAGGCGCAATGGCAATCCTTCAGTACAATTGATGAGCCTACGATCACCCAGACGGCTGATTTCGTGAAGGTGCTGCTCGAAGAAGCCTTTGGATTCTCGCTTGCCGGCCCGGTGACGCATAATAGGGAAGGCCGACGTTTCCGTATCGCTTGGGAAGCCAAGGGCGGGAAGGTTCCGATTGTTGTTGCCGCGCCAGCGAAAGGCGAAGATGGCAAGCTGGCCGATGGCTTCACACGGGCTCAGCCGGAATTTGGCGATGGGCCCGATGGCCGCATTGCGCGCCGTTCTCCGGCAGTCCTTTTGCAGGATTGGCTGAATGCCAGCCCGGATTTCTATTGGGGTTTGGTCTTTGCCGGAGACCGTGCCCGGTTGATGCGCGACAATGCCAGTTTCACCCGGCCTGCCTATATCGAGGCAGACCTTGGAGCGATCTTCCGCGACGAAATGTTCGCTGACTTCACCGCGCTCTGGTTACTAATTCACGGCAGTCGGTTCGGGGCAGAAGGCGCGGCTGCCAGCGACTGCGCGCTTGAGAGATGGCGCGAAGCGGGCATGCGGGCCGGAACCGCCGCGCGTGATCGGCTGCGCAGCAATGTCGAAGATGCGCTGCTCTCTCTTGGCCAGGGGTTTCTCGATGCCAACCCTTCCCTGCGTCAGAAGCTCGACGAAGGCATATTGTCGATGTCCGGCTACTTCGAACAGTTGCTGCGGATCGTCTATCGGTTGATCTTCCTGGCAGTCGCGGAAGACCGAAACCTTCTACATGCACCGGGCGCATCGCGTGCCGTCTGCGCGCTCTACAGCGAAAATTACGGTTTTGCCTATCTTCGGGACCGGTCGGCGCAGCGCGGCGCTCATGACCACCACCAGGATGCATGGGAAGGCGCAAAGATCGTCTTCAATGCGCTGGAGCGTGGTGAGGGCCTACTCGGGCTTCCGGCCTTGGGAAGCCTTTTTTCGCGTGGCCTCACGCCCGATCTGGGAGCAGCAAGCTTACCAAACCGCGCCTTGCTTTCTGCGATCTATAAGCTCGGCTGGCTGATTGATGACAAGCGTCGGGCCCGGATCAACTGGCGCGATATGGCAACCGAGGAACTGGGCAGCGTCTACGAAGGACTGCTGGAGCTTGTCCCCATGCGTGAAGATGAGGGACGAACCTTCACTTTGGATTCGGGCCTCAAGGGCAATGCGCGCAAGACCAGCGGAAGCTATTACACGCCCGATAGTCTGGTGCAGACGCTGCTCGATAGCGCGCTCGATCCGGTTCTGGACCGGGCCCAGGCACAAGGCGGTGTCGAGACAATTCTGGCCCTCAGGGTGATTGATCCCGCCAGTGGCTCGGGACATTTTCTGCTTGGCGCGGCGCGGCGCATGGCAACCAGAGTGGCTCAGCTTCGCGATAGCGATGCGCCCGACTATCATCGTGCGCTGCGCGATGTCGTTTCCAGCTGTATCTATGGGGTGGACCGCAATCCGATGGCGGTGGAACTGGCCAAGGTGGCGCTGTGGATCGAAAGCGTCAGTCCCGGCCAGCCGCTGGGCTTCCTCGACGCCAATATCCGCTGCGGCGATGCGCTGCTGGGTGTGTTCGACCTCGCCGCGCTGGAAAAGGGTATTCCCGATGATGCCTACAAGCCGCTGACCGGCGACGATAAGGACGCCGCAAAATACTGGAAGGCGAAGAACAAGTACGAAAAGAAGGGCCAGGGCACGTTCGATTTCGGCAGCGGCACTGGGGCCATGCCACCGCGCAAGCTGGCCGCGAACCTGTCCACTATCCGCCGGATGAGCGAAGACACGGTGGGCCAAGTAGAGAAGAAGCGCGAGGCGTTCGACGCGTGGCGAAGCGATCCCGACCGCTATGCCACCAAGGTCGCCTGCGATCTCTACACCGCCGCCTTCCTGCTTCCCAAGCTGGAGGTGCCGGACAATTACCAGCGCGGTACCGTGCCCACGACGGCGGATGTGTGGAAGAAGCTGGGCGGCGGACAGCTCTATGGCCCGCTGGAGGCCGCCAGCGTAGACGCCGCCGAATTCGCACGCGCTTTCCATTGGCCGCTCGCCTTTCCCGATGTGCTGATTGGCAAGGGTGGGTTCGACGTGGTGCTGGGCAATCCGCCGTGGGAGCGGATCAAGCTGCAGGAGCAGGAATACTTCGCCGGACACGAAGTGGCCGACGCACCTAACGCCGCCGCGCGAACCAAGGCAATCAGGAAGCTGGCCGAGGCAGAGGAAGGCTCAGCCGGCCGGCGACTATACGAAGATTTCCAAATCGCCAAACGCGTGGCCGAGGCAACCAGCGTCTTTGCGCGCGTTTCGGGCGAGGATGCAGGGCGCTACGCCTATACCGGCACGGGCGATCTCAACACTTACGCCCTGTTCTCGGAGCATTTCCTAAACCTGCTAGGTGACAGCGGGCGGGCGGGGATCATTGTGCCGACCGGCATCGCCACCGACGCCACCACCGCGTCCTTCTTCGGCCATCTGGTGAGCGAGAAGCGGCTCGCCCGCCTGTTCGATTTCGAAAACAGCGCGCCGATCTTCCCCGGTGTCCACCGCAGCTTCAAGTTCTGTTTGCTGACGCTCGGCAACGATGTGGACGAGGCGGAGTTTTCCTTCTTCCTGACTGATCCCGCGCAGCTGGAGGATGGCCGCCGCCGCTTCACGCTCTCGCCCGCCGAGATCGCGCGGATCAATCCCAACACCAAGACCGCTCCCGTCTTCCGCGCGCGAAAGGATGCCGAACTGACCGCGAGCATCTACAACCGCGTGCCCGTGCTGATCGACGAAGAGAAAGGCGGCAAGTCGGGCGAACCGGGCAATCCGTGGGGTGTCAGCTTCATGCGCATGTTCGACATGTCGAACGACAGCCACCTGTTCCGCACCGACGAACAGCTCGCCGCCGAGGGGTGGGAGCGGCAGGGCACCGACTGGGTCCGCCCGTCGGGCGCGCGCGGCAATGCCCCCCGCATCGCCCTCACCGGCGGCCGCGACGCCGACCACCTCGACCTCTCCACCGGCTCTCCCACCCCAGCGAGCGATGACCGCTACGTCCCGCTCTACGAAGCCAAGATGATCCACCAGTTCGATCACTGCTGGGCTGACGCGGGCGACGGGGATGATGATGGAGCAATCGGGGAGAAATCCGAACGCTGGGAGCCTACGCCTCGCTACTGGATTTCTAGCACTGTCCAGAAGGCGAAAGCCAAAAGTGCAAGGCGTGAAAGTGGCTGGCTGTTAGCCAGTCGAATGATTGCCCGTCTCACGGATGAGCGCACTTTCATCGCCTCCCTCGTGCCTGACTCCGGGGTGGGAAATTCTGCTGCCGTTTGGCGTCAGCCAAGATCTAAAGGCAAAGCAGCCGTCCAGCTTGCCGCAAATATTAATTCGCTGGTTACCGATTGGGTCGTCCGTCAAAAAGTGGGCGGCACGAACATGAATTTCTTTTACGTTAATCAATTCCCCATCATCCCCCCCAGCGCCTACAGCGAGGACGATCTCGGTTTCATCGTCCCGCGGGTGCTGGAGCTCAGCTACACCTCGCATTCCATGGCCCCCTTCGCGCGCGACCTAGGGTATGAGGGCGAGCCGTTCCGCTGGGACGAGGACCGCCGCGCGAGCTTGCGCGGCGAGCTCGACGCCTGGTACGCGCTCGCCTACGGCCTCTCCCGCGACGAGCTGCGCTACGTCCTCGATCCCAAGGATGTGATGGGCGAAGACTACCCCAGCGAAACCTTCCGCGTCCTGCAGAAGAACGAAATCAAGAAATACGGCGAATACCGCACCCAACGCCTCGTCCTTGCCGCCTATGACGCGCTCGAAGCTGGCGCACCTGAAACGCAGGCCCTGGCCGATGGACAATGGCAAGGCAGCGTCACCGACGAGGCCAGTGTGCGGCTTCTGCTTGCCGCGATACTCAAGCGGATGCGTCAACCGCGGCCGCTACGGGATGTGATTTTCGCCTTCCTCTATGCGGCACAGCCGCATCTTCTCATTGGGCGCCTCAACCCGTCTGCGCAGGCGGAATGGCGCCGGCTGGTCGGCAGCGATGCTGCGCTGCCTGCCTCGCAAGGTGTATCGAGTTTCTCCTCGGCCCAACTGGCAAACTTTCGCTCTGCGCAAACCTTGCTCGCGGCGCGCGGTGCCTGGCGCTTCAACACGGAGGCCGGAGTGGTGGATCGAGGATCGGCCATCTACGACAACCCCCTCCCGCCATGGGCCGTAGGACGGGCTGATTTCGTTTGGCATGCGCTCCGTTCGATCGACCTCGAGGCGGCAACGGCGACCTTGAACCAAGAGGAGCGTGACTTCGTTGCCCAAGCCGCCGCAGCCTGACCTCTTTGCTGCTTCGTTCGGAGGGTTCGTTCCGCTGAACGGAGACGGGCCACGGCTGTGGGTCCGGCGTCTGGTAATCTGGAGTTCGGCCGACGAATCGCCGGTCCGCGATATCTCGCTTCGTCCGGGGCTCAACATCGTCTGCTCACCCGACGCCGATGGTGAGGGGAACCCAATGGGTCATGGCGGCGGCAAGACCAGCTTTTGCCGTCTTATCCGCTACTGCCTGGGAGAGGACAGTTTCGGCACGGATGTCCAGCGCCAGCGGATCTCCTCCGCCATGCCTGCCGCGATGGTTGGGGCCGAGATACTGCTTGACGGCGAATTGTGGAATGTCATCCGCCCGATCGGGGCGGGAGCGGGCAGCGGCAGCCATTGCGCTGTGAAGGGGGGCTCACTTGACCGGCTGTTCCAAGGTGAGATTCCCAACCCGACCATGAGTCCGCTGAGGCAGGCCATCGTTCGGGCCATCATGCCTTCGGCATCACCCAACATGCCAATTGGCAGCAGTCTGGACGATGCCTGGGAAACGGCCCTTGCCTGGATGACGCGCGATCAGGAATGCCGCCTGCTCGACATCCTCGAATGGCGGGCGCCAGAAACGCAGTCCCGCTCACCATCGCGGAATATGTCGAAATCTGATCGTCTCAAGGTGGTCCGCCTGCTGCTCAAGGCGCTGCAGCAGGACGAGATCGATGCCACCCGACGTGCCCAAGGGCACAAACAAAGAGCCGAAGAGGCCTCCCGGCGCAAGCAACGCGTCGAGCAAGTCCGCGACGATATCGCCGGTGGATTACACAACATGTTTGGCGGCGATCCGGAGGAGGACAGTTCGCCCAAGCTTTGGGCCGGCAAAGCGGCCGCTGAAGCAAGCGCGGAAAAGCTGCGGAGCGATCCGCAGATCGAGCAGAAGCTGCGCGATGCCCGCGCGCTGGTCGAAGAGAAAGAGGGTGAGTTCCGCAAGATCAACAAGCGTCTGACCGAAATTGACGCAGTGCTACCCGAAGTGACTGGGTTACTTCGAGTACTAGACGACAAGGTTCCACGCGCCTCGCTCGAAGTTCAGGATGCCTCCGATCCTCGCTGTCCGACTTGCGGGCAAAGCGTACCGCCGGAGGCGCAAGCCTTCATCGAACAGCAGAAGGCAGTCCTCGACGGATTTGTTCAACAACAGGCTAATGCTGAAGCCCGAAGGAAGGCCTTGTTGGCCGAGCAGCAGACCAAGAAAGCCGACGCGGCGTTGGCGCAACAACAAGTGGATCAGGCAAAGGCGTCGCTTGTCAGGATCGAGCAGTCCGCCAAAGAGTCTGCCGCCGCACTGGCATCGGCTTCTGGTTACGTCACGCTGACTGCCCGTTATCCTGAATATGTCTCCGAAATCTCGCGGCTTGAAAAGGAGTGGATGCGAGAGCTGGAAGCGGAAAGCCGCGAACGGCGAGCGGTGGCAGAAAGCCGCCAAGCCGCGCAAGGCATTGTCCAGCGTCTGTCCGAGCTGTTCCATATGACGGTACAGTTCCTCATTCCCGATAATGCTGCCGGGAAGATATTGCTGACCGAAAACGATATCAGGCCGGATATCGCCTTTCACGGTGATCTGACGACCGCTGCCGTCGACTCGCTGAAAGTGGTGGCTTTCGATATTGCCGCATTGCTGTTGACGATGGAGGGCAAAACCGAACTGCCGGGTTTCTGGCTGCATGACAGTCCACGCGAGGCGGACCTGGGCCTGCAGATTTACCATCGTCTGTTCGAACTTGCGTATTGGCTCGAAGGTCAATCCGATGTACCGCAGTTTCAATATATAATCACAACGACGACCGCGCCGCCGGACCATCTTTTGGGCGAGCCCTGGCAGGTGCTCGAGCTGAGCAGTGCGCCTAGTGACCGGCGCTTGTTCCGGCGCGATCTTTGAAGGATGTCCAGGGGTATCGGCGATGAAAACAATCCGTGAAGGCACAGCCGGAAAGGCCAAGCTGCGGCTGGTCCAGACCGACAAGGAATTCGTCGCGCTCGCAATCGAAAGCGGCAAGACAATCGCGCAGATCAGCGGTCAGGATGCCGACGAAGTCTGGAACGCCTTGCAGATGCAATTGACCCGCGAGGGACCGAACTGGTTCGGCTATGCCGGAGCCCGCGCTCGGTTCCTTCATTGGTTTGCCGGTGGCTTCACTTCTCCGGCCTATCTGGCCGACGAGCGCGACTATAAGCTACAGGCCAAGACAGAACTTGAAAAGACCACACCTGTCGAAGAAGCGGCCAGCGGGTCCGGTCATGGCGAGGCTGTTTTGAGAGCCTACCGCGCAACCAATTTACTTTACCCAATCGAGAAGACGCGGATGCAGGGCCTCTTGCGAGGGGCCGATGGAGATGCCTTCATCCAGGCCGCTGCACGCTTCGCACTTGGGGAGGGCAAACCTGCCCTGCGCGCAATGGAGACGTTACTAAGACCTCATGACAACGCAAAGTGGACTGTCGTCACCTATCTGGCATTCCTTTGGCGGCCTGAAGACTACATTTTCCTTAAGCCCGAGGTGACGAAGGATTTTGCTGAGCGCGTGGACCACGGGTTGGCGCGATCCTATGCAGCTGACCTCGATTATGGGATATATGAAGACCTGCTCGACATGGCTGGTTCGATCCGCCAATCGATGGCTGACCTTCAGCCTCGGGACATGATCGATATTCAAAGCGTGATCTGGGTGACCGGTGATTACCGCGAAGGCCGCGAAGTACCGCAGCCGTGATGCAGGCTTCTGACCGCCTCGATAACTACCCGTTCGCGCTGCAATCGGAATTGCGCGACGCAGCCAATGAACACGGTTATCGGGTTGGGCCCGAGCAGGCAGCAGGCTGGTTATTCTTTCGCTCGGCATCTGCACCCGGCGAGATAGCGCTCGCGGCGACACAGGACGGTCTGGCCGGACCATTCTTCCTCTCGATTTCTCATCCGGGCGCTGCGCGGGAATTGGCGGCAGAAGCTGCCAGCCCCTGCGCCAAGGGGCACGTAGCGGCCTTTGCTTTCGAGACGCGGGCAGCGCTCTTCGCTGCGGTGGGTGAGGTTTACCGCTTGTCTATAAGCCTCCCGACGTTTCCGTTCGAGGATTTTGTTCGCGAGACCGCGCATCTTGGAGACACCGAGGAAGAGCAGATGCAGAAGGTTCGCATCGGGCAGGCGCGTTTTCGCGATGCCTTGATGAATTATTGGAATGGTACCTGTCCGCTGACAGGAATATCCAATCCGGAGTTGCTGCGTGCTTCGCACATTATAGGCTGGGCCAAGTGTGACAGTGATCAGGAGCGGTTGAATGTCTATAACGGCTTCCTGTTGTCATCGCTGTGGGATGCTGCGTTCGACAGTGGATTGGTGACCTTCGATGATCATGGCCGTGCGGTGGCTTCTCCACTGCTGGACGACAAGGCGGCTGCCGAAATGGGTATTGGCACCGTTCCGCCTCTGGCACTGACGAACGATCATCGATCCCGCCTTTCGTGGCACCGCATCAATTGTTGGCAAGGGTAATCACCCAGCTGTTGCCGTTCGGGTAGGAAAAATTACTGTGCGTTGAATACCAGCTTGCAGAAACAAGCGAAGGCCCTTGCAAAGACAACATCTGGGCGCATTTCAGAAAGTCGGCAATTGGGCCGCTATCGGTCTGGCAGCATCGGGTGCCCTGACTGCCAAAGCGGACATTGGGAGCATGAAGGGCAAAGTCAGCCCTGCCCGGCAAACCAGGGAACATCACACTATGTCGCTGCCACCGATGCGAGCTCCGCTGCTGGCTCGCGGTTCACTGGCTCCTTACAAGGCGTCGACGCTGCGGATCGCCGCCTCTGGAAACAGGTTCTTACCTACAATCGCGGCGTGCGCCGCCTCCACGTCCTGCGCGAACACAACCACAGCGAGATCCTTCACGGCACGCGAACAGCACACGTAGAACAAGCGGCCAGTGCGATCGAGCACCGACTCCTCGCCAGCATCGATATGCGCCTGATCCCGATCCGACAGCGCGAGGAATCCTAAATACTTGCCGTATGAGTAGAGGTTGTAAGAGGCTTCCTCATCGCCGATCACTACCAGGACGCGCTCGAACTGCGCGCCTTTCACCCCGTGATGCGTTGCAAAAGGCGATTCCTCTTCAATGTAGCGTCGGTAGGACCAGAGTTCAGCGACACCGCAGTCAAGGAACGCCCGCACATTAGCGAAACCGCTGTGCCCGTCGCCGACGGGTTCGGCGATTAGATACGGCGCGAACCGATCGTCGAGCCTCAGCAATTCGGTGTCACGGACATGGTGCACGACATCACTAACGGACGCTTGAGAGCCTTGCGCCATTAGCGCGACGAGCTGATCGACCGCCTGTTGCAAGGCCGTGAGCGCCTCATTGACCACCTGTTCAGCCAATCGCGCCGGTTCCAGACGCGGGCTTTCCGCGCGTACAATCGACATGACGGTGAAATGGTCGTTCGACCGTGCAGCCGCCACCATCGGCAGGATATGCTGAACAAATGGCCGTAGCGGCCAGGCACTGCCGTCTCCCAGCCCTTCGCTCAGGCTCTGCGGCGCCTTGTCGTTGAGTGCGGCATAGAGGTTGGGGAAGCCGAGCCGGGTGGCGGCCATGCGATGGACCAGCACGAGGAGACGGACATCGCTCTCGGGAAGGTCACTCAACCAGAGTTCGTCGCCCGTTTCTGCAGCAAGCCAGGTCCGCACCGCTGTTAGGCGCGCGGTCCGCTCGTCATCGGCCGGCAGTATGAACAGGTTCGCGGTTCCAGAAACCGGTTCTTCGATGCTGCCGACGACACGAGTGCGTCCGCGGGTCTGTTCCAATCCATCCGCTGGCTGCCGAACAGCATTGATTACGCTGAGCACACTGGTCGGACAGCGGAAATTCTCCGGCTTGGTGATCTCCGCCCAGCCATCGAGCAGGTCCACGACGCCGGTCCCGGTCGAATAGATCTTTTGCATCGGGTCGCCAAAGAAACCGACACAGAGCCGCGGCTGCTCGGCGGCGATCTGTCGCAATGCCTCGACGACATCCGGGTTTGTATCCTGGCTCTCGTCGACGAAGATGAAGGGAAAACGGCTGGCGATCAGTTGGCGCAGCAACGGGTGCTTCGCGACGCAGGCAGGCGTCAGCTTCAGAATGTCGTCATGGCCGAGAATGCCCTCGGCGTAGCTGCTGCCGGTGCCGTAGGTGAATGTCTCAATACGATCGATCGCAGGAAGGTCTTGCTCGAGCTCGGCGATCTCCCGCTCGAGCCGCTCCTTTGTTCTCGCTTGAGTCCGAGGCTTTTCAAAATGTTCGCGCTTCGCAGCGACCTTCTCCTCGATCCGTGCCACGACCCATGTGGCGATATCGGTCTTAAACGGCCGGATGACCGACCACAGGAAGCTGTGGATCGTCGAGATATGGAACAGCGGCGAGACGCCGACATCGCCGGAGATTTCGGCGACTGCTACCTCGGTGTAGGTGATGCATGCGATCTTCTGACCGGTGCGACGCAGCGCGGGTCCACGTGTCTCACCAAGATGCGCAAGCGCCTTGATGAGCGACGTCGTCTTGCCGGATCCCGCGCCAGCCACCATAACGAACGAGCGCGGCGATTTGCGGTCGAGACAGGCGCGCACATCGACGTCTGCCTGGGTATCGGGGTTACCGATACGACTGGTCACGCGACATCCTCCCCGCTGGCGACCGCCACTACGATTGCGGCCACTTCCTCGACCGGATCGGCGGGTGGCTTCGGAGCATCGTCATCGTCATCGTCATCGTCTTCATGATCAAAAGGTGCGATCTGCTCGTCAAGCCACTCCAGTCCTTTGGCAATATATGCTGGAACGACCCAAGCATCTGGGTCTTCGGATAGCAAAGCGAGCGAAAAATCGGTCTTGTTAAAGCTGCTGCTGTTGACCCGCTTATGAATTGCGGTGACTAGGGTCGCTAGGTCCTTGTCGCCATTTTTCGGGATACGCAGCTGGAGTGGCCTGCGCGCGATATCTTGACACCAGGCTAGATTTTCGAGCGCAAACGCCTCCTCCAGCGTTCGTCCGGCGAGTGCTTCAGTCTCCTCACCCCAGGTGACCTCCACTGGACATTGGTAGGCAACGCGCACGAGCGCGTCGCTGTTGCCCTCACGAGGTTGGGTCTTCTGCTCGTCGTCAGCGCTCCAAAGCGCGGCGACCGTTCTGCATTTCGGCAGCCATTGCCGCAGCGTCTGGTTCGACGTTCCCGCGCCCGGATGGCCGGCGACACAAGATGTGCCGGGCTTGTCGGTTGGCTCGTCATCATCCTCGTCGTCAACATCGTCCTCATTGGCGACATCCTCACCATTCTCGCCATCTCCGACACCCTCAGCACCGTTGGCGGGATCAACGACATAGCCCGCAGCCTCGCCGACGGTTGGACCGATGACGCTGTCGAGATCGGTAATGATCAGGGCGGTGAGACCGAGAAACTCGATCAGTGCTTTGAACTTGTGGCCGAAGGCGCCACCGATCTCGAGCAAGGTGAGATAGTTCGATTGCAATCGCGGCGCGGCTTTAGCAATCATCTGCGGGAGCAGGATCCGCTCGACATTGCCTTCGACCAAGACGGCGGCGTCGGCGAAGAAGAGATCGCAATGCGTCAGCTTCAGATAGCGTTCGAGAAAGCTACGTTCGGCAAGATCGGTGCTATCATAGAAGAGCGACAGGTTGACGACGTCCGAGGTCGACACGGCTTCGGAGCGGTTGCGGCGGAAATAGCGGATCGGGCGGAAGCCGCGCTCGTAGAGGATGTGGGTGCTATGGGTCGTGACGACGACCTGGTTTGCATAATGGATGCGATCATCGCCTTTGAGCTTCAGGATGCTCATCACCTTGCGGATAAAGACCTGCTGCAGCTGGGCGTGGAGATGCGCCTCCGGCTCCTCGATGAAGATCAGGTGGACGGGTGGGCGATTGTCCTCGATGGCCAGCCATTGCTGGTGGAGATCCAGCAGCTCGACCACCATGAAGATCAGGTTTTTAAAACCGAGACCGTTGTAGCGGTCGGGTAAGGTCGGAGGTTCGGTCTGTTCTCCTTCCTCTGGCTCAGGCCCGAGCGCATAATGGACGCGCGCGCCGTCACGGCTGCTCATTATCTGCGCCGGATCGAGTGCCGATCGGATGATCAGCCGCGGATTGGTGAGACCGGGATAGCCGAGCTTCGAAAGGCTCTGCAGCGTGTCTTCGAAGACGCGCTTCAGATGGTCGTTTAGCGAAACCTCGGAGGCCGACAGTGCGCGCAGTGTCTCTACATCCTCCGCCTTCTGTTCGAGATTGCGGGCATAAAACCGGCTGAGCACGCGGGAGAGTTCTTCAGAGCGCGCGCCGCCGGGTCCGTCCGAAAGGTGACGCTGAGCGTGCAGGAAGTCGATCTGCAACAGACCCGCCAGGATATCGCGACCGCTGCGATCACGGCCAGTCAATTCCATCGGCCGGTAATCCGCCTGACCTACCCGTGCGGGGTCGAGAACATAGTGGCGAAGCTCATATTCATCCTTCAGGCGATCGCGAAAGAAGTCCTGCAAGTTGCGCGGTGACGGATCGAAATCGCGCTCCCCGGCCTCATTTAACGGCACGGCCTCCAGCGCGCGCTCACGGGCGTCGCAATAGCGGTCGCGCGTCGCGTTCGGGTCGACCGGCGCGTAGACCACTCGCATACCGACGAGCGACCCTTCCCATGCGAGGCTCGGCAGCAGGTCAATGACACGATGGACATCGGCAGCAGCGATCTCGAACCAGATGTCGATTTCCATGGTCGGCAATGCCGCACCTTCGACCGCGTCGCCGAAGGCGATCATATCGGACCAGAGTTCCGCGCTAAAATCATGGATGTCGAAGCGACCGCGTCCCGTGAAAAGCTGAAGCGCGTGCCCGACAGAGGTCTTCCCGCTGTTGTTCGTGCCGACGAAAATCGAGATGTCGGAGGCAAGATCGATTTCGACGTCCCGCAACCTGCGAAAGTTGCGAACAGCGAGCTTCCTCAAAATCATCCCCACCCCCCGACAATTGCGGCACCAAGCGGTTAAATCACCGCGATCTGCTCTACATCGCTAGCACAAGTAGTCCAATCGGACGAGAGAGAAACCGTCGAGTATCGCCACCGATCTGGATACCCCCCCAGCGACTCTTGGGAGGGCGCTTGGCGGAAGTGGCTTTAGTTCATCGCTGACCTCTTCCAACATATCGGAAGGGTTGCCCGGCGGCGCTATCGTATCGTTATCCACCCATCCACAATGCGTCGGGGCTATCTGTGCCGATCATTCGACATAACGGCTAGGTTTCTGAAGGCTGCGATTGCAGGCATTGCCTTGAGGTCAAGTTGTCCGGCGAGTTCGACGGAGCGCGGTGTCCACAAATTGGCATGCAAACGCATCTCAAGATGGGGAACTGGGGTGGGATCCCAACTCAAGCGCTCGTGTACTAGTTTGCCATCGACCGACCATGCGATCCGGTCCGGCTGCCAATCGATGGCATAGGTATGAAATTCCGCCGTAGTATTGAAATCCAATTCAATACGGAAAGGCGAACCGCGGTAGCCATAACCGATCGCAGCTCCATCGTCTCCGGGGTTGAAATAGACATTCACAAGCATGGCACAAGGATCGCCACCCAGAAGCTCAATGTCGATTTCCTGACGTGGCAGTTCCCGGTGCAAGAAGAAACCCGTCACTATTCCAGAACCTCGGGCGGCCTTGATCTCGGCTTCGTACTTACCGTGACCAAATATTTGATTAGACGCGAATGCACCAGAACGATACGGTCTGTCGCCAGTTGGTACATCTGTTAAGGTGAGCAGCGTGCGCCTTGAGTCATGTTTGACTCCCTCTTTATTGAAGAAGGCCCTGTTGCCGGGGAACGTCTCCACCAGATCGGTGAAATGCCGCCCCGCTGCATTCGATGTCTTAAAAATCTCCCGTCTGCTGGCTTCTGGAGCGGGCCGTGTCGAAATCGGCCGAGGTTGCCAGCCGGTCGAAACGGGCATTACCCACGGGGAGTCATCGAACATCACTTTTAGGCTTGTATCACTGTCACCCGTCTGATTTCGGAGTGAGAAATCATGGCGGAACATAAGCCACCCGCGCGGCGAACCCACAGGGTAGGCCTGCGGCGGTATGGAGAGCCCCAATGCTCCGCACAACGAAGGCCATCGATCTTCCGACTGCGTTGACAGGATGGTAGTGCTCTGCTTGGGCAATTTAGCCGGCCCCATCACAGACTGCTCGTCCGCCAACGGTTCGATTATGAATTTCGCGCTAGTTCGCCGCGCGAGGCCATCCAGCGTAACCTCTGTAAGAGGGGCGTCAACCAGAGCGTCGAATACCGATAGCAAGGTGGACAATTCGTCAGGCCCGATCGCCGCTTCGTCGCCATTAAACACGCGGACTCGCAGACCGAGCATCGAAAGGGCCATGGGTAGACTTTCGTAACCCCCCCCAGCTGTCCACGCAAGCACCGGACCCACCATCATATCGGTCTTTGGCAAATGCTCGGCTTCGGCATCGACGATACCGGCACGCGCCAGATATGGCAGCACCGAATAGGCGTTTTGTGAAACGAAATCATCACGTTGCAGAATTGCTGGCGAGGCAAGTGCGGAGGCACCAAGCTCAGCGAACCGGTAATTCATCCAAAGATCCACAGGTCCGACTACGGGCATGGCTCTCAGAAGGATCGCAGCCCCCTCACGCGACAAGACATAGCCCGACAGGAACCACAATCCGCGCAAGGGAGTGAACAAAGCGTCGCAATGATCCATTCGCTCTGCGGTTCCGCCGGCATCCCGGTAGGACATATACAACAAATGAGGTCCGTTCTGAGTCAAGCTCCGTCTGCGCGCAGCTTTCCAGCCCCGATCGATGAGAGAGGCCGCGCCGCGAGTGAACCAGATGTCATCTTCACAAACGAGTACATGTTCCTCTTGACCTCCGGCTATGACCTTCCACGCCTCAATGTGCGATCTGGCTACCGCGACCTCCTGCCGGGTCATCCTAATCGGTTCGTCGGGGCCGAAGCAGGCTTCAAGCCTAATGTCGGGCTGCACGAACAACTGGTCTTTCATGGTGTATATCGGATCCACGTCCGCTGTTGCTGCGACTTCGCGGCCGTCACGGGCGTCGATGGCAGCAAGCCTCTTCGTCACGGTATCGAGAGGTTCACCGTTGGAAGTGCGAAACCGTCGGAGTTCGCGCACAACCTTGCGCCATCGATCTGGCTGACGGTCGAGATTGATGACTAAGATCGATCCGATGCCGGCACCATCGTTACCAAAGGCCTCCATTTTTCTGGCAGGCAGTATGACAGAAATGGCGCGCGCCATCCTGAAGATCATCGACCGGACCGACGAGGTCGCCTCGCGCAAGTTCATGGTGCCCCAACCAATCCTAACGTATCAATCATTATCCATGATCCGCCAGTTTCGGGCGTCGTCGCGGTAGGAAAGGTCCCACTTTGTTCTGCCTGTGTCGTCCCAACCAATTATCAATTCGAAATCTAAAGGTACACCGGCGACGAGAACCTTTCGCGCATGCGCCGCCAATGCCTCGGTCAGGTTGCCTGGACCGGTCGTCGATTGGATTTCGGGCAGCGCGTTATCGCTCAGCAACTTATCGGTCGCCTGCGCAAGAGCGCGCCGCAATACAGGGTGTCCGGCGGGTGCGGCTATCGGATTGTTGTTGACATAGAAGATGCGATTGAGGGTTTCGAGGTCGCCATTCCAAATTTCGGCTGCAGGCAACATCTCTGTAGCGTCGATATCGTAACAGAGCGGCTGAATCTTAAGCTTTCTGTTGACAAGAAGGTTCCGCCACCCGTTGCTTATCAGGACGTCGTCCGCATCGACGTAGAGACCGCCCTCAGCAACAATAAAGCACATCCGGAAAAAGTCGCTTCGCATGGCGGGATGACGACATCGGCCGAAAGCCGAACTCTCCCTGTCGCCAAATCGGCGATCGATAAAGGCTCGGGCAGCTGCGTCATCGAACATTAGGCACTCGAACCCTTCGGCGCTGAGCCGATTCCAACTCAAAAGGCACGAGCGCACATCATCAGGCAGATCCGTGAGATCGTGCCAATACTGCACCAGTCGCCTTGGAATACATTCCTCGACGTTCGTACCAAATTGGGCTCGATCATCCGATCCTGACATCTGCATCAGAGTTAGCTCACGGATAAAGTCCGAACGAAGTTCGTCGTCCTTTTCGAAGCCCTCGGGATAAATTTCGATGATCAACGCGTTCCCCATTACTCGACAAAACCGATACATCCCTAATTCGGCAACCGATGAGCGTGAATTGTCAGGCGTTCCGCTGGATTGTAATCCTCGAACAACACCACAAAACTGCAAGTTGTAACAAACGCCAATAGACCGAAAGGATCAAAATGTCTGCATCCTTGTCAGCCATTCCGCAAAAGCCGCGCTCGGCGTCTCCACGAGACCAACCATTACGAGGATCGCTAGATGTCCACGCTGCCACTACGTGAAGTGACACCGCAATTCAGGCATCGACACAAAACCGAGCATCCGCTTACAGCACAGACCCAATTCAACACAATCAGGGCGCATTTCAGACCGACGGCAATTGAGCGGTGTCCTGACCAGCGGGTGTAGGAATTCAGGGAGCTAAACCCAGTGCGGAAGTAGCGGGTAGGACACGGCAAGAGAAAGGCTAATCTCGCGCGCACGCACATCACGGAGTAGGCAAAGATGACCGTAGAAGCCTCATTCAGCATGAGCAATCAGCACTAGCGGGCAGCAAGCCCCCAACCAGTTCTATGGCTGATACTAAAATCGCAATCTCGTCCTGAGCGGACCGGATGTCGGCGATGGCTTGGCCCATTGCTTCGTCCCCCACCCGTTGACCTTGCCCGGTGACGGACGCTTTATGGGCATCTTCCAGCTTTGCGGTGATCAGCCCAAACAGCCCACAAACCACCTTCGCCTTGTCAATTTCGCTATCCATGTTCCGACCAAAGCCCGCATCCGACTGACAAGTCCATAACCAGCTTTTGGACTGTGCGTCTTTCGACTGGACTTGCGTTCCAAACAGAGCATTGCTGTTCGTGCGACACGGAACCAACGGGTCGGCCAGGTCGCAGCTCAAGCAACTGCGGCCTCGGGTCAGTGGAAGCGCCGAATGGTTCGGCGCCAAACCGGAGACCCGAAATGACAAGATCAGCAAACACTACACCCGAACAACCGACCAAATCCGACATCGTAGGCAAACTTCTCAATTCAGCAAAAGGGGTGTCGCTCAGTGAGATCTCTCAAGCTACCGGCTGGCAGCCCCATAGCTGCCGCGCTTTCCTCACCGGCCTGCGCAAAAAGGGTCACAACATCATCCGCGCAAAGCGAAAGGACGATACGACTTTTTACCGTTTCGATAAGACATCTGCGCTTGCGCCCAACGATGCCGCAGAGACGGCGGTTGGTGACGTAGAGCCGTCCCAGCAACAGGACGCAGCCTGATGGCGAGCCGGACTTTCTCGATAGCGGCATTGGAAGCCATGCCGCTTGCTGATTTGCAATCGGCATGGGAACGCTATTTTGGCGCGTTTGCCCCGTCGTTATCACCGGATCTGTTGCGGCGAGGCCTGGCCTATCGCCTGCAGGAGAAGAAGCTGGGCAGGTTGGACCGGCGGACCGCTGCCTGCCTGGCAAAATATGATAGCGAGAATATGCCTGCTTTGCCAAAGCTGACGAATGGCCCCAAACTCAGTGCTGGCACCAGGCTCATCCGAGACTGGCACGGTGTCGGTCACAGCGTGACCGTGCTCGATGACGGTTTTGAATATGAGGGCAAAAACTGGAAATCGCTTACCGCTATCGCCCGTCATATTACCGGGACAAAATGGTCCGGACCTCGTTTCTTTGGCCTGACCGTCAGGGCGGCAGCATCATGACCACGGCCCCCAATCCTGTTCGCTGCGCTATCTATACCCGCAAATCCACCGAGGATGGTCTGGAACAGGAGTTTAACAGCCTCGATGCTCAGCGAGAGGCTTGCGAAGCATATATAGCGAGTCAGCGCCATGAAGGTTGGAAACTGGTTCCGGTTGCCTATGATGACGGCGGCTATTCTGGCGGGACGATGGAGCGTCCGGGCCTCAAAGCATTGATGCAGGCGGTCGAGAACGGTCTTGTCGATGTGATCGTTGTCTACAAGGTTGACAGGCTGACCCGCAGCCTTGCTGACTTTGCCAAGATCGTCGAGATACTCGATGAACGAAAGGCAAGTTTTGTGTCGATCACACAGGCGTTCAACACAACAACCAGCATGGGCAGGCTTACGCTCAATGTGCTGCTATCCTTTGCGCAGTTTGAACGCGAGGTGACAGGGGAGCGTATCCGCGACAAGATTGCCGCATCGAAAAAGAAAGGCATGTGGATGGGAGGGCCGGTGCCGCTTGGTTATATTGTTGAGAATCGCAAACTGGTTGTCGAGCCGGAGGAAGCAGAGCGCGTTCGAACGATCATGTGCCGCTACCTTGCAAGCAAGTCGGCTCCCGCCTTGCTGGTGCAGCTTGAACGCGAAGGCATTTTGACCAAGATACAGCAGCGCGTAAGCGGCCCCCACAAAGGCGGTATCCCGTTTCGGCGAGGCAGCCTGTTCCACCTGCTCAAGAATCCCGTTTATCGCGGCAAGATAGTGCACAAGGACCAAATCTATGATGGCGAGCATCAGGCAATCGTCGATGCTGAGCTTTGGGACGCGGTTCAAGCCAAGCTCGCCAGCGCAGCCCCGCCCAGAAAAAGACCAGGCAATGATCCCCAGCAGGCACTGCTAAAGGGGCTGCTATCAGATAGCGAAGGCAGGCCGATGGTTCCAACCTATGCCACCAAGGGTGTGCGCCGGTATCGTTATTATGAGACCCGCCGCGATCTTACCGGACCTGATAAAGCAGAATCCACCCGATATGCCATGGTGCATCTGGAAAGGCATGTGGCCGAGCATATTGGAGCATTGCTTGGCGACCAGCATGCGCTACGCCGCATCGCTGGGTTAACAGATGGTGGATCCTTGCAGATAATGTTCGTGCGAGCTCAATTGCACGGACAAGAAATGGCGACAGACCTAAGATCTGCCATTCAAGGGCTGATCTGCAAGATCAGCTTTGCTCCCGACCGGATGATCATTGAACTCGACCCAGGTCAGTTCGGGATCGATGAACCATCAATCTGGACACATGAGATACCGCTGCCCAGGAAAAAGCCGTTCCGGGAAGCCAAGCTGAGGATCAACAGCAATGATGACGGACCTGCAAGCATCGACCCCAAGCTGATCGGACTTTTAGCGGACGCGATGTCTGCACAGAAACTGGTGCTGGCATCACCCGATATACCGCTTCAAAAAATAGCTCAGCGCGAGGGACGCTGCCGCAAGCAACTTACGCAGCTGGTAAAATTGAGTTGGGTCAGTCCGCGTATTGTTGAAGCCATTGTCGAGGGACGCCAGCCATCTATGCTCAGCCGGAAGCGAATTATGGAGACCGATCTACCGCTCGCCTGGGGTGATCAGGAAAGTTTGTTTGGAGTTGGCTCGCTCGCGAAATAGCTTCCACATCATCGAATCTATTGCCACCCGTCCATTGAGGCGGGTTTTTTGACGGTGGAGACTTTGGGTAATTTTGGCCTAGATTGTCCTGTTCAACGCTAGTCTCCCGCCACAATCGATATCGATCGGTCTGCCAAGACCGCCGCAAATGCGGGGCAGTGACGGAGACCGCTGAAATCTGTCGATTTTGGAAGACATTCAAAGACTGTTTGGTGCGGTCGAGAAGACTCGAACTTCCACGGGATATTATCCCACAGCGACCTCAACGCTGCGCGTCTACCAATTCCGCCACGACCGCACTGTCTCTAGCTTGGGACAGCGATGCCCCGGGTAGGCGCAGGCCCTTAGCAAAGGGGGTTCATCGCCGCAACAGATATTCGCTGCCAGGCGGCTTCCCGGTTAACCCGTGCTGTGCTGTTGTCCCGGATCCGTACAGCCGCTGCCATAATCGACCGTGCATTGCGTAATACGGCATGAAATCCGGCCGTTAACCTTCCATTTGCCTTGTTTGCGGCGGGCGGACCGGTTCTGTTGGGCCGATGAATCATCTGCTGCTCTTGCTGCTGCTTGGCGCGACGCCTGACCGGCCGGCGACCAATGCGTTTGTCGATCCGGCCCGGGGACAGGCGGTTGCCAGCGCCCGAATCCTGCGCGGCCATGCGATAGCATTCGAAGCACAGGCCAACCGCTATCCTGCGCAGCCCGTCACGAATGCCGGTTATGTTTTCCAGCCTGATCCGCGTCCCTCGGCCACGGCGATGCGGGACGCTGATGGCCGGACCATCCACTTGCAGGAATTTCCCTGACCCGCCCGCCCGAACGGCTTCAGTCGCGGCTCTGGTCCGCCCATCCGACTTCCAGCTGGCTGGCGCCGCGCGGCACATCCAGCTTGGCCTCGTTGAAATTGATCTTCGCTCCGGGAGCCAGCGATTGCGACGGTGCCTTCATTTTCCAGCTGTAGACGATCCGGCCGCCGGCATCGCGCAGGATAACCAGCATCGGCGGTACATTCTGGTCGGTCGTGGTGGGGTTGATGATCGTTCCGCTGGCGGCAAAATATTCGGTGCCATCGGGCAGCGTCCGGCGGTCCTGCTTCTGGCTCAGTTCGATCAGCAGCGGCGTTTCCTCGACCGAGGCAAATTGATAATCGGACACCCATTGCGGCGCACCGAAATAATAGAGAGCGGCGCCCGACGCCAGCACCAGCGCAGCAAAAGCAAAGGCGGCCATGGTCCACAGCTTCGCCGGATTGCGGCGCGGCTTGAACGGCGGCTCGTGCGCGAAGCTGCTTTCGCCGGAGGCATATTCGGCTGGACCGGAAATCGGGGGCGGCGGGGCGCGCATGACCGGGGAGGACGGGGATGTCGGCGCCCAGTCTCTTTCTGCGGCGGGTTCCGGCGTGGTTGCGGTTGCTGCCTGCCCGGATGCGCCGGCTTCGACCAGTTCCTTTTCCGGTATCGCCGCTTCCTGGAACCAGCTGTGACGGCAGGAGGCGCAGCGTACCGACCGACCGTTGGGCCCAATGGCGCTGTCGGGGACGAGATAGCGGGTTTTGCAAGCCGGGCAATTCAAAATCATGACACCCCTCTAAACACGCCATGGCGACAAACTGCAAGTGGCTGCTTCACCGATTTGAGACCGGAGTGGGTTTTTCCGCGTTTTCCTGCCGAATCGATCGTCGCCCCCCGACAGCGGAGTTGATTTGAAGGGTCTTCCCGGCCTATTGGTTTCGGGACCGGGCAATATTTCGCCACAATATTGGAATGAAGGCATGCTGGACGAAATTGTTCGCTTTGAAAATGTCGGCCTGCGCTACGGTGCCGGCACCGAAACGCTGGCTGATCTCAATTTCACTCTGTTCCCGGGCAGCTTCTATTTTCTCACCGGTCCGTCCGGGGCGGGCAAGACGTCGCTGCTCAAGTTGCTCTATCTGTCGCAGCGTCCCAGCCGCGGCGTGATCCGCCTGTTCGGCGAGGATGCGGTGACCATGCCGCGCGAGCGCCTGCCCGGCTTTCGCCGCCGGATCGGCGTGGTCTTCCAGGACTTTCGTCTCGTCCCGCATCTCTCGGCCTATGACAATATCGCCTTGCCGCTGCGGGTTGCCGGGGTCCGCGAAAAGGATCTCGAGACGCCGGTGGCGGAGATGCTCGAATGGGTCGGCCTCGGCGACCGCGCCTCGGCCCGGCCGGCGACCCTGTCCGGCGGCGAGCAGCAGCGTGTCGCCATTGCCCGGGCGGTGATCGGTCGGCCGGAAATCCTGGTCGCCGACGAACCGACCGGCAATGTCGATCCCGACATGGCGATCCGTCTGCTGCAATTGTTCGAGGCGCTCAATACGCTTGGCACGACCATCGTGGTGGCGACCCACGACATCCATTTGCTGAGCAAGGTTCCCGGCGCACAGATGATGCGGCTGGAAAAGGGCATGCTGGCCGATCCGACCGGGTCGCTGCGTTTTCCGCCGCTGCCCAAGGACCAGCGGCCGTAGCTCGCATGTTCAAATTATTTGCCATTCCCGCCCATGACCGGCGCCTGATCCCCGAGGGCCGCCTGTCCGGCCCGATGCCCTGGGTCATCGCGATCATGATCTTTCTCACCGTGCTGGCCGCCGCGGCCGGCCTGGCGATGACCCGGGCGGTCGGCGATGTGTCGGACCAGCTGTCGAGCCGGGCGACGGTGCAGGTCATCGAGGCCAATCCGGAGGTCCGCAGCGTTCAGGCGACGGCCGCTGCCGCACGGCTGCGCACGATGCCGCTGATCGAGGAGGTGCGGCTGCTGCCGCCCGAGGAGATCCAGGCGCTGATCGAGCCCTGGCTGGGCACGCAGGATCTGGCCGACGATATTCCACTGCCGGCGCTGATCGATCTGAAACTGGCGCGCACCGCAACCGAGGCCGAATATCGGGCGCTGCGCGGCGCGCTCGCGCCGATCGCACCCGGTGCGCGGGTCGAACCAAGCAGTGGCTATATTGCCCCGGTGATCTCGCTGGTGCGCTCCTTCCAGTGGATAGCCTTCGGCCTGGTCGCGCTGCTGGCGCTGGCGACCGCCGCCGCGGTGATCATCTCTGCGCGCTCGGCGCTCAACACCCATGGCGAAACCATTGCGGTGGTGCATCTGCTGGGCGGCACCGACCAGCAGATCAGCCGTCTGTTCCAGCGCCGGATTGCGCTCGACGCCCTGCTCGGCGGGCTGATCGGCCTGGTCGGCGGTGCCGCGATCATCTGGCTGATCGGCACGCAACTGAACGCGCTCGGCTCCGGTCTGGTCCGATCGGTCGGGCTCGACTGGTGGAGCTGGTTGATAATTGTCGCCATTCCGATATTGGGGATGTTCCTTGCCATGGTGACCGCCCGAATGACGGTTGTCCGCGCCCTGAAAAAGATATTGTAGCCCTGCTCGATGATTTTGCGATTCCTCTCTTTCCTGCTGCTGCTGTGGATCATCGGCTTTGCCTGGTTCGCGATCGATCTGCCGAGACCGGCCGCTGATGACGCGCATACCGGTTCGGTCGTGGTGCTGACCGGCGGCGCCGGCCGCATCGACCGCGGGCTCGATATTGTGGCCGCGAAAAGCGCCAGCCGCCTGCTGATCTCCGGCGTCGACCGGGATGTGAAACCGGCGGAGCTCGCGGCCGAATATGACCAGTCCGCCGCGCTGTTCGATTGCTGTATCGATCTCGGCTTCCAGGCGGTGGACACCCGTTCCAACGCGCTCGAAATAGCCCGCTGGGCAGCGCGGCGCGGCGACGGGTCGGTGCGGCTGGTAACCTCGGACTGGCATATGCGCCGGGCCCGGCTGGAATTGGGAAGGGCGATGCCGCCCGATGTCCGGATCCTGTCCGACGCGGTGCAGACGCAACCCTCGCTGGGCACATTGTTTGTCGAATATAACAAATATCTGATGCGCCGGCTGGCGGCGCTGGCGGGGGTCTGAGATGCTGGCGGTCATCCGTTCGCTGCTGTTCATGGCGGTCTTCTATGTCGGCTCGGTGCCCATCATCATCGGCACCTTCCTCGGCGCCTTTTTCTGGCCGCCGACCATCTATTACATGGCGCAATATTGGAGCCGCTATCATTATGTTTGCGCCCGCCTGATCCTCGGCATCCGGGTCGAGGTCAGGGGCGAGATCCGCAACGAGCCGCTGCTCTACGTGTTCAAGCATGAAAGCATGTTCGAGACGATCGACCTGCTGCGGCTGTTCGACAAGCCGGTGGTGATTGCCAAGAAGGAACTGCTGGTGATCCCGCTGTGGGGCTGGATCGCGACCCGGCACGGCCTGCTCGGCATCGACCGCGAT